>Ga0101945_1000153_pt1 | contig 152255 bp, 156 predicted proteins | sample DewCreD2012metaG_2_FD_75246 | JGI IMG/M metagenome (GOLD analysis project Ga0101945, IMG submission 75246) | Hot spring sediment bacterial and archeal communities from British Columbia, Canada, to study Microbial Dark Matter (Phase II) - Dewar... ... | reverse complement strand
GGACTGAACTATAACTGTATTAAGTCCAAGCATCTGCCAAATTTTACGAAGGATATATGCACCACCCATAGGAAGGCTCTTAATAAACTGCAAACCCTAAGTTTCTTTCTCTAAAGTGGCTTGAGCTTTAAGGGCATCTTCAGGAGAGAGGAAGCTGTATATTACTTCAGCCCGGGCATGTCCCTTTTCCTTATCCCAGACATTATGGGCAAGCTGGACATAGGTAACGGTAGAACCATCTTTATTTCTACGAGAAATTTTCCTTACATACATGCCTATATTATAGACATGTATATCCCGTTTGTCAAGAGAAAAATACTAAAATCGTGTGCCTATGAATTTTTAGTTTTCAGAAAACGCACCTATAGAAAAATCAACTACTTAGCTCTTTTTTTATGCTAAAATATGCCTATCACTGTCGAAGATGGGCTCAACTACTAACTACTTGCTACTTACTACTGCATTTTTAATTTTATCAAGGATACCATTTATAAAGGCTGATGAATCTTCTGTCCCATATTTTTTTGCTATCTCAATTGCCTCGTTTATTGTTACCAATGGAGGGATATCATTCCGATAAAGGAGCTCATAGGTGGCTGCTCTCAGGATGTTTCTGTCAACCGCAGCCATTCTCTCAATAGACCAGTGTTCTGCTGCCTGTTTTATAACTTCATCTATTTTATTAAGGTGCTCCAGCGTTCCTCTGACAATTGCATTTGCGAATTCCATTATATCTGCTTCTTCGTTATGGCTTTTCCAGAAGTCCTCAACAATACCTTTATCAGATAATGAAGTATTTGTGAGGTCAAACTGAAATAACATCTGGATGGCGTACTCCCTGGCAAGTCGCCGCTTCATCCCTTACAACTTCTTGAGCAGTTGTGCCATTTCTATCGCTACCATGGCAGCATCTGCCCCTTTATTGCCGCTCTTTGTTCCAGCCCTTTCTAGAGCCTGCTCAATTGTATCTGCAGTGATAACACCGAATGCCATTGGTATACCTGTCTCCATTGAGGCAGATGCGATTCCCTTTGCAACCTCAGCAGCAATGTATTCAAAATGAGGTGTTGCCCCCCTGATTATTGTGCCAAGGCATATAATTGCGTCATGAGTATTTTTGTGTGCGACCTTCTTTGCTATAAGTGGTATTTCAAAAGACCCTGGAACCCTTATCACATCTATATCTTCTTTAACTACACCGTGTCTTAAAAGAATATCCATTGCTCCATCAAGTAGTTTGTTTGTAATAAAATCATTAAATCTGCTTACTATTATGGCAAACCTAAGTCCCTTTGCCTGAAGTTCTCCTTCTAATATCTTCATAACCCCTCCTTTTTAATTTTTTATTATATAATTATATCAGTTTTTCGCAAATTTTTATCCTCCCAGAAAGACCTTCTTTATCTTCTCATTTTTAACAAGAATTTCTTTTTTTCCTTCAAAGGCAATAGAGCCTATTTCAAATACATACCCTCTATGGCATACCTCAAGTGCCATTTGGGCATTTTGCTCTACAAGAAGTATAGTTGTTCCATTTTTGTTGATTTCAACGAGTTTCTCAAAAATCAGATCTATAAAGTTTGGCGATAAACCAAGCGAAGGCTCATCAGTTAGTAATAACTTTGGCTTGAGCATCAAAGCCCTGCCAAGGGCTAACATCTGTTGCTCCCCGCTAGAAAGAGTGCCAGCCCTTTGTTTTCTTCTCTCCTTTAAGATAGGAAATAGTTCAAATACTTTTTCTATGCTTTCTCTCACTACTGACCGCTGCTCCCTGACCACTGTAAATGCCCCCATCTCAAGATTCTCCCAGACCGTCATAGTAGGAAAGAGGCGCCTGCCTTCCGGAACTAAAGATATTCCTTTCATAACCAATTCATCGGTTCTTAAGCCTTTAATGTTTTTTCCTTCAAACAGTATCTCCCCGCTCTTGATGTGCCCACCCCTTGCTTCAAGCACACCGCTTACGGCATTCAGAGCGGTCGACTTCCCAGCACCATTTGGTCCGATCATCGCCACGATCTCCCCTTCATTTACTTGAAAAAAGACATTCCCTAGTGCTTGGACAGCACCATAGTAGACTGTTAAATTTTTTACATCAAGGAGCAATTTTTCTCCTCCCCAAATAGGCAGTGATGACCGCTTCATCTTTTTGTATCTCCTCAGGCGAACCATCAGCGATTTTCTTTCCATAGTTAAGAACAATAATTCTCTCCGACATGTCCATAACCACCTGCATATCATGCTCTATAAATAGAATTGTCTTGCCAGCGTCCCGAAGTTCTCGGATAATTCGCTTCATCTCTAAAACCATCCCGGGAAACAGTCCAGCAGTTGGCTCATCCAAAAGCAGAAGTTCAGGGTCTAAAGCCAAAGCTCTGGCAATCTCAAGAAGTTTTCTTTGACCATGAGATAGGTTCTCAGCTAATTCATCCTTCTTTTCCAGCAACCCAACAAGCCTCAAGTAGCCAATTGCCTTCTCCCTGTTTTCATCATCTTCCCTTTTCATCTCTCTGCTCTGAAGCAGGGCTGCCCAGAGGCTCTCACCCTTTTGATATTTTGTAGCAAGCATCACATTCTCTAAAACTGATATTTGAGGAAAAAGCCTGATATTCTGAAAAGTCCTTCGGATGCCAAGTCTTGCAATCTTGTAGGGATTTAAAGAGGTAATCCTTTTGCCATTGAAGTAGACATCGCCTCTATCTGACCTCAAGAAGCCTGTAATTATATTAAAGGCTGTAGTTTTTCCTGCTCCATTAGGTCCAATCAAGGCAGTAATCGTACCTTTTTTTAGTTCAAAGGAAAGGTTATCAACTGCCTTGATCCCATCGAACTCTTTTGAGAGATATTTCACCTGAAAAATGTTCATAACGTTTACCTGAATCTATACTTCCCCAAAATTCCCTGTGGTCGCTTTAACATAAGAACAATCAACAAGAGTCCATATATCATTTGCCTCAGGGGTGCAGCAATAGAACTTGGCATACCAAGGAACCTCAAAAGTTCCGGGAATATCACAAGGATTAATGCCCCAATAAAAGAGCCTGAAAGACTTCCCATACCACTAAAGACAACCATAAGCAGAACTGCTATCGATTCCATCACCGTGAAGCTTGAAGGGTCAATGAATGTTATATAATGTGCATAAAGGCTTCCTGCAATCCCTGCGAAAAACGCTCCGGCAACAAAGACAGTGAGTTTATATTTATTGATGTTCTTCCCTATGGAGAGGCTTGCTATTTCATCCTCCCTGATGCTCATTAGAACTCTACCAAAAGGAGAATCTACAATCCTTTTGATTACAAAGGCTGTAATAAAAACAAATACAGCAACCAGAATCAAATATGCCCAGACAGGCTGAAGCTCAAAACCGAATAGAGAAAATTTTGGTATCCCTGGCAAGCCCATCGGTCCCCGTGTTAAATCAACCCAGTTCTTTGACACAGAATATACAATGACTCCAGAGCCAAAAGTGGCAAGGGCGAGATAATCTCCTTTAAGCCTCATTGAAGGGAATCCGATAATAAGTCCAAGTATAGAAGCAAGAACAGCACCGATAACGAGACCTATCCATGGCGATACACCAAGATTCAAAGCAAGAAGGCTTGAAGCATAAGCGCCAACACATGCAAATGCTATATGCCCGAGTGCTGGAAGGCCGGTATAGCCGACTATCAGATTAAGACTGAGGGTCAAGATAATGTATATTCCTGAGATGATTAATATGTGAATAAGATATTCCATCTATATTCTATCCTTATCGTTTCTCTTGCCTAATATTCCCTCCGGCCTCAGAAGGAGAAAGATTATAAGCACTGCAAATGCTATTGTATCCTTCCATCCTGCCTGTATCTTCCATATCCCAAGGTTTTCAACAATACCCAGAAAAAACCCTCCGAGTAAAGCGCCAGGAATGCTCCCTATACCTCCAATAATTGAAGCGATAATGCCTTTAAGGATAGCGTTCATACCCATAGTAGGCTCTATGTTCGTTTCAAGTGATATTAGGACTCCTGCCATCCCTGCAAGTGCAGAGCCAATTCCAAAGGCATAAAGAATAACCTTCTCAGGATAAATCCCAGACACACTTGCACCGATAGGGTCGTCAGCCACTGCCCTGATAGCCTTCCCTGTCTTTGTCCTGTCCACAATAAACCAGAGAATTGTAAAAATTATCAGTGAAGCAAAAAGGATTAAAATCTGGATTGGTGTAATAACTGCTGAAAATATCTGATAACCTTCCTTAACAGGCCCTGTTCTCAGAGTAAGTATCTGTGCCCCATATAGAAGCTGGAGAAGGTTCTGAATGAATATGAATACGCCGAAAGAAGCTATGAGAAACACAAGTCCAGGGGAATTACTTTTTCTCAGAGGCAGATAAACTATTCTATCAATGACTATGCCGAGGATGGCTGAGAGAATTGAGGCAAAAAAAAGACAGGATAGAATTTACGCCTAAGAGAATGACAAGGAAAATATGGGGACAATCCCCATATTTTCCATAACCCTTCACACGCTTAAAATATGAAATATGGGTCCTCTCAGCCTTTAAGAGGGCTGCTATCCCGACTTGTCGGGGAACCATATCCCCACCGCTCCACCTTTTAACTCGCCCACTGATAGTGCGGGTTACGGAGAAGTCTGCCTGCGCGGGCACGCAGACAAGTTGGCTGTCCTTATGGGGTTCTTTGCGTCTTTCTTCCAGCTATACTTTCACATTCAAAATATGGGGGTTGTCCCCAGGTTTCCGTCCCGTCCCCAGGTTTTTAAAAATATGGGGGTTGTCCCCAGGTTTTTCCAGGTTTTTCACCCCAGGTTTGTCCCCAGGTTTCAGGTTTACTTATTTTCCCTTCAAATTTATTCATCTTTTTACCTTCTTACACTTTTTCCAGCATGTGTCCGAGTTTTTTCTTTTTTGCCTTCAGATACTTGAAATTTCCCTCATGGGGCTTTACCTCAATAGGTATTCTTTTTAACACACTCAGTCCGTATCCTTCAAGTCCCACAATCTTTCTAGGGTTGTTTGTCATTAAGCGCATTTTTCTTACACCTAAATTAACAAGTATCTGTGCACCTATGCCATAGTCCCTTAAATCAGGCTTAAATCCAAGTTTTACATTTGCCTCAACTGTATCAAAACCACTATCCTGAAGCTCGTATGCCTTTAATTTATTAACGAGACCTATGCCCCTGCCTTCCTGCCTCATATACAGAAGTACACCCTTTCCCTCTTTTGCTATCATCTTCATTGCCTTATGAAGCTGTTCTCCGCAATCACATCTCTTTGAGCCAAATACATCACCTGTGAGACACTGGGAGTGAACCCTGACGAGCACCTCATCATCAGTCTTAATATCGCCCTTAACAAAGGCTATATGCACAGCATCATCAACAATATTGCTGAAAGGGATGACTGTGAACTCGCCACCATACTTAGTTGATATCTTTGTGGTAGCTAATCTCGTTACAAGAGATTCCTTACACATCCTGTATTTAATAAGGTCCTTAATGGTAACAATCTTCAGGTTATGTTTGTGGGCAAATCTCATGAGTTCAGGCACCCTTGCCATCGTGCCATCATCATTCATTATCTCGCAGATAACACCTGCTGGATATAGACCTGCTAGCCTTGCCAGGTCAACAGAGCCCTCTGTCTGTCCTGCACGCTTTAAGACTCCACCGGGCTGAGCCCTTAAAGGAAAGACATGACCTGGGCTTACCAAGTCATTGGGTTTGCTCTTAGGGTCTATAGCGGTAAGGATTGTTTTTGCCCTATCATATGCTGAGATACCTGTTGTGACACCTTTCCTGGCCTCAATTGAGACGGTGAAGGCAGTGCCGAAATGGGAGGTGTTATAATCCGTCATCATCGGGAGTCTGAGCTCCTCAACCCTTTCAGGTATCAGAGAGAGGCATATAAGACCCCTGCCATATTTAGCCATAAAATTTATAGCCTGATGGGTTACCTTCTCGGCAGCCATCGTGAGGTCACCCTCGTTTTCTCTGTCCTCGTCATCTACAAGGATTACCATCCTGCCTTTTTTGATTTCCTCAATAGCCTCTTCAATTGTGTTGAATTTATATTTTCCCATAATTAAATCCGATTTCGTATTTAGAATTTCATTTAACAAACCCTTCTTCTTTTAATCGTTCCATAAGCCCTACATTATTGTCGCTGTTATAGAGGAATTTTTCCACATATTTACCAAGAATATCAGCCTCAAGATTTACCCTATCACCAATACCTTTAAATCCAAGGGTTGTGACCTTAAGGGTATGCGGGATGATAGCTACCTTAAAATAGTTATCTCCCATCTCTATCACAGTTAAACTTATTCCATCAACTGCAACAGAGCCTTTTTTAACAAGATACCTCAAGACCTCCTTATGGGCACTAAATGTATAGAATGAATATTTACCCTCTTTCCTTTTATCCTTTATTGACCCAACACCATCTACATGCCCTGTCACTATGTGACCTCCTAATCTGTCGGTTGCCCTTAGTGCCCTTTCAAGATTCACCTTATCATTAACCTTGAGCTCTCCGAGGTTTGTACTTTTTAATGTTTCAGGAGACACATCAAAAGAAATTGCGGATTTTTGCCCTTTAGCGGGGTAAGCCCGAGGATTACGGATTTCGGAGACTGTAAGGCAGACACCATTTACTGATATGCTCTCGCCTATCTGCGCCTCCATATCAAAGAGAGGTTTCAGGCATAACCTGACACCATTTTCTCCCTTCCTGATAGATGTGACTATTCCTAACCCCTCAATAATTCCTGTAAACATCAGTTACTTCACAAACTTGCCTATTCTTTCCCATCTCACTTTTTTCCACCAGTCCCCCTTCTTATCCCATGACCAGTAAATTATAAGTGACTTTCCTTTTATATCCCTTATGTCTACAAAGCCCCAGAATCTACTGTCATAACTCTCCTCTCTGTTGTCTCCCATTACAAAGAATTTGCCCCTTGGAACAGTGATTGGTTGCAGGTTATCGCCAGAGCCCCCTATCCCGTGGGCAGTAATCCGACCACTGTGCACTGCATATGGTTCAGCAAGCGGGGTATCATTCACATATACAATTCTGTTTCTTATCTCAATCTTGTCTCCTCCAACTCCGATAACCCTTTTTATAAAATCCCTGCAGTAGTCTTTAAAAAGATAGGAGGGGTCCTTGTTATCCCAGGAATTTTTAAATCTATATGCAAGATTCTTAGGGAGGCTCTTACACTCCTCTCCATTCTTGGGAAAGGAGAAGACTATGACATCTCCCCTCCTTGGCTGTCTGATAATGAAAAACCTCTTATCTGTGAAAGGAAGCCGAACCCCGTAGATAAACTTATTCACCAGTAAATGGTCTCCTATATTGAGTGTGGGTATCATTGAGCCTGAAGGAATCTTGAATGCCTGTATCACAAAGGCCCTTATCAAAAGTGCAAGGCAGAGGGCTATCAGAATAGCCTCTACATATTCCCTTAATTTTGATTTCCCTTTAGCCATCTTATTTATTTGATTACGCAGATTTTAGAACACGATTCCTCAGATGACACCTCGGTGTCATTTTTACTTATCTTACCTTAAGCACAGCAAGAAAAGCCTCCTGGGGAATTTCAATCTTTCCAAACTGTTTCATCCTGCGTTTGCCTTCTTTCTGTTTCTCAAGGAGCTTCCTCTTCCTCGTCACATCACCACCGTAACATTTGGCAATGACATTTTTTCTGAGAGGCTTTATGCTTTCCCTTGCTATTATTTTACTACCAATAACTGCCTGAATGACAACCTCAAAGAGCTGTCTGGGGATTACCTCTCTTAATCTTTCTGTAAGCTCTTTGCCCTTTGTGTATGCCTTTCCCCTGTGGACGATGATGGAAAGTGCATCAACAGGTTCACCATTTAGGAGTATATCCAGCCTGACAAGCTCATTTTCTTTGTATCCGAGGAATTCATAGTCCATTGAGGCATAACCACTTGAGAGCGATTTCAGTTTATCATAAAAGTCCCATAGAACCTCACCAAGGGGCAATTCATATATTAAGATAATCCTGTCTCTGCCTAAATAACTGAATTTCTTCTGAATGCCCCTTTTTTCCTGACAAAGCTTAAGGATTCCTCCAACATATCTTTCAGGGACAAATATGATTGCCTTTATAAATGGTTCTTCAATCTTTTTATATCCTGAAGGCAGTTTTGCAGGGCTATCAATGAATAATATCTCTTCATCCTTACCTGTGACCCTGTAGGTTACTGTGGGTGCTGTATTTAAAAGTGAAAGCCCGAATTCTCTTTCAAGCCTTTCCTTTACTATTTCCATATGCAGGAGCCCCAGAAATCCACATCTGAAGCCAAATCCCAATGCTACGGATGTTTCAGGTTCAAAATTAAATGCTGAGTCATTGAGCCTTAGCTTCCATAGGGCGTCTTTTAGGTCTTCATATCGGCTGAAGGCTACAGGATAAAGACCGCAGAAGACCATTGGTCTTACCTCAGCATATCCCGGACATGGCTCGGATGCAGGGTTATCGGCATAGGTAATTGTGTCACCTATCTTTATATCAGAGACATTCCTTATCCCTGCGATGACATAACCAACCTCTCCAGCACTGAGGCTTTTGACAGGTCTTCTCTGAGGAGTGAAGACTCCGACCTCACTTATTTCATATATCTCCTTGGCTGCCATGAGCATGATCTTCCTTCCCTCTTTAATCTCGCCATCAAAGACCCGCACAAGGACGATTACTCCCCGGTAATTATCAAACCATGAGTCAAAGACCAATGCCTTTAAGGGCTTATCAGTGCTTCCTTCAGGTGGAGGTATCTTTTTTACTACTGCCTCAAGAACCTCCCTCACCCCAGTGCCTTCTTTTGCAGAGGTATAGATGGCATGGGAGCAGTCAATACCAAGGGCATCTTCTATCTGAGCCTTGACCTTTTCAGGCTCTGCATTTGGCAGGTCAATCTTGTTAATTACAGGGATTATCTCAAGATTATGGGATTGTGCAAGATAGGCATTTGCAAGTGTTTGCGCCTCTACTCCCTGTGTGGCATCAACCACAAGGAGTGTGCCATCAGAGGAGGCAAGACTGCGGGAGACCTCGTATGAGAAATCAACATGCCCTGGTGTGTCAATCAGGTTTAATATATATTCTTTTCCGTCTGATGCCATGTAATTCAATCTCACTGCATGTGCCTTTATTGTAATACCCCTTTCCCTCTCAAGCTCCATGGAATCTAAGACCTGCTCTGTCATCTCTCGCTTGGTGATAGCACCTGTTAGCTCTAAAATCCTGTCAGCCAGCGTGGATTTGCCGTGGTCTATATGTGCAATAATGGAGAAATTTCTTATGTTGCTTTCAGACATCTCTCAAATACAAGACCTGCTGCACCTATTGAGCCACCTTCCTCGGGAAAGATGCTCTTTAGTATCTTCACAGGCAGGAGGGGTTTGAGCGACTTCTTAGAAACCTCTACCTTCAGTTCCTCAATAAAGAAGTCCCAGGCACCTATAAGCCCGCCACCGATAATTATAGCCTCAGGGCTGAAGATGTTTATCAGATTGGCTATACTCATGCCCAGATATCTTCCAACCTCTCTGAAAATTTCTCTACTGAGGTTGTCTCCATCAAGGGCACTTCTATACACGAGTTCAGAGGTTATTTTATAAAAATTACCGTTACAACATTCCCTTAATATGCTTTGTGTGCCTTCCTCTAACAGGGAGATTGCCTTGTTCACAATAGCCCTTCCTGATACATATGATTCAAGACATCCGAAACTGCCACATGGACAGGAGCGCCCATTCGGTTCAACGACTATATGTCCTGCCTCCATGGCACCTTCAAAGAGTTCACCTTTATAGATTGCCCCACTTCCCAGGCCTGTGCCTAAGGTTAAAGCCACAAAATTATCAAAGTCTTTTCCTGCACCAGCCCATTTTTCGCTATAGGCATAGGCATTGGCATCATTTTCAACTATTACAGGCAGAGAGAATTCCCTTTCAAGGGTTTCTTTCAGAGGAGAGTTATTGAGGGTGGGGATATTTGGAGAATCCAGCACTACTCCTCTCTTTTTGTCTATTATTCCAGCAACCCCAACCCCAATACCAATGACATCAGGTTTTAAGATGTCTCTCAAGATCATAGTTATCTTCCCAGTAATATCGTTTGGAGGTGTGGGCCCTGTAATTCTTTCAACCACTTCACCTCTCTCTGATACTCGTGTGACCTTTATATTTGTGCCACCAACATCAATACCAATTGCGCTTTTCAAGATAGTCCTTCCTCCTTTTCTTCAGGCATCTCAATGAACCGCTCAAGATTTATCCAAACAAAGGTTAGAATCCTGCATGACTTAAATCTTTTATAGGATGTCGCCTTTGGGCAGATTTACTCCAAATGGTTTTGGAAGCTGTGATTTTTTAAAATCATATCACAAATCCATAGATACTGTAAAGTTTGGAAAGATGTTCTGACAATGAGATATAATACCTCCATGGTTAAAAATGTCTTAGCCTTATTCATACTTTTACTTTCATCTGCCGAGTCATCTCAGATAAGTGTAAAATTCACTCCAGAATCCATATTTCCCGGAGATGCCTTTTTTATTGAGGTCAGGTCAGAGGATACTCCTTCAGGCATATTTGATGGCAGAAGGATGGACTTCTATCGGGCATCTGAAAATATCTATTACGGAGTAAGCTTTGTGAGGCTGGATATGGAGCCAGGTGAATATCATGTTTTTATCTTTGCAGGAGGGCACTCTTTGAGACAGAGGATAAGAGTGGATAAGAAGACATTTCCCATCCAGAGGATTAGCCTGCCACCTGAGAAGGTATTCCTAAGTCCTGAAGATGAAGAAAGGGTCAGAAATGAAAACATGAGGGTTGCTGAGATTTTGAGCAGGGTTACTGAGCGGTTATGGGATGGCATGTTCACCCGTCCACTTGACACCTCTATCTCTGTGCCATTTGGTGTTGTGAGGATAATAAATGAGAAAAAGAGAAGTGTTCACAGAGGTGTTGATTACAGGGCAGTGGAAGGAGGGCCTGTGAGGGCAATCAATTCAGGAGAAGTTGTTCTTAAAGATGAGCTGTTCTTTGGCGGAAAGACAATAATACTCAATCATGGTGGAGGCATATACTCCCTTTATATGCATCTTTCTCAGTTTCTTGTTGAGGAAGGACAGATGGTGAAAAAAGGAGATGTGATAGGGCTCGCAGGCTCAACAGGGCGTGCCACAGGACCGCATCTCCACCTCCATCTGAAGATGTATGGAATGGATGTAAATCCTGAGTCAATATTTATCCTTCCCTTATTCAGGGATTAGGGATGTTTGAGAATGTCCTTGCGATGTATATAATAAAGTAGATGTTAAAACCATCAGAACAGATAGAGATAATCAAAAGGGGAAGTGTGGAGGTCTTGCTTGAGGATGAACTTCTGAGGAAACTTGAGCGCTCCTATAAAACCAATACCCCCTTAGAGGTAAAGGCAGGTTTTGACCCGACAGCACCTGACATCCATTTGGGACACACAGTCTTGCTTAGAAAGATTAGACAGTTTCAGGACCTCGGTCATGAGGTTATATTCTTGATAGGTGATTTTACAGGGATGATTGGTGACCCCAGCGGAAAGGATGAGACGAGAAGGCCTATGACAAGGGAAGAGGTGATGAAAAATGCCCAGACATATAAAGAACAGGTATTCAAGGTTCTTGACCCTGAAAAGACCCGCATAAGATTCAACAGTGAGTGGCTTGGGGAAATGTCAGCAATGGATGTCTTGAGGCTCGGTTCAATGCAGACAGTTGCAAGGATGCTTGAAAGGGATGACTTTAAGAAGAGATTTGAGAATCATCAGGACATAACCATACTTGAGTTTTATTATCCATTGTTTCAGGCGTATGACTCTGTATTTTTAAAGGCAGACATTGAACTTGGAGGAACTGACCAGAAGTTTAACCTCCTCATGGGAAGGACACTGCAGAGGAAGATGGGCATGGAGGAACAGGTAATCATCATGATGCCCCTTCTTGAAGGGCTTGATGGTGTGCAGAAGATGAGCAAGAGCCTTGGAAACTATATAGGCATTACTGAACCACCAGGTGAGATGTTCGGGAAGATAATGTCTATAAGCGATGAATTGATGTGCAGATATTATGAGCTCCTGAGCGATATGCCCAAAGAGGAGCTTAACTCATTAAAAAAGGGCATACTTCAGGGTAATATACATCCAATGCAGGCAAAGGAGAACCTTGCCCTTGAGATTGTTGAGCAATACTGGGGCAGGGATGAGGCATTAAAGGCAAAAGAAGAATTTGAGCATGTATTTAGAGAAAAAGGATTGCCCGAGGAGATTCCTGTTTTTAATGTCAAGCCCGAGATGATTGATGAAAGGGGTGCATGGCTTCCAAGGATAATGAAGCTTTCAGGTATTGTGGGTAGCACTGCAGAGGCTATAAGGCTTATAAAACAAGGTGGAGTGACTGTGGATGGTAAGAGATGGGATGACCCTGATAAAACCCTTCCCAGGGGCGAGCTTATCATTAAGGCAGGTAAGAGAAGGTTTTTAAAAATAATAATGAGTCAATGAGAAAATGAGTTAATAATTTATTGACTTATTCACTTATTGACTTATTCACTTATTGACTTATTAACTTATCAGCCTTCTATCTTCTCCGCCTCATCAATAAGCATCACAGGTATATCATCTTTTATCGGATAAAGTAGCCTGCAATTATCACAGATAAGACCATTGCGGGTTTCATTTAGTCTTATATCTCCCTTACACTTAGGGCATGCTAAAATCTCAAGCAGTTCTTTGCTCACAGCCATTTTTAACTCCTTTCACCCTTTTAGATTTTAGAAGTCTATCTCAATGGAGTCATTTATGTCAAATATCACACGGACTTATTGATTTTTAATTTCCTTTGCATTACTCTTATATTCAACCATGCTTGATATTAAATTCATAAGAGAAAACACAGACAAGGTTATAGATGCCCTTAAAAAAAGGGGAGAGGACCCCACAATCCTTGATAAATTACTGGAGATAGAAGATGAGCGAAGGGGAGTGCTCAAAAATGTGGAATGGCAAAGACAAAGACTCAATGAACGCTCCAAGAAAATAGGTGAACTTAGAAGGAGGGGGGAAAACCCCTCTGTTCTTTTAAATGAGGCAAAGGAAATCTCAGACATCATAACTGCTCACGAAAATAGGCTACGGGAGTTAGAGGCACAGACTTATGAGGAACTCTTATTAATTCCCAATATGTTCCATGAGTCAGTTCCAGTAGGCAAAGATGAAACAGAGAATAAGGAGATAAGGAGATGGGGTGAGATTCCACAATTCTCCTTTAAACCAAAAAACCACTATGAGATAGGTGAGGACTTAGGAATCCTTGATTTTGAAAGGGCAGGGAAGGTTGCAGGCACAAGGTTTGCAATTTATATGGGTGATGGTGCAAGACTGGAAAGGGCCTTGATAAACCTTATGCTTGACCTGCACACAAAGGAGTTTGGATACACAGAGATATTTCCACCAATCCTTGTAAACAGAGACTCTATGATAGGCACAGGTCAGCTCCCCAAGTTTGAGGATGACCTCTTTAAGATTGATGATGCCAGGGATTTTTTCCTGATTCCAACCGCAGAGGTGTCTATTACAAACATTTATAGGGGTGAGATTCTCAATGATGAGGATTTGCCGATTTATTATGCTGGAAATACTTCATGCTTTAGGCGCGAGGCGGGCTCTTATGGTAAAGACACGAGGGGACTTATAAGACAGCACCAGTTTAACAAGGTAGAGCTTGTAAAGTTTGTAAAACCCGAGGACTCTTACAATGAGCTTGAATCACTTACACAAAATGCAGAGGAGGTTTTAAAAAGATTGGGGCTTCCTTTTCGTGTTGTCTCTCTCTGCACAGGGGATTTAGGATTCTCCGCTTCAAAGACATATGATATTGAGGTGTGGTTTCCAGCTCAGGAAAGATACAGAGAGGTCTCTTCATGCTCTAATTTTGAGGACTTTCAGGCAAGGAGGGCAAATATAAGATTCAGAAAAAAGGGCAAAAAGGGAACGGAATTTGTCCATACCTTAAATGGCTCAGGTCTTGCAATCGGTCGCACACTTGCAGCAATACTTGAGAATTATCAGGAGGAGGATGGCTCTGTTATAATACCTGAAGTGCTTAGAAGCTATATGGGGATAGAACGAATAGTGAAGGTTAAGAAGTGATAAGTGTTTAGTATTTAAAGATTTTTAACTGAAGTAAGTGGAGGGGTGGCCGAGTGGTTGAAGGCGGCGGTCTTGAAAACCGCAGGACGAAAGTCCCGTGGGTTCGAATCCTACCCCCTCCGCCAATTAGGAAATGGCTCGCCAGCCGATTTTCGGGGAAATTTCAAGCCGTTTTATAGGGTTTGCCGCCAAAGAAAAACTTGAAATCGTCCTTTTCGCAATTAGTAATTTGTAGTTTGTAATTTGTGTGAGTAGCTTGTAATTTTGGGATATCATGAAGTTATCAAAAGAGACCACCAAGATACAAAGGATGTTTTCCTCCATCGCCCCGCGCTATGACCTCCTCAATAGAATACTGAGCATTGGCAGGGACAGATACTGGAGGAGATTTGCCGTCAGTCAGCTTCCGGAGAGCGGAATATTTCTTGATGTAGCTACAGGCACAGGCGATATTGCCATAGAGATACTCAAACGGCATTCTTCAGATGTTAGAGTAATCGGGATAGACTTCAGTGATGCGATGCTTGATTCAGGAGAGAAAAAGATTAAGAGATTAGGCTATCAAAGGTATATACACCTATGTCTTGGTGATGTGAGCTTCCTGCCTTTCAGGGATGAGACCTTTGATGGGGCAATAATCGCATTCGGGATACGCAATCTGCCAGATTACAGGCATGGGATTCAGGAAATGGCAAGGGTTGTAAGACCTAATGGTAAGGTAATAATCCTGGAATTCACCAACATCCATAGCAGGCTGTTCAGACAACCCTATTATCTATATCTTACAAAGGTGCTACCTTTGATAGGCGAGATAATATCAGGAAGGAAGGGTGCTTACAGGTATCTTTCTCAATCTGTGCTGGATTTTCCCAATCCCGAGGAGCTCAGGGAGATAATGCAATCTACAGGATTAAGGGATGTTAAATATCATCTTTTAACTTTCGGGATTACCGCAGTGCATGTGGGAATTAAACAGTGATATGAATTAACCATAAATAAAAATGAACAGGTTTGTTATCCAGGAACATCATGCAACCCATCTGCACTGGGACCTTAGACTTGAAAAAGACGGTGCTCTAAAAAGCTGGGCAGTGCCAAAGGGCCCACCTGAGAGGAAAGGGATCAAGAGGCTTGCAATTGAGGTTGAAGACCACGAGCTAAGTTATATAGATTTTGAAGGCACAATACCTGAGGGGCTATATGGTGCAGGCACTGTAAAGATATGGGACAAAGGGACATATACCATAGAGTCTGAATCTGCAAAACGCATTGTCTTTGAATTAAAAGGAAGGCAACTGAAGGGAACTTATAGCCTTTTGCATTTAAAAGAAAAACAGTGGCTACTGATGAAGCTTTGAAAAGAATCACGGATGACCACAGATGCACCTGCGATCACCTATAAGTAATCTGTGGTTTTTATCATGAATCCAGAAGCCATACTTAAAAAAGGTTTAAACGAGATAGGTCTTTCCTGTTCTCAGGGGCAAATAAATGCCTTTATGACCTACCTTTCGGAGTTAAAAAAATGGAACAGGACTTATAATCTTACTGCCTTGAAAACGGATGGGGACATAATCATAAAGCACTTTCTTGACTCCCTGCTTTATTTAAGGGCAATCCCTTCAGGCTCTTTTAAAATAGCCGATGTAGGCTCAGGTGCAGGCTTTCCAGGGATACCACTGAAGATTGTTTGTCCTGAAATAGAAATTACCCTTATTGAACCATCATGGAAAAAGTCTGCCTTTCTGAGGCATATAGTTAGGGTTTTAGGGTTAAAGGGGATAGGGGTTTTGGAATCAAGGTTAGAGGACATCGGCAAAACCTATGAGAAGACCTATGATGTTATCCTCTCAAGGGCTACCTTTAAGATTAAGGATTTCCTAAAAAGGGCATGCCCTTATATTAAAGAAGGTGGTAGGCTTGTGCTAAGCAAAGGACCAAGGTTTTCAGAAGAGACAAAAATGGTGGATGCAGTTGAAAAAGTCCTCAAACTTGAACTCCCATTTATTGAGGTCGGTATGAATCGCCTCCCAGCTCAAAGAAATCTGGTAGTTCTTAAATGTTAATACCCTATAATTTTTTCTTACAATCCTACCAAGCAGGGCAATGCTTAAGATATGCGGTATCTTGAAGAGGATATAAAAAGGATTTAGTGCCCTCTCCTCTAAATATACTTTTTGAATTTCGGATTTAGAATTTTTTATACTTTATTGCATCTGCAATTTTTGTAACCCTACACATTACCCGGACATCATGCACCCTTATTATATTTGCACCATTCAGTATCCCGATAGCAACTGCAGATGCTGTGCCCTCAAGCCTTTCTGTAGTGGGTACACCCTGCACTTTGCAAAAGTGTGAGGGTAAATCTCCAAGTATCTTACCAATAAATGATTTCCTTGAAGGACCTATCAGTATTGGTTTTTCAAGGGAAGTAAACTCACTGAGTCGTCTTAGGATTTCAAGATTATGCTCAACGGTCTTTCCAAAGCCAATTCCCGGGTCTATGATTATTTTATCCTCGCTTACCCCTGTCTTTTTGGCAATCTCAATCCCTTCTTTGAGATAATCCATTATCTCAGGTATAAGTGCAGTGTAAGTCGGGTTTATCTGCATATCCCTTGGCGTGCCCTTTATATGCATTATTACAACAGGGACGCTATAACGGGCTATAACCTCCGGCATCTTAGGGTCAAATCTTAATCCGCTTATGTCGTTTACTATAGATGCCCCTGCATCAAGCGCCCTTTTGGCTACCTCTGCCTTGTATGTGTCTATGGATATGGGGACCTTGAGCCTTTTTGTTAGCGCCTCAATCACAGGCAAGATACGCCTTAGCTCCTCATCTATAGAGACTGGCTCTGAGCCTGGGCGTGTGGATTCTCCGCCTACATCTATTATGTCTGCACCCTCCTCTTCCATCCTCAAGGCATGTTCTATAGCCTTCTCTTTATCAAAAAATAAACCACCGTTTGAAAATGAATCAGGTGTGACATTGAGGATGCCCATTATGTAGGTTCTCTCAGAGAAATCAAACCTGTAGTTTTTCCAGATAAGCCTCAAGTGATTCTTTTAATGACAAAATAAAGACATTAAGTAAGTTTGTATTAGAAGTTATACTGTTGTCTGAGGGGCAACGCTTATATCATTTCCTGTCTTGACCTCAGAACTCTGAATTATTGCATCTATCTCCGCTCCCTCAAGGGTCTCTTTTTCAAGCAAAGCCTCAGCGAGTTTTTCAAGGGGTATGCGGTTCTCTAAGAGGAGTTTTTTTGAATATTCATATCTTTCATTGACAATCCTTTTGACCTCATCATCAATCTCCTGAGCTGTCTTTTCTGAGTAGTCTTTATGTCTCGCTATTTCTCTGCCGAGGAAGATATGCTCCTCTTTTTTACCGAAGGTGAGAGGACCTAATTTCTCGCTCATCCCCCATTCTGTGACCATCTTCCTTGCAAGGTCAGTTGCCCTTTCAAGGTCATTGCCAGCACCTGTTGTCATGTATCCAAGGGCAACTTCCTCTGCTGCCCTTCCACCCAGTAACACGGAAAGGGTCTTTAAAAGATAGTCTTTTGGGTATGTGTATCTATCATCTATTGGAAGCTGTTGTGTAACGCCAAGTGCCATACCCCGTGGTATTATGCTTACCTTGTGAATTGGGTCTGTCCCCGGTGTCAGTTTAGCAACAAGGGTATGACCTGCCTCGTGATGTGCAGTATTGCGTTTGTCGGTCTCAGACAATATCATGCTTTTTCTCTCCACACCCATCATGACCTTATCCTTTGCACTCTCAAAGTCTTTCATTTCAACATTAGTTTTGGATTGTCTTGCTGCAAGCAGTGCTGCCTCATTGGCGAGATTTGCAAGGTCTGCCCCTGAAAAACCAGGGGTTCCCCTTGCAAGAACCTCAAGATTTACATTATCAGCAAGAGGTAGTTTTCTTGTGTGAACCTTGATAATCTCAAGCCTTCCCTTTACATCAGGCTGGGGGACAACAACCTGCCTGTCAAATCTTCCAGGACGAAGCAGTGCAGGGTCAAGGACATCAGGTCTGTTGGTGGCAGCAAGCAATATTATGCCCTCATTGGGGTCAAACCCATCCATCTCAACTAAGAGCTGATTCAGTGTCTGTTCCCTCTCATCGTGTCCACCACCAAGCCCCGCACCACGATGTCTTCCTACGGCATCTATCTCATCTATGAAGATGATGCATGGGGCATTTTTCTTTGCCTGCTCAAAGAGGTCTCTTACCCTTGAGGCACCCACACCGACAAACATCTCTACAAAGTCAGAGCCGCTTATGGAGAAGAAGGGAACACCTGCCTCACCTGCGATTGCCCTTGCAAGCAATGTCTTTCCTGTGCCCGGGGCTCCGACTAAGAGGACACCCTTTGGGATTTTTCCGCCCAATTTCTGGAATTTCTGGGGCGCCTTTAAAAAATCAATTATCTCCTGAACCTCTGCCTTAGCCTCTTCAATACCTGCCACATCTGCAAAGGTTATTTTCACCGACTTTTCAGATATGAGCTTTGCCTTACTTTTGCCAAAGGATAGTGCCTTGTTGCCACCTACCTGCATCTGTCTCATGAAGAGTATCCATAAGAGGAAAAGTAAGATGATAGGTCCAAAGCCTAAAAATAAGTTTACATACCACTGGCTTTGTTCTGGCTTTGCTGTAATCTTTACACCCCTTGCCTCAAGCTCTTTTACGAGTTCAGGATAGTCGGGGGCATAGGATTTGAATTTTTTGCCGTTCTTAAGAGTTCCTGTAATCAGGTTTTCAGGCTTTTTTATGGTGACTTCTGCGACTTCATTATTCCTAAGCCGCATCATAAAATCAGAAAATACCATTTCCTCTTCAACCTTCGGTGCCTTGAAAAGATTGAAGAGGAGAATCATCATTGCACCGAATAAAATCCACACAATTAAACTCTTAGACAAATCTCAACCTCCTTATACTTGATTACGCAGACGACACCTTGGTGTCATCTATGTAATCAGACACCACTTCTTTATAGGAAGTCTTTTATATGTATAAAATTAACATATTTCTTCCGATTTTACCACCCCACCCAGAAAACTGCTGTTACTAATACAAACGCATTAAGTAAAGTATCAAATAAACCTGCACCTCCGAGGTGCAGGTCTGAGGGCGCTGAACCCTGAGGGTGTCATTCTGAAGTTGGTTCAGAAGACCTGCCTGACGGCAGGCAGGTCAGGATTCAGCACGATTAAACTATCATTTTATTGAAACACTTTTCAGTGACACCCGGGTTAAAGTAATTATTGATGGCGCCTTGAAGTTTGTGGAAAAAGAGGGAAGCACCGAAACCTGTGATTTAATTTTTGTTGGTTTCCCGGGCCCGACTGATGATAGTTTGTCGCGGCTTTATTCAAAAGAATTTTATCTGATGCTCAGAAATATTTTAGCCAAAGATGGGATGGCTGTTATTCAGAGCGGCGGCTATCTTACAACTGGCCAAAAAAACCATCATCGCTACTTTAGGAGCTGTTGGATTAAAAACCCTGGCTTTTTATCCGCCTAACTATAATCTTTTTGACCAAAATTTTGGTTTTACTCTGAAATCTTTCAGCAGAACAGTTTAGGGGTTTAAACGGTTAGTGCAGACAAAGATTTTTCTGAAAAACGATTTAAATCGGATTTTTTCAATCATGCCACTTCCCAAAAGAACAGGCGATATTAAAGTAAATTCCCTTTTCCGGCCTTCTATTGTAGCCAGTCAGGGAGACACTTTTATCCAGCATTACTTAGAATCCCAACCCACTGAAAAAATTTTAGCTCAAATTAAACTCTCTCCGTCAGAAGCCTACCGCCAATTTCAGGAAATGTTTTACAAGTAGTAGATTAGGATGAATAAATATCCCAATTTCCAAAGCCGAGATACATCGGTAAGAGGCGAGTTTGAATTTTTTGGAAAACGGGCGTATAATAACGGTAAATTTACGTGTAAATATGATTTCAGAACACCTTAAAAAATATTTTTGGGACACGGACATTGAAAAAATTGATGTCCGGAAACACAAAAACTACGTTATTGAACGGATTTTAGAAATGGGCGACGAACGAGCTGTTTCTTGGCTGAAAAAAAATTTTACCGAAAAAGAAATTATCAGAGTTATTCAAAAAAGTAGACATCTTTCACCCCTGTCTTTAAATTATTGGAAGTTGATTTTTAGAGAAAAATAACTATGGATTTTCATTTTGAGGTTTTAGATAAAGAGACAAAGAACAATTTGGAAATTCTCGGCCGCGCCTCTTTTATCGGCGACGGCAATTTTTATCTGGCCGGCGGCACTGGCTTGGCTTTACAAATAGGCCATCGCCGTTCCTATGACCTTGATTTTTTTACTCAAAAAGAATTTGACGAATCGCGTCTTATCCAACGGATTTCTCTCTTGGGAAATTTTCAATTAGAAAAGAAGGCGCCTCAAAGCGTTATCGGTGCGTTAAACAACACCAAGATTTCTTTTCTTGGCTATAGCTATCCCCTGTTGGTGCCGCTACGCGAAGCATTGAATATTAATGTCGCCGATATTTTAGACATCGCTTGTATGAAAATAGACGCCATTGCCAGTCGTGGCACCAAAAGAGACTTCATTGATATTTATTTTGTTGCCGAAGAATCGCGGCCCCTGAAAGAGATTTTTAAAAAATTTTCCGAGAAATACGCTTCTTTGCGGTACAATCTCGTCCATATTAAAAAAAGTTTGGTTTACTTTACGGACGCTGAAAACGACCCTTTGCCGTCAATGCTAAAGCCCGTTGATTGGCTGGAAGTCAAAAAATTCTTTAAAAAAGAGGTGGTTGGTATCGGATAGAGATTTTTGGGATATTGAAGCCGAGAGACATCGGTAACAGCCTATTAAATAATAAGATGAGGATACATGGTTAATGATTTAGGGGCTGTGGCTTCTGGAAACCCCCACTTGTCAACCATGTACCTGCCTAGTGCAAGAATTTGACTTTTCCCAGGGAGGGTGTATAACTTTAGCAAATTTGGCTGAGATTGCCTTGGTCAAATTTGGTCAATATAGAACCCAAACAAACAACGGACAAAGTGTCCGTTATTTACGCCATTTCTCATTTTAAATCCTCAAAAAATGTAGCTCAGACCTGCACCTCGGAGGTGCAGGTCTGAGCTACTTTGACTTGCTCTACAAAGGGCATTATAATTTAGCCATGCTAAATGTATTGAAGGTTCTACCAATGACCTTTATTCCCCTTTTTGTTGCGATAGATATATTCCTTGTCCTTCCGATATTTATATCTATTACCAGCACTATACCACACCAGAGGAGAAAAACGATTATCAGGCATTCAGTAATTACAGCACTGATGGTAAGCCTTGCCTTTATTGCTGTTGGGGAAGCGGTCTTCAGGGTCCTTGGGATTACTGTTGAGGACTTTAAAATAGCAGGCGGGCTTGTGCTTCTTGTATTAGCTATAATTGAGCTTATAGGAGATAGCATGGAGCGAAGAAGACCACAGGAGACAGCAGGTATAGTTCCTTTAGGGGTTCCCCTGATAGTTGGTCCTGCGGTGCTTACTACCCTGATAGTCCTTATAGGCCACTATGGTATTGTCCCCACGCTGATTTCACTTATATTGAATCTCGCTATAGTATTGATTGCCCTTGTAAATGCGGAGAGGATAATAAAATTGATTGGCAAAAATGGCATTATTGCAATTTCAAAGGTGATGGCAATTCTCCTTGCCTCTATTGCAATAATGATGATTCGCCTGGGCATAGAGGGCCTTATTAAGTAAAAATGCAACTCATTGATGACGGCTACTGTTTTGTGTGTGGACAGAAAAACCCAGTTGGTCTCAGGCTGAGTTTTTCCTTTGATGGAAAGACCATAAAAACGGAATTTATCCCAAAAACGGAGCATCAGGGGTATTTAAATATTGTCCACGGCGGGATTATATCAACCCTTCTTGATGAGGCAATGATAAAACTTGCCATAGCCTTGGGCACACCTGCGGTTACCGCCAGGATGGAGGTTCGGTTGAGAAGACCCCTCAGTGTGGGTCAGAAAATAACCATTTCTGCAGAGATATTGAAAGATACAAAAAAGGTCATAGAGGCGTATGCGAGGGCTACCGCAGATGATGGTGATATGATTGCGGATGCCAAGGGAAAGCTAATTAAGGTTTAGTTCTTTATTTTGAAAATGTATTCTCAATGCTCATTATTTACCCGGATTAATACCTGCCATTAAAATAATCCTCAAGGATTTGCCTGTGGTCAAAGGCAATGTCTTGGGGCAGGGAGTCCTTGCTAAAAGTACCTATTTCTATGGCATCACTTCCTGCCTCTAATTTGCCTTCTGCAGTGGCTATGAATACCACTGATACAGTGTGATGCCTTGGGTCTCTCTTTGGGTCTGAATATGTATGAAACTGCCTTATTAATTTTATATTGAGACCTGTCTCCTCCTTTGCCTCCCTTACTGCTGCATCCTCAAGGGATTCTCCATAATCAAGGAAGCCTCCGGGTATTGCCCAGCCATAAGGCGGGTTTTTTCTCCTGATGAGGACTACCCCTCCCCGTGCCTCTATGATTACATCAACTGTAAGAAAGGGATTTCTCGGAGACTTCTCCATAAAGCAATTCCCTTAAGATTTTAACATCATTTATAACCTTTGCAAAGATTTCATCCCTGTCCATAATCCCTGTTATATCTACCCACCTTACATCAGGCTCTTTTTTAAACCATGTGAATTGCCTTTTTGCATACCTTTTGGTGCGTCTCTTTAGTAATCTTATAGCCACATCAAGGGTAATGAAGCCACTAAGATAAAGACTTATTTCCTTATAACCAAGTGATTGTAGCGGCACCTTATGGGGGTTCATTCTTAATAGCCCTTCTGTTTCCTTTATAAGCCCCTTTTCTATCATACTATCTACCCTCTGTTCAATCAGTTTATAAAGCTCCTTTCTATCCCTTGAGAGTCCTATCTTGATAAACTCATAAGACTCAGGGGCTGTGTAGAGGTGCTGAAGCTCTGAGATTGCCCTTTTCTCCTTAATTGAGACCTCAATCGCCCTCACTATTCTTCTTAAGTCCTGGGGATTAATCTTCTCTGCAGCCTGAGGGTCAATGGTTTTCAGTCTTTCATGGAGATAGCCTCTTCCAAAAAGTTTCTCTTCTTTTAGAAGTCTTTCCCGCAATTGCCAGTCTGCAGGTGAAGCGGGAAAAAGTCCCTGTGTTAATGTCCTTATATACAGCCCTGTTCCTCCAACGATTATTGGAATCTTACCATTCTGGTGCAGGTCATTAATGATCTTTACTGCCATGTCTCTGAAAAGACCTGCGCTAAAGGATTCAGTGGGTAAGAGGATATCAGTGAGATGATGTCTTACCTCTCTGAGTTCAGCAGGGGAGGGTTTAGAGGTTCCAATATCCATATATTTATAAATCTGCATTGAATCTGCAGTGATTATTTCTGTATTCAGTGCCTTCCCTAAGAGGATTGAGATACCTGTTTTTCCAACACATGTAGGACCGAGAAGAATGATAACCTTATTCATAAAGTACTGTTTAGTGTAACATAATTTTTGAGGCTGAGCCTTTAATTGACTTACTTTTTAGTCATCACTTAAACTTTACTTATGAAACAGGAGGTCATTGACACCGTAGAGAAGGCACTTAGTGTTCTTGGGAGGCAGTGGGGTATTTACAGCAGTCCTCAAATAGAGGTTGAGATTCCAAGAAATGAGGCATTTGGTGATATTACCACTACCGTGGCAATGAGCCTTGCCAGAGAACTTAAGAGGTCACCCCGGGAAATAGCAGAGGGAATTGTTGATGCAATAGCAAAAAAGTCGGGGGGGTTATTTGAAAAGATTGAGGTAGCAGATAAAGGATTTATAAATTTTACATTCCATAAAGAATATCTCTATCAAGGTCTTAAGAGATTGCTCAGTGAGGGGCATTCATTTTTGAGGATGGATATAGGGAAGGGCAGGAGGATACATATTGAATTTGTGAGTGCCAACCCAACAGGACCACTTCATATAGGTCATGGAAGGGGCGCTGCATACGGTAATGCCCTGAGCAATATCCTCAGTGCTGCAGGTTACAGGGTTGAAAGGGAATATTATATTAATGATAAGGGGTTACAGGTAAGACTCCTTGGAGGCTCTGTTTATGCTCGGTATCAACAGATGCTTGGCAACAATATCCCCTTTCCTCAGGATGGCTACAGGGGCAATTATATAGAAACCATCTGTGAGGAGATAATTAAGGAAGCTGGCAATAAATATCTCAATATCCCTTTTGAGGAATGTGGAGATTTCTTTACCAATTACGCCTATAAAAAGATGCTCGCTCAGATTTCAGAAGACCTCAAAGACTTCGGTATTGTCTTTGACAGGTGGCAGAGCGAAAGGGAGCTATATGAAAAAGGAGAAGTTGATGATTCTCTTACTGAATTAAGGCAGAAAGGTTTTCTTTATGAGAGGGACGGTGCATTGTGGTTTTGCTCAACCAAATTTGGAGATGACAAAGACAGGGTTGTGAAGAAGAAAGATGGCGAATACACCTATTTTGCCTCTGATATTGCCTATCATAAGGGGAAGCTCAGGAGGGGTTTTGATATTATTATTGATATATGGGGTGCAGACCATCATGGCTATATCCTTAGGCTTAAATCTGTGCTTGATGCCTTCGGCCTTTTAGAAGAAAGATTCAAGGTCATACTCATTCAGATGGTAACACTCCTGAGGCACGGCACTCCTCAGCAGATGTCAAAAAGGGCAGGAGAGTTTATAACACTTCGTGAGGTAATTCAGGAGGTTGGGGCTGATACTACAAAATTCATATTTCTTACGAGACGGCCTGATAGTCATCTTGATTTTGATATTGAAATTGCTAAGGCGGAGTCAGCGGAAAACCCTGTTTTTTATGTCCAGTATGTATTTGCAAGGATATCAAGCATATTCAGACAGGCATCTGAAAGGGTTCAGGGGTTTAATGCTTCAGGGGTCACAGAGGTTGACCTTTTTGTCTTAAAAGAGGATGAGGAGCTATCTATAATCAAAAAACTCCTTCAGTATCCAATGGTATTTGAAGGTGCAGTGCTTTCCTTTGAGCCTCATAGAATTACCTATTATCTTCAGGGGCTTGCAAAATTGTTTCATTCATATTATCAAAGGCACAGGATAATATCTCAGGATAAGACACTTACCCTTGCAAGACTCTGCTTATGCAAGGCTATACAGCTTGTGCTTGAGGATGGATTGAGGATGCTCGGCATCAGTGCTCCAGAAAGGATGTAATTTGGCACCTATGCAAAATGATTAATTTTGAAATTAAAGAAAAAGACAACTTAGCAAGGGCAGGATGTATCTACACACAACGAGGAAACATTAACACCCCTACATTTATCCCTGTTGGCACAAATGCGGTGGTCAAGGCAATGACCCCCCATGAGTTAAAAGACCTGGGGGCAGAGATTATACTCTCTAACACCTACCATCTTTATCTAAGACCAGGACATGAAGTTGTAAGACAGCTTGGAGGACTGCATAAGTTCATGAGCTGGCATGGCCCAATCCTTACAGACAGTGGAGGATTTCAGATATTCAGTCTTTCACCTTTAAGAAAAATAAATGATGATGGTATTACCTTTAAATCCCATATTGATGGCTCAACCCATTTTCTGACACCCGAGATGGTGATGGAGATACAAGAAGCACTTGGCTCAGAGATTGCAATGGTTCTTGATGAATGTGCACCATACCCTGTAACCAGGGAATATGTGCTTAATTCCATGAGGTTGACAACCCAATGGGCAAGGCGGTGTAAGGAGTTTATGAGTTCGGAGTTCGGAGTTCAGCGTTCAGAAGGATTAAAAACTCAAAACTCAAAACTCAAAACTCAAAGCCTATTTGGGATTGTTCAGGGAGGGGTATACAATGACTTAAGAAGGCAAAGTGCAGAGGAGCTGATTGAGATGGATTTTGATGGATATGCAATTGGAGGACTTAGTGTTGGAGAGCCAAAAATGCTTATGTATGAGGTGATAAATTATACAACTCCACTTCTTCCTGAGGATAAACCCCGCTATCTCATGGGGATAGGAGACCTACTTGATGTCCTTGAGGCTGTTGGGGCAGGCGGTGATATGTTTGATTGCGTGATGCCAACAAGGAATGCAAGGAATGGGACATTATTCACAAGCATTGGAAGGATAAGTATAAAGCGCGAGGAATTCAAGGAAGACCCTCGTCCCCTTGACCCAAATTGTGGCTGTTACACCTGCAGGAATTATTCAAGGGCATATTTAAGACACCTCTTTATGAATAAAGAAATACTCTCAATGAGATTGAACACCCTTCATAATCTTTATTTTTATTTCAGTTTTTTTAAAAAGATGCGTGATACCATCAGGGATGGGAATTTTGAGGATTTCAAAAGGCAATGGACACCTATATTAGAGAACAATACCCTGAGATAATGCACAAACAATGAAGATCCTTATCACAGGTGGGTCTGGGTTTATAGGCAGGGCGCTAAGCCATGACCTCCAAGAGGCAGGCCATGAGGTTATTGTCCTAACAAGGCGGAAGGAATACCCTGCACCGCCTGCTATTAAAGTCGTTACATGGAGTCCTCCTAAGCTTATCCTGGCTGATATCATCTCTGGTATTGACGCTATAGTAAATCTTGCAGGCGAGTCAATCTTTGGAAGGCGCTGGACAAAAAGACAGAAAGACCTTATCCGCTCAAGCCGTATAGATACAACCCGTGCAATAGTTGAATCAATAAAAAATGTAAAGCAAAGGCCAAGGCTCCTTATCAGTGCATCTGCTGTTGGGTATTATGGTCCCCATGGAGATGAGTATGTTACTGAGGAAACCCCTTCAGGGGATGACTTTCTTGCAAGGTTAGCAAGAGATTGGGAGGCAGAGGCATTAAAGGCTCAGGAACTTGCTGTGCGGGTAGTCCTGATGAGATTGGGGATTGTGCTTGGGATGGAAGACGGTGCCTTACCAAAGATGGCATTGCCATTTAAGTTTTTCTTAGGTGGTCCTATTGGAAGTGGAAGACAATGGTTTTCCTGGATTCACAGGGATGATGTTTTGGGCATCATCAAATTTTTATTAGAAGATGAAACAATCTCAGGGGCCATAAATGTTACTGCCCCAAATCCTCTAAGAAATAGGGAATTCATCTCTGCCTTAGGTATGGCACTTCGTAGACCCTCCTCATTTTCAGTTCCGGGTTTTTTGGTGAGGGTAGCACTGGGTGAATTTGCAGATGTGATACTTAATGGGCAAAGGGTTATACCTAAGAGGCTCCTTAATGCAGGTTATCAATTTAAATATCCTGAAATTAATGAGGCCCTAAAGGCGATATTAGGGAGGAGGAATGCCTGAATTAAATCACAAAAAATCTATAGAACTTTTTAAGAAGGCAAAAGATATTATCCCAGGAGGTGTAAACAGCCCTGTCAGGGCATTCAAGGCAGTTGGTGGAAACCCCTTGTTTATTAAATCCGCAAAAGGCCCTAAGATTTACGATGTTGATGGCAATGAATATATTGATTATGTCCTATCATGGGGAGCAATGATCCTTGGTCATGCCCATCCTAAGGTTACGAAGGCACTTAGAGAGGCAATAGAAGGGGGAACAAGTTATGGTGCACCTACAGAGTTGGAGATAGGTCTTGCCCAGATGATTCTTAATGCATATCCATCTATGGATAAGATAAGGATGGTGAATTCAGGGACAGAGGCAACAATGAGTGCCATCAGGGTAGCAAGGGCATTTACAGGGAGAGACAAGATTATAAAATTTGAAGGATGTTACCATGGACATGGCGATGCCTTCCTTGTAAGGGCAGGCTCGGGTGTGGCTACCCTTGGAGTGCCTGACAGCCCTGGGGTTCCAGAAGGTTATGCAAAAAATACAATCACAGCCCCATTTAACGATTTAGGGTTCTTTAAAAAGCTCTTAGAAAAAGAGGCAAAAGACATCGCCTGTGTAATTATTGAGCCTGTTATGGGAAATATGGGCTGCATCCTTCCAGGGGAAGGCTTTCTTAAGGGTATAAGGAAACTCACAGAAGAATACGAGATTATCTTAATCTTTGATGAGGTGATGACAGGATTTAGGGTTTCTTATGGTGGTGCACAGGCAAGATATAAAATAAAACCTGATATGACATGTCTTGGAAAGGTAATCGGTGGAGGCTTTCCTGTTGGTGCATATGGTGGGAGAAAAGAGATAATGGCAATGATAGCGCCTGAGGGTCCTGTTTATCAGGCAGGAACACTTTCAGGTAATCCAATTGCGATGACTGTAGGGATAGAGACACTGAAGATTTTATCAAGGCCTAATACTTATAAGAGGCTTGAAGAAAAGGCTCAGACACTTGAGGATGGATTAAGGGATGTAGCAAAGATGACAGGGGTGAAGGTCAAGTTTTACAGAGCAGGGACAATGTTCTGCACATATTTTACAGATGTAGATGTTGTTGATTATGCCACTGCCAGGACTTCAGATACAGAGAAGTTTGCGAGGTTCTTCAGGGGCATGCTTAAAAGGGGGATCTATTTAGCACCTTCTCAGTTTGAGGCAGGCTTCCTCTCCCTTGCCCATTCTATGAAAGACATAAATGCTACAATTAAAGCTGCCTATGAGACGCTTAAGGCTATGTAATTTATATAAGTGGATGACAATGTGTGTAATTGTAGTGAGGTATAATAGATATCATGAGGGTCGTCATTACAGGTTTTTCAAACTCTGGTAAGACAACCCTATTTAATGCCCTTACTGGATTAAATCTTCCCGTCACTATATATCCCACCTTGGCTGGAAGTGAACCGCATATTGGTGTTGTAGATGTCCCTGATGAAAGGGTTGATAGACTCGCCTCTATTTATAAACCCAAAAAGAAGACCTATGCAACCATTGAATATATTGATTATATTGGTCTTACAAAAGATGCCAGACAGAACTCCAATGTCTTTAATCTCCTGAAGGATGCTGATGCAATAGTGCATGTTATAAGGGCATTTGAAGACCCTGCAGTTTCCCATCCTATGGAAAGTGTTGACCCCCTAAGGGATGCAAGGGCATTTGAGATAGAGTGTATCTTAAAAGACTTAGAGATTATTGAGAGAAGGCTTGAACGCATAGCCCTTAAGAAGGGTAAAAAAGAAGAGGCACATGGAGAAATGGACTTCCTTGCTAAATGTAAAGGGGCTCTGGAGAATGAGATACCTCTTAGAGACATTGAGTTCAATGAAGAAGAAAAAAAAATAATGCAGACCTATCAATTCCTCTCCCAAAAGCCCGAGATTATAATCCTGAATATTGGAGAGAGCGATTTAAATAGAGAAAAAGAGAGAGAGTTAATAAATGAGTTAAGGGTTTGCGGAAAGATAGAGATGGAGGTCTCTAAGCTTCCTCAAGATGAGAGGGAAGCCTTTCTTCACTCCCTTGGAATCAAAGAGCCTGCTAAAGATAGGCTTTGCAGGGCATCTTATGAGGCGCTCGGTATGATTACATTCTTCACAGTTTTGGGAGATGAGGTGAGGGCATGGACAATAAAAAAAGGCACTCCTGCACAAAAGGCAGCAGGTAAGGTTCATTCAGATATAGAGAGGGGGTTTATAAAGGCAGAGGTTATCAGTTTTGATGATTTTGCTTCCGCAGGTGAGGATATGGCTAAAGTTAGGGGTCTCCTGAGGCTTGAAGGTAAGAATTATGTTGTGAAAGGCGGAGATATTATAAATTTTAAATTTAAACCCTAAAACCTAGGGGCAACCCCCATATTTTTCTCATTTTCAACATCCCTATCTGACCTTGGGACAGATTCATTCAGCGTTATCCTATTATTATGACCACGAAGAAGAGTTAAGCAATGAGATTGCTTGCCGCTTAAAGTAAGAGAAAGATTGCATGATCGCAGTCTTCTTTAATGGCTGTAATTTTTTATAAGGCAAATAAACCCCAGATTCTGAATTATTAGACCGTGCAAGCGCTTTAAATCGTCTGCTATCTACATTTGATGATGACCTGCTTGTAGAAGCCGCAAGTCGCCAAAGGGCACCGGAGGATATTGCAGGCAAAGTAGAGTTTTTGCCTTTATAGCATCTTAATAAAGTATCCATGTCCCTGCCAAATCTTCACCTTTTGGGCTATTAATCCTATGCTTTCAACTACGAGAGAACAGGGCATCATTTTGCGATAATTTATATCTAATTTACATTGTGTAAGCCCATTAGAAAAGACGGGGCTTTAACTCACCATTTTTATAAATGGTGAAGCCTTCTAACGGGATAAAAAAATCATAGGAGCCTCTTGCAAAATTATTTGACATATATTTTTTTACTATTGCAATACTTATAAGGAGACATGAATGACCCAAATATCACAAGGCGGGATTTCATAAGGTTTTTTGGGGCAGCATCTGTTGCCGGTCTTTCATCTGGATTGGCAGAGGCTCAGTCTCTTGATAGGTACGCAAAGCTTGTGGACACCTTCAAGTGTATAGGCTGCAGGCGGTGCATGTCTGCATGTAAGAGGGAGAATAAGCTTCCGCCTTATGATATACCTGAATCTCTGATAAGGGATATGGACGGCACAACTTATACTGTAGTCAATTTCAAAAAAAGCGAAAGTGACGCAGAATTTGGAAGGTTCGTAAAATGGCAGTGCCAGCACTGCATAAAGCCAGCATGCGCCGGTGTATGTCCTGTAAAGGCTATTACAAAGAATATGCTGACAGGTGCTGTTATTATTGATGAGAAAAAGTGTATAGGATGCAGATATTGTTATCAGGCATGTCCTTATAAAGTGCCCCGTTTTGATTTTGCTAAAAGGATAACGAGGAAATGTCATTTGTGTTATACCCGTCTTCCAAGATTCAAGCCTGCCTGCGTAACAGCATGCCCTGTGGAGGCGATTGAGTATGACTACAGGAATCTGCTTTTAAAAAAGGCAAGGCAAATAGCACAGGTAATGAGGGGGTATGTGCTTGGAGAGCATGAGGCAGGCGGAACTGATGTTATCACAATTCTACATGTCCCTCCGCAGAAGATGGGCATTATTGTTGCGCCTAAAAAAGTAGTTAATCAAGACATTGACAAGGTGAGGATAACATTTTCTGGCGTTGGGACTGCCGCTGCTGTAGTTGGAATGCTATATCTTTACTCCCAGATTACAAAGGATGAAGGTGATGATACGTAAAATACAAACCATAGATGATAAAACCTCATGTTACTACATCGGCATATCCCTGCTTCTGGCTTTGATGTTTCTTGGAGTCTATGTAGCAGTGATGTCTTATGTGGAAAGCATGGAGATACTGGAGTTTCATATCTCTATTCCGTGGACAATGATGATTTCAACTTATGTCTTCTTTGTTTCATCAAGCATCGGTCTCTGTATTGTTGCGTCATTAGGGCATGTCTTTGCTTTAAAAAGATATAAGGTCATCAGTAAAAGGGCTGTTTTCCTTGCAGTCATAACCATAATATTTGGCATGTTATATGTTTTACTGCACCTTGGACATCCTGAAAGGGCGCCTCTTTATACTACCTTTACACCAAATCTCCGTTCAGCAATGTGGGGGATGGGATTTTTTTATAACCTTTATATACCGCTTATAATGCTTACCTGCTGGCTGCTCATAAGAAATGATTTATCCGTGGCTGCCAATAATTCAACAGGATTGAAACGCACTGTTTACAGTTTAGCATCAGGAGAAAAGTGGTTGAAGCCTTATAATTTAGGAAAATTAGGATTGGAAAGGATTGTGGGGCTGTTAGCCCTTGTATTTGGACTTCTTGCGATGGCAGTTGAAGGCTCATTGTTTGGCCATGTGGAGGCGCGTCCCTACTGGTACGGCGCCTTCACGCCGGTTTATTTTGTCTTCTCCGCCATCCCGCTTGGCATTGCATGGCTCCTTTTTATGACTATTATCACATATAAATTTAAGGGTGAAGGATTAGGTGAAAAACTCAAAAGGATTTTATTTGAATTGGCATGGCTCCTTATTATTTTTTTAAGTGTCAGTTCTTTGTTTATGGCTTATAAAATTGATATAGCAATGGGAGACCCGATGAAGGTAAAAACCATGCTGCTCTTATTAAATGGTCCATTGAGCATCCCGTTCTGGTTGTTTGAGATAGCTATAGGGACATTCATTCCCATTGCTGTATTGCTCGTTGCAATAAAAAAAGAGAGCCTCAATGGATTGCTTATTGCAGCTTTAATGGTCTTGGTAGGCGCCTTTGTAATGAAATATAATTTTATAGTGGCAGGACAGGTATTCCCGGTTTTTGAGAAGGCGCCATTAATGTTTCCTGCATTTGTGGAGATACTTTTGGTCGCCGGTATTTCTGCAGCATTTTTCTTTGTTTATACATTTGCAGTTAAGTTTTTGCCTCTTGACGAAAAGGCACATTGAGGATATAACAAAATATAAAATAAGAATATAAGTGTGATGTTATGAAGAAATCCATTTTAGTATTTCTGGGTTTGTCCCAGCTTATTCCAGCAGCGTATCTCGTATTTGCACAGGAGGTGAGGCCTCCTGCAAAGAAGGCGATAGTGGAGAGGGTGCCTCTTGATAAGACCTTAGGAGAGACACAATTCTTCTGCGGCTACTGTCATGTCCTCACATACCCTGAGGTAATGAAAAAGGCTCACAAGACATGGAAGGATGATAAAGGACATAATGAAATAGGCTGTGTTGAGTGCCATTATCCTCCTGATTTACCTGCAATAACCGAGCATAGAAGGATCCCGAGGACAAAGATAGAGGCTGACAAGAAGAAAAAGAAGACAGACTGGGACTTTATGAAGACAGAGCTTGAGGTCTTTTCAAGGCTTGTAACGGTTTTAAACATGGATGAGACAACTGTTTTAAGAAGACCAAAGATAGATGACAGAGGCTGCACAACATCGGATTGTCATCCGACAGACCGTCCCAGGAAGAAAGAAGGAGAATACTGGGAAAAGAAATTAAAGTTCACAGAATATGAAAGGCTCCTTAATGGCAAGAAAGAAAAAGTTGAGATTCCCTTTACCCACAAAGAGCATTATGATAAAAAGAAATGGGTGGAAGGGCAGGAACTACACTGTGTTACATGCCACAGGAAAGAAACCAATGCCAAGCATTTTGAGGTCTCTAAAGAGAGCTGCTATCTCTGCCACTTTAAAACTACAGATAAAAATGTAAGGTTTGCTGAAGGGCGGGCAAAATGCTCATTATGCCACAAGATACCTGAGAAGCCATTTAAAGAGGTAGAGGCAGGTGAAAAACCGGTTACCCATAAAGACTATGAAGAAAGAAAGGTATCATGCGCAAGCTGCCACCTTGAGATTATCAAAGGCAAGGGAGAGATAAAGCAGGAGAAGTGCCTTGACTGCCACGAAAATACAAAGGAGTTATGGAAGGATGCAGAGAACAAAAAGGTAATGCACAAAGAGCATGTGGCAAAACAGACCGCCGCATGCTTTAACTGCCATGAGCCAATATTACATAAAAAGGAAATCAAGGAGTATAATTATGTTGATGCATCGCTTGTAAATTGTAAGGCCTGTCATCCAGAGCCGCATTTGTATCAGAGACTGCTTTTGGCTGGCGAAGGTGGAAAAGGTCTTGAGAAAAATTATCCAATCAAGCACCATGACATGAAGACGAACTGTATTGCCTGCCATACAAAGGAGGCCTATGATGCAAAGGGCAGAAGGATAAAGGCAGCAGAAGAAAAGGCCTGTATTGACTGCCATGAAAAAGAGGCAGGAGAGACAATGAAGGGCTGGATAAAAGACATGGCAGAGGCACTAAAAGAGGCAAAGGCTTCTGAGAAAGAGGCTATAGATGCTCTGGAGAAGGCAAAGGGAAGGGTGCCTGAGAAGGAACTTCAAAAGGCAGAAATATTAATTAAAAGGGGACAGGAGAATCTCCGCCTTGTAGATGGAGGAGGTGGTGTGCATAATAAGAAATTTGCTACTTTACTGATGGATACTGCAATAGCTGATTTTGAGGAGGCAATTGCAGTGCTTAAACCTAAGAAATAAGGAGGAAAGCCATATGAGGATCAAAAGAAGAGATTTTTTAAAGGGAGGGCTTGTAGCAGGGGCATTAGCTCTACTTGACAGACCAATATTAAATTCCCTTGCATTTGCGCAAAGGGAAAAGGATGTTGGCGGAGAAGCAGGCGAGTGGGTTGCCTCCACCTGCCAGGGTTGCACCCAGTGGTGTCCTATTGAAATCTTTGTGCAGGGTGGAAGGGCAGTAAAGGTGCGCGGCAATCAACTGAGCAAGGTCAACGGCGGAAATTGCTGTGTAAGGGGGCATCTGATAATACAGGAGATTTATGACCCAGACAGGATAAAGGTTCCAATGAAAAGGACAAACCCAAAGAAAGGAAGGGGAGAAGACCCAAGGTTTGTGCCCATAACATGGGATGAGGCGATGGAGACAATTGCTGGCAAGATTATAGAACTCAGGAAAAACAATGAGCCGCATAAATTCCTGATGATGCGCGGCAGGTATACTGACCACAACAAGATCCTCTTTGACGACCTGCCCAAGATAATAGGCTCCCCAAACAGTATTAGCCACAGCTCCATCTGCGCTGAAGTGGAAAAGATGGGGCGTTTCTATACCGAGGGTCTGTTTGGATATATGGATCATGACCTTGAGAAAACAAAATATTTCATTGCCTGGGGCGTCGATCCTGTTTCATCCAACCGCAATATCCCACATACTATGCGCCGGCTTGGCCGCATCCTTGAGGAAGGCACAGTGGTGTCTGTTAACCCGCGCATGGATAACATCGCTACTAAGGCGCATGAATGGATGCCCATAAAACCGGGCGAAGACGGGGCATTGGCTACTGCTATGGCTCATGTAATTCTTACAGAAGGGCTTTGGAATAAAGAGTTTGTCGGAGATTTCAAGGACGGCAAGAATCTCTTTAAGGCAGGTCAGACTGTTGATGAGGCGGCATTTAGAGAGAAATTCACACACGGTCTTGTGAAGTGGTGGAATATTGAGCTCAAGGACAGAACACCTGATTGGGCAGCAGGGGTAACAGGGCTTTCCAAGGAGCAGATTATCCGCGTTGCAACAGGCTTTGCAAAGGCTGCCCCTAATTGCCTTATATGGTATGGCCCTATGATGATGCCGCGCGGCACTTATGCGGCTATGGCAATACATGCCCTTAATGGCCTGGTCGGTGCTACTGACAGCGAAGGCGGTGTATTTACCGGCGAGAAGGGTCCAGCCAGCAGTTACCCTAAGTTTGACAAGTATCAGGACGACATAGCTAAGGCAGGAGTAAAACAAAAGAAGATTGACCAGAGGGGATACCTTAAATTCCCAAACCTTGCTAAAGGCAAACCCGGCAGCGGCGTTTCCACCAATAATGTGCCGAATGCAATTCTGGCAAATGACCCATATGACATTAAGGTTGCCATCGGATACTACTGCAACTTTAACTTCTCATGCACAGAGCCTGTTAGGTGGAATAAGGCAATGGCAAAGATTCCCTTCTTTGTGTATATTGGCACCAATCCCTCTGAAATGGCACAGTTTGCTGATATCGTGCTACCGGCGGCTATGCATCACTCCGAGGAGTGGTCAATCTCACTCAATAAAGGAAACGGTTACGGACATATCTCTATTCATCAGCCGGTAATCAAGCGCATGTTTGATGTGAAGGCTGCTGAGACAGAGGTTGCATGGATGCTGGCAGAAAAACTTAAGGCCAAGGGCTTCCCAAATGTATATGACTGGCTCTATAATGAGTATAAGGACCCTGAAACCGGCAAAAACCCGACAAGTGGAGAGGAGCTTGCCATTTACGCCACCAAGATTCGCAGCAAGAAGGCATGGGACCCTGTGGAGAATAAGGATTACAAAGGAGACAGACCCACGGGTTGGGAAGACTTCCGCAAGAAAGGTGTTGTCAATTCTCCGCGATTCGTATTCCGCAAGAAGTGGACGACAGACGGCTTCAAGGACACTGTAACCAAGAAGTTTGAGTTTTACAGCGAGACCCTCAAGAAGGCCCTATCAGAGCATGCTGCTAACCACAAAACAACTGTTGATGCGGTCTTAGAGGCTACAAACTATGAGGCCCGCGGAGAAAAGGCCTTTGTGCCTCACTATGAATCCCCGCGGAGGCATGGCGACCGTAAGGAGTATCCTTTTGATCTGATTGATATGAAATCACGCCTTAATCGTGAGGGTAGGAGCCAAAATCTCCCCTGGTACTATAGCTTTAAGAAATGCGACCCAGGCGATGTGAGCCATGAAGATGTCATACAGATTAATCCTGCTGATGCGGCCAAACTTGGGATTAAGGATGGCGATATGGTAAAGGTGACATCGGTAATCGGAAGCCTTAAAGTTAAGGCGCGCTTGTGGGAAGGTGTTCGTCCGGGCGTTGTTGCTAAGTGTTACGGACAGGGACACTGGGCATATGGAAGGATAGCAGCAAAGAACTATGCCAAGTTTGAGCCAAGGGGCGCTAACTTTAATGAGATAATGCCTGATGATTATGACTATCTGAGTGGCTGTACCGCGCGCACCAGCTATACAGGCGTGAAGATTGAAAAAGCTTAAAGGAAAGGAGGAATAAACAATGGCTAAGAAACAATTGGCAATGGTGATAGATTTACTCAAATGCGTAGGATGCGGGGCATGCGCTCTTGCCTGTAAGACTGAAAACAATACACAGATAGAGGCAAGGGGACAGACTTTCAAATGGGCTGATTTTGTCATGAAAAGCGAGGGCAAGTTCCCTAATATGAGATATTCTGCGATCCCGGTCCGCTGCAATCACTGCAGTGAGCCTAAGTGCATTCAGGCATGTCCAGAACCAAAGGCACTTTATAAGACAGAAGAAGGCATTACCATGTATAACAAAAAGTACTGCCTTGGAGAGAAGTGCAGGAAGTGCCTGATTGATGTCAAGTATAAATGCCCTTATAGCTCCATTGACATTGAAAAAGAAGGGGCAGCATACAGCGTTATTAGCTGGAATAAAATTGGTGTGAAGACCCATGACTTCTGGCTGGACAAGACAGCACTGCTTCCGGGTATGACATCCTCACCTGCTGAGGTTGCGGCAAAAACCGGAACAATTCCTGCGCACAAGCACGCCTATAAATTCAAGGATGACAGGCCTCATGAGCCTTGGCCCAAAGGGGCAAAGCTTTCAGGTAAAGGAGAGGTTGCGGATGTCAGGTCAGATGAATGGATAGATAAGTGCCACTTCTGCATCCACAGGATAAGGAATAATGAGGAGCCTTACTGTGTGGTTTCATGTCCTGCTAAGGCTCGCATTGTCGGAGACATTAACGATCCAACCAGCGAAGTGAGCAAACTCATTGCAAAATATAAACCCATGAGATTGAAGAACAACAAGGGTGAATTTCTGAAGGATGATGAGATAGAAGAAAGCACAAAGCCGAATACGTATTACATAAGGAGCTATTCGGCAAGGAAGGTGTAAAGAGCTACAACGAAGAGATATGGCTGCTTTGGGGACTGTCCCTCTTTTGGGATTGCGGTTTGCGTTGTCCGGAAAGGGGGACAGTCCCCATTTCATAAGGATAGGGTGAATGTGAATATTTCAGGGCAACTAATAGATATAGATAATGAAGAGGCAAGGGGTAACTGCTATAGACTTTTAGCGGCATGTTTTTATTATCCACAAAAGGATGTCTTTATAGAGGAGGGCCTATTTAAAAATCTTACGGAGTTATTTAGGAAGGTCTGTCCTTCTGCCTCAGTATTTTCAGAGGAGATGGAGAAGGCAATTTCCAATTACAGCAATGAAGACCTTCTGGTAGATTATTCAAGGCTATTTGTAGGTCCATCTGAGCTTATTGCGCCGCCTTATGGTTCTGTATACCTTGATGAAGGCAGAAGGGTTATGGGTGATTCAACAATGGAAGTCATAAAGATGTACGAGGAGGAAGGGCTTTCCAAAGATAGCGAATTCAAAGACCTACCTGACCATATAGCTGTTGAACTGGAATTTATGTATTATCTGACATTCAAGGAAGTAGAGGCATTAAGGCAATCTGATCTTGAAAAGGCAAAAGGCTTTATTGATAAACAGGAGATATTTCTAAATACATTTCTTCAGCGCTGGGTGCCACCATTTTGTGAGAAAATAAGGGATGGCACAGACAATAAATTCTATATTGCCCTTTCAGACTGCCTCTCTACTTTTGTCATGAATTCGGCTATTCCTCATGATATTTATAAACATCTCACTGAAAGACCTCAAGGGGTTATGAATTAGGAGTTAACTGCCTGAATACCACTGCCTTTAGCTTCCAAGAACTCCTTAACGAATCAGTCAGGATTCATGGGCATCTTTGTCCCGGGCAGGTGCTTGGAGTAAAGATGTCTATGCTTGGACTTAAAAAAATCGGCATTGAAGACCCAAAAGGCAAAGACAGAAAGAATCTTATTGTCTTTGTTGAGATGGACAGATGTGCAACAGATGCTATCCAGTCTGTTACAGGATGTAGCCTCGGGCAGAGGACAATGAAGTTTATGGATTATGGTAAGATGGCTGTAACATTTTTGAATCTCAAGACAGGCAAGGCAGTAAGGGTTATTGCAAAAGAGGAGGCAAGGGAGAAGGCGAGGGAATATTTTCCTAATCCCCTCTCACCCCCCTTTACTAAGGGGGAGATGGGAGGATTTTCTGGGCAAAATAAATATAAGGCTCAGGTTGAGGCATATAAGATAATGACCGATGAAGAGCTCTTTCAGGTGATGGATGTGAAGGTTGAGTTAAAACCTGAGGATATGCCAGGGAAACCCTTAAGAAGGGTAAGGTGTGATAAGTGTGGTGAGTATGTTCAGGATATGAGGGAGATTTATCAGGATGGAAAGGTGCTATGCAGACCCTGTGCAGATAAAGGGTATTACACTACTTTTTAAGTAGTGCCTTCTCAATAATTATCCAAAGACATCCGCTTGATTGACATTCATACCTGCACCTCCGAGGTGCAGGTCAATAATTCCGTTTGATTGACAAGTAGCTTAAGTAATCCTTATAATTGTTAGAACTATTATAATCAGGAAGGTTTTTGATATGCGGATTATTGTATCCGATATTCCTCACAGTGGATTAGAGCAGGAGTTTAAAATGGCAGTAACCCTTTACGATGATAAGGGCAAGAATGATGTTTGGGTTTTCTTAAAGGCATTTAAAGTTGGTGATAAGGTATTAATAGATGGAAGGGCTCAGGCAGAAACTTCCCTAGTGTGCAGTCGCTGTTTAAAGGAATTCTCTTATCCTATGAATGTTAAATTTGATGTTGAATATGTTCCCTTCAGGGAATTTGCCGGAGCAGGTGAGCATGAATTGGCAAGGGAGGAGTTAGACCTGAGTTTCTATAAAAATGATGAGATAGATATTGAAGAATTAGTAATGGAGCATCTGCTTCTTGCCCTGCCGATGAAACCCTTATGTAAATCTGATTGTTTGGGCTTATGTACTAAGTGTGGTAAAGATTTAAATAAAGGTATATGTGAATGCAGGGCAGATGAGATAGAACCGAGGTTAAGCCACTTTAGAAATTTAATCCCCACTCTTCTGGACTGAAAAATAGAAAGGAGTAAATAAATATGGCAAACCCAACGCATAGGCATACAAGGTCAAGGAGGGACAAAAGACGTGCCAACTGGAGGATTAATGCCTTCAATATTGTTTTATGTCCTGAATGTCAGGAACCAAAACTTCCTCACCGCATATGTCTTTACTGCGGCAGTTACAAAGGAAGAAGGATTATTGAGGTGATAGAAAAAGAGGCTTCATGAGAATTGCTCTGGATGCAATGGGTGGGGATTATGCCCCGGCAACGACGGTAGAAGGTGCCATAAAAGCAGTCAACGAATGGGATAACCTCTCAGTCATACTTGTTGGAAATGAGGTAGAACTTACCCGGGAACTCAAGAAAAAAAACTATCCATCTTCCTCTATCACCATAAAACACGCATCGCAGGTTGTTGAGATGGATGAGTCTCCATTGGTGGCACTAAGACAGAAGAAGGATTCTTCTATCAGGGTTGCTATGGAGCTTGTAGGCTCAGGTGAGGCAGATGCTATGGTTAGTGCTGGTAATTCAGGAGTGGTTATGGCTATGGCGTTATTTGTCCTCGGTAAGCTTGCTGGTGTGGATAGACCTGCAATTGCTACTACCATGCCAACCTTAAAAGGGCTATTTGTCCTGCTTGATGTCGGTGCAAATGTGGACTGTAAACCTCTACATCTTTTGCAGTTTGCAATCATGGGAGAGGCTTATGCAAGGAATATTTTTAATATAGAGAGTCCACGGGTTGCCCTCCTAGGGATAGGTGAGGAGGATGCAAAAGGAAATGAGCTTACAAGGGAGGCATTTAAACTCTTAAAGGAGTCAGCCCTGAATTTTATCGGCAATATAGAGGGTAAGGATATTTTTACAGGCGATGCAGAGGTTGTTGTATGTGATGGTTTCGTTGGTAATATTGCCCTTAAGATAAGTGAGGGGCTTGCAGAGACAATGATAAAGATGCTTAAAAGAGAGATCTCAGACAGAAGTGGAGGGAGATTTGGATATTTGTTGTTAAAGGGTGCACTTAAGAGTTTCAAGAAAAAGACCGATTATGCCGAATATGGTGGTGCGCCGCTTTTAGGGATAAGCAAACCCTGCATAATCAGTCACGGTCGCTCAACCACAAAGGCAATTAAAAATGCTATAAGGCTTGCAGGTGAATTTTATATAAAAGGTATTACTGATGCCATAGCAATGGAGATTGATACAAGGATGTTAGGGAGGGGAAGGGTTGCAATTAAGAAGTAGGATAACAGGCACAGGCTCTTATGCCCCTGAAAGGGTTCTTACTAATTTTGACCTTGAAAAAATGGTGGATACCTCTGATGAGTGGATTACTGAAAGGACAGGTATAAAAGAGAGAAGAATAGCAAAAGATACAGAGGCTGCCTCTGATCTGGGGCTTGAGGCATCAAAGATGGCTATTGAGATGGCAGGGATAAAACCCAGAGATATAGATATGATAATTGTTGCTACGGTGACAGGGGATATGCCCTTACCATCAACTGCATCTATTCTTCAGGATAAATTGGGTGCAAAGAATGCAGCAGCCTTTGACCTTAATGCAGCATGCAGTGGATTTATATATGGCCTGGCTGTAGCAGATAGCCTTATCAAAACAGGTAGTTTTAAGAAGGTCCTGCTTGTAGGCACAGAGGTCCTCTCCAAGTTTACTGACTGGGAGGACAGGGCAACATGTGTATTGTTTGGGGATGGCGCTGGGGCTGTAATCCTTGAGCCAACAGATGAAGACAGGGGTGTTATGTCCTTCCATCTGCATTCTGATGGAAATCTTTGGGAGCTCCTTTATTTACCTGCAGGAGGCTCAAGAAATCCAGCATCAGAAGAAACCATAAAAGACAAATCACATTATATTAAAATGAAAGGCAATGAGACCTTCAAGGTTGCAGTGAGGACACTGGAGTCCCTTGTAGTAGATACATTAAAGGCAAACAGGATAAAACCATCTGAGCTAAATATGCTAATTCCTCATCAGGCTAATCTGCGAATAATTCAGGCAACCGCTAATAGACTCAATCTCCCCATGGACAAGGTCCTGGTCAATATAGACAGATATGGAAATACCTCAAGCGCATCAATACCGATAGCACTTGATGAGGCTGTGAGGGGAGGTAAAATCCGCGATGGTGATTATGTTTTATTAGAGGCATTTGGTGGAGGGCTTACCTGGGCATCAGCACTGATAAAATGGTAAGGAGGAGTTGTGGATTATTTCTTAACCGAAAAGCAAATAATGATACGGGAGCTTGCAAGAGAGATTGCAGAAGGAAAGATCCTCCCTATAAGGGCGGAGTTAGATGAAAAGCAGGAATTCCCCCATGAGATAATGAGGGTGCTTGCTCAAGCTGACCTGTTCAGAATCTTTATACCTGAGGAATATGAGGGTCTTGGCATGGGCTCTCTTGAGCTCTGTATAGCGGTGGAGGAGCTCTCAAGGATATGCCTTGGTGTCTCAACAACATACGCTGCAAATGCACTTGGGGCTTATCCAATTTTGCTTTACGGCTCTGAGGCACAGAAGAAAAAATATCTTCCCGACATCGCATCCGGTAAAAGGCTTACTGCCTTTGCCCTTACAGAGCCACAAGCAGGAAGTGATGCAGGAGGCATTCAGACCACAGCAAGGCTTGAGGGCAATGAGTATGCCATCAATGGCACAAAGCAGTGGATAACCAATGGGGGCGAGGCAGAGATATACACGGTCATTGCAATGACTGATAAAGCCAAAGGCCCCCGTGGTGCCACAGCCTTTATTGTTGAAAAAGGAACAGAGGGATTTAGCTTCGGTAAGAAAGAGAATAAGATGGGTATCAGGGCATCTTCAACGAGGGAATTGATATTTGAGGACTGCAGGATTCCAAGGGAAAATCTGATTGGAAGGGAAGGGATGGGTTTTATCATAGCGATGAAGACACTTGATAACTCAAGGACAGGTGTTGGTGCTCAAGGTGTTGGTGTTGCCCAGGGTGCATTTGAGGCTGCCGTAAGTTTTGCAAAAGAAAGACAACAGTTTGGGCATCCGATAATCAGCTTTCAGGCAATACAGCATATGCTTGCGGACATGGCAATACAGATTGAGGCGGCAAGGTCGCTTGTTTACGCCGTTGCAAGATATATTGATAGTGGTGCAAAGGACATATCAAAAGAGTCTGCAATGGCAAAGGTATTTGCCACAGATGTTGCAATGAGGGTTACGATTGATGCCGTTCAGGTTATGGGTGGGGCAGGATATATGAAGGAATATCCTGTTGAGAAGATGATGCGTGATGCAAAGATCCTTCAAATCTATGAAGGCACAAATCAGATACAGAGGAATGTCATAGGACAGGCATTGATAAAAGAGACGGCAAAAAGGAAGTAATAGGGCCTACCCTTGATATACCACCTTTAATAATCCTTAGGAGGATACAGTGAGAATAATTGTTTGCATTAAACAGGTGCCTGATACAGCGGAGGTCAGGATTAATCCTGAAACAAATACACTTATAAGAGAAGGTCTCCATAGTATTATCAATCCCTTTGACCTTCATGCAATTGAGGCAGGGCTTGAGATAAGGGAGAAGGTTGGAGGAAAGGTAACTGCCTTAACCATGGGGCCACCGCAGGCTGAGGATGCCTTGAGAGAGGCAATATCAATGGGTGCTGATGAGGCAGTGCTTCTTACAGATAAGGCCTTTGCTGGCTCTGATACACTGGCGACATCCTATGCACTCGCCAGGGCAATTGAAAGGCTTGGTGCAGACATTGTCTTCTGTGGAAGGCAGGCTATAGATGGTGATACAGCGCAGGTAGGTCCTGGGATAGCTGAGTTTCTTGGTATCCCCCATATTGCCTGTGTGAGAAAGATAGAAGAGGTAAAGGAGGGGCTTATTAGGGTTCAGAGACTTATGGATGATGGGTATGATGTTGTGGAGTCCTCCTTACCAATTCTCCTTACCGTTGTCAAAGAACTGAATGTTCCAAGGCCCCCATCCCTTAGGGGCAAGATTGCTGCAAAGGAGGCCTTGATAAAGAGGATGACTCCAGCAGATATAGGAGCAAATGAGGAGGAACTTGGTCTTAAAGGCTCACCCACACAGGTTAAAAATATATTCGCACCTAAGGCGCGGTCAGGAAGGATGATGCTTGAAGGAACACCTGAAGAGGAGGTAAATGCCTTAATAGAAGAATTAAGGAGGATTAAATGCCTGTAATTGTGAGGGCTGAAAGATGCACAGGTTGTAAGGTATGTGTAAGCTCCTGTCCTTATGATGCTATGAGTGTTGCCACAGGGGTAGCATCCATAAATGAGTATTGCCAGCTCTGCATGGCATGCATTGAGGTCTGCCCAGAAGGTGCAATTGTAGAGATAATGGAAGAAACCGACATGGAGACACGGAGACACGGAGACACGGAGTCTTACAGAGGGATTTGGGTCTTTGCAGAGCAGAGAGATGGAAAGGTAGCAGGTGTCTCTTATGAACTGCTTGGGGCTGGAAGAAGACTTTCTGATGAGCTTAAGGTAGAGCTTGGAGCAGTCCTATTTGGTGCTGATGGGGATGAGGCAAATGAGCTTATCCGATGGGGTGCTGACAAGGTATATCTATGCAATGACCCAGCCCTTATGAAGTTCAATGAAGATACATACTCAGAGCTCCTTTCAAGGCTTATTAAGAAACATAAACCAGAGATTGTGCTTGCAGGTGCAACACCTATAGGAAGGTCATTTATCCCCCGTGTAGCAGCAAGGCTCAGGACCGGACTTACCGCTGACTGCACATCCCTTGAGATAGATAAAGAGACAAGGAATCTCCTCCAGATAAGACCTGCATTTGGTGGAAATATAATGGCAACAGTTCTTTGCCCAAGGCATAGACCACAGATGGCTACTGTAAGACCCCGTGTGATGAAGAAAGGAGGATATGTTGCGGGGCGGAGCGGAGAGATAATACATATTGAGGCCGGAGGCCTCACTTCAAGGACAAGGGTAATTGATACAATAAAAGATGTCTCGGCCTTGACCATGAATCTCCATGAGGCAGATGTCATTGTTTCAGGCGGAAGGGGGCTTGGAGATGCAAAAGGCTTTAGAGTCCTTGAGGAACTTGCCAGGGTGATGGGTGGAGCCATTGGCGCATCAAGGGCTGCTGTTGATGCAGGATGGATTTCTTATAGCCATCAAGTCGGGCAAACAGGCAAGACCGTATCTCCTAAGATATATATTGCCTGCGGAATCTCAGGGGCTATACAGCATCTTGTAGGGATGCAGTCATCAGATATCATTATTGCAATAAACAAGAATCCAGAGGCTCCAATCTTCAATGTGGCAACCTATGGAATAGTCGGTGACCTCTATGAGATAGTGCCTTTACTTACAAAAAAGATTAAGGAGGTGAAGGGCTTATAAAATGAAACTTGCCCTTATCTTTCCGGGTCAGGGTTCACAATATGTTGGCATGGGGAAGGAACTTTATGATAATTTTCCTGAAGTAAGGGAAATATACAGAGAGGCAGAAGAAGTGTTAGGTTATGACATTGGCAAGCTCAGTTTTAATGGACCCGTGGAAGAGCTTAATAAGACCTTCAGGACCCAGCCATGTCTTTTAACTGCAAGTTTTGCAGCATTTAAGGTCTTCTCCTTAAAAGGGGGCTCTAAAAACTCTAAAGGCTTTTTTGGGCATAACGGTATAGCTCCATTCTGTGTGGCAGGTCATAGCCTTGGTGAATATTCTGCTTTGCTGGCCTCTGGCGCTGTCTCCTTTAGAGATGCCCTGAGGGTCACAGAAAAAAGGGGGCAATATATGCAGGAGGCAGTTTTAGAGGGTGAAGGTCTTATGGCTGCTATACTTGGTCTTGAGAGGGATGAGGTAGAGGATATATGTCGTTCTGTAAGTTCAGGCTATGTAACTCCTGCAAACTACAACTGTCCAGGACAAATTGTTATCTCTGGAGAGAGAGAGGCAGTGGAAGAGGCAATAGGGCTTGCAAAGGAGGCAGGCGCCAAGAGGACTGTTATACTTTCAGTGTCAGCCCCGTCACATTGTAGGCTTATGGCAGGAGCCTCAGAAAGACTCTCTGAGCTACTTAAAGGCATTGAATTTCGGACACCTAAAATACCGATTGTTAATAATGCAGATGCGGTTTTTTTAAATAGCCCTAAGGAGATTAAGGAATCATTGGTGAGACAGCTTGTAAGCCCATTATTATGGGAAGACTCTGTAAGACTCATGCTTAAAAATGGTGTGAGGACATTTATAGAGCTCGGTCCCGGGAAGATACTCTCTGCCCTTATAAAGAGGATAGATAAAGATGCTCATACACTTAATGTTGAAGATACAAAAAGCCTTACAGAGACATTGAGTTTCATGGGATTATCTTCCAATTAATTAATACAAACGCATTAAGTAAAGTATCAAATAAACCTGCACCTCCGAGGTGCAGGTCTGAGGGCGCTGAACCCTGAAAGTGTCATTCTGAGCTTGGTTCAGAATCTCTTCAGGGCATGCTTGTTTCAGGGCCTTAGTGAAGGGTGTCAGGTCTTGAATCTTGACTTTTTCTTGATAGTCAGCAATGCCAATGTCAAAAGTAAAGGCTTGACCCCATTTTCCATAATTGGGTGAACCATAGTTTCCCTCTTAACCCTTTATTTTCTCCTGCCAGACCTTAGCCGTGTGTATTATCTCTGCCTCCTCTCCGGTTGTGAGTTTTCCATCATTTACTATAAGTCTTCCATTTACTACTACCATCTCTATATCTGATGGGCGAAGGGCATAAACAATGTGGGAGTAGATATCATAGATAGGTGTTAGATGAGGCTTTTCAAGATTTATTATAACAAGGTCAGCCATCTTTCCCGGTGTTATAGAACCAGTTTTACTGCCAAGTCCAAGGACCTCTGCACCCCATCTTGTTGCCATTAAAAGCACAGTCTTACTGTCAAGGAAAGTTGGGTCTTCAGATGTAGCTTTGTGGAGCTTGGCGGCAGTTGACATCTCACTTAGGATATTTAGGTCATTGTTGCTTGCTGCACCATCTGTGCCAAATGTAACCTTTATGCCTGCCTTGAGCATCCTCAGGACAGGTGCAATGCCTGATGCAAGTTTTAGATTGCTTTCCACACAGTGAGCCACCCCCACACCTCTTTTTGCAAGTATCTCAATCTCACTCTCTGTTAGCCACACACAATGTGCTGCATGGACTCTACTGCTTAGGAACCCTATGGCCTCAAGGTGTTCAACAGGCCTCTTGCCGTAACGGCTCTGAATCTCTGAGACCTCCCACATTGTCTCCGCAAGATGGATATGCAGTGGGACATCATATCTCTCTGCTAAATCCTGTGCCCTTTTAAGTGTCTCGGGTCCACAAGTATAGGTTGCATGAGGTGCAACACAAGGGGTTATCATCTCATTACCAAGCCAGTCTTTGATAAAGCCTTCCGCATTCTCAAGATATTCATCTACGGTCTTTGCAAACCTTGTTGGAAAATCAAGTATGCCAACACCTAACACAGCCCTCATGCCAATCTTCTCAATTACCCTTGCCGAGGCATCCTCGTAAAAATACATATCACTGTATGTTGTAACACCTGCCTTGAGCATCTCAAGACAGGCAAGCTCAGTAGCATCGGATACAAACTCAGGGCTGAGCCACCTCACCTCAGCAGGCCATATATGTCCTTCAAGCCATTCCCTAAGTGGCATGTCATCTGCAAGTCCTCTAAAATAGACCATTGGTGCATGGGTATGGGTATTGACCAATCCTGGAAAGACAGCCCTGCCTTTTCCGCCTATTGTCTTTTCCGCTGTATATTTTTTTGAGATATCCAGAAGTGCTCCAACCTCCACAATAACACCACCTTTTACTGCAACTGCACCTTCTCTTATGACCCTGAGGTCTTCCTCCATGGGTAGGACATAATCGGCATGGATTATAAGATCAACCTTTTGCATCTTCAATCAGCCTCTCAGCTATCTGCACAGCATTAAGTGCAGCACCCTTTCTCAGATTATCCGCCACAATCCACATATTAATACCATTAGGAATGGACTCATCCTCCCTTATCCTTCCCACATATACTTCGTCTCTTCCTGCCACTTCAACAGGTAGGGGATAGATGTTTTTCTGAGGGGCATCATAAACAATAACACCCTTAGCGGTAGAAAGTATGGCCCTAACCTCATTTGCCGAGAGTTTTTTCTCGGTCTCAATATTTACCGACTCGGAATGACCTCTGAATACAGGAACCCTTACAGTGGTTGCAGTAATTCCTATTGAGTTATCCCCCAGTATCTTTCTTGTCTCATTAACCATCTTTAGTTCTTCCTTTGTATAGGCATTATCCATAAACTTATCAATATGTGGAAGGCAGCTAAAGGCAATCTGATGGGGATAGACACTCGGTTTTATGTCTCTGAAATTAAGAAAATCAGCCGTCTGATGCAGTAGCTCATCCATAGCCTTTTTACCTGTGCCTGAGACAGATTGCATTGTTGTGACAACAATCCTCTTTATTTTTGCCGCATCATGAATCGGTTTAAGCACTAAAACCATCTGGATTGTTGAGCAGTTTGGATTTGCAATTATCCCCCTGTGCCATTTTAAGTCCTCTGGGTTAACCTCAGGTATCACAAGGGGAACCTCCGGGTCCATCCTCCATGCACTTGAATTGTCAATGACAACACAGCCTGCCTTAGCTGCAATTGGGGCAAAGTGTAGGCTCCTCTCAGCACCTGCTGAAAACAGCGCAATATCTACTCCATTAAAGACATCTTCTTTAAGAGTCTCAACCGTGATAGGCCTTCCATGAAACTTCAGGGTCTTACCCTCTGAGTGCTTAGAGGCAAAAAGCCTCAGCCTTTCAACAGGGAAGTCCCTTTCCTCAAGGATAGAGACCATTTCATTCCCTACCACTCCTGTTGCACCAACAACAGCCACAGTGTATTTTCCTTTTTTCTTTAGCATCTTAACCCATTGATATATTTTACAACGAGGTCTCCAACCTCGCTTGTTGTATATCCCATCTCACCTGCAGCAAGGCTTCTTAGATGTTTTGAGGTCACCTCTGATACTGCCCTTTCTATACACTCACCTGCCCTTTCCTCACCTGAGTGTTCAAGCATCATACTGCCTGCACAGATGGCCCCAAGCGGATTAATTACATTCCTGCCCTTATATTTTGGTGCAGAGCCACCGATTGGCTCAAACATGGAGACACCCTCCGGATTTATGTTGCCTCCCGCCGCTATACCCATTCCGCCCTGAATCATGGCACCAAGGTCAGTAATAATGTCACCAAACATATTGTCTGTAACAATTACATCAAATTCCTCAGGATTTTTAACAAACCACATTGTTATTGCATCCACATGGGCATAGTCTGTCTTTATATCAGGATACTCCTTTGCCACTTCATAAAATGTCCTTTCCCATAAGTCAAAGGCATAAGTAAGGACATTTGTCTTTCCGCATAGGGTGAGCTTTTTCTTCCTGTTCCGCTTTCTACAATATTCAAATGCATAACGGATACATCGCTCAACCCCTTTTCTGGTATTAATTGACTCCTGTATGGCAACCTCATCAGGCGTGCCTTTCCTCAGGACTCCTCCTGCACCTGCATAAAGCCCCTCTGTGTTTTCTCTTACGACAACGAAATCAATATCCTCAGGTCTTTTCTCTTTAAGCGGACACCTCACCCCTGGGTAAAGTTTCACCGGTCTGAGATTGATATACTGGTCAAGCTCAAACCTGAGCCTTAAAAGGATACCCTTTTCAAGTATCCCTGCTTTTACCTCAGGATGACCGATTGCGCCAAGGTAAATGGAATTGTATTTTTTGAGCTCCTGAATCGCACCCTCAGGAAGTATCTCTCCTGTTTTTAGATATCTTTCTCCTCCAAAGTCAAAGTAATTCAGGTTAAGCTTGAAACCATATTTTTTAGATACTGCATTCAAGACCTTTACTCCTTCTGCAATTACCTCTGGACCTATTCCATCCCCTGGAATGACCGCAATGTTATATACCCTGCTCTTTGCCTCTGGCATTTAGCCTCCTACCTCAAATTACAAAATACAAATTGCGGTCCCAACGGGACTTGAACCCGTGTTTCCGGCTTGAGAGGCCAGCGTCCTTGGCCACTAGACGATGGGACCACTGGGGAGAGAGGATTCGAACCCCTATAAGCAGATCCAGAGTCTGCCGTCCTGCCGTTGGACGACTCCCCAAAAAGACAGTGAATAGTAACAGATGAAAACGGTCATATTCACTTAGCTTATGACATTAATAGAATACACAACTTAAAAAGTTAGAGTCAATTACAAGGATAATAATCACTATTCTTTCTTCTCCGAAAGTTTTCTTCTCATCTCATAGAGTTTATTTAATGCCTCAAGCGGGGTCATGTTCAGGACATCAAGTCCAAGTAGTTCTTTTATTACAGGGTCTGCCTGTGTGGTGAAAAGGTCAAGCTGTCCACCCCTTGATTTCCTGATGAATGATTCAGGGGTATATGCAATCTTTGGGGCTCCAAGTTCATTGAGTTCTGCCTTCTCAAGATTCCCCAAGACCTCTTTTGCACGGTTTATGGTTTCCTCAGGAAGTCCTGCAAGCCTTGCAACCTGTATGCCATAGCTCTTATCAGCAGGTCCTTCCTCAATCCTCCTTAAAAAGATTATCTCCTCACCCCATTCTTTTACAGCAACATTTAGATTTCTTATCCCCTCAAGGCAGAGTGCAAGCTCTGTTAGTTCATGATAATGTGTTGCAAAGAGTGTCCTTGCCTTCAGGTTTTTTGCAATGTATTCGGCAACTGCCCAGGCAATGCTGATGCCGTCAAATGTGCTTGTCCCCCTTCCAACCTCATCAAGGAGTATAAGGCTTCTCTTAGTGGCATTATTAAGGATATTGGCTGTTTCAATCATCTCTATCATAAAAGTGCTCTGTCCCCTTGTTATAATATCTAAGGCACCTATCCTTGTGAATATCCTGTCAACAATCCCTACCCTTGCCTCTTTTACAGGCACAAAACTCCCCATCTGTGCGAGTAAGACTATCAGGGCAACCTGTCTCATATAAGTAGATTTACCCGCCATGTTTGGACCTGTGATTATTAAGATGTTGTTAGCTGATGTATCAATTAAGGTATCATTGGGGATAAACCTCTCGCACAGTGGCATCCTTTCAAGCACGGGGTGTCTGCCCTCTGAGATCTGTATCATCTCTCCGTCATCAACCAGTGGTCTTTGATAATTATATTTACTTGCAATGCAGGCAAGGCTATAAAGGGCGTCCAGCTCTGCAATTGCCTGAGATGTCCTCTGAATCCGCTCCGTCTCTCTGGAGATTTCCTCCCTCAATTTAGTGAAGATTTCATACTCAAGTGCTTTAAGTCTTTCCTCTGCACCAAGAACCGTTGCTTCATATTCTTTAAGTTCAGGAGTTATGAATCTCTCACCACCTACGAGTGTCTGTTTTCTTATGTAGTGAGGAGGAACCTGTGGGAGGTTTGCTCTTGTCACCTCAATGTAATAACCAAATACCCTGTTGTATCCAACCTTAAGGGATGATATCCCTGTCCGCAATCTTTCCTTTGCCTCAAGATTTGCTAAAAAGTCTTTTCCACCCTTACTTATTTCCCTCAGTTCATCCACTTCATGGTTAAACCCTTTTCTTATCAAGCCTCCATCCCTTATGGTTATAGGTGGATTGGGGGCGATGGCTTTTTCAATAAGGGATTCCACATCAGAGAGTTCATCAATCTCCATAGATAAGGATTTAATCCTTTTGTCTTTGTTATCCTCAAGCAGGCCTTTGAGTTCAGGCAATAACTTTAATGAGTTTTTTAATGCTATGAGGTCACGCGCATTGGCACTTCCGTTATCTATCTTCAATGACAGCCGTTCAATATCAGATATATCCTTTAAGGAACACTCTAACCTGGAGCGCAGGATTAAATCATCCAGGAGGGAGCTGACTGCATCCTGTCTCTCTTTTATATTTTCAATGTCAAGCAGTGGATTAAGTATCCATGTCTTGAGGAGCCTTCCTCCCATTGGTGTAAGTGTCTCATCAATGACCCAGAGGAGACTGCCTTCCCTTGTCCCATCTTTTATATTTTTTGTAATCTCAAGGTTTCTCTGTGTTACCGCATCCAGGAGCATGTGGGACTTAGGTCTCAGAACATTTATTTTTTTGAATCCAAGAGTTCCTTTCTGCGTCCCTTCAAGGTAATTAAGAAGTGCCCCTGCCGAAGAGATAGCCACTACCATCCCTTCTGCACCGTATCCATCAAGAGAGACTACCCTGAAGTGTCTTAGAAGGCTTCTGTATGCCTCAACATAGTCAAAATACCAGTCCTCATAAGGAGTAAGGTAATATCCGTCAAGCTCATCCATTATAGAGGGATTATCTTTAAAACTTGAGGGATAAAGTATCTCCTTTGGCTCAAATCTCTGTATCTCATCCTTAAGATTATTGCACGATTCATAGATTAAGAACTCTCCAGTGGTTATATCAGCAATGGCAAAACCCAGGATGTTTTCCTTCTGGGAAAAGCTCAGTATGTAATTATTTTCCTTTGGATCCTCAGGAAGAAATGTCCCCGGGGTAAATACCTTTACCACCTCTCTCTTAACTATTCCTTTTGCTTCTTTTGGGTCTTCCACCTGCTCGCAGAGGGCAACCCTGTAGCCACTTTTTATTAATTTTGCAATGTAGTTCTCAGCGGTAAAATGCGGGATTCCACACATAGGCACAGGTTCTTCTTTACCTCTATCCCTCGTGGTCAAGGCTATTTGAAGAATCTTTGATGCAGTGACTGCGTCCTGTCCGAACATCTCATAGAAATCCCCCAGACGGAAAAATAAAATGCAGTCTGGATAATTCCGCTTTATCTCGTGATACTGTCTCATCAAAGGTGTCAGTTCAGACATATACATATTTCTATTTCTTAAAAAACTTACTGAGCTTATTGTAAGTCTTTTTCAGATGTTCAGGTATTACCCTTGTCTCTGAAAGAATTGGCATGCTGTCTGTGTCACCTGTCCATCGGGGGACAATGTGCATGTGTATATGCTGTTCCATACCCGCACCTGCAACCTTTCCAAAATTAAGTCCAAGGTTAAACCCATCAGGACTTAATGCCTCTTTCAATATCCCGACTGATTTATTTACATTCCTGATAAAATCGCATAGAACCTCATCAGAAAGCCCATCAAATGTAGGTGTGTGAAGGTAAGGAACAACCATCAGATGTCCGCTGTTATAGGGATAACGATTCAGTATCACAAAGCAATGCCTACCTCTTAGGAGGATCAGATTTTTTCTGTCATTCTTTTTATCCTGTTTTATGAAATCGCAGAAGAGACAGCTCTTATGCTTTTCCTCAGATAATATATACTCCATCCTCCATGGTGCCCAAAGCCTCTTCACAAAACCTCCAAAAAATCACAGACTATCACCCTGAAGCCATGTTTCTTATTTGAGTTTCTCAAGGACCTTCTGTGCATCTTCCCATGTAAGTTGTTTATCCTTAGGGTTTCTTAATAAATAGGCAGGGTGAAAAGTAGGCATCAGGGGTATATCTATATAATCATAGAACCTGCCTCTTAACTTACTGATTGGAACCTTAGTGTTAATGAGGTTCTGAGCAGAAATCTTTCCCAGAGATATAATCACCCTGGGGTTAATTATCTTTATCTGTTCTTCAATAAAAGGCTTGCATGCGTTTATTTCATCCTCCTCTGGCTCTCTGTTCATTGGAGGTCGGCATTTTACGATGTTGGCTATATAAACATCCTCCCTTTTAAATCCCATCTTCTCTATGAGCCTTGTAAGGAGTTTTCCCGCATCTCCCACAAAGGGTCTTCCCTGTATGTCCTCATCCCTGCCAGGTCCTTCTCCTATGAACATGAGTTTTGCCTGAGGGTTACCTTCACCAAAGACAATGTTCATTCGGCTTACTGAGAGCTTACACCTCTGACAATCTCCAATCTTTTCCCTTAGTGCCTTGAGGTCAAGTTCAGGGTTCGGTCTGTCTGAGGCGGATCGGCGTTCGGAATCTTTATTTTTACTCCTAACTCCTAACTCATAACTCGTAACTGTCTTTATCGGCAGGTATTCAAACCCAAGCTCCTCATAAAACTCCAATGCCTTCTTTAGCTCTTTTAGTGTTATTCTTTCACTATTCACTGTCTTTACCGTTCTCCCCACTTGAGCTTTGTCCTCAGAATCTCAAAGTAATCTCTATCATGGAAGCGAATGAATCTTGTCTTATAATCTGCTTTTTTGACCTCTGTTATATCCTCTACATTTAAAGGAAAGCCTGTCTGCCCGTCAAGGGTAAGATAGACATCGTCGCCACTCTTGATGGTAATTTTTAGTATAAATTTATCAGGTAAGACTATCGGTCTCTGGGTAAGTGTATGAGGGCATATAGGAGTTATTACAAAGGATTCAAGTGTTGGATAGAGGATGGGTCCTCCAGCGGAAAGTGAGTGGGCTGTAGAGCCTGTGGGTGTTGATATTATCAAACCATCAGCCCTTAAGGCTGTGACATACCTTTGATTGATGTGTGTATCAAACCCAATCATCCTTGCAAGGGCACTCTTGTGTATCACCACATCATTAAGTGCGCTGGCTTTAAAAACCTTCCTTCCCCTACGATAAACACTGGCAGAAAGCATTATCCTCTCTTCTACGAGATAGTGCCCGGAGATAATCCTGTCAATACTTTCCTGAATCTCATTTAATGTTATCTCTGTAATAAATCCAAGACCACCAACATTCACGCCGAGTATCGGAATCCCTTTATCTCCAACAAGTCTCGCCACACTTAAAAGTGTTCCGTCTCCTCCTAATACCATTACCGTATCTACAAGAGATGGAATCCTCTTTCTATGGTATCCTTTTATTTTAAGGATGGTTGCAGGGTCTGATTCAACAAAGACCTGGAGCCCTTTTCTCCTAAGTAGCGGAAGAAGACCCTTAATTGCATTGAGGGCCTCTGGCACACCTTTTTTTACGATTATGCCAATTTTCTTCATAATTCAGTCTCCTCTATTTCAATTTCTCTTGAGCCTTCTCCTGTATAGTTGAGTCTGACCTTTATGCATTTATCAGGGATTTCTCCCTCCGCCCTTTCAGCCCATTCAATAACTGAGACCCCATCTCTAAAGAGGTATTCATGTAGTCCCAGTTCAGCTACCATCTTGGGCTCAATCCTGTAAAGGTCTATGTGGTAAAATGGCATAGTTCCCATGTGTTCAGCAATAATGATAAAGCTTGCACTTGTTATATCCCGTTCGTCAATTCCCAGGGCAGAGGCTATACCTTTAACCATTATTGTTTTTCCTGAGCCAAGCTCTCCATATAGACAGACAACAGCCCCCGGCTTAAGACCCATGCCAAGCGCACGCCCTATCTCCTTTGTCTCTGTTTCGCTTTTACTCTGGAACTTCACGGGCCATAGCACCAACTACATCAGCCTTGCCGATGATTCCGACAACAACCTTATAATAAACCCACCCTGTCTACCATTAGAATTTTTTGTATATCTGTATGAATGAAATCTCTCCGGATTACAAAAGGTGCAATACTCAGACTGCCAGATATTTTGCTCGGGAATCCCAATTGATAATACCTGAATCCTGTTGGCAGAGGACAGGTCTATAAAATACTTATTATTCCGTCTGTGGTAATAATCACCCTCGCCAGTTGCTTTATACACAGCTTCTTTTACCTCACCACCAACATTATAACAGCACTGCCTGATGCTTGGGCCGATGGCAATCAGGATATCTTCCGTGGATGAGTTAAATCTCTCCTGCATGATTTTTATTGTAGTTTTCAGGATCTGCATAGCTGTGCCTCTCCAGCCCGCATGGACAGCGCCTATAACCGACCTCCGCTTATCGTATAAAAGTATAGGGACACAATCTGCGACCTTAACCCCGATTAAAACACCTTTTCTTTCAGTCAAGACAGCATCTGCAATCTGAGGTTTAAAATCATCATGTAGAATCATTACCTTATTTGTATGTCTCTGGATTGGTAGATATACCTCATTTTCTGAGATACCAATGTGCCTTAATAATTCCTTTAACCCTGAATTTATTTCAGGGTTGCTTGGGACTTTTGTGGTAAAAAAAGCCCTTACATCAGGGTGTATTATATTATGTGGTTTAATAATCTGCATCATTTCTTGGGTCTTATTGCCTTAAAGACTTTGGGTATCGCATTAATAATATCCGATGCTATTAAAGAATGCTCCCCCTTCTTTTGAGAGACAATGTCACCTATCAATCCATGAGTATATACACCAAGGATTGATGCATTAAGCGGGCTTAAACCCTGTGCTAAAAATGCAGAGACCATACCTGTAAGCACATCGCCTGTCCCGGCAGTTGCCATTCCTGGATTACCTGTTGGATTTATAAATGCATTTCCTTCAGGGCTTGCAATTACAGACGGCACGCCTTTAAGCACAAGGTAAGTTTTGGTTTCTTTTGCAAATGAAATTGAAATATTAATTTTGTCTTCTTCTATTTCTTTAGGGAGGCTAAGGCCTGGGGCTACCCCTGACCCCTGTAATAGTCTCGCCATCTCACCGGGATGAGGTGTAAGAATAATGGGAACTTTTGCCTTTTTCAAAACACCAGCATTACCTGCTATTGCGTTAATTGCATCAGCATCAATAACAATGGGCGCCTTTGAGCTCCCTATAAGCGAAACCATGAGTTTAGAGATTTCATCATCCACAGAGATACCAGGACCCACTGCAAGGACATCTGCCTTTTTATTGAGAAATTCAAGAATTAAATCTACTGATTTATAGGAGAGCGTGCCATCTTTCTTATCAGGAAGGGGCAGGGTCATTTCCTCTGTAACCCTTGACTGAAAAATATTCATAAGGGACTGAGGGACACCGATTGTTACAAGTCCTGCACCTGCCCTGAGACATGCCCTTGCAGTCATAAATGCTGCGCCTGTCTTACCGCGGGAGCCTGCTATCAGAAGGACATGACCATAGGTTCCTTTATGGGAATATCTTGGTCTAGGAGGCATCAATCTCATCGCATCAGATTTCTCTATCAAATTGACCTTAATCCTCTCTGATTTAAGCAATGCCTGCGGAAACCCGATTTCTTCTATATACAGCTTCCCTGTGTGTTCTGCCCCCGGGTAAAGCAAATGCCCTCTTTTTGGAAGACCAAAGGTAACCGTATATTGTGCCTTAATAGCACAACCCATAATCTGCCCTGTATCTGAGGAGATGCCTGATGGAATATCCACCGATGTAACAGGACATGACATCGCATTTACCTTATCTATTACCTCAGAGACAGGTGACCTCACATCTTTATTTAATCCTGTGCCAAGAAGGGCATCAACGATAAGGCAGGGATGAGGGACGAGGGACGAGGGATGAGTCAAAAATTCTTTTATGGGATAAAGTGGAACTCCGAATTTAACAGCGGCATTATAGTTTATCTTAGCATCACCCTTTAGGTTTTCAGGTCTTACAGTAAGAAATACCCTTACATCATAACCTTGATTGTGAAGAAGCCTTGCGATAACAAGCCCGTCACCGCCGTTATTTCCTCCACCGCACAACACGATACAGCATACACGATGCATAATATTCTGAAAGAATAGTTCATTTATCTTTGATACCACCGCAAGTCCTGCCCTCTCCATAAGCACAGTCCCCGAGATACCATATTCATTAATGGTCTTATGGTCAATCTCCTGCATCTCTTTTGCGGTTGCTACTTTTAGCATATCTGTAGTTTAGCAAAAATCCCTCATGCCTGTGGAGGCAGGAGGCCAGAAACCTTGAAAATACTGGATTTCCACTTTTGCGGGAATGACAGAATTTGTTGTAAGGAGGACACTTCTATGGGTAAAAGATACCGTAAGGTGGCAAAAAAGCAAATTAAAAGGTAAGGGAGATAAGGGAAGGGCAGGTCATACTGGAACTACCCCTGCTGGTAGACGATGTATTAGCAGGCATCCCTGAAGCAGTAGAGGGATTATCACAGGAAGTAGGGCTAATGCTTATTGGAGCAGTGATTGAATCGGAATGTGAGAAGATAGCCAGAATAAAGGACGCCAAGAATCCTCAGAGGACAGCCAACTGGTGGGAAAGCCAACTCAGCCCGGTGTATTACGCTAAACAGAAGGCGCTCATAGATCGCCCTCGCTTAAGAGGCAAGAACAATAAGGAGATAGAGCTAAGCACATACAGGGCATTTCAGAACTCTAAAAAGATAAAGCAGTCCGTAATGAAACAAATGGTATTGGGGATGTCGAGTCACAACTATGAAGAAGCAATAGAGAGTTTCGTAAACGGCTATGGGACAAAGAAATCAAGCATAAGCAGGCACTTTGTAAAGACAACAGCAGAGCAGATGAGGGAGTTCATGGAGAGAGACCTTTCGGGATTGGAGCTTTGTGCGTTATTCATAGACGGCATAGAGTTCAATGGTCAGATGCTTGTTGTTGCCCTTGGGTTGGATAAGAAGGGTAAGAAGCACATCCTTGGGTTATGGCAGGGGGGCTACAGAGAACTCCGCAGTCTGTACCAATCTGTTTTGGATGATATTGAAAGGCGTGGACTTGATATGGGGAGAGATTATCTCTTTGTGTTTGACGGCTCAAAGGCATTGAGGTCGGCAGTGACAAGGAAGTTCGGCTCGGATGTTCTTGTGCAGAGGTGTCAGCAGCATTAAGAGGAGGAAGGTGAGGGATCATCTTCCGCCTGAGCATCAGGAGGCAATAGAGGAGATACTCACATTACATCGTCTGAAGATTCCTGGATTACTCAGGAAGACTTTGCATTCAACCACTCCCATTGAGAGCATGTTCTCAACGGTCAGGGATGCGGAGGGCAACATTAAGAGGTATAGAAACAGCAAGATGATGCAGAGGTGGCTGGCTTCAGTGCTTCTGTGTTATTGTGACAGCACCAATCGGACTTGGACTTGGCAGGCTTGGAAATTTCATAAATGGAGAGCTTTACGGCAGGGTTACAAATATCCCCTGGGCTATAGTTTTCCCAACAGGCGGTCCTTACCCAAGGCATCCGTCACAGGCTTACGAGTTTTTGCTTGAAGGCGCAGCCCTCTTTCTTATCCTCTGGTTTCTCAAGAATAGAGATTTAAAGAATGGCACAATCACCTCAGTGTTTCTTATTTTATATGGCATGTTCAGGTTTTTTTGTAGAGTTCTTTAGGGAGCCAGACCCGCAGCTCGACAGAAAAATATGGGGGTTGTCCCTATATTCCTCCACTTAAAATTTAACCCTTGCGTAATTTGAGATTAATTTTTTAAAAAATACTTGACAACAATAATCCTAATCTGATAGTCTTTAGTTAAAAAGAATAATTCTAAAGAAGTGGGAAATGAAAAAATACAAAGACATAGGACTCAAGCTTACTCCTCAGCGGTTGGCAATACTTGATTATCTCGACGGAAATAAAGAGCATCCATCGGCAGAGGACATTTACAAGGGCGTTTCAAAGAGGTTTCCAACCATGTCCTTTGCAACGGTTTACAATACCCTCAAAGCGTTAAGGCAGCGAGGAGATATTTTAGAACTAACAATAGATCCTGACAAAAAGAGGTTCGACCCAAACACAAAACCACATCATCATTTGATATGCGTCAAATGCAAGAAAATAGTTGATGTTCATAATAATTACAAATTAGCGATTCCAGAGGATAAGACAGAAGGATTTGAACTTGTTGGAAATCATATAGAGTTCTATGGCATATGCCCCGGGTGTAAAAACAGTGAACAGTCGTTAGTAAATAGTATACAGAAAAAGTAGGAAGTAAAAAGCGAAGGGAGGTGATAGAAATGGCAGTCTTTAAATGCAGCAAATGCGGGACAGAAAAAGAGGGAAGGTGCAAGCCGCAGAAATGCCCAAGATGCGGTGAAAGGGGGACAATGCAAAAACAGTGGATAGTCGTTAGTGGATAGTTTTTAACTGAATACTATTCACTAACGACTATTCACTGCCGTTGATACTATTCACTATCTACTTATTGAAGGAGTCATTGACTTCTAATAAGATTTGTTCTCAGGAGGTATATATCATGGGCGAAAATTGCTGTGGTTTAACAGTGGGACAGATGGTCCCAGATTTTAAGCTCGAGACCTTTGATCCATCAAAGGGTGATTTTGGTGAGGTCAGCCTTGAGACGCTGAAGGCAAACAAGAAGTGGACAATACTATTTTTCTATCCAGCAGACTTTACCTTTGTCTGAGCTACTGAGTTTGCTGCTCTGGCAGAGTAGTATGACAGGTTCAAAAAGATGGGTGCAGAGGTTATTACAATAAGCACAGACACTAAGTTTGTCCATCTCGCATGGCAGAGGGAAGAGAAGACGCTCAAGGATGTCAAGTATCCAATGGGTTCAGATCCAACAGGAAAGGTCTCAAGGATGTTCGGCGTATATGATGAGGAAACAGGGCTTGCATTGAGAGGGACTTTTATAATCAGCCCTGAAGGCAGAATCCTTAATTCGGAGGTCAATTATTACAACATGGGCAGGAATATTGATGAACTCATGAGAAAGTTCAAGACAAATCTCTATCTCGCAACGCATACTGAGGAAGGTTGTCCTTCAAAGTGGAAGGAAGAAGGAGATAAGACCCTTAAACCCTCCGCAAAAATGGTCGGCAAGGTTTATGAGGCATACGAGGTCAAAAAGTGAAGTAAAGATAATTAGGCAGGGCGTTAGCCCTGCCTCCTCAAAAATTAAAGGAGTTTAATAGGAGGAGATAAAATGACAAAAAAATTACAGATATACAAATGCGAAATATGCGGTAATATAGTGGAATTGATCCATGAAGGTAGGGGACAACTTGTATGTTGTGCACAGCCTATGAAGCTATATGTGGAAAATACAGTTGATGCATCTCAAGAAAAGCATGTTCCCGTAATAGAAAAAGTTGAAGGTGGCATTAAGGTAAAAGTTGGCAGCATACCTCATCCAATGGAAGATAAGCATTATATTGAATGGATAGAGGTCATAGCAGATGGAAAGGCATACCGTGAATTTTTAAAACCTGGTGATTCGCCAGAGGCAATATTCAAGATTAATGCATCCAGCATAACCGCTCGCGAGTACTGTAATCTTCACGGGCTTTGGAAGGCATAAGGAGATTAAGACCATGTGTGTGGCTTATGAAATAAATTGTTCCTGTTAAAGGGCAGAAATAATAAGGCTTGCTAAAACTGACTCAAAAAAATATTTAGAAAAACCAAGGATTGGGCAAGCAAGAGAGTGGAGCGGCTGGCAAAAGATATTAAGAAAAATATGGGGGTTGTCCCTATATTCTTATATTCTTTTTTTACCTCTCCAGCACCACACACGCTATAGAGAACTCCTTCTCATGGCTTAGTGTGAGGTAGGAGTGTTTTATTTCCTTTTCTTTAAAAAATTCTTCAAGTCTATTTTTAACCCTTATGGATGGCTTCCCATTGTCATAATTCAGTATCTCAATATCCCTGAAGGAAGCAGATATTTCAGGGCCCATTGCCTTTATGAGTGCCTCTTTTGCAGCAAATCTCACAGATAAGGAGAGATAGGGCTCTTTTCGTTTGTAGCAATATGCAATTTCGTCCTCAGTAAAGACCCTCTCAAGGAACTTCTCACCCCATTTATCTATAACATCTTTCATGCGCTGAGTGTTGATAAGGTCAATGCCAATACCGTATATCATTTAACCAACTCTTTCATCTCCCTCACTGCATTCTCTATACCAACAAACACCGCCCTTGAGACAATGCTGTGACCGATATATAATCCCCTCAGTCCTTCAATCTCTACTATTTTTTTGACATTTGTATAATTTAGACCATGTCCTGCATTGACAGCAAGCCCGAGCTCAAGCCCTTTCCTTATAGCCCTTTTAATCCTTTCAAGCTCCTCTATTTGCCTCTTACCCCTTGCATTTGCATAGAGACCTGTGTGGATTTCTACCATCTGTGCTCCAATCCCTTTTGATAGCTCCACATCTTTCATAGAGGGATTTATAAAAAGGCTGACAGGGATGCCCCTGCCCTGAATTAGCTCTACTGCTTTTTTTATCTGCTTCATATTCTTTTTTAGATTAAGTCCTCCTTCTGTGGTGAGTTCTGCCCTCTTTTCAGGAACTAAGGTGACCATATCAGGTTTTATCTTCATGGCGATGGTTACCATCTCAGGTGTTGCAGCCATCTCAAGGTTAAGCTCTGCAAGGGAAGATAATATACTTTTCCTTAATAATTTAAGGTCTCTATCCTGTATGTGTCTTCTGTCTTCTCTTAAATGCACTGTAATTCCATCCGCACCTCCAGCTATTGCCAGCTCCGCAGCCTTCACCGGGTCAGGTTCAATTCCTCCCCTTGCCTGTCTTACAGTTGCTACATGGTCAACATTTACACCAAGGAGCATGAATTCCTCCTAATATGCAAGTTTATAAAATAATAACCCCAGATACTCATGCATCGCAATATATGTGTCTTTAAGCCTCCATGGGTCAGGAAGGTAATCATCCCATGCATATTTTTTATTGTCCCATGTCTTAAAATTTGCAGGAAATGGCATAACATCCATACCGACCTTTTTAAAACTTAATACCGACCTGCTCATGTGAGAGGCAGATGTTAGCAGCATTGGCTTTTTAAAACCTGATTTCAGGCAGATTTCTTTTGTATACATTGCGTTTTCAAAGGTATCCCTGGCTTTATCCTCTAAGATGATTTTATTAGATGGGACGCCGAGGTCAATAAGGAGGCGCCTTCCAATGACAGCTTCGGACGACATATATTTGAAGACCTGCCCGCCCGATACAATAATTGGGATGTTAAGCCTCCTCTGTAGTCTCATAGCGGTAAGAACCCTACCAAGCATCTCTTCTGAGGGAGTGCCAATCCCTGATAGGTCAGGGGCGCCTTCATATATTCCACCACCAAGGAGTATTATTACATCTCCCTGTGGTTTTTCAGGTATCTTAAATTGAGATTCAAGCCCCCTGAGCAGGACATCTGAGACAGGAGATATAGAAAGCACCCATATAAAAATACCGATTGAGCAATTAAGGGCTCCTATTTTCCAGTGTCTTTTAAACAGGAACCACACCCCTGAAAATATTAAGAGAATGATAAATATCCCAGGTGGTAAAAGAAATGCTCCTAATATCTTCTTAGCCATAAACATCATTTTAAGACCTCATCCCACAGATGACATGAAACCCACCTCTTACTGCTTACCTCCTTAAAGGCAGGGACTAACCTATCACAGGGCTTAAATCTTTTAGGACACCTTGGGTGAAAGGGACAGCCGGATGGAATATTGAGGGGGCTCGGGATATCACCTTCAAGGATAATCTTCTTACCCTTTCCTTCAACCCCTATTTTCGGTGCTGCACTGAGAAGCGCCTCTGTATAAGGATGAAGTGGTTCTTCAAAAAGCTCCTCTGTAGCTCCGAACTCAACTATTTTACCAAGATACATCACAGCCACCACATCGCTGAAATGCTCAATTACCTGCAGATTATGGCTTATAAAGACATATGAGAGTTGAGAGCCCTTCTGGAGCTCTTCAAGCAGATTTATTATCTGAGCCTGAATGGATACATCAAGTGCACTGAGTGGTTCATCAGCAACTATGAGCTTGGGATTCACAGCTAATGCCCTCGCTATACAGACCCGCTGTCTCTGTCCTCCGCTGAGCTCATGTGGATACTTATAAAGGGAATCTCCATTAAGACCGACTCTCTTGAGGAGTTCAACTACCCTGTCTTTGGCTTCAGCCTTTTTCACAATCTTATTTACTATAAGCGCTTCACCAATAGTATCTATAACACGCCTTCGTGGATTAAGAGAGGCAAAAGGGTCCTGAAATACAATCTGAAGACCCTTTCTGATTTTTGAAAGGACCTCACCCCGAGCCTCCACAACATCTAAACCATCAAAGAAGATTTTACCTCCGGTAGGCAATATCAACCTCAGGATTAACCTTGCAAGTGTTGACTTTCCACAGCCGCTTTCTCCAACAAGCCCGAACACCAGCCCTTCTTTAACAGAAAAACTGACATCATCAACTGCCCTGAGAAGGTTACCGCCCTTAGCAGGAAAATATTTTCTTACAGATTCTACCCTGAGTAACTCTTTCATAACTCCATTACCCTTATACATCTGCTGAGGTGTTTGCCGTTATCTGTAGGCAAGAGCTCAGGTTCTTCATGGGAACATTCTTTAATTGCATATCGGCACCGTGGAGAAAATTTACAACCCTGAGAAAGCTCCTCAATCCTCGGCACCTGACCTGCGATTGGGACTAACCTCTTTCCCCTTCCTTTAGGAAGGGACTCAAGCAGACCGATTGTATAAGGATGTCTGGGATTTGTGAATATCTCTCTGACAGATGCCTCTTCAACAATTCTGCCTGCATACATTATCTCAACCTTCTTTGCCCACTGAGCTATAATACCAAGGTCATGGGTTATCAATAATAATGACATCTTGTTTTCCCTTCTCAGGCTATCAAGAAGTTCAAGCACCTGCGCCTGTATTGTGACATCAAGGGCTGTTGTCGGCTCATCTGCAATGATAAGGGATGGGTTACACGCTATTGCCATTGCAATCATAACCCTCTGCCTCATCCCACCACTTAGCTGATGTGGATATTCCTTTATCCTTAGCTGAGGAGAAGGAATTTTAACAGCCCTGAGTAGTTCCTGAGCCTCCCTTATTGCTTCTTTCTTGCTTATCCCCTTGTGTGTTGTCATGACCTCTGCTATTTGATACCCAACTGTAAATACAGGGTTTAAAGAGGTCATGGGTTCCTGAAAGACCATGGAGATATCCCTGCCCCTGATGCCTCTGAGTTCAGCCTCTTTTTTGCTAAAGAGGTCCTCTCCTTTATATAAAACCCTGCCAGAGAAAGATGCGTTCTCTGGTAAGAGTCTTATTATTGAAAGGCCCGTAAGGGTCTTTCCGCATCCGCTCTCACCAACAAGCCCAAGGACATCTTCCTCCTGCACACTGAAACTAATGCCGTCTACAGGATTCAGTGGTTTATGGTCAACCCTGAAGGAGACCCTCAGGTCTTCTACTGAAAGGAGGGGATAAGATGCTGATATCATTTTACCTCTTGCTCCTTAAGCGAGTTATCAATATTATGCGGTGGTATGTACCATAGGGTTCATGCCGGAGGCCGGATTTGAACCGGCACAGTCATAACGACCGAGGGATTTTAAGTCCCTTGCGTCTACCAGTTCCGCCACTCCGGCTATAACTATTTAAGCCTTCTACTGTATTACTGCCATTTACTACAGCTATCTTTCAATTTTCCTATTATACACATCATCAAATCTTATTATATCATCCTCTTCTAAGTATTTACCGTTCTGAACCTCTATAATCTCAAGCGGTATATTTCCTAAATTCTCAAGCCTGTGTTTGGTAGAGACTGGAATGTGTGTGCTTTCATTGGGATGCACCTCATAGACCTGCTCACCATTTGTTACCCTCGCCACACCTGTGAGCACGACCCAATGTTCACTACGGTGCTGATGCATCTGAAGGCTCAGCCTTGCCCCAGGTTTTATCACTATCTTTTTAATCTTATATCTATCGCCTCTTTCAAGCACAGTATATGAGCCCCAGGGTCTGAACACCGTCCTGTGAGTAACATATTCCTCAGCCCTGCGTTCTTTAAGTAAATCCACAATCCTCCTTACCTCCTGTGCCCGCCCCTTTGGGCAGATGAGTGTGGCATCTTCTGTGTCAACCACAATCATGTCCTCAAGCCCTATAACCCCTACGACCCTCTTACCACAATAAAGGATTGAGTTTTTGCTATCTATTGATATTACATTTCCCTGTTTAACATTTTTGTTTTCATCAAGAGGCAGGATATACTCAATGGCATGCCAGCTTCCAACATCAGACCACCCAAACTCTCCATGCACCATTGCTACATCCTGGGCCTTCTCAATGACCCCATAATCTATAGACTCTGATTTGAGATTGGAGAATACATGTCTCACAGTTTCTTCCTCTTTTTCACTGCCTATTGCCTTTTCTATCGCAATCAGTCCTTCATATAATTCGGGCATGTATTTTTTTATTGATAGAAGTATTGCCTCTGCCCCCCATACAAACATACCGCTGTTCCAGTAATAATTGCCTTCCTTAAGGTATCTCTCCGCCATCTCTTTATCGGGTTTCTCCTTGAATTCAAGGGCAGTGTAAACACCTTCCTTGATTTGACCGCCACACTTAATGTATCCATACCCCGTCTCGGCTCTCTCAGGTTTTATGCCAATCGTAACAAGATACCCCTCAGCCGATGTCTCTGCGCCAAGTAACAATGCACTCTCAAATCTCTCATTATCCTCAATTATATGGTCTGATGGAAGCACTACCATTATTGCCTGAGGGTCAAGGTTTCTTATATAAATTGCTGCAAGTCCTATAGCAGGCGCAGTATTTTTAGCCTCGGGTTCTACTATAAAATGGGTATTCCATGATATTCCTGTTGAGGCAAGGAGCTGAAAGTTTATTGATTCAACCTGTTTCTGGTTTGTGACGATATAGATGTTCTCCAATGGAATTACAGGACTTACCCTTGATATGGTGGATTGTATTAAGGTCTCTCCATGCCCGATGCGTAAAAGCTGCTTTGGCATCTCTTCTCTGCTCAGTGGCCAGAATCTTGTGCCTGAGCCACCTGCGATTATAACTGCATAAAGGTTATTCATACTCTCCAGATTCTTTGTTATCTGCACTCTTTTATTATATTATTGAGCCTTGATTCAACAAGACTCCTTATCCCTTTAAGGGTCTTTTCATCCTTTGCCTCAAACCTCAGAACCAGTGCTGGTTGGGTGTTGGATGCCCTCACCAATGCCCATCCACCATCAAATTTTATCCTTATGCCATCAATAGTAACAGAGGGATACTCGCTGAATACCTCTTTTGCCATTTCAACAATTTTAAATTTTATCTCGTCAGGACACTCAACCCTTATCTCAGGTGTTGAGAACATCTTCGGCGCATCCTGTAAGAGTGCCTTTATGCTGTAAGGCTTACCTGATTTTTTTAATATCTCAAGGAGCCTGAGACTTGCATATATTGCATCATCATAACCCAAATATCTATCAGCAAAAAACATATGCCCGCTCATCTCACCTGCAAGCATGGCAGACTCTTCCCTGAGCTTTTTCTTTATCTCAGAATGTCCTGTCTTCCACATGATAGGAAGCCCCCCATGGCTGAGTATGTCATCATAAAGCGTCTGGGAACATTTTACCTCGCCTATTATCTTTGCCCCTGGATGTTCTTTAAGAATCTCCCTGCTGAAAATAATCATCAACCTGTCACCCCATATAATCTCTCCATCCTCTGAGACGACACCAATCCTGTCTCCATCTCCGTCATAGCCTATGCCTAAATGCGCCCTTACCTCTTTTACCTTGGCAATCAGGTCCTTTAGATTTTCCTCTACTACAGGGTCGGGGTGGTGATTTGGAAATCTTCCATCAGGCTCGCAATATAGCTCAGATATCTCTACACCGAGTGTCCTGAGTATCTTTGGCGCAACAAGTCCTGCCACACCGTTGCCTGCATCAATGACTGCTTTAAGCCCGGAGAGGTTCTGAAACTTATCTTTTAAGAAATTAACATAGTCATCAATTATCAGGTAATACTCAACAATGCCACTACCGTATTTGAAATCCCTTGAATCTATTATTCTTCTTATTGCCTTAATACTGTCTCCAAAAATTGTTTCTTTACCCACACTTAATTTAAAGCCGTTAAACTCAGGTGGGTTATGGCTTCCAGTAATCACAACACCACCATCTATGGGGAGTCTGAAGAGGGAATAATACACTAAAGGGGTCGGACATATTCCAAGGTCTATGACATCAATCCCTGAGCCATTTAATCCCCTGATAAGGCTCTGGTGTATTATCTCTGAGTGCAGCCTTGCATCCCTTCCAACGCTAACCTTTGCCTGCTCTTTGTTTATGGATTTAAACAGATAGGAGGCAAATGCCCTGCCTATAAGCTCTGCTATCTCTACTGTCAAATCCTTTCCCCATACGCCTCTTATGTCATATTGTCTGAAGATGCCGGGATTTATTTCCATAGAACCTCCAGCCCGAAAACGGGTCTATTCCGATAGATTTGTTATCAAGTATAACATAACATTAGCCCTTAAACTATCTACTCCCTAAATTGAGCGATTTTAAAACCATAAATTCAAGTATTTCTCTGTGTTCTTTGTGGTGAAAAGTTGAGTATTCTAAAGTGAAAAGTTATGTTATTTTTTAACTCTTAACTTATAACTCTAAACTCTCAACTTCTTTATTTTTTGGGGGCTTGATTAAAGAGGTATAGGAAAGGTATATTATTTAAAACCAATATCAAAGATTAGCCGAAATTTATTATAAAGGGGGGAAGCTGAATGCCCTTGGTAAAGATAGGAGAGGCTGAGTCTTTTGAAAATGGCCTCAAAAGATTTAAGAGACAGTGTGAAAGGGAAGGTATACTTTCCGAAATAAAAAAGAGGGAGCATTATGATAAGCCGAGCGTGAGGAAAAAGAAAAAGGCTATGGCTGCCAGAAAAAAAGTCATTAAAAGTAGAAGAATAAAGCTCTATTCATTGAGATAACTCATGTCTCTATCTGAAAAACTAGATGAAGAAATCTATACTGTCCTTAACTGGAGGAGGGATAGATGTTATTAAGGGAAATCTACGAAATGGTTATCTCCAGAGGGATTGAGGCAGATCCCAGGGGTAAAGAGGTTGTCTTCAGGGACTTAGAGAGGCGGAAGAATATTTATAGTGAGATGAAAGAAGAGGAAAAAGAGTTCTTTGATATGGAAAGCCTTAAAAACCCCTATGCTGATACACGAATCCTCAATGGAACAGGTGATGAAGATATAAGATGCGCCCTTGTCGGGATTGATATGGAGATAGGTGAGGTCTTGCTTGCTGACAGGCTCTCATCAAGGGGGAAAAAGATTGACCTCATTATATCCCATCACCCTGAAGGGAGGGCATATGCAAATTTTTATGAGGTTATGCACATGCAGGCTGATATATTAAACAAATTTGGTGTTCCCATAAATATTGCAGAGGACCTCCTCATCAGCAGGATTAAAGAGGTGGAAAGAAAGCTCTCTCCTGTGAATCATACAAGGGCTACGGATGTTGCCAAACTGCTTGGCATTCCCTTTCTCTGTGTTCATACCCCTACAGACAACATGGTTACGGGTTATCTCCAGAGGCTCTTTGATGAAAAGAAGCCTGATACCATTGAAGATATACTTAAAACACTGAGGGAAATCCCGGAGTACAGGGAGGGGATAAAGAATAACGCAGGTCCAAAAATCCTCTTGGGCTCAAAGGAGAGAAGGGCGGGTAAAATCTTTGTTGATATGACAGGCGGCACAGAGGGCTCAAAGGAAATCTTTGACAGCCTTGCCAATTCAGGAGTGGGAACAATTGTTGGAATGCATCTCAGTGAGGAGCATAGAAAAAAGGCAGAAAAATCTCATATAAATGTTGTGATTGCAGGACACATCTCAAGCGATAACCTCGGCATGAATCTGATGCTTGATGAGATTGAGAAGATAGCTCCCCTTGAAGTGCTTCCATGCTCTGGTTTTAGAAGGTTTAATAGGGTGTGAGAAGCGTCCTTGAAGAGATAAAAAGCAGGCTTGATATCGTTGAGGTAATCTCTGCGTACATCCCACTCAGTAAGGCAGGGCAGAACTATAGAGGCCTATGTCCTTTTCATACAGAAAAGACCCCCTCCTTCATGGTCAGCCCTTCCCGCCAGATATATCACTGTTTTGGTTGCGGAAGTGGAGGAGATGTCTTTACATTCCTCATTAAATATGAGAACCTCTCCTTCCAAGAGGCAATGGATCTCCTCGCTAAGAAGGCAGGTGTAACCCTTAAGAGGTCTCAAAAGGATGCACTGAAAAAGGGAGAGAGGGAGACCCTGCTTAATCTTCATAGAGATGCCCTCCTGTTCTATCAGCAGAGCCTTCTTCAGAGTCCTGAGGCAATTGAGTATCTCAGAAGAAGGGGAATAAACAGTGAAGCACAAAGACTTTTTTCTTTAGGTTATGCCCCTCAAATGGCAGATGCATTGTTTTCCCATCTTAAGGGTAAAGGCTATGAGTTAGAGACCATAAAAAAGGCAGGACTTGTTAGCTCTGGCACAAAAGGCTACTATGATACATTCAGACACAGGGTTATCTTCCCTATTTTTGACTTAAGAGGCGAGGTCATTGCCTTTGGAGGCAGGGTTATAGACCCCAAGGATGAGCCAAAATATCTCAATTCCAAAGAGACACCTATTTTTAATAAAGGCAGTGTCCTTTATGGACTCAACCTCGCAAAAGAATCTATGAAGAAGCTAAAGTACGCTATCCTCACAGAGGGGTATTTTGATGTCATAACACCGCATATGCATGGCTTCTCAAACACAGCTGCCCCCCTTGGCACAGCATTTACACAGGAGCATGGAAGGCTGATAAAGAGGTTTGTAGAGGATGTGGTCTTAGTCTTTGATGCTGACCCTGCAGGTCTCAGGGCGGCTAAAAATGCCCTGGGCATACTCCTTCAGTGTGGTCTTAATGTAAAGGTCTTATCTCTACCCGAAGGAGAAGACCCTGATAGCCTGCTGAGAAAGCAGGGTAAAGAGGCATTTGGTGATTTACTCAGTAAGACACTGCCTCTTGTGGATTTTTTTATGCTGCAGGAAGGGGACACCCATTCCATAGCCCGTGATGCCCTTGAAGTAATCTCTAAGATACCTGACAGCATCCTTCAGGGGCATTATGTGAAACTGCTCTCGGAGAGGCTTAAAATAAATGAACTCTTTATTAGAGAAGAGTTAAGGAAGATGAAAAATGCATCTAAGCTCAGAGACACAAATATCCAGAGACAAAACTATACCCCTGAAGGTCTTATCAGATCAAGACCAAGGGAGGAGATATATATATTGCAGTTACTTTTAAACTTCCTCAGTAGCGACTCCTACCAACCTGAAAAGGCAGAGAGAATCTTTGATTCTGTCTCTGAGGAAGATTTTGAAGACCTGCTTTTAAGGTCAATCTTTAAAAAGATGAAAAATGCCCTGATGGATTATAATGCCCTGATCTCAGAGTGTGAGGAAGAGGAGAGAAATTTCCTTACCGAGCTTTCATTTAAGGATGAGCCTTCAGATGCAGAGAAGTTGTTGGCAGACTGTCTTAATCGTCTCAAAAATAAAAAGACACAGAGATTGCTACACGAACTTCAGGACAGGATAAAGGAGGCAGAATTGAAGAAGGACAGAGAGCTCCTAAGAACCATCCAGTTAGAACAACAGAGGTTACTCGGATTAAAGAGGCATTAATAATATGGCGGATGACTATTTGTATCCTTCTCAGCATGAAGATAATGGATTTAAGTTTGAGGAGACAATTGAGGAAAAGCCCTCTGATGAATCCATTCCTGAGTATAAACTCAGGACAGGCGTAGAATCAACTCCAGAAAGAGACATAACAGATGAATCTCTAAGATTATATCTTCAGGAGATTGGAAGGGTGCCTTTACTTACCAGAGAGGGTGAGGCGATGGTAGCCAGAAGGATAGCTGAGGGGAGACGAAAAATAGCAAGAATAATTTTCATGATGCCTTTTGTAATAAAGAAGATCCTGTCACTTCAGCGGATGTTAATAAGAAATGAGGTATCCATAAAAAATATAATCCCGGACCTTGCAGAGACAGAGGGTGGAGAAAAAGAGGCTTTAGAGAAGTTACAGAAGGCTCTGAAAACTATAAAGAGTCTATATCTGAGGGAAAGGTCTTATCTCAGAAGACTCAGTCTCGGTACGAGTCGGTACGCTACGACCGAGTCGTTTCCAACTCGCCTCAGACAAAAACGGCTCAGCCGTGAGGACCTCAGTCTGATAACAGCTAAATTAACAGAGGTCAAGACAGATATGCTGCTAAGGATTTTAGAACTCAACCTTAAAGAGGAGATGATAGAGGCATTCATAGAAGGGTTTAAAAAATTTGCAGCACGGATAAATAAGCTTTATAAGAGAATGGATAAAATCTCTAAAAAAACCCGACACTATAAAAAGCTCAGAAGGGAAGCCTCAAAAATAGAGTCTTACTTAGGATTAAGGGGGGTTGAGATAAAAAAGACACTGAGACTTCTCAGGCATGCTGAGAGACAGGCAGAGGAGGCAAAGAGGTCTCTCATAGAGGCAAATTTGAGACTTGTGGTAAGTATTGCAAGGAAATACATGGGAATGGGACTCAGTCTTTCGGACCTCATTCAGGAGGGTAATATCGGTTTGATGAAGGCGGTTGATAAATTTGAGCCGTGCAGAGGCTATAAATTCAGCACTTATGCAACATGGTGGATAAGGCAGGCTGTGATGCGGGCACTTACTGAGCAATCAAGGACCATAAGGGTTCCGGTATACATGGTAGAGACGATAAACAAACTGAACAGGGTTTCTAAGGAACTTGTGCAGGAGCTCGGGAGAGAGCCAGAGGTGGAGGAGCTTGCACAGGTGATAGGGCTTCCTCCTGAAAAGGTGAGGGCTATTCTGAGGATATGCAGGGAACCTGTATCCTTAGAGGTTCTGATTGGTGACGATGAGGATAGCCATCTGATAGATTTCATTGAAGACAGGAGTGTGTTGTCCCCACTTGATTTAGTTATCCGTCGTGACTTACAGGAACATATAAAAAAGATTATAGAAACCCTCCCATATAAAGAGGCTCTGGTTATTAAAAGACGCTTTGGTATTGGAGGTGGTTCACCGCAGACCCTTGAGGAGGTCGGCAGTGAACTTAATCTTACGAGAGAACGGATAAGGCAGATAGAGATGAGGGTTCTTAGAAGATTGAGGCATCCGACAAAAAGCAGATGGCTAAAGAGTTTCATGGATAAAACATTATAGATACACTGCAGATAGTGAGTTTACTTTTCTCTTTGTTTTCCCTAAAATAATAAAAGAACTCTGTGTTTTTAGAGGGCCCATAGCTCAGCTGGAAGAGCTACCGGCTCATAACCGGTTGGTCCCAGGTTCGAGTCCTGGTGGGCCCACCAGCAAATCTTTGCTTCTCACTAATCACTGGAGGCAGGATTGAATGAACAGTTGAGGCTTTTGATAAGGCTTCAGGAAATAGACTCCTCCATTCTTTCTATCGCCGAAAAGATAGAGACCCTTCCGAAGAGACTGGAAAAAGTTAAGACCTCCCTTAAAGAGGTAACCGCTGCATTTGAGAAGGTTAAAGCAAAATATGAAGAGTTGAATAAGAAAAGAAAATCCTATGAATTTGACCTTAAGGAGATAGAGATGAGGATAAAGAAATTAAAGGAGCGAACCAAGGATATAAAAACAAATAAAGAATATGAGGCACATCTCAGGGAAATAGAAGCAACTGAAAAAGATAAATACAAGGTTGAAGAAGAAATCCTTTCCACGATGGAGGCTCTGGATATTTTGATGAAGGAATTGAAGGATGCAGAGATGAAGGTTAAGAAGGCTGAAGAAAACCTGAGAGAGGAAGAAAAGGCATTGGAAGATGAGGGAAAGGCGCTACACTCGGAGATGGAGGCACACAAGGTAAAGAGAAAAGATTTAGTCAGGGAGGTGGATGAGGAAATTTACGAAAGATATATGGTTCTCATGAAGACCAGAGAAGGAATAGCTGTAGCTCAAACAAAGGATGAGCTCTGCCTTGGCTGTTATACCAATATCCCCCCGCAACTTTATAATGATATAAAGGATAATCACAACATACTTACCTGTTGCTATTGTAATAGGATTTTATATTATAAGGCGGAGCATTCCTAAGAGAATTTTTGTCAAACCCTATCCTCTTTTTTGATAATGGCTCAGTGTAGATTATGTAATACTGAAGCAATATACATCTCAAAAGAGATTGGTGTATGTCTTAAATGTATAAGAGAAAGAACAGAGGATGCCCTGTTAGTTACAAGAGGGGCACATATAAGAAGCAGGATTGCATTTGGACTGCCGGAGGAACCCCAAAAAGACCCTGAAGGAATCCCATGTAACATTTGTGTGAATGAATGCAGGATTCCTGAAAACAAAATGGGATACTGCGGGTTAAGAAAAAATGAAAGAGGAAGGCTTATTGGTGTATCACCTGAGGAGGGTAAACTCTCGTGGTATTATGACCTGCTTCCAACAAACTGTGTTGCAGACTGGGTATGTCCTGCAGGGACAGGCGCAGGCTATCCAGTGTATGCATACTGTCAAGGACCTGAGTTTGGATATAAAAATCTCGCAGTATTCTTCCATGCATGCTCATTCAATTGCCTTTACTGTCAGAACTGGCACTTTAGAGAGGAGACCCTCAGACCTTATATAACATCTATAGAGAAGCTTGTTTCAGATGTTGATAAAAGGACATCCTGTATCTGCTATTTTGGAGGAGACCCCGCACCACAACTTTTATTTGCACTAAGGGCATCAAGGACTGCCCTTAAGAGGAATAAAGAAAGAATCCTGAGGATATGCTGGGAGACAAACGGCTCCATGCATAAGGGACTTCTTGATAAGATGATAGAACTCTCTCTGAATTCAGGAGGGTGTATAAAATTTGATTTAAAGGCATGGGATGAAAATCTCCATATAGCCCTTACAGGGATTACTAACAAAAGGACACTGGAGAATTTTCAGAGAGCAGGTGAGAAGATTAAACTGAGACCTCAACCTCCACTTCTTATTGCAAGCACACTCCTTGTGCCTGGCTATACAGATGAGGATGAAATAAGAGGCATTGCAAGATTTATTGCAGGAATAAATCCTGAGATTCCATATAGGCTACTTGCATTTTATCCTCATTTTTATATGTCTGATATGCCATTGACTACAAAGGCTATGGCACAGAGATGTCTTAAAGTAGCTCAGGAGGAAGGGTTAAGGAATGTGCATCTCTGATATCAGCATGGAGATAAAAAACATGAGCCTGACCTGATGAAAGGGATAAAAAATCTTTTTGATCCCAAAAACATACTTAATCCGGGGAAGATTTTTAGCAAAACAAATGGCTTGCATTTTTGATTTGAAAGATGTTTAATAATTGTCATTAGCAGATGTCTTGCCCCATTGCTTAAAGAAAAGGATATTATGAAAAAAGAACTTACAGACGAAGAAAAAAAAGATATGCCGGTATATTTAATAGGCAGAGTTGCGGAGTTAATGGGCACAACAGCCCAGACATTAAGGCTTTATGAAAAACACGGGTTGATAAAACCTGCCCGAAGAAACAAAAACAGATATTATTCAGAGAATGACATCAAATGGCTGAAATGTTTAAGAGAACTTATTCACGACAAAAAAATAAGCATTGAAGGCATTAAAAAACTCCTTAAGTATGCGCCGTGCTGGGAGATAACAACATGCCCTGAAGAAATAAGAAAAAGATGCTCTGCTTATATAGATAATACAAAACCCTGCTGGGAGCTTAATAGAATGATATGCAACCGAGAAGACAGCAAGATATGCGAGGAGTGCGTTGTGTACATTTCAAAAAAGCTCAAGACAAGGTATTTTTAATCAAAGTCCAGGCTTGATGTTCCTTTTCCTTCTGGGCTGCCTGATGCGGATGCGGCAGTGGAAAATTATGTGGAATGAAGACCATGTATCCATTACTTCTTGGTGGTAAGTGGCAAGAGACCGATGAGGTTATTGATGTCCGAAATCCATACGATAGGAGAACTATTACAAAGGTATGCCGGGCTACCTCAGAATATGTAGAGAGGGCGATGGATATTGCTGAGAGGTTAAGGCCCATTATGGCGTCCCTTCCATCACACAAAAAGTCAGAAATACTTCAGAAGATTTCGGATTCTATTTTAAATCAAAAAGAGGAGCTGGCAAAAACCATAACCCTTGAAAGCGGAAAACCCATAAGTGACTCAAGGATAGAGGTTGAAAGGGCAGGGCTTACCTTCAGGATTGCCTCTGAGGAGGCAGGAAGGATTGGCGGTGAGTTTTTTCCCCTTGACAGAAACCCTATATCAGAAGGCAGATGGGCAATTACAAGGCGATTCCCCTGCGGGACGGTCTTTGGGATTACACCTTTTAATTTCCCCCTGAATCTTGTTGCCCATAAGATTGCACCTGCCATTGCATCAGGTAATCCCATAATATTAAAGCCCTCATCCAAAACACCTGTTACAGCACTTATGCTGAGTGAGATAATCATGAAATCAGGACTTCCCGAGGGATGTCTGAGTGTACTTCCATGTGACCAGAGGACTGCTGAAGGGATTATCAAGGATGAGAGAATCAAGGTCCTTAGCTTTACAGGTAGTGCCTCTGCTGGATGGCATTTAAAGAAGTTAGCATATGATAAAAAGGTCATACTGGAACTCGGAGGCAATGCAGGTGTTGTTATTGATAGGGACTGTGATTTAGGTTTTACTGTAAGTAGATGTGTGACAGGTGCATTTTCATATTCAGGACAGATATGTATCTCTGTTCAGAGGATTTATGTTCATAAGGATGTCTGTGATGACTTTATGGAAATGTTTATTCCGAAGGTAAAGGCATTAAAGATGGGCGACCCTATGGATGATTCAACACAGATAGGACCTATGATAGATGAGGAGAATCTCCTTAGAGTTGAAACATGGGTGGATGAGGCAAAGACTGAGGGGGCAAAGGTCATTACAGGTGGAAGAAGGAATGGGAATTTTTATGAGCCAACTGTGGTTTTAGATGTAACCCCTCAGATGAAGGTAAGCTGTATGGAGGCATTTGCGCCTATTGTCACAGTAACAAAGATAGATAGTTTTGAAGATGGGCTCAGGGCAGTTAATGATTCTCAATACGGTCTTCAGGCAGGTGTGTTTACGAATAACCTCAGACATGCATTCATGGCATTTGAGAGTCTTGAGGTTGGAGGCGTGATTATAAATGATGTATCAAACTACAGGGTTGACCACATGCCATATGGGGGTGTTAAAAAATCAGGATTTGGAAGAGAGGGTGTGAGGTATGCTATAGAGGAGATGACAGAAATAAGGCTGATGGTTTTAAAATGAAAGGAGGTATGCATGTTACAAAAGGTTAAAGAAGTTATAAATGAGATGAGGCCTCATCTCATCGCTGATGGTGGCGATGTAGAGCTTGTGGAGGTCACAGAAGATGGGGTGGTCAAACTCAAGCTTTTAGGGGCATGTGGACATTGCCCAATGTCTATAATGACCCTTAAGATGGGTATAGAGAAAAGACTCAAGGAGAGGCTCCCTGAGGTAAAGGAAGTAGTTGCAATTTGAAATTGTTTTAGAAGAGAAAGCCGTGGGAAAAAATAAAGCAGATGCTAAAAGAAGGGAAGATCGGGACTCTTGAGTTCGCAGAACTAAAGAGGAGGCTCGGATAGGAATTTAATGGGATGAGGCTTCATGAATACTATTTTGAGAATCTTGGAGGGAAGGGGGGATTAGATGTATTTGGGCATGCCTTTATGATTGATTATGCTCTTAAGAGGGCTGATTACATAGAGGCATTCTTTAAGAATATTGAGCGGCAAACGGTGAAGATGGGGCAATTTACATTTTATAATTGAAGGTAGAAAGTAATATATGTTCAGGCCGGTTGCCATAATTCCTGCACGGTTTGGCTCAACCCGTTTTCCTGGTAAACCCCTTGCCCTCCTTAAGGGAAAACCCGTAATACAGCATGTTTATCAAGCGGTGTCTTCTGCAGGTCTGATTGATGCAGTGTTTGTTGCAACAGATGACAGGAGGATTTTTGATGTCGTGACGGGTTTTGGGGGCAGGGCTGTTATGACTTCTACTGAGCATACCTGTGGCACAGAGCGGATAGCAGAAGTAGCGCAGGATATAGAATGTGATATAATCGTAAATGTTCAGGGAGACGAACCATTTATTAAGCCTGAGATGGTGGATGATGTGATTAAGGTTCTCTCAGATGACAGAAGGGCTGAAATCAGCACACTTGCGAAGAAGACCGATGACATAAAAGAGATTTTATCACCTGATATTGTGAAGGTCGTTTTTGACAATGAAGGGTTTGCAATGTATTTCTCCCGGGCGCCTATCCCCTTTTACAGAGACGAATGGATGATTCAAAAGATAGAAGATGAGAAGATAGGAGGATGTTACAAGCACATCGGGATATATGGATACAAAAAGGATGTCCTCCTCAGGTTTGCATCAATGCCTCAAGGAAGACTTGAACTCATTGAGCAACTTGAACAGCTCAGGGCACTCGCAGGAGGGATAAAAATAAAGGTAAAAGAAACTCCTTATGATACCTTTGGGATTGATACACCACAGGATTTAGAAAGGGCAGAGGAATGGCTAGATTTATCTTTGTAACAGGTGGGGTTGTCTCTTCGCTGGGAAAGGGTATTGCATCTGCTGCAATAGGTGCCCTTCTTGAGGCAAGGGGGCTCAAAGTGGCACTCCAGAAATTAGACCCATACATCAATGTTGACCCTGGAACACTAAGCCCGTTTCAGCACGGAGAGGTCTTTGTTACTGATGATGGTGCTGAGACTGATCTAGACCTCGGTCATTATGAAAGATTTACATCTACCCGCACATCCTGTGCAAACAATTATACCAGTGGAAGGATTTATCATAATGTCATCCTCAAAGAAAGAAGGGGAGATTATCTTGGAGAGACAGTTCAGGTTGTTCCCCATATAACTGATGAGATAAAAAATGCTATAAAGTCTCTATCTGACAGTTATGATGTTGTTATAGTGGAGATAGGTGGGACAGTTGGTGATATTGAGAGCCTGCCTTTCTTAGAGGCGATAAGACAGTTGAGATATGATGTGGGAAGGGATAATGTCCTTTATATCCATCTTGCCCTGGTTCCTTATATAAGGACATCAGGTGAACTCAAGACAAAACCAACCCAGCACAGTGTCAGGGAATTAAGGGAGATAGGTATTCAGCCTGATATACTCCTCTGTCGGACAGATAGGTTTTTGCCTCCGGATGTGAAAAAGAAGATTGCCATTCACTGTAACCTTGATATAGGTGCGGTTATTACAGCAAAGGATGTTGAGTCTGTCTATGAAGTCCCCCTTGTCTTCAGGCAGGAAGGTCTTGATGATTTGATTGTGAGAAAGCTCCTGCTTGATGGAAAAGACCCTGACCTTAAGATGTGGGCAGATGTTGTTAGAAGGATTAAAGAGCCGGAAGATAGGGTGAGTATCGCAATTGTAGGGAAATATGTCGGGCTTAAGGATTCTTATAAAAGCCTTATTGAGGCACTTATCCATGGTGGCATAGCTAATAACACAGCGGTTGATATTAAATGGATTGATGCAGAGGAGATAGAAAGATATGGCGGAGAGAGGTGTCTTTTAGATATTGATGGGATTCTGGTGCCGGGCGGGTTTGGACAGAGGGGCATTGAGGGGAAGATAGAGGCAATAAGATTTGTTAGGGAAAAGAGGATACCATTCTTAGGCATATGTCTTGGCATGCAGTGTGCTGTGATTGAATTTGCACGAAATGTCTGCGGTCTTAAGGGAGCTAACAGTGCCGAGTTTGATGAAAACACCCCTTATCCTGTCATTTATCTCATGCAGGAGTGGTATGACCACAGGACACACGCAGTGCAAAAAAGGGACATTGCCTCAGATAAAGGTGGGACCATGAGGCTCGGTGCTTATCCATGTATTCTTATAGAAGGCTCCTTTGCCTACGATGCCTATGGAGTTAAAGAGATTTCTGAAAGGCACAGGCATAGATATGAATTCAATAATGTATTTAGAGAGGCACTTGTAGAAAAAGGTTTAAGGATAAGCGGTATCAGTCCTGATGGTAAGCTTGTTGAGATAATAGAGGTAGAGGGTCATCCATGGTTCTTAGGGTGTCAGTTCCATCCTGAGTTTAAGTCAAGGCCACTTGAGCCTCATCCCATCTTCAGGGCATTTATAGGAGCAGCCTGCAGGGAGAAGAGGATGCTTTTTCCACATACAGCAATAAAAACAGTAGTCAGTTCTAAATCGCGGAGGCAGTATGAGTAGGATAGTTGATATTCTTGCGAGAGAGATTCTTGATAGCAGGGGTAATCCAACCATTGAGGTTGATGTCTTTCTTGAAAGCGGAGCCTCTGGAAGGGCTGCTGTTCCTTCAGGTGCATCAAGGGGCGAAAGGGAGGCATTTGAATTAAGGGATAACGACCATCGGTATGGAGGCAAAGGTGTTAGGAAGGCGGTGAGAAATGTTATTGAAGAGATAGCACCCCGGCTTAAAGGCACTGAAAGCTCTGAACAGGCATATATTGATAACCTTATGATTGAACTTGATGGCACTCAGAATAAGCGGAGACTTGGGGCAAATGCTATCCTGGGTGTTTCCCTATCGGTTGCAAGGGCTTCTGCAGAGGAGTCTAAGATACCTCTCTATAAACATATCGGAGGGGTTATGGCGAGGGAGCTTCCTGTTCCTATGATGAATATCCTCAATGGCGGTCGGCATGCAGATAATGAGCTTGATATACAGGAATTTATGATAATGCCTGTGGGTGCAGCCTATTTTCATGAGGCATTAAGGATGGGGGCGGAGATTTTTCATAGTTTAAAAAATGTCCTTAAGAAAAAAGGGCTTAGTGTCTCTGTTGGGGATGAGGGTGGTTTTGCTCCTGAGCTCAGGTCAAATGAAGAGGCTATTACACTTATAATTTCTGCAATAGAGGGTGCAGGATATACCCCAGGGGAGGATGTCTATCTTGCCCTTGATGTTGCAGCCTCAGGGTTATATGAAAAAGATAAACCCAATGAGAAGGGTTATTTCTTAAGGGGTAAATATAATTTTGAGGGCAGGATGGCTTCTTCAGAAGAGATGATAAGCTACTACGAGACACTTATAAAGAAATATCCGATACTCTCCATTGAAGATGCCCTTGGGGAGGATGATTGGGATGGCTGGAAGATTATGACGGAAAGGCTTGGAAGAACTACCCAGATAGTAGGAGATGACATTTTTGTAACAAATCCAGAAATACTAAATAAAGGGATACAGAAGGGAGTAGCTAATTCAATATTAATAAAACTCAACCAGATAGGAACACTAACAGAAGCACTCAAGACCATTGAGATCGCCAGGGGTGCGGGTTATACCGCAATTATATCTCACAGGTCAGGTGAGACAGAAGATACAAGCATTGCCGACCTATCTGTTGCGTGCAATACAGGATTGATTAAGGCAGGTTCTCTATCCCGCACTGACAGGATAGCAAAATATAACAGGCTCTTAAGGATTGAGGAAGAATTAGGAGATATGGCGGTTTATAAAGGAAAGGGAGTATTTTATAACATATTGATAAATGGTAGATGATAATTTTTAATTGAATTTGTTCAGTTATGCCTAATAAACGCAAAGAACAGGTTAAGCTTAGAAGAAGAATAAGGCGAATTGTTTTATCCACCCTTTGGGTATTGATTTTTATTTATCTCACCCTCAGTTTAATTTTTGGTGAAAGCGGACTTCTGCGATATATAAGACTTAAGTCCAGCACGGCTAAGCTTGAGGCTCAAGTGAATCTGATAAAGAGACAAAACGAAGAAATAAAGAGACAGAGCGAGGCATTAAAGGAAGACCCGAATTTAATAGAGGAATTTGCCCGTCAGCATGGACTTATGAGGGAGGGAGAGCTCATCTTTAAATACGAAGATGCACGGTAAGCCTCTTTTTGTTTCTTTCCTCTGGCATATGCATCAACCCTATTACAAAGACCCATTGACAGGGGTTTATCGTTTTCCCTGGGTAAGGCTTCATGGCATAAAAGACTATTACGATATGGTGACTATCCTTGAAGACTTCTCTGCAATGCATCAAACATTCAATCTTACCCCATCTTTAATAGAACAACTCATGGATTATATTGAAGGTGACGCCGTGGATAGATTTTTTGAATTAAGCATGGTGCCTGCAGAAGACCTTACAGTGGAAGAGAAGGCCTCTATACTCTTTGGTTTTTTCTTTGCAAATCCGGAGAATATGATAAAACCACTACCCCGATATTATGAACTGCTTCTGAAAAGGGGCAAGACAGTTACAGAGGAGGATTTAAGAAGGGCTACAAGATATTTTTCAACCCAGGATTTTCTTGACCTTCAGGTCCTTTTTAACCTCTCATGGTTTGACCCTATCTTCCATGAGAGATACCCATTCTTAAAGGAATTGGCCAATAAGGGCAGAGATTATACAGAGGAAGAGAAGAAGATTCTTTTAAACACACAGATAGAGGCAATGAGGCTTATTATTCCAAAGTATAAGGAGATGAAGGATAAAGGGCAGATTGAGATGACTACATCTGCATTCTATCATCCAATACTGCCACTCCTTTACAGCACAGATTCTGCAAGGGTTGCCATGCCAGTAGTTAAACTCCCGGAGTTCAGATTCTCCCATCCCGAGGATGCCGTAGCACAGGTGAGAATGGCCCTTGAGTATTTTGAGAATATCTTTGGCTTCAGACCCGAGGGCATGTGGCCCCCTGAGGGCGCTGTCAGTCAGGAGACAGTCAAAATAATTGAACAAGAGGGTATTAAATGGATTGCAAGTGATGAGGGAATTCTGGCTTCATCTCTGAGTATATCCATCAGGGACTCATCAGGCCAGGTGAGAGAACCTCAGAAACTTTATAAGCCTTATCGGATAGGCGAGGGTTTGTCAATAATCTTCAGGGACCATACATTATCAGACCTCATAGGTTTTGTGTATTATAAATGGGATGCTAAAAAGGCTGTTCAGGATTTTATAGACAGGCTCCACAGGATAAGAAGCTCTCTGCCTCCGGATAGGGCTTTTCTTGTGCCGATAATCCTTGATGGAGAAAATGCATGGGAATATTATAAAAATGATGGCAGGGATTTTCTCCTTTATCTTTATGATGCCTTAAGCAGGGATGAGGGAATAAGGACTACAACTGTCTCTGAGTATCTCAGGGAGCATCCACCTGAGGAATATATAAGCAATCTTTTTCCCGGCTCATGGATTAACAGTAACTTCGGTATCTGGATTGGTCACGAAGAGGATAACATGGCGTGGGATATGCTTTATGAAACCAGGGAGGAACTTGTAACATATCAGAAATTAAATCCAGATGCAGATTTAAAAGAGGCATGGAAATCTATATACATAGCAGAAGGTAGTGACTGGTGGTGGTGGTATGGTGATGAGCATGTAACAGAGATGCAAAAAGAGTTTGATGAACTTTTCAGGGCAAATCTGAGAAAGGTTTATAAACTCATTGGTAAGGAGATACCTCCAAAATTGCAGGTCCCTATCCTCAGGAAAGAGGCAAGTGTAAGACCTGTGGTTTCGGTCAAGGGGTTTATAACACCGAGGATAGATGGAGAGGTAACGAGCTATTATGAATGGCTAAACTCAGCCTATTTAGATGTAGAGAGGACAGCTGGTGCTATGCACAGGGCTACGGCATTCACATCTATGATTTATTACGGCTTTGATTTGAATAATCTATATCTCAGGGTTGATGCAGAGGGTCCTTTAATTGAAATCTCAAAGGAGATGACCTTTTCCTTTCAGTTCCTCAAGCCCAGAGAAAGCAGATTGGATGTTGTCGTTACTCAGGAATTGAGGGCGTTATTTTACAGGAGGGCTGAGGAGCAGTGGCAATTTATTGGTAATATAGAGGGCGTGGCGATAAAGGACATCCTTGAGGTTGCTGTGCCCTTTGCCATGCTTAATGCACAGGAAGGTGATGAGATAGCCTTCTTTTTATCCATTCTCAGGGATGGAGATGAGATTGAAAGGTGCCCCTTAAGGGGATATATCTCCTTAGAGGCACCAACCTCCAGGTTTGAGGCTATGATGTGGCATTAAAAAATAGTGAATATGAATAAACCTGCACCTCCGAGGTGCAAGAGCGAGTATTCTGAACCTGGTTCAGAATCCCTTCAGGGCATGCTTATTTCAGCATCCCGAAATAAATTCGGGATTGAATTTGTTGGCTCTTCGTGGATGTGAGTGGGTAAAATTCTCCTGAAGCGGTATACTTGTTGAGAGTCCCCCCTTTAGAAAAGGGGGGTGAGGGGGGATGGTCAAAACTTAGGGGCAAACAATTAAAGGGATGTCAGTTTTACAGGCAGAAGATTATAGGCAACTATATTGCTGATTTTTATTATCCAATCCCCCTCAGTCTCCCTTTCATAAAGGGGGAATAAATAAATTATAAAGCCGATACCTGCACCTCCGAGGTGCAGGTCTGAGGGTTATTGAGGTTGACAGCGGACAGCATTATAGTGCGGAAGGGAAAGAAAAAGACAAGAAGATAGATTATTATATGACGAGAGAGGGAATAACTGTTCTCAGGTTTTCAGATAGAGAGGTATTGGGGAATCTTGGTGCGGTTTTGGAAAAGATATGGAGCGGATTATGATTTTTGCCAAAGATGGGAAATAGAGCAAAATGACCCACACTCTTACACGAAGACCCAATTTGTTTAGGATTTAAAATTTTGAATTTAGAAATTGATGTCAGGGGGTTATATGTATGAGCTTACGATAGAGACACAATTTTCTGCAGCCCACCAACTCAGGGGATATAAAGGTAGATGCGAGAAACTGCATGGTCATAACTGGCGGGTTCAGGTCTCTGTATCTACAGAGAGGCTTGATGAGATAGGATTGTCAATGGATTTTCATGAGTTAAAGAGGATTACAAATGAGGTATTGTTACCCCTTGACCATTCTATATTAAATGAGGTCTTCCCCTTTACAGAGATTAACCCTTCCTCTGAAAACATTGCAAAATGGCTTTATGATTCACTGAAGAAAAGGGTAAATAATGATAATATCAAACTCTCCGCAGTAACAGTCTGGGAGAGCGAGGGAGCCGGGGCGACATATCTTGAGTGAGGATACATGATGACTCATCTTATTATTTTTCAGTAAAACCTATACTCGTTGTGAATGGCACAATGACCTCTCCACCACTGCCATCACTTACAGATACTATTATATTGTGCTTCCCTCTGTCTTCTAATTTCACCTTCCATGTTATAACGCCTTTTGAATCTATGGTCATGCCTTCAGGTCCATGTTTAATGGTATATGTAAGTGGGTCTCCATCAGGGTCTTGAGCATTAATCCTTGATGTATAAGTGAATCCATCAAATCTTGCCTCTATATTTGTAGAGACAGCAGGAGGGGAATTAACCACAATGGCATATAAAGTTATACTCTCACCATCCTGCTCTCCATCAGATGGTGTTATTTTTACAGAGACCTTATCCCCCTTTTTTATTAATGTGCCACTCAGTGTATCAGAGGTTTCATAAGCCCTCTCTCCATTTATAAACCATGCATAGGTAATCCTCACACCATCGCCGTCTCCATCAAAGGCCTTAACCTCAACCTTAATATTTTCTCCCCTTTTAGGGTCTGAAGGTATGAGTCTTGCAGACTGTATTTGCGGAATGGTGTTAGCAATGACTAAAGGTTCTGAAATAAACTCGCCTTGACCTTTAATTGATACCATTACCTGGACACTATCCTTCTTTTTGAGTTTGGGATAATTCAGGGTATTCCCTTTTGCACCTTCTATTTCTGTGCCATTCACAATCCACTGATAACTTAAATCCTGCGGATCTGCACCGCTTACTTTTACAGTAATGATGTCATCCCTTTTTGCACTGAGGGGAGAGAGTTCAATCTTATAAGGGCTTTCCTTTTGTGGTTCTATTGTCTGTTCTTCTACTGCCTTTTTACAGGATATGAGTAAGAATATGCTCAGCGTCAGTGTTAGTGTAAGTATTTTATGTTTGCCCTGCATCTTTAACTCCAACTCACTGCCCTCCTGTCCTCCAGCCAATGATTCCACTCTTAACAGCGAATGGGGTTGTTATCTGTTCTATCTGAACGATGGCACCTGTGCTTTGCTGGACAAAACCAACTAATTTATTGCTTCCTATAGCTACTAGCCCAACAGAGGCTGGGACACCTACCCCCAGGGTGTAATGACGGAGGACTGTCGTATCTGTCTCGGGCTGGGGAAGTGCATATTGATAGTATGCTGTGCCTGTTTCATAATATGTAGCATACATTGTGCTTGTTCCTTCAAATGCGCACAGGTTGGCTACATCAGGAGGTGTATAGGTTGTCCATGCAACCAGTCCACCAATGACAAGTGGCTTTAATAATGCCTTTTCTCCTTTTGAGCGGAGGTCAAAATACCAGCCACTTTTAGCCCCTGCATTCTTCATAATGTCGCTCCAGAGGTTCGGTGTGCCATAGACAGATTTGCAGGTAGTTACAGCTCCACCTTTACATACATCAACTGATGTTGAATTGTAAAGGTCTGCCCTTGTTATGACACTGCCACATGCTGGTGCTAAGGGGTCAAGCCATGGTTTACACATATCCTTAACACCATAGAATCTCCATGTTCCATCAATGGATTTGTCATCTGTATGCCAGAGTCTTCCTGTTCCAAAAAATACCCAGAGATTTGCCTTATTATCCATTGCTGATGAAGGTGCTGAGCTTATTGGTTGTTCTGCATCAAAGAATGTTGAGAGTAACCAGTCATTAGGATTTGTGCTTGGCTCTGAGGCTGCATTTGGTTTTGTTGCAATCCTAAACATCTTCCCCTTCCACTCTGAGCTTAAACACTTTGAATTTGAATCGGAAGCGCAATAGGTATTCCCTATATAAATCACATCAACCTTATAATCAAGGTTTACATCAGTAGCTATTGGGTCTGCCATGAAGGCATTCTTCATATCCTCCATAGGTATTTCAGAAGAGAATTGCCTTTCAAGTGCCCCTGTTTTAAGGTTAAGGACAAAAATGCTTGCCTTCTGTGTGCTTGTGCCGTCATAACTTGTTGGTCCTGAGCCAAAGACCACAAACCATGTGCCTGCCTCAGCCTGTGATCCAACCCTCACAACTGCAGGATATGAGGTTGTAAGCACAAGGTCTGGATGGGTGTATGTCCATAAGAGTTTTGGGTCAAGGGGGTCTGTTATATCAAGTGCAAAGTATGAGGAATAAAACCACTTCTTACCGCCAGGGAAGGCACTGTCAGATACACAGATTTTCTTTCCTCCAAATCTCATACCACCTATAAGGACAGTGCCCCATCCATCTGGATGAGTGGAATCAGGGCTGAAGATTCTTGCATCAACAACCTTTGGTTTTAGATCCACATAATAGACATGGGTGTAGTTTATGTCTGTAAGCCATTTAAGATGGGGAAGAAGGTCTCTTGGAATAAATGCCCAGAGTTCCTGACCGAGTTCATAACCATCACCCTCAAATGAATGGGTAGTTGAATTATATTTACCTCCATTGAATGCATGTAGCATCCCATCATTTGCACCTGCATAGACCACATGTCTTCTATTTGCATATTTAGTCCTGAAGGCTGTATATGTTTTATCACCATAAATCAGGTCATAATTTTCTGCTGGTTTTGAAACCAATGTAGGTGTTGAATAGGTGATGTCTCCAAGCTTCCACACCTTTGATGTCCCATCTATGGTCACAGTCCTTTTCCTGTAGCCCGGGAAGTCTCTGCCTCTTATATAATTGATTATGTCTTCTGCCTCTGTAACAGTTGATGCCCTGAGATATGGTCTTAAGGTAGAGGCGTTTGCCACTGAGAAATCCATCATTTCAGTGCCAGTTATTGTTGTCTTTATCAGCCTTCCTTGAGGTTCTCTCTCCCATAAGACCTTTCCTGCCTCCCATACAGGTCTTATACTGGTAAGAGATACTGTATCAATAAGCACATCATCATCGGTTTTTCCGTTACCAGTCTTATCCTGGTATCTCTTTACCTTTGTCTCACTTACATTTGTATCAAAATAAATATTGACTATATAATCAGCGGTATAGTCTAATGTCGCATTTCTATTTGTATCTTCCCTCATGTTACCGTATTTATCAAGAAAGAGGCTGTGTAGATAACCAAGCCATCTTCTTTCCTCTGCCCCTTCATACTTACTCGGTATAAAGTAAGCCTGATACACAGCTCCTTCACCCTCAATCCCTGTTGAGACGATTGATGCTGAGGTTCCTGAAGATGCCCTTCTAAGTATATCAGCCATAGCGTATGTGAGTTTGGTCTCAAGCGCAAAGCCTTCTGATGCCTCAAAATATGTATCAGGGACTCCATCATTATCCCTGTCCCATTCAGATTGAAGGTCGGGTCTATTATTTCCATTTGTATCTTCAAATCCGCCATACTTAGCAGTTTTTTTCAATATGTCTCTTCCGACGGCAGAGTCACCAAATGCATAGACCGTAAATATTGATAAATTCTGTGTGCCTGATGTATTATGTGTTCCTCCTTTGCCATCCCTTAAATCAGTTACATGAGACCAGTAGGCAACACCCTCAAGATAATATGTCCCCTTCTTTCCTTCTGGATCAGGGTCAGGGACACCTTTGCATCTCTGAGAAGGGTATCCCTCTAATTCGGCAATGCTATCCATCCATGTCTGAACATCAAAACCCTGAGGGTCTGTAACTGATGAGGTTTCGCCTGAAAAGCAGGTGCCCGGAAGATTTCTATCTTTAGTGGATTCCCCTCCTGTAAGGATTAGGACAAAGTTCTTCTGACAGGCAGGAGTTACAGGGTCCCTTGGTGCATAGTTTACACCACTATAAGCTGACCTTAATGCCCTGAAGTATCTTGTAGCCTCATAAAGGCTTTCTGCAAGCGGAACATATGTCTTGGGTTCTAAGTTCTCAATCTTTGTGATGAGGTCTGCATTTGCCCCAAGAGATGAAGGAATATCATCCCTTACCTCACCACCGTCATTCCTTCCCCTTACATCCTCATATTTATTACCCTCATTAAAGACCATCAATCCAAATCTCATGTTATTCCAGTTCTTCTGAAGAATTCCCTCTGGAACATCTGTATCGCTGAGTTTTACCTTGATGTTGTAAGGTGAATCGCCAGCCGTGAAATCTGAACAAGTGCCATCTGCCTTTGTTGAGACCCTTATCTCATCCGTACCTCTTCTAAAATAAAAGCACCTTGTCTCTGAAAAAGGTGCGTATGTGTTGGCAACAGCATACCTTTTATAAAGGTCACTGCCAAAGTCATCTACCTCCAGATATTTGGTCTCTCTTACTACCCTTGAGGTTGACTTTCCTCCTACAAGAACCTTCCTCACAACATCCATTTTCTTCATTGTAAGATAGTTGAGGAAATTACCATTCCAGTTACCTAAGGCATCCTCATAGAAGTATCCCCCTGCGGCTGTTGAGTAATAATATTTCTTTGTAGGGTCAAAATAGCCATAATAGGTGATACTTGGATTAAAGCTTTCATCAGGATTATCTGCAGACTCACCGCTGCCTGCTGTCCTGTATGCAAACTCATTCATACTGCTTGAGTTATCAAGCAATATTAAAACTGCAGGCGGAATGACCTGACCTACAAAAGGAGGGTAGGCAGTATATTCACCAAGTGAAGGTGTCGGGCAGGCTTTGGAAAACACCCTCTGAGGGGCAGTCATAATAAGAAAGACAATAATTAAAAAATTGCAAATTACAAATCTACAAGCTACAAAGCCACCACGAAGGGCACGAAGAAATTTATAAAACAAATCTTTTAATTCCATCCTTTAATCTCCTTTTATTAAAATTATTAATGAACTTGTATTTATGTTTACAAGTTTCATGTAAGTTAATATCTTTTTAAAGAGCCTTCAAAACCTTCGTGTTCTTCGTGGTTTAAAACTACCCACTCATTTTGAGAAAGAGCCAAATTTATTGCGTATTTTGCATCCATTTTCTCACTACCTGGTAATGTATCTATATACTGCAGATACCTCTGTTTGTGAGCTTACAGCAGCCTCTGAAAGGGAGTTTATTGAATAGTAAATCGCTACACCTCCTCTGCCAGCTCCTTTTCCCAACCCTTCATAGCTTGATGCAAATTCCATAGCGGCTCCAGCAGGAAAACCAGAGTAGAGGTAATCTACATCAATGGAGACTTTTGTACCCAAATCAAATTGGATGTCAGGAGAGGCTAAGGCAGTATCACCACTCATACGCAACTCCCCGAATATCTCCTTAACAAAATCAGGACTTATGGTTATATCAGGGTCTCCTGCATATTTATCACTTACAGTGCCCTCAATGATAGGGATGCTTATAGATACTCCTGCATCAGCTGTAGAGAAATTCAGCTCCCTTAATCTCTGATTGCCTGTAATCATAACACTTGTTGTGGATGTTGAAAGTGCAGTTACACCAATTATAGTTGCCACAAGCAAAAGCAAAAGGCTTACAATAAGGACAATGCCCTTTTCAGATTCCACCCACCCATTGCATCCCAAAAAAAGGGATGGGGTGTTTTGTGTTCCATATTCTTTCATATTCATCTCGGATTCCTCAGCGCCACTTCCATTGACCATATTCTTCTTCTGTATTGGTCTGTATCAGGCGTAGTATTATCCTCAAGGGTAATTCCAGTAGCAAAATATGGTTTAGTAGATGGCTCAAGTGTCGGGTCTTCATTTTGAGTTCGGGCCAAGAGGTTTACCCTTATACTGTTAATAACACCCGTGCTAGGTATGCCTGCAAATTGGAGGTCATCAATATTATTGGCAATTGTGTCAGTATCCGAGTTTGTCCCTATGTATATCTTGGAAGTGTTTAACCACCTTACCCTCTGAAGATTTCCTCCCTCTATCTGATAGGTTACATCCTCAACAAGATACACAGGTCTGTTAGCAGGGAAGGGGACACTAACGCTACGGTCAAGGATAAGTGGCTGTGCTAAGGAACAATACGCCTGAGCTCCAGTTCCAATAAGTGTGCAGGATTCTATTTTGGCAAACTGAATCCCATCTATGCTGAGGTTACTTCTATTTGTGAGGTTAAAGTTTGTGGATGTATAATTTTTTATGTTTATCTGGTTTGAGCCTGTAACAACTGCGTTCTGCAAATCTGCAATCTTCCTGAATCCACCAAGAATGGTAATTCTATCACTGCCATTAGGTCCAAGAGCGTTATCAATAGTTATTACATCTGTAAAACCATTTATACCACCTGGGGGGAGATTCTCCTTTCCAGGGTATCCAAAGCCCGCATTTCTTATATCATTGACAATCATGTCAAAGGCAATCCTTGAGGATACAAGGGTCTCAGCGGCCTGGTCTTGAACCATAAATGCCCTCTGCTGTGTAATAAAAGATGCATAAGCCGCCGCTATAACAAGGGCAGTTATACTTATTGAGATTAATAATTCAGTAAGTGTAAACCCTGCCCTCCCGTTGAGGGGGTTTGGGGTAGAGTAAACTCCAAACCGTAAACCGTGAACTGTTTTCACTCGCGCACCTTTACACCTGTTATTGTTACATAATGGGTTCGGGCCTCAACAGGACCCTCCCCCTTTTCTATCCATGACACAGTAATTGTAATTTTCTTCATGTTTTGGGCAGGAGTATCATCAGCTACTTCCCATGTCCTTGTATAAATCAATGGACCACTGCCAGCATCGTCTTTTCCTAAACCCCGTTCATCTATTATATTCTGAGGGCCTTCTCCTACAGCCAGAAATGGAGGTTTGCCATCTCCATCAAGGTCTCTTCCCACATCAGCCGTAGTTGGGTGGGCCCCCCCGTTTAATGCAGTATCTGTATAAGAAAGTGTCCTCAGTTTTTCAAGCATCTCTTGGGAAAGCTGGGTTGCAGTAGCCATCTCCCTACTGAATATCCCGCCACCAATGGATGTTACCTGCATCAATGCAACACCAAGGAGTCCGATGGCAAGAATACTCAGGGCTACAAGCACCTCAATGAGGGTAAGACCCTTCTGGGAATTGGGAGAGTTCTTTTTCATCTTATCTCCGTCCATGAGGTTACATTAGGATTGTCTTTATCTCCATCCCATCTAAACATATTCATTGCGCCTGCATTATTGCTTATAGTAACAGCATAGCTATAGCCCCTTGTGATGTGTTGAAAATATGCAGTGCCGAGAATACCTGCAGAGCCGTCGGAGTTAAAGCTGGCACTTGGTGGTGTTCCTGAAAAGGTTACTAATGTTCCTGCTGGGATGGGGTAACCATCCTTGTCCCTTGTAGCCATTGTCCCGAAACTGATATTATTTCCATAATCCCTCAGATTCACCACCCTCACACATTCAGGAATACCATTCAGAAGAACATCTCCATTTGGTAACCTGTCGTTGTCAGTGTCTTTGCATATTCCAAAGGTGTCAAGATTTAAGTCAAAAAGGTCATTATCGTTACTGCTAAATCCTATCATATACCGCTGATTTAGAGTATCAAATGTGATCAAATATGTCCTGTTTTCCTTTATTGCCATTGCCCTTGCAACCCGCATGTGTTGAATCAAATCAGTTGCGCATGACCTCAAGGCATAGGCCGACCTGAATCTGCCAATTTCAGGGGCGGTTAGTAGGGCTATAATCCCGATTATAGAGACCAAAATTATGAGCTCAATTAATGTTACACCCTTTCTGCCTTTCAACACAGGCTTACTCCTGTAATAGTTTAGCTTTTCATAAAAAAGATGTAAAGCCACCACGAAGGACACGAAGTAAAATTTAATAGTTACAAGGGTTTTAAAAAAACTTACCTGTTACATCCTCTACATATGTAGAAATGCAAAAACGATGCCAGATTTAAAAATCTTATTTTATTTAGGGTTAGCGTCCATCTCTCAGGTTTTTATGTAATCCAGTATATAGGTTTTATGTATTTTATTACATAGTCTTTTTCTTCTCTATGACCTCAATTTCATTTCTTATGGCCTTTTCCCTTTCCTCAATATTTTTGACCCCTTCATTGAATCTCTTTATTTTTTCCTCAAGTTCTTCCCATCGCCCTGTAAGTTTCCTTTTCCTTGTAGGGAGTGTCCTTCTTTCCTGTTTTATCTCCTCTAAGAGTCTTTCCTGTTCCTTAAGAAGACCTTCCCTTTCCTTGGCAAGGGCCTCTTTTTGTTTTAAAAGCCCTTCAAGCTCTTTTCTTAAAGCCTCAAATCTCAGATTGTCAGAGGTTGATTCTTTATCCTCTCTTTGTGCTAAATATACTGGAAAGGCGTCAGAAGGAAATAGATAGATGACAAGAGAAATCAGAAATAGGGATACTATTATTTTCCTCATCAAGTATTTTCCCTCAATATAGAGATAGTTGCAGTTGTAAATATTTCTATGTCTATTTTTCTGGTATTATACCAGAACGGGTAAAATGGATACCACTACATTAGCACGGGATGTCATCAAAGAGGCCCAGAAAAGAGGGTGTGCCTTAGCAGAGGTCTTTATAAAGGAAGGTAAAAAGCTCTCTGTAGAGGCAAAGGATGGAAAGGTGGAGGCGCTGGATGAAGCGGAGGACTTTGGGATGGCGATAAGGGTTATAAAAAATGGAAGTCTTGGTTTTTCCTTTACCACAAAACCTCCTGCCCTTGCAGGTGAAGGATTCAGGGAGGCAGTAGAAAAGGCTATTGAGTCCACTCAATGGACATCCCCTGATGAATATAATGATATTCCTCAGTATAGACCCCCTTCAGATGTAGTAGTGTTAGACAGCGAAATTGAAAATATCAGTGAAGAGGATGTAATAAAAAAAGCCCTTCTTCTTGAGGAAGGTGCACTTAATCTTGATGAAAGGATAAAAAAGGTAAGAAAGGCGGTGGCTATTTTTACTATTACTCAAACCACAATACATAATTCAAGAGGCATAGAGATTTTATATAAGAGCACTTTAACTACTGCTCATGTCATGGCATTAGCAATAGAGGCTCAGGACAGCCAGACAGGCTGGGACTTTGCAATAAGCAGAAGACTTGCTGATATAGATTTTGCCCAGGTAGGTGTAAATGCAGGGAGAAAGGCAATACTACTTCTGAATGCAAGAAGGATAGTTCCATTTAAGGGGTCTGTCGTGTTTGACCCATCTACTGCCTTTCAGTTTCTTGGTATCCTCAGTGCCTCTCTTTCAGCGGAGGCGGTGCAAAAGGGAAAGTCAATGCTTAAAGACAAGGTTGGCAAGAGTATAATAAGCCCAGCTATTAATGTTATTGATGATGGACTTATACCATGGGGAGCTGGCACAAAACCTGTTGATGATGAAGGTGTTTCAACCTCAAGGAAAACCCTTATATCAGAAGGTATGCTTACAGGTTTTATTCATAATACCTATACAGCAAGGAAAGACGGCGTTATGTCTACAGGAAATGCAATAAGAGATAGTTTTAAAAGCCTTCCGGGAATAGATGTTACAAATCTTTATATTGAGCCTGCCGAAATAGAACCAAATATAAATACCCAAGCAGGATACAACCAATTAATAAAATCGCTCTCTAAAGGGATTTTAGTCCTTGATGTGATGGGTGTGCACACAGCCAATCCCATATCAGGGGATTTCTCCATCGGTATCTCAGGACTCTGGATTGAAAACGGTGAAACGGTATATCCTGTAAAAGAGGCTATTATATCAGGAAACATTCTTGAGTTATTTAAAAATGTAGAAGGGGTAGGAGAAGACCTAAGATTTTACGGCCAACTTGGCTCTCCCAGCCTTCTGATAGGAGGGGTGGATATAAGTGCGTAAGTTTTAATATTTTACCTCTTTAGGATTTCGTGCTTAGAATTTAGAATTTTAATTGTTTGTTTCTTGACTCTCCTTGGTTTTTCTTGGGGTTGTTTAAAATAGAGTTTTTAATATTATGCGCTCCCTCTTTAAAGCGCCTATACAGTTTCCTTGCCCATATAAACTCTGTTGCAAGTATTGCAAGCCCCAGGATGATGATCAGAATGCCTGGACCCGGAATCCCCGGGATTGCTAATAAGCCCCCAAACACTAAAACCGTAAACCCTATCACAGCAATGACGAGGCGCTTTGCCTGCCTCAAGGTTGTGATTATAGGGTTTTTACTTTTCACCTTTACTTAAAATATTCAAAAATGGTGTTAGAACATCTATGGGGACAGGGAAGATGATTGTGGAATTTTTCTCTGTAGCAATCTCAGTCAGGGTTCCAAGAAACCTTAATTGTAGCGCCGTAGGCTGGGTGGATATGATGGCAGCAGCCTCTGAAAGCTTCTGGGCTGCCTGAAACTCGCCCTCTGCATGAATTACCTTTGCCCTCCTTTCCCTTTCTGCCTCTGCCTGTCTTGCGATAGCTCTCTGCATCTCAACAGGAAGGTCAACATTCTTCACCTCAACAGCGGTGACTTTTACACCCCATGGCTCTGTCTGCTGGTCTATGATCCTCTGAAGCTCTGCATTTACCTCGTCCCTCTTGGCAAGGAGGTCATCAAAGTGGCTCTGACCAAGTACACTCCTTAAGGTCGTCTGTGATATCTGCGAGGTGGCATAATAGAAATCCTCAACCGCGGTTATAGCCTTTTCAGGTTCCATAACCCTGAAATACACAACAGCATTTACCTTCACAGGGACATTGTCCTTTGTGATTACATCCTGTGCCGGAACATCAAGAGCTACTATCCTCAAGCTTACCCTTACGAGTTTGTCAATAATGGGCCAGATGAATACAAGCCCAGGACCTTTAACAGGTATAAGCCTGCCGAGCCTGAATACAACACCCCTTTCGTATTCCCGGAGTATCTTTATGGCGGCTGATAAAAGATAGAGAACCAGAAAAACAACCAATATTACAGCAGTAAAAGTTGGCTGAAACATCTTAACCTCCTTTTTTAATTAGGATGTCTTTTTATTTTAGTTGTCTTTGACAGGACTAACCTTGAGTTTCAATGTCTTTACTTTCTCAACTATAATCGTTTCCCCTGCCTTTATAGGTTTATCACTCCATGCATTCCATATTTCCCCATGCACAATGACTAAACCTTCTCTTTCATCTATATCAGTCTTTGCCTTTCCCTCAAGACCTATAAGTCCCTCTATGCCTGTTACAGGTTTTCTTCTATATGCCTTTATTGCAATGGCAATAGTCAGGGCGAAAAACAATGCAGTGATGATGACAGCCGGAAGAATAACCTTTAGTGAAACCCTGAAGAGCGGTGATGGCGACTCAAAGAGCATGAGAGAACCTATAATCATGGAGATTACCCCTCCTATGGTAAGAAGTCCATGTGAGAGCATTTTAATCTCAAGGATAAAAAGGATTATACCAAGGATGATTAGGAGAAGACCAGCATAATTTACAGGCAGGGTCTGCAGTGAGTAAAAGGCAAGGATCAATGATATAGCTCCAAAGACCCCTGGAAATATAGCACCAGGGTTTGTGAGTTCAAAGAATATACCATAAAAACCAAGAAGCAGTAATATATATGCTATATTTGGGTCGCTGATGAGGTTCAGTATTTTATGCCTTAGCCCCATTTCATTATATTTAACCTTCACACCTGTGGTTTTTATAATGTGTTTTCCTGTGGATGTTTCTACTTTCCTGCCATCTATTTCCTTCAACAGAGAATCAATGCTTGGTGCCACTATGTCTATAACATTCATTTTTAAAGCCTCTGCCTCTGTTATGGAGGCGCTTTTTCGGACAGCATCTTCAGCCCATTTTGAGTTCCTGCCCCTTTTTTCAGCTATTGATTTTATATAGGCAGAGGCATCATTTACAGCCTTTTCAGCCATCTTTTTATCCATCTTTTCACCCAGACCTACAGGGTGTGCGGCTCCGATGTTTGTCCCTGGAGTCATTGCAGCAACATGGGCAGAGAGCGTGATGAATACACCTGCAGAGGCAGCCCTTGCACCACTTGGAGATACATATACCACAATGGGGACTTCACTTGCAATTATCTTTTTTACTATACTCCTCATTGAGGCATCAAGACCGCCAGGGGTGTCAAGCTCAATGAGGAGGGCATTTGCCTTTTCCCTGACTGCAGTATCAATGTTTTTAGAGATGAACTCTGACATTACAGGATTAACCACACCATCTGCCCTGATGATAATTATGTCTGCATTTGAGGTTATAGAAAAGAGGAGGAATATAAATAGGACAAGAAAAATAAAGGGGACTTTCTTTTTCATTACAAAAAATTATATCCTTAATATATAAACTGTGTCAAGTAAGATGAATCTCTGATAAGGCGGGTTTATGAGGCTTAGACATAGACTAAATACAATAAGCATTTTTATTGTTGCCACTATCCTGGTGATGATGGGTATTTTATATCTCATAACCCATAGGATACCTCTAGGTATAGAGTCTGATTATGAAGCAGTAAGACAGCGTATTAATACCATCCTATACCTCACTATAGCTTTATCCACCATGATAATAGCAGGTGTTTTAATAATCTTCAGGTTATTGATGGGTAAGATAGTTGACCCCATAGAGGAGCTAAGCCGATTCCCCCAGATGCTAATTGATGGGCGCTTTGATGGCAGGCTTGATGTAAGGGGCATAGAGGAATACAGGATTCTTGCAACAAATCTCCAGAAGATAGCTGATTCATATAAGGAGAAAACAGATACAATAGCTAAAAGGCAGAAGGTTGTGCGTGGGCTGGCAATACTCAATGAATTAATTGGTTTTATAACATCTGAGATGAGATTTGATATTATCATAAAAAACTTTGTTGACAGGGCAAAATACCTGATTAAATCAGGGTATTGTGCGGTGGTAGCCTTTGAACCTGATTCATTTAAAGTGAAGGCCTTTGTTACAGATGAAGGTATTCAGGACCCACTGAAGGTTAACCTAAAGCTTGAGGGGTTTTTTAAAATACCATTAAATGAGCACCTGCCATTGAGGCTCAGCTTTAAGGAAACCCACTCGGAGCAGTATATTAAAATCCCGGAATTGAATTTAGAGGTCAAAGATATATTAACTGTGCCTCTGATATTCGCCGGGAAGCTCGGCGGGTTATTATTGGTAGCCAATAAGTTAGAGGGCACCTTTGATCAGGAAGATGAAGATATACTAATGAATTTTGCATTTCAGGCATTTCAGATAATTGCAATGCATGAAGAGATTACAAATTTGGCATTGACAGATGGACTTACAGGACTTAACAATCACAGGCATTTTCAGGAGAGACTGAAAGAGGAAGTAGAAAGGACAAAGAGATATGGAAGGGAACTTTCACTTTTGATCTTAGACATTGACCAGTTTAAGGTATTTAATGATACCTACGGGCATCAGGCAGGAGATATGGTTTTGAGGGCAATTGCATCTATAATCTCAGGAGAGATGCGTCGCACAGATTTTGCTGCAAGGTATGGAGGTGAAGAATTTAGCATAATCCTTCCTGAGACAGGTTACAAAGATGCAGGGGTTTTTGCTGAAAGGATAAGAAGGAAGATTGCTGAGACTCCACTTTCCCTTCTAGGTGAAGAGAAGGTATTTATCACTGTAAGTATTGGTTTTGCCTCCATGGGGGATAATACAAAGGATAAAAATGAGCTTATAGAGATGGCTGACAGGGCATTGTATCTTGCGAAGAACCGAGGCAGGAATATGTCGTGTGGATTTGAAGAGGAGAAGGTGTTCAGTCAAGACTATGCTTAAGGTAAATGAGATATTTAAGAGTATTCAGGGAGAGTCAACATACGCAGGTATGCCCTGCACCTTTATAAGGCTTGCAGGGTGTAATTTAAGATGTACCTATTGTGATACCAATTATGCCTATTATCACGGTAGAGAGCTCTCCGATGAAGAGATAATCTTAAAGGTTGAAGGGTATGGTGTTAAATTGGTTGAATTTACCGGTGGAGAGCCTTTGCTTCAGGAGGAGACTCCTCCGTTGATTAAGACCCTCCTTGACAGAGGCTACAGTGTCCTCATTGAGACAAATGGTTCTGTATGTATAGGGTGTCTTGATAAAAGGGTGACTGTAATAATGGATATGAAGACCCCAGGCAGTGGTATGAGTGAAAGGATGAATTTTAAAAACTTTGAATTTCTGAAGGGCACAGACGAGATAAAATTTGTCCTTATGGATGAGGCAGACTATATCTGGGCAAAGGAGATAATTAAGAGATATAATTTAACTGAGAAGTTTAACAACATACTTATGTCTCCTGCATACGGAATACTTCAACCAAAAGACCTTGCCTCATGGATTCTGAGGGATAATCTTTCTGTAAGACTGCAACTGCAGATCCATAAATATGTATGGGCCCCTCATGAAGATGAAGGGGTTTGATAAGGAAATAGAAGGCCTCAAGAGAAAAAAACTCCTCAGAAAGCTCATTTATCTTGGGTCATCCAGAGGCTCAAAAATCTCTATAAATGGAGAAGACTATATAAATTTTTCCTCAAACGATTATCTTGGTTTATCACGGCATCCGGAGATTATAAAAAGTGCCATAGCAGCCTTAAAGAAATATGGTCTTGGCTCAGGTGCATCAAGGCTCTTAAGCGGCTCTTATATACCTCATAAAAGGCTTGAGGAACGGATAGCAGAATTTAAGAAGACAGAGACTGCGCTTGTCTTTAACACAGGTTATGCTGCAAATACAGGGATTATACCTGCCATAGCAAGTGAGGGGTGGACAATACTTAGCGATGAGTTCAATCATGCAAGTATTATTGATGGATGCAGGCTCTCAAAGGCTCAAGTAAAGATTTATAAACACAGGGATGTAAATCATCTAAGGGAGCTTTTAAAGGGCTCCCCTAACAATAAACTCATAGTTACAGATACTGTCTTTAGCATGGATGGTGACATTGCACCCCTGAGTGATATAGTTTTTCTTTTGCGGAATGTATCTCCGACAAAAAAATACAATACAATGCTTATGATTGATGATGCCCATGGGACAGGTGTGCTCGGTAGAGGCGGCAGGGGAGGGCTTGAGCATTTTGGTCTTGAGGGAGAGGACATAATTCAGATGGGGACATTGAGCAAGGCACTAGGCTCATTTGGTGCATTTGTGGCTGGCTCAAGGGGTTTAATGGAGTATCTCACAAACAGGGCAAGGAGCTTTATATATTCAACATCACTGCCTCCGGCAGTGGCAGAGGCAGGGAGGAAGGCAATAGATATAGTGGATTCTAACTCTAATAACTTAAGGAAAAGATTGTGGAAGAACAGGGAGAGGCTTTATAATGGGCTCAAGGATTTAGGATACGATACAATGGGTTCAGAGACCCCCATAATCCCGATACTAATTGGGGATGTCAAAAAGACCTTGGCACTTAGCAGCTATCTTTATGAAAATAAGATATTTGCCCCTGCCATAAGACCACCAACAGTGCCTGAAGGTAGGTGTAGGATAAGGTTTTCTGTTACTTCAAGACATACGGATGATGATATAGATTTTCTGCTTGAGAAATTAAGGAAGTTCAGGCGGAGATGCCTTCCGCAAAGGTCCTGATCTATACGAAAACCATGCCTTATAGTTTGAGATACCCTCCGCAATTAAGTTTTATCCTCACCCTTCTCTGCTATGTTTTTCTAACCCCATTTCCTTTATCCTCAGAGGAGCCTCCTTATGTGAACCCCGCACCACAGTGGAGCGGGGTAAATATATCCGTATCCTTTGATATGGAAAACAGATTAATGCATGGTAGTATAAAAGTCACCTTCCACAAGATAGGGGAGGGCTCAATCCATTCTGGCAGGCTGAGGATAAAATCCATGAGGCTTAATGGTAACCCCATAGTGCCTCCACTGAAGGATGGGGTCTTTAAGGTAAAAACAGAAAGGGACACCGTCCTTGAGATAGATTACGAATGTTCCTCTCAGGAGAATGACTCATGCCTCATTGATAAAAAGGGCATATTCCTTAGAGATAACTGGTATCCATCCATAGAGGGATTGGCCTTTTACAGACTTAAGGCAATAGTGCCTTCTGAATTTATGGCTATCTCAGAGGCTCAAGATATAAAGGTAGAGAAGCACCCTGAGGGGAATCTCTTCTCTTTTAACTTCCCCTATCCTCTGGATGGCATACACCTAATGGCAGGTAGGTTTGTTATCAAAAAAGAGGATTTTAAGGGCATAGAATTATATACCTATTTCTTCCCTGAGGACATTGGACTTGCTGAGATATATCTGCAGTACACAAAAAAATATCTTGAGCTTTATGAAAGGCTTATAGCCCCATACCCATATAAGAGGTTTTCCATCGTGGAAAACTTCCTGCCCACAGGATACTCTATGCCGACCTTCACACTCCTTGGGCAGGATGTGATAAGGCTTCCCTTCATAGTGAAGACATCACTTGGGCATGAGGTACTTCATCAGTGGTTTGGAAACCTCCTTTACATAGACTACACAAAGGGCAACTGGGCAGAGGGTCTTACCACATATCTTTCAGAGCATCTCTATGAAGAGCAAAAGGGAAGAGGCTTAGAATACAGAAAACAGATGCTTATAGATTACCATTCCTATGTGACCCCTGAGAATGAGTTTCCACTCAAGGACTTCAGGGGGAGGGTGGATTTTGCGTCAAGGGCAATAGGCTATGGTAAATCAGCAATGCTCTTCCATATGCTAAGGAGACTTGTAGGTGATGATGTATTCTATAGCTCCATAAAAAGGCTTGTTGAAGAAAAAAGGTTTCAGAAAGTCTCATGGGATGACATAAAGGCTATTTTTGAAAATACCTCAGGCAAAAAACTGGACTGGTTTTTTCAGCAATGGCTTAATGAAAAAGGTGCCCCTCAGATAGAGGTAAAGAATATCGTAATAAGACCTGAGGGTTTGAGGTTTACCATTTCCTTTGATGTCATCCAGAAGGGTAAGCCTTATATTATGGATATCCCCCTCTCTATAAAGACCAAGGAGGGTGAAAAAAGAGAGGTCTTAAGGATAAGAGGTGAAAGGCAGGGCTTTGAGATCCTAACGGATGCCTTACCGATGAGACTTGTTTTTGATGAAGATTATGACACATTCAGGAGATTGTCAGTGGAAGAGACACCTCCTGTGATTGCAAAGATTATTGGTGAGAAGGGCTTGCTTGTTCTTCCACCGGATGGAGTTGAGATATACTCCGATATGATAGAAGACTTCAGGAAGAGGGGCTACGAGATAAGGAGAGAGCTGAGGGATGAGGATATAAAAAGATTCTCAGTAATCCTGCTTGGTTATGAAAACCCCATTATAAAGAGGCTATTTCCTAAAATAGATAAACCCTCTTCAGGTTTTGCACTTATGGTAAAGAGAAATCCCATGAATCCATCAAAGGTCATTGCCATTGTGCATTCTTTCTCTCAAGATGAGACAAAGGCAGCATTAAAAAAGCTCTTCCATTATGGGAGATACAGTATGGTAGCCTTTAAAGAGGGGAAGAACATAGAGAAAAAGATTGATGATACTGAGAGGGGGTTAAGCATGCCTCTCATGGGAAATGTGATAGGATTTGAGTTATCCATGGCTATGAAACTCAATGAGATTATAGATAGGGTCTCCCATAAAAAGATAGTCTATATAGGAGAACAGCATGATAAATACGAACACCACCTGAGCCAGCTTGAGATAATCAAGGGGCTCTTTAAAAGGAATCGCCTGATAGCAATAGGCATGGAGATGTTTCAGAGACCTTTTCAAAAGACACTTGATGATTATATAGATGGCAGGATAGGGGAGAGGGAGTTTCTGAAGTCCTCGGAGTATTTCAAGGGATGGGGTTACGATTACAACCTTTATAAAGATATATTGAGATTTCTTAGGGCTGAGAGGATACCCGTTGTTGTCCTTAATATTAAGAAAGAGATTGTTAGTAAGGTTGCAAGGGAAGGGATAGATTCCCTCACAGATGATGAGAGGAGGGAATTGCCAGATGGCATGGATATGACCGATGAGGATTATAAAAAGAGACTGAGGGAGGTCTTCAAAATGCATAAGGATAGAGGAATAAAAGACTTTGAGAGTTTTCACCACTCCCAGATTATCTGGGATGAGGCAATGGCTCAATCCATTGATGAGTTCCTGAAGAAGAATCCTGCCTATCAGATGGTGGTATTAGCAGGTAATGGTCACCTCTCCTTTGGCTCAGGCATCCCCAAAAGGGCATTCAGGAGAAATGGGCTGGATTACACAATAATACTGAATGATGTCTCCATAGAAAGTGGAATAGCCGACTTTGTCCTCTTTCCAGAACCTGTAGAGATGACACCCTCACCAAAACTCATGGTGATGCTGAAGGAAGAGGATGGCAGGGTGAAAATCACTGGATTCTCCGAGGGAAGCATCTCTGAGGAGGCAGGGTTGAGAAAGGGCGATAATATCCTTTCTCTTGATGGTTCAGAAGTCAGGGGCATAGATGATATAAGGATAGCCCTCTTTTACAAAAAACAGGGGGAGAATGTTAAGGTCCGGGTTCTGAGAAAAGGGTTTCTCTCTGGAGAAAAGGAGCTTGAGTTTGATGTAATTCTTAAGACAGCTTCATCTTCAAATTCCACAAAGAGGAGGTAACAATGCAGGTTTTAGTTCTTTACTATTCTAAAGGAGGACATACAAAAAGGCTTGCAGAGTCAGTGGCTCAGGGTGTGGAGTCCACAGGGGTAAAGGCTGTGATTAAAAATACACAGGAGGTTACAAAAGAGGATTTTCTTAACTCTGCAGGGATTATTGCAGGCTCTCCTGTATATTTTGGCGTGATGGCTTCGGAACTGAAGAGGATTTTTGATGAATTTGTAGGTATAAGAAAGAAGATGGAAAATAAGGTGGGTGCTGCCTTTGCTACAGGCGGACATCCAACAGGCGGTAAAGAGACTACGATTATGTCTATTCTTCAGTGTATGCTTATTTACGGTATGATAATAGTAGGTGACCCTATGAGTGCATCAGGTCACTATGGTGTGGCTTGTGTGGGGAGCCCTGATGAGAACGCATTAAGTGATGGCTTCAAACTGGGTGTGCGTGTGGCAGGGCTCTGTAAAAAACTGGAATAAGAGGCTTTAATAGAAGATTTTCCAATTATGGTTTCTTTAGTTACTGGTTCTTCAAGGGGTCTTGGCAAGGCTATTGCCCTTGCATTTGGCAGGAGAGGTTATCAGGTAGTTATCCACTATAAAGAAAAAGGCACCGAGGCAGAGGGTGTCTCCGCTCAGATAAAAGAATCAATGGCACTTAAGGCAGATGCGAGAGACCTTAATGAGGTAAAAAGGCTTCTTAAGGAGGTAATTATAAAGTTGGGGAGGATAGATGTGCTTGTAAATAACGCCGGGATTACAAAAGAGGCATTACTTCTCAGGACATCAGAAGGAGATTTTGATGATATAATTGCCACGAATCTTAAGGGTCCATTTAATTTCATTCAGGCAGTCGCATCATACATGATCAAAAAACGGAGCGGGCACATTATAAATATCTCTTCAATTGTAGGGCTTAAAGGCAGGCAGGGTCTTTCAGCATACTCTGCATCAAAGGCAGGGCTTATTGGACTGACACTGACGGCGGCTAAGGAGTTAAGCAGATATAATATAATGGTGAATGCAGTGCTACCTGGTTACATGCTTACTGACATGGGGATTGGGGCGAGTAATAAGGCAAAGGAGCTAACACTAAGTGATAGTATTACAGGGAGGTTCTCTGACCCAGAAAAGGTGGCTGAATTTATTGTGTATCTTTCAGAGACCCGGGGAATAACAGGGCAGGTGTTTAATTTAGATAGCAGGATAATATAAGTGAAGGGTAAACTGCACAAAGGCATTTTCATAACAGGAACTGACACAGGTGTTGGTAAGACCTTTGTAGCAGTCGGTCTTATGAGTGTCTTCAAAGAAATGGGATTCAGTGTTTCTCCTATGAAGCCCTTAGAGACAGGATGTAGAGTTAAGAATGGAAGGCTTGTGCCTGAGGATGCACTTAAACTTATTGAGGCATCCAATACAAAAGAATCCCTTGAGATAATCAATCCCTACAGATTCAGATTTCCCCTTGCCCCTGCAGTTGCTGCAGAACTTGAGGGAAGGAGAATTGATAAGAAAAAAATCCTTTCCTCATACAATTACCTCTCAGGTAAATATGACATTACTCTAATAGAAGGTGCGGGGGGGATTATGGTTCCTGTTTATAAAAAATATCTTTTTCTAGACATTGTGGAGGAGCTTAATATTCCTTTAATTATTATCTCAAGACCTACCCTCGGCACAATAAACCATACCCTCCTTACAATAGAGGCTGCAAGAGGCAGAGGGATTGGTGTTATAGGAGTGATAATAAATTATGCCAGCAAGATTAAGAGGGGTTTAGCAGAAAAAACTAATCCTGATGTGATAGAAAAATTGGGGGGTGTGCCTGTCCTCGGTGTTGTGCCTTACTCTGAAGCTAACACACCTCATCTCAAGAAAATCTTTTATAAGATTGCAGGAAGGATCTATAACTCCCTGTAGTCTCAAGGTGCCAGGATAGAGGTCAAAAACTTTCTCTACATCATCAAAGTCTGCATAAAAGCCCTTAAGACTACTTGATCTTATTCTCTTATGGTATTACTATTCCCAATGCCTTGATTTTTCTGTGGAGATTGCTCCTTTCAATCTCAAGTTCTTCTGCTGTCTTTGAGATATTCCAGTTGTTTTCCTGAAGCCTTTTAGTAATGAAATATTTTTCAAATTGTTCCCTTGCCTCCCTTAATGTCCTGTAATTCATATAATCTGTTTCTGCTACACTGAGGGTTGGTATTTCTCTCACATCAACAATATCAGAGGTATTCATAATTACGAGCCGTTCAATGGTATTTTTGAGTTCTCTTACATTACCGGGCCAGTCATAATTCATCAATGCCCTGAATGTTGCCGTGCTTACCTTTTTTGGTTTTTGTCCATATTGTTGGGCAAAGAGCCTCAGGAAATGCTCCACAAGAAGTGGTATATCATCCTTTCTATCCCTCAGTGGAGGGACATTTAAAGGGATCACATTGAGCCTGAAATATAGGTCTTCCCGAAATGAGCCTTTTTTAATCTCCTCCTGTAGATTCTTGTTTGTGGCAGCGATTGTCCTCACATCTACCTTTATCTTTTTACTGCCTCCAACCCTCTGAAATTCCTGTGTTTCAATAACCCTTAAGACCTTTGCCTGTGTGTGTAGTGCCATATCACCCACTTCATCTAAAAAGAGTGTTCCACCATCTGCAAGTTCAAACTTACCCTTTTTGCGTTCAAAGGCGCCTGTAAAGGAGCCCTTTTCATGACCGAATAGCTCTGATTCAATGAGTTCATGTGGAATAGCAGCACAGTTTACCTCTATAAAAGGTTTATCTTTTCTGTCGCTTGACTCATGCAGTGTCCTTGCTACAAGTTCTTTTCCTGTTCCACTTTCACCGAATATGATGACCCTGCCCTGAGATTTAGCTGCCATTGATATTTCCTCTTTGAGGGTTTTCATCCTTGGACTCTCTCCGATTATTTCCCATCCCCTGCTCCTTAATGCTATATTTTCCCTTTCAAGCTGTTGTCTTTCAAGTGCCCGCTTGATAAGGATTAAGAGCCTCTCAAGGGAGAGCGGCTTTTCAAGAAAGTCATATGCGCCCAATTTAGTAGCCTGAACAGCTAAGTCTATATTGGCATGCCCTGAAATCATTATTACAGATGGCTCCCTCCTTATAGCCTTAATAGCCTTGAGTGTCTCTATGCCATCCATTCCTGGCATCCACACATCTAATAATATTATCTCGGGATGGATTTCCCTGACATAACTCAGTGCCTGCTCACCTGTGGAGGCAGTAATAACCTCATAGCCTTCATCTTCCAGGATGCCACTGAGTGTCTCTAATATACCTTCTTCGTCATCAACTACCAGAACAGTTGCCTTTGCCATACATTTCACCCTAAGGATTATTTTGTCTTAGGGGTAGCTCTATAATGAATTGTGTTCCCTTTGGTTCATTATCCTTTACCCTTATATGCCCCCTGTGCTCTGTTATTATCCTCTGCACTATTGCAAGCCCAAGCCCTGTGCCTTCTTTTTTCGTTGAGAAATAGGGCAGGAAGAGCTTGTCTTTATCCTCTTCCTTTATGCCTAAGCCTTCATCTATAACCTCTATTTTAACAGTCTCAAGTGAGGGGTCATAAGAGGTATTTAGTCGTATAAGCTCGGTTTTTGCCTCAATTGCATTATCTATAAGATTTATCAGGACCCTTTTAATCTGTTCCCTGTCAACTTCAATCTCGGGTGTGTCATTAAATGAGGTGGATATCTGGATTCCTTTAAAGTCGTTATAAAGTTCAACCACCTCTTCAATTATTGAAGGGAGATTCTCCGGTGCAGGATTTATCTTCGGCATCTTACCAAACTTTGAAAATTCATCCACAAGACCCCTAAGACTATCAACCTCCTTTACTATTGTGGTGGAGGCCTTTTTTAATACCTCCTCAAAATCAGAAGCCTTTTCATCCCATTTTTTTCTTATCCTCTCCAATGAGAGTTTAATTGGGGTCAGGGGATTTTTTATTTCATGGGCAATTCGTCTTGCAACCTCCTGCCATGCAAGCATACGCTGTGCCTTTATAATCTCCGTGAGGTCGTCAAAAACAACGAGTGTGCCTATAAAATTATTCAGTGAGTCCCTGAGTGCTGTTATATAAACCCTCAGATTTACAGGTCTGCCATCCATGCTTGCATGGATTTCTCTCTCCACTGCCCTGAACTCCTTTCTTCCAAGCTGGCTTATCATTGAATTTAAATCTTCTGATTTAACCTTCTGCAAAAGTTCCTTATGGCTTTTGCCGATAATACCGGTGCGGTTTATATTTAACATTGAACAGGCAGCATTGTTCAGGGTTATAATCCTGCCTGAAGGCTCAAAAAGGATGACCCCACTCTTTATATTTTCAAGTATTGCCTCCATACTGAGCCTTCTCCTGTCTGACTCAGCGTATGCCTCCTGAAGTGATAACCGCCCATCTTTTAACTCTTCCACCATCCTGTTAAATGAGTTAATCAATAACCCTATTTCATCCTCTCTTTTTAAATCAACCCTGACATCCAGATTTCCATCTGCAACAGAGGCTGTTGCCTCGGCGAGTGTCCTTATCGGTATGGTGATGCCGTTAGCTATGCGGAGCGCAACCCATAGTGCGAGGGAAATAATAAGGAGTGTGGTGATTGTGAGTGTGAGAAAATATATAAATTTTATAGGGTTCTGCTGTGCCTCAAGCTGACGGTACTCATTGTAAGCCCTCTTGATAGACTCCATCTTATCAACAATATCTTTTGGAATAGTTTTTTCAACCAATATTACCCCTGAGACCTCCTTACCATCTTTTACAGGAGAGACAGCCCTGATAACATCACCATTTTCTCCGGATATTATTTCTGTCTGGGCTATACCATTGAATGCCTCTTTAACTAAGTCAGAGCCATCCGGTTGCCTGAGGAAATAAGTTCTGAGACCTTCTCCTTTATCTTTAGGTATATTAATGCCTCTCTGTGATGCCAGTAGATTTGCATAATCCCGGGTATTTTCTCTTTCTTTCAGGTAGAAGGCCTTTGCAACATCCATAGAGTCAATTACAGGTCTCTGGACCTCTATTGAAAGCCATTTATCAATAGTATTATCTATAAGCTCCTTTGACAGGATGAAGAGAAGGATAGACGGTATAAGCGTAAGCCCGACAAGGGCAAAGACGAGCCTTGTCCTGAAACGGTAACCTATAATCTTTTGTCTTTTTTCGTAGTAAAGTGTGATAAGATTCCGTATTATGAAGATAATGAGCAGGAGGAGATATAAAACTATATTTACAGCTAAGAATATGATACCAATCTTTATCAGGAGTGGTCCGTGCCTGACTCCGAGATAATTCAGCACCACACCTGTGAGGATTATTGCCAGAATGCCAATCACAAAAAAGGTTAGGATGCCCTTAAGGAGTTTCACTTCTTTTTAATATAGAAGGGCTGTGATCTTTGAGTCCAGCTCATTTCCGTCTCAGGAATAAATAGCATGAAAAGACCTATGATAGGCGGAAGTTCTCTGCTTTTAGATTCAATCGCGACCCTGACAAAGTATCTTCCCGGTTCAAGTTCTCTAATGTTGGCAAGGTTGATGTCTTTGACTGTAAAGACCCAATCCTTTAGTGTATTGAAGTCTCTAAAATGTCTTTCTTTTAAATGGCTTCCGTCATAAGATGATGCCCGGTACTGACCTCTGAGGTTATCATATTTGATGAGCCTCTGAATCTCCTTTGCTGATACAAATTCGTCAGGCCACAGAGGCCACACTCTAAAAAGTTCTATGGAGAATATGAGCTCCTTTTCAACCCCGGACTTTATGGCGTTCTCTATCTCTTTTGGATTGGAAATACCTGTGCTTACAAGGATATTATTATCCTTTATCTTTACCTCCGGGATCGAGGTGTCGGCACTTACAGGAGATAAGGTGAAGATGAGATACACACTGAAGATTAAGGTAAATAAACTTTTCATCATCACGTCCTTCACTTGACAATTCTCAAGAAATCTATTTTGATTATAACATATCATAAAGCAGTAGTTGGTAGACAGTAGTAAGTAGTCAGGGGATAAAAACAAGTTTCAGGTTTAAAAAGACATCCTATAAAAGCAGATTACTCAGATTATTTATGTAATCATTTTTAGGTGTAATCAAGTATATTAAGAGGAGGGATTTATGGAGATAAAAGCAATAAAAATAGACATCCCTGAAGGTGCAAACATCATCCTCGGGCAGACACATTTTATAAAGACAGCAGAGGACCTCTATGAGATTATTGCAACCACTGTGCCTCAGGCAAGATTTGGCATTGCCTTTACAGAGGCATCTGGTCCGTGTCTCGTAAGGACAGAGGGTAATGATGTAGAATTGATTGATGCCTGCGTTAAGAATCTCCTAGGAATTGGTGCAGGACATGTATTCTGTATAATCCTGAGAAATGCCTATCCGATAAATATATTGAATGCTGTAAAAAACTGTCAGGAGGTTTGTAATATCTACTGTGCAACTGCGAATCCTGTGGAGGTTATAGTTGCTGAGACTGAGCAGGGAAGGGGAGTTCTGGGTGTTATAGATGGCTTTTCCCCAAAGGGTGTAGAAGGGGACTCTGATAAGGTGCATAGAAAGGGGTTTTTGAGAAAGATAGGATATAAATTGTGATTATTTAAACACTTCTATTTAAACACTTCTCCTGTTTCTTTATACCAGAGCAAAAGGTCAAGGTGTGAAAGGGGTATGTTTATTTCTCTTGCAAACTCTTTCATCTTTTTCTCTATCTCCATATATTTTGACCTGCTCATAGATTTTGGAATCTGTTCTATTATCCCTGATTGCCTCAGATTCCTAAGTATGTGCCTGTCAAGGATGGCAATCTCACTTGCAAATCCTATGTTTCTTAAGAAATGGCTTGCCTCTTTATAGCCAATGCCTTTTATATTTTTTACAAGCCATTCCCTGCATTTGTTGACATCATTAAACTGTTTTAGTAGTGCTTTCATAGAGACCCTTCCTTTATTCATAAAGAATCTCCTTGCACTTACAATGTATCCTGCCTTTCTATTTTTGAACCTCACGCCAAGTAGTTCCTTTTCAATCTCCATGGCATCTCCTTTTAATAATAGGTCATTTTCCTTTAGTCTTACAATGGCTTCCCAGCAGACCTTTGCCTTGCTTTGTGGGGTGAGGATACAAAAGGATAGCTCTCTGAAAATCTCTTCATCGCTTCCGCTAAGCCATAGCTTTCTGAACTCCTGCAATCTCTTAAATATTTCTTTTCTTTTTAAATAATAAAGCTCCCTTAATCCTCTCCACTTCATCATGAAATTTTAGCATAAAAATAAAAGATAGAGACCAGGAGCCGAGATTGACTCGTTTTCTCTTTTCATATAAGTTATCTGTATCTCAATTCATAATAAAAAGCTTTATTGCAGGATTAACATGAATAATGATGAATTAAAGACAATTCGTGGTGATGCAGTGTATCTCCTGGGTATAATAAGACATAAGGATCACTGCCTTATCTATTGGTTTAACTTTTAATAATTTTAAGGAGGATAAAAATGATTCCTGAACTTAAATATGGCGAAAAAGGGCTTATCCCCGCAATAATACAGGACATAAAAGACAATGAGGTCTTAATGCTGGCTTATATGGATAGGACTGCACTGGAGAAGACAATTGAAACAGGCAGGACGCATTTCTGGAGCAGGTCAAGGCAGAGATACTGGATGAAGGGTGAGACATCAGGCAATATACAGGTTGTGAAGGAAATACTTTATGATTGTGATGAAGACACACTCCTTATAAAGGTTGAGCAGGTTGGCAGTGGTGCCTGTCACAAAGGACACAGAAGCTGTTTTTACAGGAGTATTGAGGAGGCAGGGAGTAGGTGAGAACAGGTAAAGAGGGTGAGGAACTTGCAAGAAGATTTTTAAAGAAAAAGGGCTATAAGATTATAGAGCAGAACTATAAGGCACCCATGGGTGAGATTGACATAATAGCCATGGATGGGAAGACATTGGTTTTTGTTGAGGTAAAGGCAAGGAAAAGTCTTCACTTCGGTAAGCCCTTTGAGGCGGTAAGTTACATTAAAAGGAAGAAGATTGAAAAGGTGGCATTAAGCTATCTTAAGGGACTTAAAGAGCCTCCTCCCTCACGATTTGATGTCCTGAGTATATGTTATAAGGATGGTAAAGCTTACTTTGAGTTACTGAGGGATGCCTTTGAGTCATCACTTAATTTTTAACTACTGAGGAACTCTTTCATTATTTCTGCCCCTCTGCTTGTGCCTATCCTTGTAGCACCTGCCTCAATAAAGGCAAGCACATCCCTTAAGGTTCTGATTCCGCCTGCTACCTTTATGCCTATCTTTCCTTCTGTTACCCTTTTTATTATTTCAACATCTCTAAGCGTGGCACCCTTAGATGCACCCTCGCCACTATCTAAAATAGCGCGGGGTGCAAAGCCCGTGGAGGTCTTTATAAATTCTGCACCTGCATCCATTGCAGTTAAAGAAGCCTTTATCTTTTCCTCATCTGAGAGATAAGAGGTTTCTATTATTATCTTATGCAATGTTTGCGGGGTAGCAGTTATTAAATCCGAGATCTCTTTTTTAACTGATTCCCATCTCCCTACCTTGGCTTCACATAGGTTTATGACTATATCAAGCTCGTGGGCGCCTTCCTGCACAGCCTCCATTGCCTCAAATATTTTCACACGGGTAAGGGTCATGCCAAGGGGAAAACCTATTACAGTTGTGATTTTAACATCACTCCCATAGAGCATCTTCTTAGCCATCCCTACAAAATATGGATGGACGCATACAGAGAAGAATCCATACGCCCTTGCCTCATCACAGAGCCCTTTTATATCTATTTCTGTGGCATCGGGTCTGAGAAGGCTGTGGTCAATCAGCCTTGCGGGGTTAATTTTATCTGCGGTCATCTGCTACTTTTTAATCTGCGATCTGCAGTTTTTATATATTCAGCAACCTTCTTTTTATAAGCCATATGAAGTGCCTTTGTGATTTTGCCTATTCTGTTGCCTATCCTTATGTTGTCAACCATACTCACCGGCATCACCTCTCTGGTTGTGCTTGAGATAAAGACCTCCTCCGCGATGTAAATGTCTTCAGGGGTAAATCTTCCCTCTTCAGATTTTATTCCGAGCTCATCTGCTATGCTGAGGATTATGCGCCTTGTTATTCCATCTAATATTCCGACATCAAGCTCAGGAGTATAGAGGGTATTGTCCTTTACAAAGAAGATGTTTGATATTGCTCCCTCTGCAATATACCCTTCATGATTCAGCATTATTGCCTCATGAGCCCCCTTTTCTTTTGCCTCAATATTTGCCAGGATGTTACTTAGAAAATTAAGCGATTTTATCACTGGATTAAGGGCATTTTTTAAATTTCTCCTTACATTGACTATGGCAATCTTTACCCCTTTTTCATAGTAACTCTTTGGATATTCCTTGAATGCATTGGAGATTATTACAAAAGTAGGTTTTGGACAGAGCTCGGGGTCAAGCCCTATGGGTCCAGCCCCTCTTGAGACATTTATCCTTATATATGCATCCTTATGATTATTTGCATTTATTGTTTTATAAACCGCCTTTTTAATCTCCTCAGGGCCTTTGGGAACCTTGAGCCTTATCATGGATGCAGAGCGAAAGAGGCGTTCAATGTGTTCATCAAGCATAAAGACAACACCATTATATGCCCTCAGGGTTTCATAAATACCATCACCATAGAGGAAGCCATGGTCAAAAATGGAAATCAGGGCTTTGGCTTCTAAAACGAGTTTATTGTTAAGATAAATCATGGGATGAGTTTATCATAGAAGGTATTGTGTTTTCCACCTCATCATAAATATCAAACTTTTCTTTTATCCCGCACTTATCTTAAGTGCGGGGTTTACTTGTCAAGGGAAGGGAAGGATGGTATGATAAAAAGATGGTTAAGACTCTAAGACCAACTACATCAAAGGTCAGAGAGGCACTTTTTAACATCTTACGGGATAAAATTAATGGAGCTAAGTTTCTTGACCTTTATGCAGGCACAGGCGCTATCGGGTTTGAGGCGTTGAGCCATGGGGCCTTAGAGGTGGTATTTGTTGAAGTAAGTAAGGTTTATACTGAAAAAATAAAGGAAAAACTAAGGAACATGGATTTTACCGGGAGGGCTAAGATTATAACAAAAAAAGTCCATTCATTCCTTGCTGATGCAGGGTTAAAAGGGGATACTTTTGATATAATATTTCTTGATCCACCATATCACACGGATGAGATAAATAGGGCATTGAGTGCGATTGGTAGATTACATCTGCTTAGAGATGATGGGGTCGTAATTGTTGAGCATTTTGTTAAGAGGCAATTACCACATGAGTTTGGGAGCCTCCGATTTTTAAAAGATTATAAATATGGCGATACTGTGCTTCGCTTATATAAGACATCCGATCTGTGTAATCAAGTATAATGAACATTCTACTTGGAGATAAATGATGAGCAAGATAGCTATCTATCCTGGAACCTTTGATCCGATTACCACCGGGCACATAGACCTGATTCAGAGGGCGATTAAGATCTTTGACGAGGTAATAATTACTGTTGCCCTGACCCCAAGAAAACAACCACTCTTTACTCTTGAGGAGAGGATTCAATTGATAAAGGATTCTCTGAGGGAATTTAAGGGTATCAGGGTAGAGCCCTTTGATGGTCTTTTAGTGGACTATGTCAGGAGTAAAAAGGGGGTTGCAATTGTGCGGGGTCTGAGGGCTATTTCAGACTTTGAGTATGAGCTTCAGATGGCTCTTATGAACAGGCGACTTGATACTGATGTTGAGACGGTCTTTATGATGCCTTCTGAGGAATATACCTTTCTTACATCCACAATAGTCAAGGAGGTAGCATCCTTTGGGGGGAATGTAAAGGGTTTGGTTCCAGAGGCAGTAGAAAGAGCATTAAGGGAAAAATTCAAGAAAAAGTGAAGTGAAAAAACCGCTCAAGGAAAATATCCTGTGCAACCTGTGAGTATTAAAATTAGGATTTAAGAAAGGGGGCTGTCATGGCAAAAGAGGCACTTCTCATAATAGACATGTTAAATGACTTTGTCCTTGAAGGTGCGCCACTTGAGGTGCCTGAGACAAGAAAGGTTATACCCATTATAAAAAAAGAAATAGAAAAGGCAAGGGCTAAAGGTAATCCTGTGATTTATATCTGTGATGCACATGAAAAGGATGATAAAGAATTCTCCAGGTTTGGCTGGCCTCCACATGCGGTTAAAGGCACAAGGGGTGCAGATGTTGTTGAGGGGCTCAAACCTGAGAAGGGTGATATTATCATAGAGAAGACAACATATTCGGGATTTTATGAAACCAGATTGGATGAGGTCCTTAAGGGTCTGGGGGCAGATAGCCTGAAAGTTACAGGATGCGTTACACATATATGCGTGATGTTTACTGCATCAGATGCAGTCCTCAGGGATTATAAGGTTACGGTGGTTGAGGAGGCAGTTGCAGGACTTACAAAGGATGACCATGATGCAGCACTAAGGATTATGAAGAATGTGCTGGGGGTAAAGATTGAGTAAGGAAGGCTTACTCCCCCTCCTCAAACTTTGTTAGTGGACTCTGCCTTGAACCATATCTAAAAACAGTGATACCCTTACATCCCTTATCATATGCAAGTATAAATGCCCTTGCCACATCATCCTTTGTTGCCCTCTGCCGAAGATTGATGGTCTTTGAGACTGCATTATCTGTAAACTCCTGAAATGCTGCCTGCATCTCTATATGGTCCTCAGGGGAGATTTTATGGGCAGTCACAAAGAGCCTTTTAACATCTGAAGGGATTTCTTTTTCGGAACGAATCAATGTCCCCTTTTTAGAGATTTTTTCAATAAGCTCTGGTGTGTAAAATCCTCTATTTTTTGCAATCTGTAGGAAATAAGGGTGTATCTCATGGAGCGTTGTATCAAGCACCTGCCTCTTATAGGCTATTGCAAAAAGCGGCTCTATACCACTTGAACAGTCTGCAATTATTGAGAGTGTCCCTGTAGGTGCGATGGTTGTTGTGGTTGCGTTTCTGAGTCCTCCTTTTGTGGAAAACTCAGGTGTATCATAAATAGAACCTTTAAAATTTGGAAATGCCCCGCGCTCCCTCGCAAGTTCCATAGAGGCCTCTCTTGAATGCTCCCTTATAAAGCTCATCAATCTGCGGGCAAGTTTAAATGCCTTCCTGGAGTTATATCTAATGCCTAATTTTATCAGCATATCAGCCCAGCCCATGACTCCAAGCCCTATCTTTCTATTGCCTTTATGCATCTTTTCTATCTCAGGCAGGGGGTATTTATTTGCATCTATGGCGTTGTCCAGAAACCTAACCGAAAGCCTTACAAGATATGCTAAAAGTTTCCAGTCAATCTCATAAAACCGTTGTCCGTCTCCGTTGTCTGAGCCCCTTGTTTTTGTATTTTCTTGAAACGGGTAACGGTCACGAATAACGGTCTTTTCCACTATTTTTGACAGATTTATTGACCCAAGCACGCATGCCTCATATGGTAATAGTGGCTGTTCCCCGCATGGATTCGTGCTCTCTATTTCTCCTATATGCGGGGTTGGATTGTCTCTCTGAATCCTGTCAATAAATATAAGCCCGGGGTCTCCTGTCTCCCATGCGCTTTCAACTATCTCTTTAAACACATCCTTAGCCTTAAGACTTCCTGTTACACGAGCGTTTCTCGGGTTTATAAGGTCATACTCAAAATCGCCCTTCAGTGCCTGCATGAATGTGTCTGTTATTGCAACCGAGATGTTGAAGTTTGCCAGCTCTTTTTCATCCCTCTTGATTCTTATGAATTCAATTATGTCAGGATGCTCTATACTGAGTATTCCCATGTTTGCGCCTCTCCGCGCACCTCCTTGTTTTATGACCTCCGTTGCAGTGTTGTATATCCTCATGAATGAGACAGGTCCGCTTGCTATCCCTCCTGTTGACTTCACTATGTCAGCCTTGGGTCTTAATCGTGAAAATGAAAAACCTGTGCCACCACCACTCTGAAGAATGAGCGCAGCATTCTTCAGTGAGTTAAAGATACTTTCCATAGAGTCATCCACAGGAAGGACAAAGCATGCAGCAAGCTGCCCAATCTCCTTACCTGCATTTATCAGGAGAGGGGTGTTTGGAAGAAAAAAGAGATTGTTCATTATGTCATAGAATTTCTCTTCCCACTCCTTTGGGTCTTCTCCGTAGAGTGATTCAGAAGATGCAATTGTCTTTGCAACCCTCCTCAGCATTCCCTCAGGGGTTTCAATGATGTTGCCCGCTTCATCTTTGAGGAGATAGCGAGCCTTCAGGACAGTAAGTGCATTTTCCGTGAGTCTCATATCGGTATTGAAAACTTTGAATTTTATTTTACTATCTCTGTTCCTAACCCCTTTTTAGTGAATATCTCAAGCAGGAGGGCGTGAGGGACCCTACCGTCTATTATATGAACCTTCTTGACCCCTCCTTTAAGGGCCCTTAAAGAGGCCTCAACCTTTGGAAGCATTCCGCCAGAGACTATCCCTCTAACAATGAGGGATTTTACCCTTTTTTTATTTAGTGCAGGTATCAATCTGTTATTTTTGTCTTTTATACCCTCCACATCCGTCAGGAGTATCAATTTTTCTGCCTTCAAGTCACCTGCAATCGCCGAGGCAACAAAGTCCGCATTGATATTGAGTGTGGTGTTTTTAGTGCCTACACCTATGGGTGCAATTACAGGAATAAATCCATCTTTTTCAATGGATAAAAGGATTTCTGGATTAATTTTCTCAACCTCTCCGACAAGCCCCAAATCTATTATTTCAGGTGTTCCTGTTTCAGGTGACAATTTTTTTACTACCTTTTTTTTTGCCTTTATAAGGGTTGCGTCCTTTCCACTTAAACCAATAGCCCTTCCTCCAAGTCTGTTTATTAAAGATACTATCTCTTTATTGATAAGTCCTCCCAGAACCATCTCAACAACATCCATGGTCTCCTTGTCTGTAAATCTCTGCCCATGGACAAATGTAGGTTTTTTACCCATTCTCTCCATAATCTTATTTATCCTCGGTCCTCCACCGTGCACTATAATAGGTTTTAGCCCTATAAAACTCAGCAGTACTACATCCTGTGCAAAGGCGTCTTTAAGTTCTTCATTTACCATGGCTGAACCACCATATTTTATTACAAAGGTCTTCCCGTAAAAACTTTTTATGTACGGCAGTGCCTCAATGAGGATATTTGCCTTTTCAATAAGGGTTTTCATGCCTGTTCTCATTTTTTATCTAACAATTCATCTATTTTACTGGCAATATCTTTAGCCTCCATGAGTGCTGTGCCTATTAGTATGGCATCCACCCTCGTTGCCTCAATTACCTGAACATCCTTCCTCGTCTTTATCCCACTTTCGCTTACAACGATTTTATTCTGAGGGATATCTCTTAAAAGTTCAAGTGTGGTATTGAGATTTACCTTCAGTGTGTGAAGGTCTCTGTTGTTTATTCCGATTATCTCTGCGCCCGAATATAATGTCATATCAAGCTCTTTTATATTATGGACCTCCACAATAGAGTCAATGGAAAGCTCCTTTGTAAGCCCCTGAAGGTCATTCAGTTGATATTTATCAAGGCATGCAGCTATCAACAATATTGCATCTGCATTATTGAGCCTTGACTCATATACCTGATATTCATCAAATATAAAGTCTTTTCTAAGAAGTGGTTTTCTGGTAATCTTCCTTGCATCCCTGAGATGCTCAAGCTTACCTTGAAAGAAATGCTCCTCTGTGAGAACAGATATTGCAGAAACATCCTTTCTGTCATAGGTGCTTACAATCTCTAATAAATTAAAATCTTCTCTCAGTATGCCTCTGCCTGGAGATGCCTTTTTGATTTCAGCAATCAGTCTTATCGGCATATCCTCAGTTCTTCTTATAGCTGATTTAAAAGAAAAAGGATGTATTGCAATGTCCTTTACTCTTGCCTTTAGTTCTCTGAATGGCAGGGTGCTTTTGGCTTGGCTTAGGCTTTCTCTTTTATGTCCTAAAATCTCTTTAAGAATACTCATAATAGGGATTCTAACAAAATGCGATGCTTTTTTCATTAAGATAGGGCTTTTCCAAGTTTACCCCACTAGAAAGAAGGCATTATCTTTTAGGGAGGCGAAGAAATATATAAAGCATTTCTAATGGGTTAATTTGACTTTTAATATATGCTTACCTACAATATGCCATAAAAGTATAAGAGTTAAAAAATGATTGAATATATTAAAGAAGGTTTCAGACTTACCCATAGAAACTGGCAGGTGATACTCCTTAATATAGCCGTGATGTTCGGTATATTTATAGGATTTATTCTTTTTGTGGGTGTGCCGCTTGCCGTTGCCTTTGTATATTTCGGGATTGATTTAACCTATATTAAAGATTTCCTGAATATATTTAGAGACCCTAAGGGGTATCTCTCAAGATATCTCGGGCTTGCCCTCCTTATAATTATCACATTCATTATTTATATATGTTTTGCATCTATTCTGAGTATGTTTGCCTTTGGTGGGACATTGGGTGTGTTGAGAAACTCTTTCCTTGACAGGCAATATAAATTTAACCTCCCATCTTTCTTTAAAGAGGCTAAAAGCCTGTTTTTTAAGATATTCGGTTTTGCTATGTTAATCTTTCTTCTCCTTATTTTTATTTCTTTTATTCTGGGTGTTCTTGTAGGAATTGGGTTTTCAATAGTGAGTAAATATAGTGAGGATGGAACATTTATAGCCATGTTTATTGCCTATTTTTTATCCCTGCTACTTATTCTTATTGGTATGATAATTACCCTGGGAGTTCTTACACTTTCTGCCTATGCTGTTACGGTTCTTGCCGTGGAGAAAACAGGCACAATAAATGCCTTTAGAAAGGGCTTTAATTTTATAAAAAATAAACCCAAGGCAATTTTATTTTATGCGGTTCTGATCGGTGGCTATATACTGATTGATTTTATTTTGATTATAATGAATTATCCCTTTAGCCTGATACCCTTAATAGGTGCCCTGATAACTATTCCCTATCAGATGTTCTCTTATGTCCTGCTAAGTTATCTATTAATTGTGATGTTAAGTTCCTTAATTATTTTTTACATAAAAAACAGAGATTATCCTGCATATGAGATTTAAACCTCTGCCTTTCGGGCAGATCATTTTTTGGGCATCCGCGGAATTGACACGGTATCCGTTAAACAGTTAAACCTAAATCCTGCGTGAAAATGGTGAATTAGACTTTCAATTTTTTAATTCTCTTTATGGCATATTCAAATGCTCTCTATATAAGAAATTGGCTGGTAATTTTATGGCGAAAAAGGGCACACAATTATTTAAAGGAGTAGAAAATAAAAATAGGGACGACATAAAAATAGGGAGGTGAGACAAAGGACAAGAGGAATTGGAAGATTCAAGGATGAGGAGAGGGCATTGACAATGGTATGGTGGCAGATGAAGGAACTCAGGTGGTATGGAGTTAATATGACAAAGGAGGCAAGGGCAATTCTTGCAGGGATAAAGGTATCTAAACTTGATAGGATTGCTGCTTAATTAGGAACTATGAAAACCATTGAGAATAAAGCCTTTGAGGGAATTTGCAGAAAAGACTTGACAGTATCCCCCACGTCCATGAAGCTTTTTTACGCCATGCGGAAGAGGATTTTCTTTTAATGGAAGAAGGGCATGTACAATTCTGTCATGTATCTTTTCTGGCAACCGCTCCAGTTCTTTTTCTAGGTCTTTAAATAGAACCGTCCCCTTTTTCTTGCTTCAATGTTCATAGACTCGAGCATCTCGACAACAAAACTGCGTTCCTTAGCCTTTCTCTTTATCTCGGTAAGTATATCCTCTTTAACTATGCCCTCCTTTATCAACACTTCACTCAATAGATCCATTATTCCTCCCTCTACACTTTATATTATATCATTGGTGTCCGCTTAAATGTCATGCTGAACCCTGAAAGTGTCATTCTGAACCCCGAATGTGTCATGCTGAATCCTGACGACAGGTCAGGATTCAGCACATGGTTCAGGGTGACAAATAAGACTATTTCTTTAATGTAATTGAACAAAACGATTCACTAAAGCCTTATTTTTTAAGTAGTTATGTCCTAATTTTTAGCGGACAGTAGTGATTTCTCAAGATGAAAAACATCAAGAAAAATAGACTTCCCAAAAATAAGAAAGTGTTATCCATGTATCCATCTTATACATATTATACATAAATTTGACAAATCTATTTTTCTGCTATATTATAGATAATGCAATAAATACTTTTACATTGTTATTGCGATGCCGACATTTCAATTAGCGTTTGTATTAGTATATATTATTAAAATCGGAATTCTTATAAAAAGTGTAAAAAGAATACAAGAGAAAAAAATTAAAAAAGAAACTTCTATCCCAAAATCTAAGACAATCAAACTTGATCACCAAACTCATAGATTATTACGAATGTATGCAGCTAAAAATAACCCTCACTTAGGTGAGGCTGTTCGGAATTTACTTGATAAAATCGAGAAAAAGAAGAGGGGAAAGTTTTAAAAAGGAGTGAAATTATGTCTTCATCAATGAACAAAAAAATAAGGATAGGATATTTCGGCTCCAAGGATAGTTTCACTTATCTCGCCGCTTTAAATAGATTTGGAGAAGGATACCTATATAAACCTGAACCACTAATTTCTAAGGCTTTTGAAGATATAGTGAGTAATGTTATTGACATAGCCGTAGTCCCTATCGAGAATTCTACAGGTGGAACCATCTATGATACTGTCGATGAACTTGTTAGCGACAGATTTTCTAAAAGCAATATTCAAATACAGGAAGAATTGTATTTCCAGATAATTTTAAATTTAATAAGTAGATCCAGCCTGCCAAAAATCCAAAAGGTCTACTCGCATCCTTTCCCAATTCATTTTTGTCGGGAATGGCTGGAGAAAAATTTGCCTACAGCGCAGATAATAAAAGTGGACAGTACCTCAGAGGCTGCCAAACTGGCCAGTAAAGAAAAGACCTCAGCGGCTCTCGCTAGCGCAGAGGCCGCCAAGACCTATGGGCTAAATTTAATTGTGCGAAATATTAGCGGAGGAGAACCGAATGTGACACACTTTTTTGTATTGACTAAATCACCAGTTGCTTCCAAGCAAAAAAAACAAAAAACAGCTGTTGCTTTTTCTTTGCAGCACAAACCTGGTACGCTCTACGCAGCACTTGGAGTACTTGCCAAAGCTAATATTAACCTAACAAGGATTATATCTAGACCCCTAAGAGGAAAAGTAGGTGAATATAGATTCTTCATAGAGTTTGAAGGTGATGTCGATGAACCCAGAGCGAAGAAAGCCCTCACAAAATTGGAGAAAAAAACCATATGGATGAATACTATCTCCTCTTATCCTTCTATAAAGCTGCAGTGATGCTAATTTCTTCTTTTTCTTTCTAAAATCTGTTAATCTTTAGGAGAGGTAGAACTTTACAAGAACACATTGCAGAAAAAATGAAAAATCCTAAATTTAGGAAGGCATGGCATGATCTTGATTCAGAATTTGAGCTTTTAGAAAGCATGATAAATGCAAGGGAGAGAGCAGGGCTGACACAGGATGAGCTGGCAAAAGAGATTGGCACAAAATAACCTCCTCTATCAAGACTTGAAAGAGGGGCTTTTAAGAAAGCAATAGTTGAGACTTTTAAAAAAATTGCTCAGGCACTTGATGCAAAACTTATTATAAAACTCCAAACAAAAAGGGGTTAAGAAGATATTTTAAGTATTATCTTATGCCGATTGAGGGAGATTTCTTTTATAGAGCCTTCAAAAAGCCTTTCTTCGCCAAAGATGTCTCTCAAGTAGACCTTTCCTGCCTCGGGCTTAATGATGTCCACATTTTCTAAATAAAGCTCCTCAACTCCGTCTTTTTCTATGTAAGCATTAGTTTCACACATACGCAAGAAATTCTGAGGACATGAGTTTTTTGCCAAGGAGGTAATTTAAATGTTTATCAAGTATGTATGATAGCTCTGAGATTGTCTTATGAGGTGGTTTGAGGCGGTTTGAATTATAGAGGGGCCATCTGATACTGTGAGAATAAAAATTTATAACCTTCACTGTAACTCTTAAGGGAGGTTCTTTCCCTACAACAGGGGTTATAGCGCATTTATTACAGAGGATTGTGCCAAGGGACGGATAAAAATCAAGGCTCTTGGTTCCACATTTACCACATCCATTAAGCCGTGGGGCATAACCTAATAGAGAAAGTAAACGAATCTGGGAAATTAAATATAGTGTATCTTTTACTTTTTCTCCTGAAGACCCCATGAAGTTCATGGTATTTAAGAAAAAGGAAAAAAGCCTTTTATTGGGTATACCTTCGGGGATTAAAGAAATCAGTATCTCAATAAGTTTTGACATATTGATGAAATCCTTGAGATTTTCCCTTAGATGATGGAATGAATTAATGATGTCGGACTGGGTGATTTTTGGAGTTGACTGTTCTTTCCCCCAGAGTGAAATCCTCGCATGGGTTAGGGGTTCCAGACTGCTTCCAAATCGGCTTCCTGTTTTTCTCGGGCCTCGGGCGAAGGCCTTGATTATTCCGCTACTTGAGGTGAGGCATGTTACTATTAAATCAGCCTCTCCATATCTCTGTGTTCGTAAGACGATGCCCTCAGTCCTCACTAACATTGACTACATGACATTTCCAAAATCTTCGGGCTTCAGGTTTTTCAACCACTCTTCAAGCTCATCGTTATTTCTGTATTCTATGACCTTCTCATCTACAAAGATTGGTGAGTTCATCCTTATAGCCACAGCGATTGCGTCAGAGGGTCTTGAATCAATAGAGATCTCTACGCCTCCATTATCAACATAAATCATGGCATAGTATGTGTTGTTAATAATCTCTGTGACGACAACCTTTGTCACCTTCGTTTTAAGCCCTGTGATCACATTTTTAATCAGGTCGTGTGTAAGCGGTCTGGGGGTGACTATATTGCTAAGTGCAAGGGTGATTGAATCCGCCTCTGGTTTGCCTATCCAGATGGGCAGGGTATTAGTTCCGTTGATCTCCTTTAAGAGTAAGACATACATATTACTCCTTGGGTCAAAGAGTAATCCCTCTATTTCCATCTGCTTAAGCATCTTGTATCAATATGCAATATCACCTGAGATTTGTCAAGGCATCTTCAATCCTCTGGAGTCCCCTTTCAATATCCTTCATAGATACCGCATAGGAGAGCCTTATGTATTTATCATCTCCGAAGACCTTGCCCGGGACCACGGCGACTTTTGCCTCTTCAAGAAGATAAGAGGATAAATCAAGGGATGAGTTTATGGAGCACCTCTGAGAAGTGCTACCATTTATTGGTTTACCGCTAATTTTTTTGCCGTAGTAATAGGATACATTCGGAAAGATATAAAATGCCCCCATGGGTCTTAAGCAGGTTATTCCTTTTATCTTTTGAAGACGCTCAACCATATATATCCTTCGCCTGTCAAATTCTGAGACCATCTGATGAACAAAATCCTGTGGTCCTGTGAGTGCCTCTACTGCGGCCCACTGTGCAATGGATGTTGGGTTTGATGTTGATTGACTCTGGATGTTATGCATGGCGCTTATGATTTCTTTTGGACCTCCTGCAAAGCCAATCCGCCAACCTGTCATGGCATAAGATTTTGAGAGACCATTTACCACTATGGTCCGCTGTTTTATCTCATCACCGAGGGAGGCTATACTTATATGTCTAAACCCATCATAAGTGAGTTTTTCATAAATCTCATCAGAAATAACATAAAGGTCATAGGTGATTGCTATATCTGCAATCTCCTCAAGTGTTTTTCTATCATAGGCGGCTCCTGTAGGATTTGATGGACTGTTAAGGATTAATGCCTTTGTCTTTTTTGACAGGTTGGCCTTGAGAAGCTCCGGGGTTATTTTAAATGAGGTTTTCTCATCTGTCTTAACTATAATCGGTGTGGCATTACACAATAGCACCTGCTCAGGATATGAAACCCAATAAGGTGCAGGTATTATGACCTTATCCCCGTGGTCAAACAGTGCTCCTGCAATGTTGTAGAGACTGTGTTTTGCACCACAGGAGACGATGATTTCACTTTTTTCATATGCAATGCTGTTGTCTCTTTTGAATTTCTCAATGATGGCTGTCTTTAGCTCGTCAATGCCACCAACAGGCGTGTATTTTGTGAAGCCAGCCCTCAAGGCCTTAATTGCCGCCTCTTTAATGTTCTCAGGGGTATCAAAGTCAGGCTCTCCTACACCAAAATTGATAATATCTACACCTTCTGCTATGAGTGATTTCGCCCGGGTGTCAATTGCAAGTGTTGGAGATGGCTTGATTGAGACTGCCCTTTTTGATACCCTCATCGGTTTCTATTATAGTTAATACTCTTTATGATATCTCTTGGTGTTACCACCGCGGTGCCGAGCTCTCCTACAACTATGCCTGCTGCATGGTTGGCAAATACTGCAGCCTCTTTCATCTTTGCCCCTGCCGAATAACAAAGGGTAAATGTTGCAATAACGGTGTCTCCTGCCCCTGTTACATCATAAACCTTTCTTGCAAAGGTGGGGATATGGGTTACCTTCCCATTTCTTTCAAAAAGGCTCATTCCCTCTTCCCCCCGTGTTATCAGGACTGCCTCACACCGCAGTTTTTTGAGTAAGATTTCTCCTGCCTTAACCAGCGTTTTCTCATCCCTGATATCAATGCCTGAGCCAAAAGATGCCTCATTAATATTTGGGGTTGTGAAGTTTACCCCTTTGTAATAATCAAAATGTCCTATCTTGGGGTCAGCTGCAACAAAGACATTTGAGTTTTTAAGTTTAATGAGTTTAAGGATCTTTTTTATGAGTTCTCTGGTTATTACACCTTTACAGTAGTCAGACAATATTATGGCTTTTATCTCAGGCAGACATCTCTTCACATATTCAAGAATCAGGGAAGTTGTTGCTTGGCTGACATCGGATTTAACCTCTCTGTCAATGCGGACTACCTGCTGGTTATGGGCAATAACCCTGGTCTTTACCGTGGTTGGTCTGCCTTCTTCCACAATTATGCCTTCTGTATTTACTCCTTTTTCTCTGAGCTTATGTATCAGGACCCTTCCCATTTCATCCCTGCCAACTGTCCCCGCAATAAAGACCTTACCACCGAGTGATAAGACATTATTGGCTACATTTGCTGCGCCTCCTAAAAGGAGGTTTTCTTCTAATACCTCTACTATAGGGACAGGTGCCTCGGAAGATATCCTGTTTACTTTGCCCATAATATACCGGTCTGCCATGAAGTCACCGATAATAAGTATGGATGTCTCAGGGAATTTCTTAAGGAGCTCTATCATCTTAAATTTAAATTAGCATGGAGGCAATAAATTTAGCAAATTATTTTAGCAAGGTTGTCAATCATCCGTCCTTTATGCCATAATGAATTCATGAAGATGATAATAATAATTGTTCCAATTTATTTGATATTCCTCCTTAGCTCATGCACAACCACAGGGAAGATTGTGATTCATGAGCCTTCAAAAGAGGCTTATTATCATTACATCCTCGGGGTTACAGCAGAGATTGACCGTGATTGGGAGGGTGCTTTAACACACTATATGGAGGCCTTAAGGGAAGACCCCGAATCTCCATATCTTAAGACACATATAGGCCGTCTATTTTTAAGAATCGGGAAATTGGAGGATTCAATCCGTATGGTAGAAAGTGCAATTGAGGGGAGTCCTGATTATGTGCCTGCCATGTTTCTACTCGGTGAGCTTTACCAGGGCAAAGGAGACTTTAAAAAGGCAGAGGCTATATATGAAAGGATAATAAAGATAATTCCAAAAGATACTACAGCTTACATACATCTTGGGAGTCTTTATGTAATTAATAAAAAATATGATGAGGCAATTAAACTCCTGAGGGATGTGATTGTGATGGAGCCCGATAATGTAGCCGCCCGATATCATCTCGGGAATATTTATGTAGAGATGAAAAAACACGATGAGGCTATGAAGGTGCTTGAAGAGGCGGTTGTATTAGGGGTAGCTTCTGATGTTATCTATATGCTGATGGGTTTAATTTATGAGGGTAAAGGGGATATGAGTAAGGCTATAGAAAACTATGAAATGGCGGAAAGACTAAATCCTTATAACATAGAGGTTAAAGAAAGACTCGTTAATATATATCTCAAAGAAAGATTATTGGATAAGGCATTAGAGTACTGCACAGGAATTATAAAACAGCAACCTCTTAATATGAGGGTTCATCTGATTATGGTGCGAATCTACATAGATAACAAAGAATTTGAGAAGGCGATAGAGAAATCACGCCTTATTATCTCTGTAGAGCCTGAAAATCTGGTAGCAAGATACCTCTTAGGGAGTGCCCTTGCCGAAGTAAATAAATATGAAGAGGCGATAGCGGAGTTTAAGTTCCTTGCAGATATTAAACCCCAGGATATTACGATTCTCCGTCATCTTGCTTATCTGTATAGTAAGGTCAACAAGATTGAGGAGGCAATAAGGATATACGAGAGGATCTTGGGTTTTGAAACAGGAATACCAGAGATATATTTGTATCTGTCTTTCTTTTATTCACAGAAGGAGGACTATGTAAAGGCAGAGGAGATACTTAAAAGGGGGATTGCTGTAGCACCTGAAAACGATGAATTGAACTTTCAACTCGCCGTAATATATGAAAAGACAAACAGATTAGATGAGATGTACTCCCAGCTTGAAAAGACTATAGAACTGAATCCAAATCATGCAGATGCACTTAATTACTTAGGATATACCTATGCTGAGAAAGGTATAAACCTTGATGAGGCACTTGAGCTCATAAAAAGGGCGGTAGAATTAAAACCTGATAGTGGATATATCCGCGATAGCATTGGATGGGTGTATTTTAAAAAAGGTCTTTATGAGGATGCCTTGAGGGAGCTTAAAAGGGCGGTAGAGCTTACAGGAGACGACCCTGTCATCCTTGAGCACCTAGGGGATGTTTATATGAAAATTGGTAATAAAAAAGAGGCGTTAGAGGCATGGCAGAAGGCACTTAAACTGCATGAGAAAGAAAAAGGTCTTAAGGAGAGGGTTGAGGAAAAGATAGAGAGGCTCAGACGCGGAGAAATGGAGGATCGGTGAATTTGTGAGATTTTTATTTCTCCGTGTCCCCTTATCTCTTTATCCTGTGTCAATTTAGGATGCTTACTTTAAAGGCACCTGCAAAGATAAACTTGTTCTTGAATGTTTTGGGTTTGCGTGATGATGGTTTCCATAAGATTCAGAGTCTTATTCAGAAGGTTACACTTTATGATATCCTGACCATCAAGCCGGCTGAGGACTTTATTCTCAGGACGGACCCTTCTATATCAACAAGGCAAAACCTTGTCTATAAAGCTGCACGGCTTTTGAAGGAAATATGCGGGGTGAGAAGGGGAGCTCACATATATCTCAAAAAACATATACCCATATCTTCAGGGCTTGGCGGAGGCAGTAGCGATGCGGCAGCAGCACTTAGCGGGCTTAATAAATTATGGGGACTTAATCTCTCTAAGGGAGAGCTTCATGACCTTGCCCTAAGGCTCGGCTCTGATGTCCCATTTTTCCTTGATGGTCCACTTGCATTTGTTGAGGGGAGGGGAGAAAAGATAACTGCCCTCAAGATGACCCGACAACTTGATATCCTCCTTGTAAAACCACATATAACTGTGTCAACAGCATGGGCGTATAGTGAGTTGTCATTACAGTCTTCAGGATTGACAAAAAAAGATAAGAAAGTTGATAATATTGAGTTTTTTATTAGAGGCTTGAAGGGGACAAGATTACAGCTATTAAAAGGCAGGGCTATCTTAGGTTCTATGTTCAATAACTTTTCAAACGACCTTGAGGCTCCGGTTGTGAGGAGGTTTCCGGTGATTGCTGATATAAAGAAGAGGCTACTTGAAGAGGGAGCTATTTTTTCTATGATGAGTGGAAGTGGTTCTACTGTATTTGGGGTATTTAGCTCTAAGGAGGAAGCCTATAGGGCATCCCTTGCCTTTAAGGGCTTCTGGACAGCAATGGTTCGGACAATAATATAGAAAAGTAGTAAGTAGTTAAGGGAAGATGGGGCGTAGACAAACTGGCAAGTCAGGAGACTTTGGATCTCCCATGTGGAGGTTCGAATCCTCCCGCCCCAGCCAACTGAATTTTGCAGTGTAAAATTCAGAGTGAATAGTGAACAGTTAAAAATACTAAATACTAAATACTATTCACTAATGACTGTTCACTAAATAAGGAGGTTATATGCCAGAGGGTATTAAATTATTTTCAGGTAATGCTAATAAGCCATTAGCAGTGGAGATAGCCCAGTATCTGGGCATCCCTCTCGGTGATGCTACGGTATCCATCTTTACCGATAGTGAGATAATGGTTCAGATAAATGAGAATGTGAGAGGTGCAGATGTCTTTTTAATTCAGCCTACATGTAATCCTGTGAACCATAATATAATGGAACTGCTCTTAATGGTGGATGCCCTGAAACGGGCTTCTGCAAGGAGAATTACTACTGTTATACCTTACTATGGGTATGCACGGCAGGATAGAAAGGTTCAACCAAGAGTCCCTATCTCAGCAAAATTAGTGGCTGATTTAATAACAGTTGCTGGGACAAACAGGGTGCTTACCATAGATTTACATGTTGGACAGATTCAGGGATTCTTCAACATCCCTGTTGACCATCTCTATGCAGCACCGGTTCTTATTGATCATATACGCTGGAAATATTCCAATGACACAGTTATCGTCTCACCCGATGCAGGTGGTGTTGAAAGGGCAAGGGCATTTGCCAAAAGACTGGGGGCATCGCTGGCTATTATAGATAAACGAAGGGAAGGTATAAATGAATCCCAGGTAATGAATGTCATAGGGGATGTGGAAGGCAAAGATGCAATCCTTCTTGACGATATGATAGATACAGCAGGCACAATTACTCAGGCACTATCTGCAATTAAAGAAAAGGGTGCAAGACGCATAATTTCAGCATGTACACATGCTGTGCTTTCAGGACCGGCTATTGACAGGATTAATAACTCAGAACTTGAGGAGGTAATTGTGACTAACACAATTCCTCTTGGGGACAAACAGGAAAGATGTAAAAAGCTTACTGTTCTTTCGGTATCCTCACTCTTAGGTGAAGCGATAAAAAGGATACATGAGGAATCTTCGGTCAGTTCACTGTTTGTATAAAGAGGCTTAAACGATGGAAAAAATTACACTTACGGTAGAGAAGAGGACAGAAAGGGGAAAGGCTGCTACAAGGGCGCTCAGAAGAAAGGGCATGTTGCCTGCAGTGCTTTATGGAGGAGGCATTTCATCCCCAATAAAACTTCAGAGAAAAGAGCTAAGGAAATTGCCCTCTTCAGGTGCCATAGAGCGTGCCTTAATTGCGATTGAACTGAGGGATGAGAATGGTGGGAAAACAGACCACTTAGCACTTATCAAGGATTATCAGATTAACCCTGTGAAAAAAGAATTATTACATATTGACTTTATTGAGGTATCCTTAGAGAAGAAGATCAGGATAATGGTTCCCGTCGTGATAACAAAAGAGCCAGCAGGTGTTAAAAAAGGCGGAATACTACAGCAGCAACTAAGAGAGGTGCAGATAGAGTGTCTTCCCACACAGATACCTGAAAGAATAGAGGTGGATGCAGGGGCCCTGGAGATAGGTCATACACTCCATGTGGCTGACCTTGTATTGGAGACAGGTGTGAGGGTGTTAGCTGACCCTCAGGCAGTTATCTTAACCGTTAGCGCCCCTGTGGTGCAAGAGGCTATACCTGCTCCGACCGCTGAGGCCACAGAACCCGAGCTTGTAAAGAAGACAAAGGCTAAGGAAGAAGAGTAATCACCAGAAGAAAAGCCTGAAAAAGGGCAGAAGGAAGTAGACTATAAATGTGGTTCATAGTTGGTCTTGGAAACCCCGGCAGGACCTACTCAAAGACAAGGCATAATCTTGGTTTTATGGTCCTTGATGCCCTTTCCCATAGATTTTCTATTCCCATAAATAGGGAGTCAAAAAACTATATTTATGGAAAAGGCAATATTCATGGTAAGGATGTAATCCTTGTAAAGCCACTTACATTTATGAATCGTAGCGGACTTGCGGTCAACCCCCTTCTTAAAAGATTTGGTGTCCCCGCATCGCAAGACCTTTTTGGGTGCAACATGATTGTTGTTCATGATGACCTTGATTTAAATACAGGCATACTTAGAATTAAGAAAAATGGCTCTTCAGGAGGACATAAGGGAGTAGAATCAATCATAGAAAATACAGGCACAAAGGATTTCGTAAGGCTCAGGCTTGGGATAGGTAGGCCTCATGGCAATATGAGTTGCCACCCAGGAATGCCTGCAGAGGATTATGTGCTGGGGAATTTCAGCACTGAGGAGATGATATTGATTAAAAAATGTATAGAAAAGGCAGTTGAAGCAATAGGCGTGATTATTGATAAAGGCATATCTTATGCGCAGAGCAGGTTTCACAGAAAATAATTACCTCTTTTAGAATTTTAAAATTTATGTTATAGTGGCAGGCGATGTTTATTCTCAGCTGTTTTTTATCAATGCTTTTCATTCCATCCATTGCTACTGCATGGGGTCCGCTTACCCATGTTTATCTTGGGCATCAGGTGCTGGATATAGGTGCTGCTATCGTCCCTGCTGGCATATATAACCTTTTAAAAAGATTTAAAAATGATTTTCTCTACGGTAATTTAAGTGCTGATATAATCCTGGGGAGGAAATTCCAGGTGTTTGAGAAGAATTCCCACAGCTGGGATGTTGCGTGGAGATTACTTGCAGTTGCAAATACAGACAGGCAGAAATCATTTGCCTATGGTTATCTTACTCACCTCTCAGCAGATACAGTTATTCATAATCTCAATGGGCCCAGGTTGCCTTTCAGGCATCCCATATTAGAGGTAAAATCAGAGAGTATAGTCCAGAGAAAATATAGTAAGATATTGAAAAGCCTTGATAGGGCTATGCAAAAAAGAAACGATGTCTTTCTTGAGGAGATGCTTGAGAGCGTATTTTTCTCCTTCAAGACTAACAAGAGGATATTCAAAGGACTCCTTCTTTTGTCAAGCTTGCCTAATTATAGCCCTGTATTTAGTTTTATCCACAAACGGCTTCCCTATGAACCCATTGTGGATATTTATCACTTTCATGAGGAATCCCTTAAGAGGATGTTTGAGCTTTTCAGGAATGGGAAGAATTCAGAGGTGATGAGAGAGCACCCCTTAGGGAACTACAAAAATGGAAGACAGAGAAGCAAAATCTATCCTTGAGGCCCTTCTTTTTATCTCTGGTGAGCCCCTCACAATAGAGACATTGAAGGACATAGTAGGGATTGATGAAAATGAGGCAGAGAGGCTCTTGAGAGAACTTTCCGATGAGTATCAACTGAGGAATAGAGGACTTCTTATTGTAGAGGTGGCAGGAGGATTTCAGATAGTTACAAATCCAGCGTGTGCGCCCTGGATAAAAAAATTTCTTAACCTAACGATCCCTACGAGGCTATCCCAACAATCTCTTGAGACGCTGGCTATTGTTGCCTATAGACAACCTGTAATAAAGGCTGAGATTGATGCAATAAGAGGCGTTGATTCAGGTGCTGCCTTGAAGACCATCCTTGAGAGGAGGCTCATAAATATTGTCGGCAGGAAGGAGGCACCTGGCAGACCCTTTATATACGGGACAACAAGAGAGTTTCTCCGTTACTTCGGACTTAAGGACCTTTCAGAGCTTCCAACACTTAAAGAATTTCAGGAGGTAGAAGGTGTGGAGGTTTAGTTTTATTCTTCTTTTATTATTCTTTGTAAATCAAGGCCTTGCAGATTCCTCTGTAAAATCAAAATACAGGGTATCAGATGGCATTGCCCTTGATAAGGGTAAGGTTGAGACATATATAGTGAAAAAGGGCGATACCCTTTACGGGATTGCAAAGGCGCACAACACTACAGTTAAGGAATTGAGGAAGCTGAATAGACTTGAGAGAAGTATTATTAAAGTAGGGCAGAGATTGCTCCTCCATTTGTCAAACCGCAATACAGGTTCTGAAGGTAATTTAGAGCATCCTGACAAAAGAGATAGTCTCCTCCTCTTTGCAAAAAAATTCTTAAACATTCCCTACAGGTTTGGGGGTTCATCTATCTTTGGTATTGACTGTTCAGCATATGTTCAAAAGGTGTTTGATTTTTTAGGCATCTCACTTCCAAGAACCGCAAGGGAACAGTTTAATATAGGTGATGATGTGAGGAGGGAGGACCTTACAATCGGAGACCTTGTGTTTTTCAGGACATATGCTAAATTTCCATCCCATGTAGGCATTTACATAGGAGACAATCTCTTCATCCATGCATCCTCAAAGGACAGAAGGGTTAAGATTAATAATCTCAATGAGCCTTATTATTTCAAAAGATTTTTAGGTGCCAGGAGACTTATTGAATCTGAGGTTAAAGGCGAGCTTGAGGTAAAAATAGCTCAATAGCCTTCGTAAATGATTTTTCCCATGTCGCTTACATCATAACCGCCGAGGTTTAAGACTGCTTCCCTGAATTCATTGTCTTCCCTTATTATCTCAAGTAGCTTTTGAATTGCCATCTGTAGCTCATAGAATCTTCTGGGGATGGCTATGTCATAGCGCTCCTTTGTAACAGGGATGAAATCAAGTCCCAAGGCCTTAGCAGCTGAAAGAATGCCAAGACCTGTATCTGCAATACCGCTTAAGACAGCAGAAGCAATAGCCATATGTGTGTATTCTTCTCTCTCATACCCTTTTATCGTTTTAGGGTCAATACCCAGTTCTTTTAGATGTTTATCAAGTAAGAGTCTTGTCCCAGAGCCGGGCTGTCTGTTTATAAAGGTTATATCGTCCCTCATGAGGTCCTCAAGGCCTTTTATGTTTTTAGGATTTCCCCTAAGGACAAAAAGCCCTTGCTGTCTGTATACGAGATTGATAAGGATGATATCCTCTTCAGGGAGTAACTGCTTAATAAAAGGCACATTATACTCCCCTGTCTCCTCATCTAAGAGGTGTGTGCCTGCAATGTGTGCCTCTTTACGCTTTAAGGCAATCAAACCACCCATTGAACCGACATGAGCAGATGAGAGGGAGTATTCTGGATATTTTTTCTTTAAGAAATTTCCGAGGATATCAAGTGTGTTATCATGGCTTCCAATGCAGATTATTGTGTTTTCAATCTCAGCTTCAGGTCTCAGAAGCTCTACCTCTACTTCTGCGCCTGCTCCAAGCCCTTCACTCATTGCAGGGATCCTGAGAAATCCATCAGCCCTCACAAGACTCATTAAGACCCCTGCACCCCTCTGCACAGGGCTTGCTATAATATTTTCTCCCACCTTTCCTACCTTTACCCTTAAAAACTCCTCCATCCCCAGGGTGGATGCAACCTGTCTACTGAGCCTTGCCTTGACCCTATCCTTTTCTTTTATCTCAATACCCTGCCATGTATGTAGTATTGGCTTTGCAAATAATTCAAATGTTATATATGTAGAGACAGGATAACCTGGTATCCCAAGCACAGGCTTGCTATTAACCATGCCAAGGACCAGGGGCTTTCCAGGTTTTATATTTATTCCATGCAGTATCACCTCACCGAGCTCTTTTATAGCCACCGCTGTTAAGTCTTTTACACCTAAGGCAGAGCCTGCATTTATTACTACGAGGTCTGCTACCCCTGTAGCCGCAATCAGTGTATTTTTAAGCATCTCAATATCATCTAACACAGGGGTAAACCTTATCGCTTCACCGCCCCACTCTGTGACAAGTCCTGAGAGTATCCTTGAGTTATATTCAATAATGTCTCCCTTTTTTAAATCAGTCCCGGGCTCCACCAATTCGCTTCCTGTTGGGATAATGGCAACTTTTGGTTTTTTCCTTACCTTTATCTCTACAAGCCCTCCTGCAAGCATTGCACCTATGTCAATGGGTCTTATCCTGTGATTTTCAGGCAGGATAAGCTCTGTAACCACAATGTCTTCACCAATAGTCCTTATATGTTGCCATGGTGTAGCAGGGGCTATTATCTCAATCAGTTCGGAGTTCTCCATTCTTACTAAATCCACATCCTCTATCATTATCACTGCATTAAAGCCCTCAGGCATTGGGTCTCCTGTGCTGACATATAAAGCCTCCTCTGGAATTTTAAGCCTTTTTGGTGTCCTCTCAGAGGCTCCAATGGTATCAATAAATCTCACTGCATAGCCATCCATTGCGGAGGAGTGATAGAATGGAGATGATAGCCTTGCAAATACAGCCTCTGCAGTAATTCTTCCAAGAGAATCTATAACCCTGAGAGTTTCTCCATCAAGGGGGCGGGCTATACTGCTTTCATTAAGCCTCTTGTTCCATTTTTCAAGTGCCTCAGAATAAGGCGTGGTTTCAAGATAAATCTGATGCCTCAACATAGACCTCCAAGTTGATTAACCGCGATTTGACTTACAATTTTAAAACCTCTATGGTTCTAAAAGGAAGTAGTTAGAAGGTTTCCTGAAAGAAACGATAAAAAAAGAGGCCGTAAGGATAAGACGGCAAGGAAGGCTACGGCTCAAAATAACTCTACCTCAACCTCTGTGCCTTGCTCAAGTCCTGACTTTCCGAGGGGAATTACAATAGTGCCCTCGGCCTTTAGGAGGGTTGTTATAAGAGCTGATTTGCCTAAGATAGGCACAGCCCAGAGCTCACCGTCTCTCTCTTCAAGTGCGACCCTGATATACTCCTGTCTTCCAGAGCCAGATGAAATATTCCTTGAAAGTCTTGCCTTAACCTTCCTCCTTATTTTTCGGGATAGCCTATCCCTTTCACCTGTAAGCATCCTTAAGAGGGGTGCTATAAAAAGTTCAAAGCATGTAGTTACTGCATGAGGGTGCCCTGGAAGCCCGAATATAGGCTTACCATTTACAATTGCACCAATCATTGGTTTTCCGGGTTTTATAGAAACACCATGAAAAAGGACCCCTGGTTTTCCAAGGTCATTTATTAATCTTGCGGTGAGGTCTTTTGTGCCTACAGAGCTTCCACCTGAAATAACAATGATGTCTGACTCCCTCAAAGACTCCTCAAGGACATTTTTCAGCACCACATAATCATCAGGGAATATCCCCTTTTTTATTGGTATCCCTCCACATTCCTTAATAAGTCCTGCGAGATTGTATGAATTTATGTCCCTTACCTGCCCTAACATTAAGGGACTTCCGGGGTGGACTATTTCGTCTCCTGTTGAGATGATTGCCACATTTGGTCTTTCATAAACCCATATCCTTGTAATTCCAAGACCGGCAAGTGCACCAATATCCTGTGGTCTAAGCCTGTGACCTTTCTCAAGCACAGTATCTCCCTTCCTTATGTCCTCTCCAACCTGAATGACATTTTCTCCTGAGGCAACCGGTTTTAAGACCTCAATAACTTTTTCTGTGACAGTATGACAATGTTCAAACATCAAAACTCCATCAGCACCATAAGGAAGCATCCCGCCTGTTTGGATCTTTGCGGATTCACCCTTTTTTAGCTCAAAGGTAGGCTCTTCACCCATTAATATCTCGTGGGTAACATTAAGATATACGGGCACTATCTCTCCTGCACCGAATGTATCTTCTGACTTTAAAGCAAAGCCATCAACTATTGAACGAGGAAAGGCAGGGAGGTCTTCAGGGGATATTATGTCCCTTGAGAGAATCCTTCCAAGGGAGTCCTCTATCTCTGTTTCAATCTCCTCAGGTAAATGGAAATCCATTGATCTCAGAAGAAGTCCTTTTGCCTTCTCAAGAGGCACAGCCTCTTCTCTTCCTAACATATCTTTCATTGGCAGGATTAAGGGTCACCTCCTTTTCGGGCAGAAGGGGCCTTGTCTTTTTCTTCATTGTCCCTGGGCAGGGTGATATCCCTCACAAAGTGAGGACAACGGAAGCCGGAGGTTTTTGCTGAGAACCTCTTCTGGCAGTCAGCCCTCCAGGCACAAACTAAGCATATGTCTTTCTCTGTAGACATTTACTCTAAAGAATCCCCTCTTTTCTAAACAGGCTGAAATTTAGCACTGTCCTTAAATTCGCCTCTATAGTTTCCTTTGAGTTTATTATAAAGACTCTTCTATTTATATGGAAGAGCTCTCCTTTCATCCTTTCCACAGGCACAGGTCTTTTATATCGCCTCTTGAGTTCTGCCTCAAACATGGGAACTATCTTATCCTTCATCCTGAGCTCTGTATCTAAGAAAAATATGGAGACCTCAGGTGATAAATCAATTACCCTGTCAAGGAAGGCAGTGATTTCTTTATCATATATCTGTTTTGGGGGAGATGATTTTATCTCTACATATAGTATTGAAGAGTCAAGCCTTGCTATGAGGTCATAATCGCCACCTACCTTTGGTCTTTTAAATTTCACACCCCATATTACCTCAGCCCCAAATTCTTTCTTCAGTAGTCTTGCCATAAACCATTCAAGCGTATCACCAAAGCTCTTTATTGGTCCACGAATGAGGCGGTAGCCCTCATCAATCTGCCCAACAAGCCCAGCCTTTATCAGAAAATTAATATACTTGAGTGTGACCTCTTTTGTTGCGTATCTTGTGACATCCTCTACCCTGAAGAATTGCTGGTGTTTTATGACATCTCTGAGGAATAATCTAAAAGAATATTTTTTTAGTTTTTCATAGAACTGATGACTCATTGATGCCTTAGCAGGGATAACCAGGTCGGCTACCGGCTCTTTTTTATAAATGCAAAAACCCTTCCTCCTAAGTAGGGTCTTTAAATCAGGGGTGCAAGAATGAAGTGCCTTTCTGAGTCGTTTTATTTCTTCCTTAAGCCTTTTTATCTGAGAGATTTCAGTTTCCTGAGGGGATTTTTTATGCACAAGGTTTTCAACTATCCTAATTGCCTGTAATCTTTACTATAACGGTTCTATTTCTTGGTCCATCAAATTCGCAGAAGAATATAGACTGCCATGTCCCCAATGCAGGTTTTCCATTATCAATAGGCACAACTTTTGAGACGCCCACAAGTGTGGATTTTATATGCGCATCTGAATTGCCTTCCGTATGAGAATAATTCAGGTTATGGGGCACTAACCTGCCCAGGGTTACCTCAATATCTTTTACAACAGATGGGTCTGCCCCTTCATTTATTGTAATGCCTGCTGTTGTATGGGGGACATATAGAAAACATACCCCATTTTTTACATTTGAGCCATTAATTATCTTCTTCACCTCAGATGTGATGTCTATGAATTCAGTCCTTGTCTTTGTCTTCACATTAATGCTCTTTAGCATCATCTCCTCCAATTATTATGCTCTAGGACACTTCAAGGTTATTCAATAACTGATCCCCTCAAGGGCATAATCAAAAAATTCTTTATTAATTGAAAATTCTATACTCAGGGCAAAGATATTCTTCGTTAGTCTTAATCCTTTGAGTTTTACAAGGTCTTTTTCAGTTGTGATAATCTCTAATCCTTCCGCCTTTTTTATAATTTTATTTATATCCTGCTGTCTGTAGCGATAATGGTCTTTGAATGGCTTGAATTCTACTACATCTGAACCTACCGAACTCAGGACAGTTTTAAAATATGAAGGATTGGCAATACCTGAAAAGGCATAGACCCTTTTCCCCTTTATAAAATCAAGGTCTTTAACTACTCCATTGGGGTTTATGAGAGATACTGGTTTATGGAATGCCATATACAATGGGGCATTTGAATTATATTGCCTTATCCTCAGGCTGAGTGCTGTTATTTGCTCCTGTGTTACCGCATCCGTTTTTGTAAGGACTATTATGTGAGCCCTCTTTATTGCATTTAATGGCTCTCTCAGTATGCCTTCTGGAAATAACCTTTCATTTCCAAAAGGGTTGGTTGCATTAATGAGAAGGACATCTACATCCCTGTAAAGTGCCCAGTGCTGAAAGCCATCATCAAGGATGAAAATAAGTTTAGAATTGAGATTATCAATTGCAAAGATGCCCGATTTATATCTATCCCTGCCTTTTACAATAGGGACATCTTTTAACCTTTCTGCTATCACTACTGCCTCATCTCCATAAAGGTGTGAGGTATAAGGTGTGAGGTGTGAGGCATTTATAAAGCATGGTTTCTTTGCCTTTCCTTTATATCCCCTCGTGAGGATGCAGGGGATGAGGCCTCTCCTTTTTGCCTCTTCTGCAAGTGCGATGGTAGCAGGGGTCTTACCTGTCCCTCCCAATGTGAGATTTCCTATGCTTATGACCTTTGATGGAAGTCTTCTTGTCTTTTTCAGTCCTGTCTTATAAAGAAACCCTCTAATAGAAAGGGTTACATTATAAATCCCACTAAGTAGCATGGTAGTTTTTAGTTTCTGATAACTAATAACCTGTGTATAAGCTCAAGGGCTTTCCTTACCGCCCCTGTGTTACATTGGGTTATCATCTTTGCCCTTTTGCCCATTTGAGCTGCCTTCTTTGGATATTCTAATAAATTTTCTATTGCCTCAGCCATATCCTCTGAGTCCCTTACCATTAATAGGGCGTCCTGTCTTAAGAATTCTTGGGCAATGGGGAAATTATCCATGTGTGGACCAGAGATAATTGGTTTAGACCAGTAAGCCGGCTCTAAAATATTATGCCCTCCATAGGGAAGGAGGCTTCCACCAACAAAGGCAATCGTTGCCCTTGCATAGAGACCTGACAGCTCACCGATGGTGTCTAAAAGGATTATATCAGGTTGCTGTCTCTGAACTTTGATTTCAGAGCGCCTTATAAAATTAAGATTCCTTCTTCTGAGAATCCTCCCTACCTCCTGAAATCTCTCAGGATGCCTGGGTGCAAGGATGAGTTTCAAATCAGGCCTTCTCTTCTTTACAGACTCAAATGCATCAAGCACAATATCCTCCTCACCTTTATGTGTGCTACCTGCAACAAAGATGTCTCCATTAATGGTATTTATCCAGGGCATGGTGCTTCGGGACTCAGGAAGGTTAAGATCAAACTTAAGGCTTCCCATAATAACTACCTTTTGTGGGTCTGCACCGAGGGAGGTAATTCTCTTGGCGTCGTCATTTCCTTGCATGTAGAGAAAATCAACATATGATAAAACAGCCTTCATAAATGTCCTTATACATCTGTAACCCTTAAATGATTCCTTAGAGACCCTCCCATTAAGCACTACTATACAGGAGCCAATATCTTTCAGTTTTTTAAACAGGGCAGGCCAGAGCTCTGTCTCTATTGTTATAAAGATTTTTGGTCTTAAGAGCCTCACTGCCCTCCCCACACATAATCCTGAATCCCATGGCATATACATAATCCTTTCTGCCTCAGGGAATTTTTCCCGTGCAACCTTCTGTCCTGTATAGGTTGTGGTGGAGAGGACAACCTTTATTTGAGGAAGCTCTTTCTTAAGCAGTCTTAAAAAGGGCAGGGAGGCTACCACCTCTCCCAGAGAGACCGCATGAATCCATATATCTGTGTTTGTATATGGGGATAATCCAAGCCTTTCCTTTAAATACCTTAGTCTCTCTTCATGGCCTTTTTTAAACAGAAGCCATGGCAGATACACAAGCAGTGCTACTGAAGAGAGAAGATTATAGAGCAGAAACATCTTTTTAAAGCTTACCTACAGATTACTGCAGTGAATCTTTCAAATGCCTTGCATTTTCAAACTGGGATTGATAAAGGAGTCTATATACACTGCCTTTTTCCATCAGTTCCTCATGGGTGCCTGTTTCAACAATATTGTGCTTATCAAGCACCAAAATCCTGTCAGCCCTCCTTATAGTGGATAATCTGTGTGCAATGACAAATACTGTCCTCCCTGACATAAGATTATCCAGTGCCTTCTGCACGATGGCCTCTGAGGCAGCATCAAGGGAGGATAAGGCCTCATCAAGTATAAGAATAGGTGGATTTTTAAGTAATGCCCTTGCAATGGCTATCCTCTGTTTTTGCCCCCCTGAAAGCCTCACACCCCTTTCACCGATTACTGTGTTATAGCCAAGGGGCATATCTTTTATGAAGTCATGGGCATAGGCTGCCTTTGCTGCCTCTATTATCTCCTCCATGGGTGCATTATTCTTTCCGAAGGCAATGTTATCCATTACAGTCTCATTAAAGAGTATTACATCCTGACTGACAATACCGATATTTCTCCTGAGTGATTCAAGTGTCACATTGTTAATATCTATGCCATCAATTGTTATGCTTCCGGCTGTGGGGCGATAAAATCTCGGAAGCATATCCAGGAGGGTGGTCTTTCCTGCACCGCTACGACCAACCACTGCTATAAGTTCTCCCTTTTTGACATGAAAGTTCACACCATCAAGCACCCTTTTCTTTGTGCCGGGGTAAAGAAATGTTACATTATTAAAGGCAATCCCATCCTTAAATGCCTTAAGCTCCAGCATCCCGTCAACCTCTGGCTCCTGGTCAAGGAGATAGAAGAGTCTGTCTGCTGATGCACGTGCTTGCTGTAATTTATTGTTAGCTGCCCCAATCCTCTTTATGGGTGTGTACATCAAACCCACAGCAGTAAAGAAGGAAATTAACTCACCGAGTGTCATCTGATTGATATTCACCAGATAAAAACCATAAAATAAAATACCCACCGTCCCTATCCCTATGATGATTTCATGCAGGAGTTTTGAATATTCCATTGTGCGTGCACCTTTTATGGAGATTCTATAGTATTTTTTGTTTTCCTCATCAAATCTCTCCTTATGGGATTTTTCCTGAAGGAATGCCTTAATCATCTTAGCACCCGATATGCTTTCTGTAAGCCTGACAATGAGACCTGATATCTGTTCCTGGCTCTTCTGGGAGATCTTCCTCATCTTCCTTCCAAATCTATCAATAACAAGAAAGGACAAAGGTAGCACTATAAGGGCTAAGAGTGCAATGTCCCACCGTCTTGTGAATGCAACGGTTAAAAGGACAATAAAGGTGAATCCTTCAACAATGATGTCTTTTATAGAATACCCGAGAATACCTTGAAGGACATTGGAATCGTTAATCGTCCTTGATATGATCTCTCCCGAGGGTCTATGGACATAAAAATTCATAGGAAGGACAATAAGCCTCCCAAATATCTGCTCCCTTATATCCCTTACTAACTTTGCACCAACTATATGCATGAGAAAGGAATGTGCAAAGGAAAAGAACCCTTTGAATATAAAGAAGCACACATACACAAAGAGGTATATCGTTATTAAGCGGATATCCTTTACCCCGCCATCTACTACAGGTTTCAGGAACCATGCCATGGCTCCTGTAATTACAGAGGTCCCGAGGCTGAATATGGTGGCTATTGCAATTATCCACCAGTAAGGCTTGAGATAGTTTAAGAGTCGTTTGTATTCTCCCATCCTGCTAGCTCTCCTACCATAGATGCTACTCTCACAGAGGCTGTCCTTTCCCCAATGATTTCCTTAATCCTGCTTAAATTTAGAATCATCTCCTCTCTATATCCCTTATCCATCAGGATTCTTTTTATCTCCGAGAAGATGTTCTCAGCGTTTGCCCTTTTTTGAATGAGCTCTACAACAACCTCCTTTCCCGAGAGGATGTTTGGGAGTGAGATAAAATTGACCCTCACTAACAATTTACCCAAAAAGAATGTTAAAGGCGATAATTTATAAAAGACAACCATAGGCGTGCCCAGGAGCGCTGCCTCAAGGGTTACTGTGCCTGAGGCAGTAGCGGATACCTCAGAACAGGCAATAGCCTCTTTTGTAACACCACTCAAAACAGTAATGTATGGAGGCACTTTCTCCGTGAGGTTAGTTTCAGGTGCAAGGGGAATGACTATCTGAAACTCAGGCATTTCTTTATGGATCATAGATGCGACTTCTTTAAGGATCGGTGTATGCCGTTTTATCTCAGAGGGTCTGCTTCCTAAAAGAAGGGAGATTACAGGGATGTGTGGATTAAGACCAAGTCTCTGTTTTAATTCCTCTTTCGTTTCACTGACATCAATTGTCTCTGCAATTGGATGCCCCACAAACTCTACAGGCACCCCTGTGTTTCTATATATTTCCACTTCAAATGGGAAAAGGACTGCAACCTTGTTTACTAAAGAGGCAATCTTTCTTGCCCTTTGAGGGCGCCATGCCCAGACCTGGGGGCTGACATAATAGAGAATGGGGATACCAAGGGATTTTGCCCTCTTTGCCAGTGCAATATTGAAATCAGGATAATCTATGAGGACAAGCACCTGCGGTCTATGAGTAATCAATGCCTCTTTAGCCTTTCTAAAGCTATCTTTGAGGCCCTGCAGGTGCCTTATGAGTTCTGCAATACCAAAGGCACCTAAGATAGGGGCTATGAGGGTTACACCCTCTTCCTTCATTCTACTTCCACCTATGCCTATGATCTCTACATCATCCCATCTCTTCTTAATCTCCCTGCTCAAGAGGGCGCCATATAATTCTCCGGATGATTCACCTGCACATATCATCAGCCTTCTCATAGCAAGGCTGTGTGTCTTATAATCCTGCCTTCAACCATATATATGACCATCTCTGCAATGTTTGTGGCGTGGTCTGCAATCCTCTCAATGTATTTTGAGACATAGGTTATCCTTGTAGCCCTTGAGACATTGTGTGGGTCCCGAATCATGAAGAAGAGAAGCTCATTAAAAACCTGCATATTCAGGCAGTCAACCTCATCATCTCTTTTTATAACATCCGTGGCTTTCTTTGTATCCCCTTTTACAAGGGCATCAAGTGCATCCCTGAGCATTTCCTGCGATATCTCAGCCATCCTTGGTATGTCTATATAGGGCTTCAGTGGCGGTTCCTCATTAAGCTCTATTGCCCTCTCTGATATATCCTCTGCCAGGTCTCCCATCCTCTCAAGGTCAGTTGTTATCTTCATTGCAGTTGTTATAAATCTAAGGTCTCCTGCCTTTGGCTGTCTCAGGGCTATCAACCTTATACATTCTTCATCTATCTCCACATCAAGGGCATTTATCTGGTGGTCTCTTCTTATGACCTCCCTTGCAATTTCACTGTCTCTATCTACGAGGGATTTTACAGAGTCCCTTATGGCGGTCTCCACAAGGGAACCCATCTTTAATATCCTCTCTTTTAAACTCCTGAGTTCATCCTCAAAGACTGTCATTATCCAAACCTCCCTGTAATGTAATCTTCTGTTAGTTTCTGAGAGGGGGCAGTAAATATCTTATCAGTCTTGCCAAACTCAATAATCTCCCCTAAATACATAAATGCGGTGTAATCGGAAACCCTTGCTGCCTGCTGCATATTATGTGTGACAATGATGATTGTTACTGCCTTTTTAAGCTCTACGATAAGCTCTTCAATCCTGGAAGTGGCTGTCGGGTCAAGCGCTGAGGTGGGTTCATCAAAGAGGAGGATCCTTGGGTCTGTGGCAAGTGCCCTTGCGATACAGAGCCTCTGCTGCTGTCCTCCGGAGAGGTCAAATGCATGGCTAAAAAGCCTGTCCTTCACCTCATCCAGCAGTGCTGCATCCTTCAATGACTTTTCCACCCTTTCATCAAGTATGCCCTTTTTATTTATCCCTCTTACTCTAAGGCCATAGGCAACATTTTCGTATATTGATTTAGGGAAGGGATTTGGCTTCTGAAAGACCATACTTATCTGCATCCTTACCGCAATAGGGTCTATCTCTGAAGAGATGATGTTGATCCTGTCTGGATAAAGGATAATCTCTCCCTCATATTTGTTGTTAGGATAGAGGTCATGCATGCGATTAAAACATCTAAGAAATGTTGTCTTTCCACAGCCTGATGGACCTATAAGGGCTGTAACCTTTCTTCGTGCTATGGACAAATTGTTGTTTTTAAGGACATGGACATCTCCGTAGTAGAAATTGAGGTTTCTGACCTCTGCCTTTATAGTATCTGTTACCATTTTATCTTCTTCCTGAACCTATATCTAATATAAATAGCTAATGCATTCATTATCAATGTCATCAAAAGGAGCACTACTCCTGCTGCAGCGGCATTGACATGGAATTCCTTCTGTGGTCTTGATATCCAATTGAAGGCTTGAATTGGCATAACAGTGAACGGGTCAAGAAGCCATTTAAATGATATAAATGGAAATTCTGAGGAAAATGGAGATGTTGGAAGAAATGCAATAAATGTCAGTGCACCGACTGTAATTATAGGTGCCGTCTCTCCGATAGCCCTTGAAAGTCCAATAATAATCCCTGTGAGTATTGCACCAATGGAGTAAGGAAATATGTGCCACCTAACAGTCTGCCATTTTGTTGCCCCCAAGGCATAAGATGCCTCCCTTATGGAATTTGGAATTGCCCTTATTGCCTCCCTCGTTGACATTATTACTATGGGGAGGATTAAGAGGGCAAGGGTGAGTCCTCCCGTGAGTATGCTTTCACCGAATTTAAAGAGATACACAAATACCCCAAGGGCCAAAAGACCGTAAACTATGGAAGGGACACCTGCAAGATTGGCAATGTTAATCTCTATAATGTTTGTAAGCCAGTTCTTTGGGGCATACTCTTCAAGGTATATACCTGCTGCAACTCCAAGAGGGATGGCAGCAAGGGCAGTGACAATCATCACCAGGGTCGTCCCCACCCACGCAGAAAGTATTCCTGCCTCTTCAGGAGACCTTGAAGGAAAGGATGTAAAAAACTTATAGCTTAGCCTTGGGGCACCATCTATAAAGAGGTCCACAAAGAGTGTGGTGAGAAGGAAAAGCCCCACAAGGGTTGAAAGAAGCCCTATTATCAGGAATACATTACTCCAGAATTTGTTGATTGCTATTCGCTTCTTTATGTCTTCCATTAATATGCCTTCCTCATCCTCCCTTTTAGCCAAAAACTCAGGATATTAAACATCAGGGTTATGGTAAAGAGAACAACACCTGCTGCAAATATTGTCCTGTATTCAAGTGTTCCATGAGGGACATCTCCAAGACTTACCTGGACAATATAGGCTGTTATGGTCTGAACAGGCTCAAGGGGATTTGCTGTGAAGTTTGGCATCATCCCTGCCGCTATTGCAACGACCATCGTCTCTCCTATCGCCCTTGAAATACCAATAATAAAGGCAGCGGCTATACCAGAAAAGGCAGAAGGAATAACAACCCTCAGTGCAGTCTGTAGCCTTGTAGCACCCATTGCATAGGAGCCCTCCTTTATATGCATGGGCACTGCCTTCATTGCATCCTCACTGACAGAACTCACATATGGGACTATCATTATCCCCATTATTATGCCGGGGCTTAATGCATTAAATCCCGAAAGCCCCGGGATGAATCTCTGTAGAAGGGGGGTCAAAAACAGAAGGGCAAAATATCCATAAACCACAGTTGGAACTGCTGCAAGGAGCTCAAGGATTGGCTTTATTGCCTCTCTCAGTTTATGGGGTGCATATTCACTGAGATATATGGCGGTGACAAGGCCGATTGGAAGGGCAACCCATAAGGCTACAAAGGTTGTAAGCAGTGTGCCTGCAACAAGGGGTAGGATTCCAAACCTTGGCTCTGCAAAGAGGGGTGCCCACTCCCTTCCTGTGAGAAACTCCTTTATTGATATCCCTCTAAAGAAACCGAAGGACTCATAAGCAAGGACTATCACAATACCCAGGGTGATAAACACAGATGAGAGTGCACATAATAGCAGGCCTACCTCTATAAGGGTTTCTTTGCCCTTTCCTCTCTTTTTCATGAGCAAAGTTACCTAAGGAGGTCTTCTATTTTTACACCCACCTCTGGCTCTCCTTCAAACATTGTTCCTGTCTTTCTTTCTGCAAATCTCTTCATTACAAGCTCATATACCCTTGGTGAAAGGGGTATGTATTTGACCTCTCTGACAATCCTTGAGCTATTTCTTAGATAGAATTCTACAAATTCTTTTACCTCTGGCCTCTCAGCAGACTTCTTATTTACATAAATAAAGATTGGTCTTAAAAGTGGCTGATATGAACCATCCATAACTGTCTTCTCCGAAGGAAGAATAGCCTTATTAGTCTTTGGATTAACAATGGCAACGACTTTTAATTTATCTTTGTTTTCCTCATAGTAGGCTAATCCAAAATATCCCAGGGCATTCCTGTCAGTGGCTATGCCCTGCACGAGGACATTGTCATCCTCACTGGATGTATAATCACTTCTTGATGCCTTTGCCTTACCAACAATGGCCTCTGTGAAGTAATCAAATGTCCCAGAGTCAACGCCTGCACCATAAAGCTTCAGTGGCGCATCAGGCCATTCAGCCCTTACATCACTCCATTTCATAATCTTACCTCTTGCCTCAGGCTCCCATATTCTTTTAAGCTCAGCAACTGTCATGGAGGAGACCCATGTATTCTTTGGGTTTACCACCACTGCAATACCATCATATGCTATAGGAAGCTCAATGTATTCAACTACATGCCCTCTGCACACATCCATCTCTTTCTTGAGTATAGGTCTTGATGCATTTGTTATATCAATTTCTCCCCTGCAGAACTTTTTAAATCCCCCTCCTGTGCCTGAGATGCCTACGGTTACCTTAATAGCACCTTTCTTTGCCTTCTGAAATTCTTCCGCAGTAGCCTCAGTAATCGGGTAGACTGTGCTTGAGCCATCAATCCTGACAATCTTTTCCACTGCCATTACAGGAAATGAGGCAGCCATTGACATAAACATAAAGGCAATCATCCCTCTTAGGATTCTCTTAAACATCCCTTACCTCCTTTCTATTCATAAAGCTTTTTAGTATATTTCAAGATGAGGTTGATTTGCTATAGCAGAATTTTTTAAAAAATTTAAAATTTTTGAATAAAAAGAAGAAAAGCTTAGTAAAACACCGATAATCGCCATTTACTGTATTTTTTCACCATTATAAACCCTTGCCTCAAGGGTTTACTATTGCATACTATATTAGCACTCTTCATGGGAGAGTGCTAATAAGTTCTTAAATACTATAATATAAAAAAGAAAGGAGATTGTCTATGAAGTTTAAGCCGCTTAAAGATAGGGTTGTAGTTAAATATTCAGAAGAAATTGAAAAAAGCGCAGGTGGATTATACATCCCTGATACTGCAAAGGAAAAACCCCAGAAGGGAGAGGTTGTTGCTGTTGGTCCTGGTAAGGTAACAGAGGAGGGCAAGGTTCTGAAGATGGATGTCAAGGTTGGTGATGTAGTGTTGTTTGATAAGTATGCAGGCTCCAAGATAACAATGGATGGCACAGAATACCTTATTATCAGAGAAGAAGATATCTTAGGAATATTTTAGGGATACTTTAAAGAAATAAGGAGGTAAGATGGCTAAACAACTATTATTTGATGAGGATGCAAGGAGGGCAATCCTTAAAGGTGTGGGTATTCTTACAGATGCCGTAAAGGCAACACTTGGACCAAAGGGCAGGAATGCAATCCTGGACAAAAAGTATGGGGCACCTACTATTACAAAGGACGGTGTTACAGTGGCTAAGGAGATTGAGTTAAAGGATCCATGGGAGAATATGGGCGCACAACTTGTAAGAGAGGTTGCAAGCAAGACCTCTGATGTGGCAGGCGATGGCACAACTACTGCTACTGTCCTTGCATACTCTATTTATAAGGAAGGAATCAAGCATATTGTTGCAGGGGCAAGTCCCATGGAGGTTAAAAGGGGCATAGAGAAGGGAGTGGATGTGGTGGTTGAGGAATTAAAGAAGATTAGTAAGCCTGTTCACGACAAAAAAGAGATTGCACAGGTAGGCACAATCTCTTCAAACAATGACACCTCAATTGGAGAGCTTATCGCAGAGGCTATGGATAAGGTAGGGAAGGATGGGGTCATCACTGTTGAAGAAGCCAAAAGTATGCTTACGACCCTTGATGTTGTTGAGGGAATGCAGTTTGATAGGGGTTACATCTCACCCTATTTTATAACCAATCCTGAGAGGATGGAATGCGTGCTTGAAGATGCCTTTATATTAATCCATGAGAAGAAGATAAGCTCCATGAAGGACCTCCTTCCTATCCTTGAGCAGATTGCGAAGATGGGCAAACCCCTTCTCATTATAGCAGAAGAGGTGGAGGGCGAGGCACTTGCAACGCTTGTTGTGAATAAACTCCGCGGGACACTCCAGGTATGTGCTGTGAAGGCACCTGGCTTTGGTGATAGAAGGAAGGCTATGCTTGAGGACATAGCAGTACTTACAGGCGGAACAATGATATCTGAAGACCTCGGCATAAAGCTTGAGAATATAAAACTCTCTGACCTTGGAAAGGCAAAAAAGATTACAATTGACAAGGAAAACACCACCATTGTTGAAGGCGCAGGAGACAATGCTAAAATACAAGGACGGGTAAAGCAGATAAAGACGCAGATTGAGGAGACTACCTCTGACTATGACAGGGAGAAGCTTCAGGAGAGGCTTGCAAAACTTGTGGGAGGTGTTGCTGTAATTAATGTAGGTGCGGCTACAGAGACAGAGATGAAGGAGAAGAAGGCAAGGGTTGAGGATGCCCTTCATGCAACAAGGGCTGCTGTGGAAGAAGGCATTGTCCCTGGCGGAGGTGTTGCATTTTTAAGGTGCATACCTGCATTAGAGAAGCTCAAGCTTGAAAATCGCGACCAGCATATTGGGCTGGAGATAGTGAAGAGGGCACTGGAGGAGCCCATAAGACAGCTTGTGGTTAATGCAGGGCTTGATGGTTCTGTGGTTACGGAAAAGGTAAAGCTTAGTGATAACAAAAATTTTGGTTTTGATGTCAATACAGAGACTTATGTGGATATGCTAGAGGCAGGAATTATTGACCCTACAAAGGTTACAAGATATGCCCTTCAGAATGCAGCCTCGGTTGCAGGTCTCATGCTTACAACCAATGTAACGGTAACCGAGATTCCCGAAGAAGAGAAGGCTCCAAAGATGCCAGGCGGAGGCATGGAGGGAATGTATTAAAGACAGTTAACAGCTAACAGTTATCAGTTGACAGATGAAAAAAGGGGAACAAGATTTTCTCTTGTTCCCCTTTTTATTGGGAAATGCAAAGCGAGCACATTAAGGAGCTTCCAAATTCTTTGACAAAATAAGGGATTTAATCAGTAATTAAACCATGTAACCCCTTATCTAATTTATGTCTATTGGATTAGTCTAAACTTAAAATGGGGTGAGAGATGACAAAATTTGTCAAAGAAAAGGGGATTTATAGGGTTTCACCCCGAGTTGGGTTGAACTAAATTATGCCCGCTTATTAAGCAGATTGTTTTATAATAAGTTGTAAAAACAATGAGAAGGTGATTTAAATGGCAGGTGCAAAACAGCAAGTTATTCAGATGATTCAATCTCTCCCTGAAGAAGTTACGGTTGATGATATTATTTCGGAATTATATTTCAAACTTCAGGTTGATGCTGGGTTGAAAGAATTGGATGAGGGGAAAGGGATTCCTCATGAAGAAATTGAGAACCGGATGTCCAAATGGCTTACAAGGAATAGGAAAGGTGTCAGGTGACATTTGACACATGGAAGAAATAAATAAGATAAGTCACAAGTCAAGACCTGACACCTCTTAGCCTCTTAGCATGGGTTTGGGATATTGGAACATTAGCCCTTTGGCATTATTAGTGGCAATCAGCATAGTCTTCTACCCATTGTTGGTTTACTGGCACAAAGTGTGCGGTAGCTGTGAGCATACAAACTGCCCTTTAAATCCTAACAAAAGAAAAGAGGAGCAACCCAACCTCGTTTAAAGATGATATCAAGAGTTTATATAGACACTTCAGTAATCGGTGGATGTCTTGACGATGAGTTTGCCTCGTGGTCAAAATTACTTTTTGATGAATTTCGGGCTGGGGTTAAAATTGCGGTTGTATCTGACCTTACACTCCGGGAACTTGAAGAATCGTCAGAGGAAGTCAGACAGATATTATCAGATTTGCCATCCGAGTTTATTGAGTATGCTTTCCTCGCCGATGAGGCCATAACATTAGCAGATGCCTACATTTCTCATGATGTATTAACCGAAAAACATCTTATTGATGCCCAACATATCGCAATTGCCACAATAGAGCGAGTTGATGTTTTAGTCAGTTGGAATTTTAAGCAGATTGTAAATCTTGACCGTATTAGAAAGTTCAATGCAGTAAATTTAATGCTCGGGTATCATCTTTTAGAAATACGAAGTCCATTGGAGGTGTTATATGGAAAAGAAAATTGATGCAGTAAAATTGATGCGTGAGATAAGAACAAAATTGGCTGAAAAGTATTTAAAGTCTCGTGATGAAGAATTGAAGGAGTTGAAAGAGAAGTTCGGTCATTTGAAGAAGAAAAGGGTCGGCACGCACTTCAGATAACAACAGGCTAAAAGATTTTCATCCAAATGCTTCGCACTTCTTTTAGTGTTGATAGTCAAGAGATTTGACCCCTTATGTGCAAATAAAATTGACCCCTCTAATTAACCCTCTTTAGCTTATCCTTTACCCTGTAGCTACTGCCATTAATATAGAATATCAAGGCATGATGCACAAGCCTATCTATTATGGCAGAAGCGGAAACATTATCCTCAAATACCCTGCCCCATTCATCAAAGTTGTAATTACTGGTAAGGATAATAGAGCCCTTTTCATAGCGTATTGAGATAAGCTGAAAAAGAAGGTTTGCCTGTTCCCTTGTTATTGGCATATATCCAAGTTCATCTATTATCAGCAGATGGAGCCTTGAATATGCCATGAGTCTTTCCATTAAACTTCCATCCCTCTGTGACAACATCAATTCCTCTATAAGCCTCTGTGCTGATGTAAACACTACACGATACCTTGCCATACATGCCTTTATTCCAAGTCCTATTGAAAGGTGTGTCTTCCCAACGCCAGGAGGGCCAAGGAATATAACATTGCCTTTTTGCTCTATGAAATCTAAAGAACTGAGCCTTATCACCTCCCTTTCTTTGAGATTTGGCTGAAAGGAAAAGTCAAATTCCTCTATGGCCTTTAAGAATGGAAATCTGGCCTTTCCTATCTTTGCCTTTATTGAACCATCTGTCTTTCTCCTTAGCTCTTCCTCAAGTAATAGGGCTAAATACTCCTCATATTGTAGGTTGCCCTTTGCTGCCCTTTCTGAGAGTTCTTTATATACAGAGAGCATCCCCTTCAGCTTTAATGCCCTCATCTGCGTCTCTATCTGTTTCGTCAGTTCATCCATGAGTCACCTCCACCCTGTAAGCGGAAAGTCCCCTCGTTATGTCAACATGTGGAAACATCTCTGTAGTGAGGTCAAGCCTTATTACAGGCCTCTGTATCTTCCTTAAACTAAGAAGCCTCTTTACACTGTTTTTGTGATACGCACCTATTGTGAGGCATTCAGCCAAAACACCTAATACCTCACTAATACTGTAAAGCTCTGTATACTTCATTATCTCTGACAGATGCCAGTAAAGATTGGCACCTACCTTTTCTTTGAGTCCCTTTATATAGAGCCTTCCGCTATCTTGAAAGGTCTCTATAAATCTCTTCAGTATCTCAGACTTCCGACTTTCTTTCTTTTCTATGAATCTTCTGTTTATCTCCTCATGTTCAGGATGCTCAGGTCTCAACCCTCCTCTAAAGGGGTTTACTTTATGCTCAGCTGCCAGTTCACCCTTTTCATCATACACACGCAATAGCCTGCCAGATACTGGCTCTACCATCACTTCTTTAAGACACAGACGCATCGGCACAGGATAAAACCCTCCATTGTATGATATATACCCATCATTACTGACTCTGTGGATCTGCCTCTCATAAAGTAGTGTAGGCTCTACAAATGGGATCTCCTTTAAATATCCCTTCTCCTGTGAGTATCTATCCTCAGGGGTCTCTCTGAGAGTGCTGTGAACCCTACTGTTATACCCATCCATGAACCCTTTAAGTCTTATATCAAACTCAGAGAGATCTTTTACCGCAAGTCCCCTCAATAAATGCTCCTGGATATAATAAAATGGCCTCTCTGCCTTTCCTTTTGTCCTTGCCCTGTAATTCTGGCAGGGATCAGGCTCTATCCCGTATAACCCGCAAAACCTTAA
>Ga0101945_1000150_pt1 | contig 155926 bp, 134 predicted proteins | sample DewCreD2012metaG_2_FD_75246 | JGI IMG/M metagenome (GOLD analysis project Ga0101945, IMG submission 75246) | Hot spring sediment bacterial and archeal communities from British Columbia, Canada, to study Microbial Dark Matter (Phase II) - Dewar... ... | reverse complement strand
TGCGGGCCATTGAGCTGGCGCGGCAGCGGCCGTGGGTGCGACTGTTTGTGGTGTGGAACCTGAACTATCGGGTGGTGGTGCCGCCCACGGATGAGAAGTATGCCTTTGGCATCGTGCGGGAGGACTGGACCCCCTTGCCCGCCTACCTCGCCCTCAAAGCATTGCCCAAGTAAACGCACGCAGCCTTAGAAGCGGCCCGCAAGACCGCCGGCCGGTGAAACGTGCCCTATCCTTCTAGCCGGTAGCGGCTCACAGAGTCATCGCACCGGCCAGGAGGCATACCAAATTTTTTTACTCTATCTTTACTCTGGAGGAAGGGCAAGGATGCGGTTGACCTCGTCGGCGATCTCGCGGGCGACGTCGCGAGCGCTGCCTTCATTGCGCCACAGCTTGTTCAGGCGCTGGTTGGTCTCCTGCATCACCTCGAAATAGCGATGGTTGGCTGGCAGGTACAGCGGGCCGGGCGTGTTATTGAACGCCCGTAGCGTCAGCCCGTAAATGGGGTTGAACGCATGCAGGCGCGCATCGCTCCACACGTCACTGCGCGCCCCCGGCGACCCGGCGCCACCCTGCACCTGCAGCACGCCGTTCTCCTTGTTGGTGATCCACTTCACCCACTTCCAGGCCGCATCGGGATTCTTGGTCAGCGAGGTCACGCCCATTCCCGCGCCGGAGACCTGGGTGCCCCGCCGCCCCGTGGTGGGATGTTTAGGGACGAGCACCGCTGCCCACTTGAAGTTGACGCGGCCGGGCTTAGAGAACTCGGCCACCAGCCCCGGCGTCCAGGTCGTGCACAACAGCTTGCCGCGCTCGAAGAGGCCGCTGCTGCCAATGATCCCGCCCGGTCGGAAGAAACTGTCAATGGTCTTAAACTTATACTGTGCATCGTTGAGCCACTGCAGCGCCTCGATCGCCGCCGGCTGGTCGATCACGACCCTCCGGCCATCCGGAGCGAAGAAATCACCCCCGAACGTGCGCAAGAACTGGATGCCGTGCTCGTTCATTGCCGTAGCCGGCCACCAGCCCCATTCATCGTTCTCCGGTCTAGTTGCCTTTTGAGCGATAGCGATAAGGTCGTCGGTGGTCCAGTTCCCATCCTCGACCGGAATCTTCACGCCGGCCTTCTCCGCCAGGTCCATGTTCACGAAGGCGACCGTCGTGCCGAAGTGCCCGTGTGTAGGAATGCCATACTGCTTGCCCTCGTTGGCCATTACGTCGAGGATGGGCTTCCAGAAGACGCTGGTATCGAACTTATCGGCTTTGATGAGATCGTCAAGCGGCCGGAAGACGCCCTTAAACATGGGCCCCCGGCCACCATCTGACACCACGCCGAACCAGGCCACATCCCCTGTAGAGCCTGCCGCATGGAGCACCAACAGCTTCTCTGCAATGCTCACTCCAGAGATTTCGTCAAACTGCAGCGTAATGCCGGGATGCTCCTGCTCAAACGCCGGCTTGCGTTCAATGTACCAGCCGGTATGCCCGGTCGGCCCAGGACGCGTGTGGATAACGATCGTGACCGGGCCCTTGACAGCCTCCTGAGGCCGGCCCGCTCCGGGCTGCGCCTGCTGACGAGCACACGATGCCAGCGCGCCTGCGCCTGTAAGCGATAGCGCGCCGGCGATGAAGAAGCGTCGGGAAAGGGGAACAGACCGCATCCGAAGCCCCTCCTGCTCCCAGGTCACTGCATCTTTTCCTGTCCGAGCAGCCTGCATTATACAGCAGGCCCACCGGCTCCCTGCGCCTTGTCCTCATTAATTCTAAATTAGGGCAGAACGAGAACGGCAGTAAAGTTTCGCCGCCCGCGGCCGACATCTAATGTAGCGGGGTTGAATGTGCCACCCGCGGCATGCGCAGAAGCATGGAGATGGGGCTACGCAGCGAGCCACCGGCAGTGAAGCATGAGGAGATGTCCCGCTCAGCGTATCTCACGCAGGAGCAGGGAACACACGGATATGGCACGGGACAACGGCGTGCAGACGGCTACCGAGGCATGGCCTGAGGCGCAGGCAGGCCTGACCGATGTTCTTATTGAGATTGCGAACGTTGGCGCAGGGAATGCGGCGGCTGCGCTCTCGCATCTGACCAACCGTCCCTTCGTCATCAGCGTGCCGGCACTTACAGTCGTCCGGCGGGCAGACGGCATGTCTCATGAACCGGCTCCCTGCGTCGGCGAGGGTGTGGTCGTGGCACAGCGGCTGCTCGGCGAGCTCGACGGACAGGTTCTACTCGCCCTGCCGCTGTCGCAGGCCTGCTCGCTGCTGGCACTGCTCAGCCCAGGCTCGCCGGCAGACGACCTGCAGCACGACTTCGGCAAAGCGCTGCTGCAGCAGGTCGCCGCTCTGCTCACCGCAGCATATCTGGCCGCCCTGCGCATATTCCTCTCGCTGCGCGTGACGGCAAGCCTGCCGCAGGATGTACAGTTTGCGCGCCTAGATACTGCACTGGCGGCAGCGGCTGCGGCGCTCGGAGAGTCACACATCGTGGTGCTCAAAACCGCGGTGCACACGCCCGAGAACACCGAGGACGCCGTCGCCTGCGTCTTATTCGTCCTGTCACAGCACGCTGCAGCATTGCTGGAGCGCCGTGCCCGCGCCTTGCTGAGAGAGACCGATATCTGAGATGACTGGCGAAGAATACAGAAGAATAGAAGAATATAGGTGTGCGCTATGGCCCATGTCTTGATCGTTGACGATACGGCATTCATGCGCCAGTTGCTGCGCCGCCATCTCGAAGCGCACGGCTTTGAGGTCTCAGTCGCAGCCAGCGGTCGGGAAGGAGTAGAGCTCTACCGTGCGCAACGACCGGATATCGTGCTGCTCGACTATACGATGCCTGGTGAACTCAACGGCTTAGAAGCCTTACAGGCCATTCGCGCGGTGGACCCGCAGGCAAACGTGATCATCTGCTCAGCCATCGCCAGCCGCCAGCTCGCCGTGGAAGCGCTCAAATGTGGAGCGCGGGAATACCTGGCGAAGCCGTTTAGCCCGCCACAGCTCCTGGCGGCTATCCATAGCGTGCTCGGCCGGAAAGCGCCACAGGCAGCACCTGCATAAGGAGCGAACTCTGTCAATGCCGGGATACACGCCACTCCCTCAACAGGATCCATTCCCTGACCGGCTTGGCACCATCGCCGGAGCCGGTGCGGATTGGGATGCCGCAGAGTCGTATTTCCTCTACGAACTGGCCCGCGTGTTAAGCTCGTCGCCGGATCAGGCCACGCTTATGGGAAGCATTACCGATGGCGTGTGCGCTCTGCTGGCCTGTGAGGTCGCGCTTGTGCACCTCAATCAGGCGGGCCGGCCGGTCCTGCAGGGATGGCCGGAGCTAGCTCGAGTACCGTCGCTGCCCGAACGCCTGCCCCAGCTTGAAGCGACCTGCGTCGCGCCGGCGTTACACCATGCCGAGCCCCGTCAGGTGACCCTGGGAGACTCTGCTACTGCAGCGCCGGGCAGCGCGGAAGGCGGCCTGGCCAGGCTCTCGGCCCTGAGCGTCCCAGTCTTCTCGCGCGGCCAAACGATCGGCGCGCTCACTGCCGTGGCGTCCGGATCGCGGAGCTTCACGCGCCGGGAGATCGAGCGGCTCAAGCAGATCGCCGACCTGGCCGCGTTTTGCCTCTACAGTGCATGGCTGGCCGAAGAACAGCAACGCCATCTCAGCAACCTGGAGACGCTGCTGCGGCTCGACGAGGCACTCAATGCCGCCGCAAGCAAAGATGAGATCGCTCAAGCGCTGTGCGTGGCCTTTCGCCGGCTCTTTCCATCCTCTTCGGGCGTGCTGGCCTTCCTTGGCCAGGATGACACCCCTCCGGCAGAGACTGCACCCGCCGCCCTCTATACCTGGGGCGATGGTCGCGCCGCGTCCTGCCTGCGCGGCGGACCCCAGGCACCGGGCACGTCTCTGCCACCCCAGACCGCTCTGTGCTGGAGCCTGCGCCGCGGCACGCGGCTGGTGGTTTCCGATGCGATACGGGACTTCACCTGTCCGCTCGCGCCTGCAACGGACCTTTGGCAGGCGTACGTGTGCGTTCCTCTGGTGGCGCCGGCGCTGACCGGGCCGTGCCAGATCGGTATTGTCAGCGTGAAATTTCCATCCCCTACCTACCTGACGGCCGAGCAGCGCGACCTGATCTATTACGTTGCCGAGCGCAGCGCGATGGCCCTGGCACACGCTCAGCTCCTCGCTGAGATGCATGCGCTGGGCCGGGCCGAGGGCGCTGTGCGTGCCGCACGCACCGTCGCCCACGAGTTCAGCCAGCCGCTCTCGATCCTGTCCGGGTACACCGAACTGCTGGCACAGTCCAGCGACGCACTGCCACCGGACGCAGCTGAGGCAGTGCACCGCCTCGGTGAGGCGGTAGAGCGGCTGGCCGGTCTAATCCGGCAGTTCCGGCAGATTGTCAGCTACGCCGAGGTCTCGCACGGCCCCGGACTGGAGATGCTTGACCTGCGTAAGGCCCAGCAGCCCCTCAACCAATGACCGCGGGGAGAGCCCGGCACACGCGCAGCCGCAGCTCTTCGATACTGAATGGCTTAAGCAGGTAGTCTGTTGCTCCGGCGTCGAGCAGCGCCTCCACGGTCGTTCGCTCGGACACCGAGGTCAGCACCACGACCGGCGTGGCCGCCAGCCTGGAGTCCGGGAGCTGGCGCATGCGCCGCAGTACGGCAACACCATCTGTGTCCGGCAACATCACATCTAACAGGACGAGGTCTGGCCGGTGCTGCACAAACAAGCGCAACCCTTCTGTGCCGGTGGCAGCATCCAGCACCTGCACACGCATCGCCCGCAGCGAGGTCGCGACAATCTGCCGCACCAGATGGCTATCATCGATGGTGAGTACTGTAGCCAACGCACCGTCCTCCCAGACATCCTCTGCCGGCACGAGCGCCTACCGAACTCAAGCATAGGTGCGCTACACCGCTGACTCAATCGGATGCCTAAACCGGCTAGCCGGAATAGCGCTCAGTACCCCTCACCGATGCGGATGGGCTCGCCGCGCACGGCCGACAGGTGCGCCGCGTACGTTACCTCAAACGTGCGCATCCCATCGGTGTAGTCGCTTAGGATGCCGGAGCGGTCGCCGGTCTCGACCGCATGAATGAAGGCGCGGTTCATCTCGAAATTCGGCTCGCCTTCGGCAATGTACTCCTCACGCTGGCCCTGCGGCCGCTGGATCGTTGTGGCGGCCGCACTTGCGGTGACCGTCATGTTCTTGGCGATCACGTGGACACCGCCGAGGGCCGGCGGCGCGCCCTGGCCCGGCTGCAAGGCACAGGTGTTCGCGATCGTGCCTACGGCGCCGTTCTTAAAGCGTACTGCCACCGCGTTCACGTCGGCGATGTCCAGCCCCGGCACGTCCGTGAGCAGCTGGGTGTTCGCCACAGCATAGACCGACTCCACCTCCCCGGCCAGATAGCGCATCAGGTCAACGCCGTGCGTGTGTTGCTCAATGAGCATCCCGCCGGACAGGGCCTGCACACGCCACCACGGCGTACCCGGCAGTCCACCGATGCGGATGGCGATCACCAAGCCAATGGGCACGCCCAGCAGGGCCCGGCGCGCCTGCTGGATCGCGGTGGAGTAGCGCGACTGGTAGCCTACACAGGAGATGATGCCGCGGGCGCGGATGTGTGCCTCGATCTCGCGAGCAGTGCGCATGTCGATGGCCACCGGCTTCTCAACGAAGAGCGCCTTGCCGGCGTCAATAATCGCGTGCTCAATGTCACCATGCGCGAACGGCGGCAGCGACACATACACGGCATCGAGCTCTACAGACTGCAGCATGTCCCGGGTATCCGTGAAGAAGCGCACCCCTTCAAGCGGTGGTGTTCCTTCTGGCCGTCGGGCATTCACCCGTTCCAGAGCCTGCTGGCAGCGTTCCGGCACAATATCACAGAAGGCGACGATCTGCGCGGCGGGGATACGCACGAGGTCAAGCATCTCACGTACTGCACGCCCCCCGACGCCGACAAACCCGAGGCGGACCGGCATACTCCCTGCACCTCCACGCGTGATGAACGTTCTGCTGCACTCTGGAAATCGAGTGCGGTACAGCGAGAATACGTCTGCGTACTGCCGAGTGAGCATACTGCTCAGTGAGCGCGGCGCTGAGTGTACGAGGTTGCCGGTCACGCGTCAACCAACGGCGTTCTGATGGCGCCGTGTGCTATACTCTGACTGGGTTGTGACAGCCTCCTCCACGCGGGCGAACGCCGTGGGCTTGTCCTGCAGCTTCACAGGGAAGGGCTACCGCGTGCCGCTCGCCCCAGACCGAACGGAGCTTGCGAAAGGAAAAGGGAACGCTATTGGACACTCGACGCGCAAATAGACAGACAAGGGAGCAACAGGAAGAGAAAGCAGGTATCGAAGTTGAAGGCCGCGTCGTCGAGGCGCGGGGGAGCGGCATGTTTGTCGTCGAGATTGAGGGCGGCCATCGGGTGCTGGCCCACATCTCCGGCAAGATGCGCACGCGCTTCATCCGCGTCGGCGTCGGCGACCGTGTAAGGGTCGAGCTATCGCCATATGATCTGACCCGTGGCAGGATCACCTGGCGCATTCGGGACTGAGCCTCTCGGGCTACTGCCGTACGGCCTGCCCCGACGCCTCCCGGGGATCCCGCACAGACCCAAGACCCGCCGGCATACCTTACCGGCCCAGATGGAACACACCACGTCCGAAACCGGCGCTCCGCTTGCTCCCGGCGAAACATTTGGTGCATTGCTCCAAGCCTTTCGCCGGCGCGCCGGCCTTTCCCAGGGCACCCTGGCGAAGCTCGCCGGGATCGATCCCAGTTATGTGAACCGCCTCGAGCGCGGTGAGCGAGAGCCCCCCAAACGCGAGATCGTCGAGGCCCTTATCTTCGCCTTGCAGCTTTCGCCTCAGGATGCCGATCGCCTGCTTGTCGCGGCAGGTCACCTCCCTCGCGCCCTCCAGCGCCTGGGCCCGCTTGATCCCACAGTGATGCTCGTGGCGGATATCCTCGCCGACGAGCGCATTCCGGCCGAGGAGCGCCGCCAGTTCCGCCAGCAGATCGCCCTCGCCGCCCTGCGCTGGCGCCCACAGACGCCGCTCCCCTGAGCCACGCTCTGTCGGCTTGGCATGCTCTCACGCTATAATGAGGCTACCGGTCAGCAGGAGCCCGGGAAACGGAGGACGTGTGCACCATGCCGATTACCAAGGCAGTGATTACTGCAGCCGGCTGGGGTACCCGCTTTCTGCCGGCAACCAAGTCGATCCCGAAAGAGATGGTGCCAGTGGTCGACCGGCCGGCGATCCACTATGTCGTGCAGGAAGCGGTTGAGTCCGGCATCCGGCTGATCGTGCTGGTCACCGCACCGGAGAAGAAGGCGATCGAAGACTACTTCGACCGTATGCCTGAGCTGGAGCGGCTGCTCGAAGCCAAGGGTGATATGGCGACGCTGGCGGAGGTGCGCCGGCCGGCACAAATGGCCCGTTTCTGCGCGGTACGGCAACAGGAGAAGGCCGGGCTGGGCCACGCGGTGCTGGCCGCCCGCGAGGTCATCGGCAACGAGTTCTTCGCCGTCCTGCTGCCGGACGACTTGATCGATGGGCCAGAGCCCTGTCTCAGACAGATGCTCCGCGTGCACGAGCAGTATGGCGGGTCAGTCGTGGCGGTGGAGCGGGTACCCAGAGAAGCGGTGAGCCGGTACGGGATCGTCGCCCCCGAACTGCTGAGCGGGCGCGTGTACCGGCTGCGCGATATGGTCGAGAAGCCCAGCCCCGAGAACGCCCCCTCGGACCTGGCCATCGTCGGCCGCTATCTCCTCTCTCCCCGCTTGTTCGACATCCTCGAGCACACGCCGGCCGGACGGGGCAATGAGATCCAGCTCACCGACGGCATTCGCGCGCTTCTCCGCGAAGAGCCCGTCTACGCCCTGGAGTTCGAGGGGCAGCGTCACGATACGGGCAACAAGCTCGGCTTCCTCAAGGCCACCGTCAGCTACGCGCTGCGACACCCGGAGCTTGGACCGGCATTTCGAGACTACCTGTGCAGCCTCAATGTGTGCCATGACTGAGCCAGTCCCCCCTGCGTCGGCCTCGGCAGCCGAGCCGCTCGCGCGCTACAGCCGGTATGTTGCCCTCGTTGAGGCAGAGCTCCTGGAGGTGCTGCGCGCTGCCGAGGCACGCGCGGTCGGCCCCGGGGCAGGGCTGGCCGCCTTCTACGGCATCATGCGCTACCACCTCGGCTGGGCCGATGCCGAGCTCAGGCCCGCCCGTGCGCCCCAGGGGAAGCGCCTGCGGCCTACCCTCTGCCTGCTGGCCTGTGAAGCGCTCGGCGGCGACCTCACCGCCGCCGTCCCCGCCGCGGCGGCACTGGAGCTGTTGCACAATTTCACGCTTGTGCATGATGACGTGCAGGACCGCGACGTGGAACGCCACCACCGCCCGGCCGTGTGGACCCTCTGGGGCGAGGCCCAGGCCATTAACATCGGCGACGGGATGCACGTCCTTTCTAGCCTGGCTATGGTGCGGCTCGTCGAGCGGGGCCTCCCGCCGGGGCGCGTCCTGGAGATGCTCGAACTGCTCCATCGCGCCTGCCTGGTCATCTGCGAGGGGCAATTCCTCGACATCGCGTTTGAGCAGCGCTGGGACGTGGCGCTCGACGAGTACCTGGATATGATCCGGCGCAAGTCGGCGGTGCTGATAAGCTGCGCTGCCGAGCTCGGCGCGTATGCTGCCGGGGCGGACAGCGCTCGACGGGAAACGCTGGCTCGCTTTGGTTTGGAGTTAGGCATGGCCTTCCAGGTGCAAGACGACCTGCTGGGCATCTGGGGCGATGAGCGGCTGACCGGCAAGCGTGCAGCACATGACCTGCGCACGCGCAAGAAGACTTTCCCGGTGGTCTATGCGCTGCAGCACGGCACTCCTGAACAGCGGCGCGAGCTGCTGGACCTGCTTGCGCGCCCCGGTGAGCTCAGCGATGCAGCGGTGCGCCGCGCCATCGAACTGCTCGAAGCCACCGGCGCGCATATTCAGGCCCGCGCCGCTGTGGCGCGTTACTCGGCCGCCGCGCTCGATTGCCTTGCTACGCTCCCCCCGTCACCGGCCCGCGACGAGCTTGCAACCATGGCTGAGCTCCTGCGCGAACGCAGGTACTAACGCGCCGCCCGGTTTCTCCAGGCGCGCCTTTAGAGGCTCCCAAGCTCCTTAAGCACCTCGTCAAGCCGGTCGGCGATAATGCGCTCCTGGCCCTCCTCGAGCGTCTGCGGGTTGACATACACGCCGTCGGCTTCGGCAGCAGCCAGCTCGATCGCCGGCTCTCCTTGGCGCAGCGCCTGCAGCACCTCATCTCGGCCAAAGCCCAGGACGCTGCGATCGAACCGGATACAGGCGCGGGGCATGGGCTGGCCTGCCTCGCTGGGCCAGGTGCGCTCCGCACGGATCCCTGGCCTGCCATCAAACCACCGCACCAGATAGGCGACCTGGTCTTCATAGCGCTGCATCAGCGCGGCGTGGTCGAGCGACAGGTACCACTCCACTGCCGCAACCAGGCCGCACATCTCCTCTTTGCCGACCTTCATCGGCCGGCCGATACGCTGATTGGGGTTACCGTGCATACGGCAGGCCTCGATCAGGTCCCGCCGCCCCAGGATGAGCCCGGTCGGCTGCGGTCCCTGCAAGCCCTTGCCCCCGCTGAAGATGGCCAGGTCGGCTCCCATATCGCGGGTAAAGCGCCACAGGTTCTCCGGCGGTGGGAGCTGCGCCGCCGCATCCACAATCACCGGGATGTTACGGGCATGGGCGATACGGATCACTTCTTCCAACGGCAGCGCATTACGGGCAAAGTGCGCGCCAGCAAAGTAGACCACGGCAGCGGTGCGCGGCCCCAGCGCGGCCTCCAGCTCGTCCGGGCGGGTGCGCGCACCGGACAGATCCGGCCAGGGTGGGCCGATCTCGACCAGCGTAACCCCCACCTGTCGCACAGCGAAGTCGTAGCCGTTGCGCTGGCAACGGTGCACGACGACCTCATATTTCCCATTGGGGATGCGCTCAGGACGTGGCAGGGACTCTGCCTTCGATGGATCGGTGCCGGTGATGCAGGCAGCCGTCGCGAGCACTAGACCGGCGGCTGCTCCGCTGCAGATGTACGCAGCCTCATTATGCGTCAGTTCGGCAATGCGCTCGCCGGCCTTCTGCTGCAGCTGATGGAGGTCCACGAAGTGTCGCGAAGCCTCGACCATGGCTTCGATCACCGGCGGCGGCATCAGCGAGCCTCCCAGCCGCGTGAGCGTGGCCGCACCGTTGATGACTGGACGAACACCTAACCGCTCGTAGATGCTCATTCGCTCCTCCCCCTGGCCACGAACATCCCCCGGGGGCCTCCTGGCGATGCCACCGCGCCGGAAGGCCGGGCCGATGGTGCATGCATCACCTCACCGGAGACACCCCACGTGCGAGCGCAGCCATTGTACCAGAGCCGCTGTGGCTGTGCCCTCCGCCCGCCGCCGACCTGCTACAATCAAGCTGGAGGAATGCGATGGCAGCCGGCCATCCTGTGGTAGGCCGTCTCCTGTTCCGGCCGGGCCAGGTTGTCGAACCCCTGATCGCCGCTGTCACGCGGCATTGTCCCGCTGTGCGCCTGGGGTGTGTGGCCCTGGGTACCTGGGCCATGCTGCAAATGGTGCTCGGCGTGGCCTGGGACGTGGCGTGGCACAATGTCATCGGACGGGACACATTCTGGATCCCGCCGCATCTTGTAATCTACAGCAGTGTGACAGCGTGCGGTATTGCCAGCATCGGCGCCTTGCTGGTCGAACGGCTCGCCGGTCGGGCTCTGACGGGGGGCTTTGCGGTGGCCGCCGGCGGCGTCGCCACTATGCTTGCTGCCGCGCCCTTCGATGACTGGTGGCACCGCCAGTTTGGGAAGGACACGACGATCTGGTCGCCGCCGCACCTGCTGGGCGTCCTGGGAGGCATACTGATCATCTTGGGGCTGACGCTGGCCTTGGCGCAGGAGCTTCGGCGCCGGCCGCATTCCAGCCGGCTCTGGCTGCTCATGCCGCTTGCCCTGCTCTTGCCGACCGTAACGTTCCCCCTAGCGCCGGCACGAGGGCAGCCCCAGCTCTACATGCTGCTGGCTGCCGCGCTCATACCCTGGACGCTGCTGCTGGGTAGCCGTCTCTGTGGCCGGCCGGGCGCTATGGTAGGGATGGCCACGCTGTTCCTGGCCATCAACCGTCTCCAAGACGAGTTTGTGCCGCTGGCGTTTTACGCGACCTTCCCTACCCTGCGGGGGATGTTCGGCCGGGGCGGGCTGACCATCCGCCCCGCGGCCTCGCTCTTCCCCCCGCTGGTGCTCGTGCCGGCGCTCGTCCTTGACCTGATACTGCTGGTGCTTGCGCTCCTTGGCCGGGAGAGGAAGCTGGAGCAGAGTTGGCCTGCGGCGCTGCTGACCGGCGGTGCGTTTCCCGTTCTCTTCTACCTTACCGAGGCTGCACGCTACACCACCGCCACCGGCCGCACCTGGGCGCCGCCGGATCCGCGCTGGCTAGCCGCGGCTATCACCCTGGGCGCAGTGAGTGCCCTGGCCGGCCATCTCATCGCCGCCTACGCAGAGGCAAGAGCACATCGCTCCTTGCCCGCCCAGGCGGCGTAGCCGTGGTAGGCTCACTCGACGTACAACCCTGCTGCTATAGTCCTCATCAACCCGCGCGGCCCGGCGCCTTTCCGGCGGCGTGCACTGCTCTATGCTCACTATCTGCAGAGATACGCAAGTGAGTATAGGCGTGTCGTGATGCGTGACGCCGCCCTACACCCAGCGGCCGAGGCTGTACCAGCGCCCGCCGACGCGCACTGCCAGGATCGGATCGACCTGCTGCTCCAACAGCGCAATGCGCTCGACGTGCGGCAGTTCCCCGTTACGGACCTTCTCTAGCTTCTCCCGCACAGCTCGCGGCATCGTTGGATGCGTGATGTCGGGGCCGGTCTGCGTAACTATAAAGGACTGGCCGTCCAGGCGCACCACAGCCATGGCCTGGGCGATAGCCCCGGCGCAGACGATCGTGGCAAACGGCACCGCCGCCGTAGCGAGCATCAGGAGGACGGCTGCGACCGAGAACGCACCGTTGCCCGCCATGTCGGTGATCCGCACGAGCAGCGGCAAGAGCCCCCAGCCGATGAAGGCGGCAAAGCCGTAGAAGGTGCCGAACAGCACCAGCGGGCTAAGCGCGCGCCACCGTGGCCCGAACCAGAGCTGGCGGTCGCTGATGGTGACATTCAGCGGCTCAACATCGAGTCGCAGGCGTTGGACAGCGCTGAAGAATTCGAGGCGCTGCCGCAACGGCTCCGCGAGAGCAGATCCGGCTACTCTGGTCGGGGCATCGGGTACAGTGAGGTATGGCGTCTGCTGTCGCAGTTCCATCGGGCTGACCTCCTCCCATCTGGTAGGTACACACACGTAGGTACGTCGGTTCGACGCGCCCGCAGGCGGACACCTGTCTCCAGCCTCTTCCCCACCTCCAGGTATTCTTCATCATAGCACGCCCCGAGCTCGCTGTCAGCCGCCGGCAAGGAGCGGTTCTGCCGGCCGGCGAAACCGAAGGGCATTGATCGAGCGCTCAGCCTCGTACACGTACACCGAGCGGCGCGGCGTGAGCGCTAGGCGCGTCAGGTGACGTTCCGGTTCCATCAAGCGTGTCAGTGGCTCATCCAGGTATACTACCGCATACGTCGGCTGCGGAAGCAGCAACGTCCGGCGTGCCGGACGGCCGCTGAGAAACGCGGTGTAGTCTCCCCAACCATGCCGGGCTTCGAACAGCACGCCCAGCTCCCCGTCGCTGTCAAAGCCCACTCCGTAGACCTGGTAGTCCGGCAGGTAGTAAAAGGCATGCCGGTAAGACTCGCTGGACAACATGCCCGTGAAAATCACCGTCGTTTCCGGAGGGTAGCGCTCGCGCAGTGCCTGGACCTGCTTCCAGAACCGATCGTTTTCGGCCAGTGCTCCCAGCGAGAGATCGCTGTCGGACCAGAGGAAGACCGCAGCTCCGGTGAGCGCCACAACGGCAGCGAGGAACTCCGGCATAGATGCATGCAGCTGAGGCAACGGGTTCAGCCGTCCCGTCAAGCCGGAAAGCTGCCTGTGCAGGCCTTGGAGGAAGCGTCGCACGACCGGCTCCAGGGATGCGCCCGTAGCCAAGATCGCCACGGCTTGCAGCAGCAGGGTTGCAGGCAGGATGAGCAGCAGGTATCCTGCCTGCCCGACATGTACCAGCACGAAGAAGAGGAGTGGTGGAACAATCCAGAGGGCCAGCAGCCGCCGCTCAAGCGTGGAGAGTTCCCAGCTCCAGCTGACCTGCCTGAGCAACAGAGGCACGAAACAGGCTAGGCCGATGCCGTGCGCGCTCAGCAGCGCCATGGCAATATACTGGAGGTTGGCTGCCGCCGCCGGAAGGCCGTGGCCGAAGATCGAGGTCAACTGCATGATGATGCTGCTCAGACGGCGAGAGGCTGCCAGGTACTCCTGTAGCCCACCGGAGAGCACGACGAGCGGAATGAACCAGGCAAGGCATACCACGCCCAGGGTCAGCAGCCCGGCGAAGAGGCGACGGCGTCCGCCGGCCCAAGTCGCATAGAGCCAGAGCGGGAGCAGCAGGATCAGCGTCGATTGTCGCACCCCACCGGCCAGGCCCAGGACAACTGCGGATGCCACAACCGGCTTCAGGCCGGCCCGGTGCGCTCCATGCCGGCAGAGCCAGACGACCATGAGCGCAAGGGTGCATTCGACGGCGTAGGTCAGCGCGGTGACGGAGTAGTACCAGGACAGCGGGGAAAACGTGAACAGGAGCGCCGTCAGCACTGCAGCGCGCGAGCCTGCGAACGCCCGTGCCACCAGAAACACGAGCGGGACTGCCACGGCGCCGGCAATGAGACTTAGCAATACAAGCACCTGCGCCGCATCAAGATGTAGGCCGGCCAGGGCCAGCAGGCGGTGCAGCGCGACGGCTGCGCCAATGTAGAGCACGTAGCCGGGCGGGTGGGGGCGATGCTCGACGACGTTGAAGCGTTCGACGCCCAGGGCAAACTGCACGGCATCCCAGTTGGTGAGGTAGGTGGGCACGTATACGGTCCGCAGCACCAGGGCTCCTGTGACGGCACCGGCCACAGCGAGAGGCACGCCGTACCTGTGTAGAAGCTGCCCGTGTATGAGCGTGCCGGCTCTATGTGGCGCCGGCCATGCCGCAGGTTCGATCGGGCTGGTCATAGCTCGGCCCCTCACTCCGGCCCAGTGGCCTGGCTATGGATCCATTCAGGTTGGCGGTATTGCATAGGCATACCTCCCAGGAACGGTTTGCTGCACCGGTGCATCAAGCATCTTCTGTGCCAGGCAGAAGAGCCCATAGGCTACAGCCCCGGCCCGAGCGGCACGAAAGTTGCTGAAGCTTGTAATGAGGCGGCTGATGCAGGCGTTCGCACGTAGGCTGGTCCGCGAACCCGGCGTTGCTACAGTTGAGCAGTACCGTAAGCGTGTATACCGGCTGGCGCGGATCTACGCCGGTTTGTTCGGTGCCTCACTTCTTGGCATTGCCCTGCTCATCTGGCAGGGACAGTTTTATGTCACCCTCACCCAGCGCTCCAATGTCGAAACGCTCACACTGCTGTTTCTGCTGGTGTTCTTCGGCTACGTAGCCGTGCTGAGCTTTCCCGGCGCCACCGGCGCAGCGCGGATCGCCTACTTTTGGCTGCTGGCCAGGCTGAACAAGGACCGGCGGGCCATTGAGCTCCGTAAGCTCCAAGCGCTTGGTCCTCCCGGCCAGGAAGGTCCGGTCGCTGCTCTGAACCTGGTGCTCGAGCGCGAAGGAGCCCCGTGCCGCCCGTTCGAGCTCCATATTGCCGATGAGATCGGGCCGATGGGCGTGCTCAGGGTTGATGGGGCGCGCGTGGCCTACGTCCAGGCGCCCCGACGCGCGCCGCAGGATGTGATCGCCTTCCTGGTGGAGCAGATCAATGCCGTGGTCGCCGCGCGGGGCGTCCCGACACGGCTGGATGTGGTCGAGTGGAAGGAGATCAGCGACGAGGATACCGAGCGATACCTCAACCTGGTTCAGTTCGCCCGCAACCTTGAGCGTCGGCTCGGCGCGCACGAACTCTGGCCGAAGCTGGTGCTCCGTGAGCCCGAGCTCCACGAGCTGGAGCGGCGGCTGGCAGCCATCTGTCCGGCACTGCGCGACGAAGCCTTCTTGCCAGACTGGGAATACGAAGGCGAGCATAAGGTGCCGATTATTCCGGAGCCACTGGGCCTGCTCAGCCTGGGGCGGCGGGAGCGTCGGGTGGACCCTCTGGCTTCGATGGGCTGTGCGTTGATCATTGTGCTCGGGGCAGTCGTGATCCTCGGGCTTTTCATCCTCTTTCCCCCGTGGGTGCCCGGGACCTAACGGCATAGAGGCACAGGTTGAGGTACTTCTTTCTTCTTTAGCTTATACTTTAACTTATAACTTATTAACTTACAACTTAATTTATTCTTGATCTGGGTATCCGGGGCACCGTCCTCCATGAGGAGGCCACGAGAGGAGGCCACTATGGGAAAGCGTCTGGCTCTTGGAATCGGATTGGCTGCAGTACTCACCGTTTTGTGGGTGTTGAACTGCTCCGGCCCGCGGCCACGCGTTTTGGATGTGCGCCTCACCACGCCTCCGGTGGAGGGAGCCGCCTACACCGTTGAAGCAGTGATCCGGAACCCCAGCCACGGGCACGGCGAGGTTGACGTGATTTTTCGCCTGCGCAGCCGTGCCACCGGCCTCACCATCCAGGAATCTCGCCGGGCCGACCTCAGGCCCGGCGAGACAACCCTGGTGCGTGCCCAGATCGTCGCGCCACGGGATAGCTATGAGCCGGAGGTGGAGGTAAACTATCCACCGCGTTAACACATGACGGCCCGCTAACGAATGACGGGCTCCGAGGCCACCGGCTCCAAGGGCGGGTAATGCTCCAGCGGACGTCCGGAGAGCACCTGCTTCCACTCATCGAGCGTCGCCCGACGGAGCTCACCGCTGCGGTACGCCTCCGCCAGAGCCGGCCGGATGTACCGCATCTGCTCTGGACGGGGCAGGTCTTTGTACTGCTCGCGCAGGCGCTCCCGCAACTCGTCTGCCGCTTTACTGCGCTCGATCCAGAAGCCAATCTCGCGGAAGTCCCGGTCGAAAAAGACCATGATGGGGATCGGATTGCGCGGCGGCTTCGGCCAGTTCTGCGTCATATCGAAGTTTTCCCAGACCTCGCTCTGGAAGTACCGGAAGTGCATGCCCGGCACACTGGCGCAGAGCTTGGCCATCAGCGGCGTATTCTGGAGCGAGTCCCCGCACCAGGACTCGCTCAGCACCAGCACATAGACCTCGCCACCATGCTGCTCCACTAGTTTGGCAAAGTCGGCGCGGTCTTGCTCCGAGATCTCGATCTCGTCGTAGATCTGCCGGTGCTCGTCAACGTTATATTTGGCGTGCTGCAGAAACTCTTCCCAGGTCCAGCCCCGCAGGTAACGCTCGCGGGTGACCACGCCTTCTTTGAGTCCCACGGTGAACCCTCCTGCTTAGCGTGCCGGGCCAACCGCATCCGGCGTCCCCTGGGCGCGCTGCTGCACAGCTGCGCGGATCTCCTCGGCTTTAGGGAACCTGGCCGTCTGGATCGCCGAATGGACGAGCTCGCCGTCGATCGTGACCTCAAAGGCCCCGTCGCCCGACGGCACAAGCCTGATTCCGGCAATATAATGGGCGTGTGTCTGCAGCAAAGCCTGCGTCAGACGCAAGGCCGGCTCCAGGTACCCGCACTCGTCACAGTACTCAATTTCGATGTTTACGCCGCGACTCACGATATAGTCCCTCCAGAAAAAATCGGATCAGAAACACCACATAACGCAAACGCCAGACACGCCTCACAGCCGGACGGTGTCCGCGGTAGAAGATACCGCGGCGAGCGGACAGACGCAATGACCAGTATCACGCTTGCTGCCGCCCATTCCTGGGCCCACCGTGCTCTCGCAGCCTGCTCACCGACCCCCCATCTCGATGCAGAGGTCCTGCTAGGACACCTCACCGGGCTCAGTCGTGCACAGATGCTAGCGCACCCGGAGCTTGAGCTCCCCGCAGAACTCTGGGACCGTTATCGCCGGCTGGTACGCCGGCGCATGCGCGATGAGCCGGTCGCCTACCTCACCGGGCGGCGCGAGTTCATGGCCTTGGACTTCCTGGTGACCCCGGCGGTGCTGATCCCGCGTCCAGAGACCGAGGTCCTGGTGGAGCAGGTGATCCGGCATGTGCGGCGCCTCCAAGCCGCTGGGCGGCTCGACCTCCACGTTGTCGATGTCGGCGTAGGGAGCGGCGCTATTGCTGTAAGCATCGCCGTGTATTGCCCGACGGTGCGTGTCAGCGCCACCGAGCTCTCAGCTGCAGCGCTGGACGTCGCGCGCGCCAACGTGGAAGCCCATGGGGTGGAGGAGCGGGTACGCTTGATCCACGGCTCCCTTCTGCAGGGGATCGAGCCGCCGGTGGACATCATCGCCGCCAACCTGCCCTACATCCGCAGCGCCGAGCTCCATCGCCTCCCGGCCTCGGTGCGTGACTACGAGCCACTCACTGCATTAAACGGCGGCCCTGATGGGCTGCGCGCCTATGAGGCGTTGTTCGCCCAGATCGTCGCGCGGGGCCTGCGGCCCGAGCGTCTCTGCATCGAGATCGGGGACGATCAGGACGAGGCCGCGCAGCAGCTCGTCGCGCGCTACCTGCCGACGGCGCGGTGTACCCTGCTCCACGATCTCGCCGGGCGGCCACGTGTACTGGATATTGGTCTTCCTTGACATACACGTGGCCATCCTGCTACAATGTTGAGCGATGCAGTCAACTTATCGGCGCCGTCTGGGAGGAGCGCGGGAGGGCATATGCGACTTTCAATGAAGACGGATTATGGTCTGCGGGCGCTTGTGGACCTGGCGGAGCGGTATGGCCAGGGGCCGGTGCAGAGCGCCGAGATCGCCGCGCGCCAGAATATTCCGGAGTATTACCTGGACCAGCTCCTGATCGCATTGCGTCGCGCTGGTCTTGTACGCAGCGCCCGGGGCCCGCAGGGCGGGCATATGCTGGCGCGGCCCGCCCACGAGATCACGGCATATGATGTGATTGTGGCCCTCGAAGGCTCGCTGGCTCCGCTGAGCTGTCTGGAGGACACGCCGCAGGACGGGACAGACACGGGTCTGCAGTACGTCTGGCGGCGCATGCGCGAGGCTATTGAGCCGGTGCTGCGCAGCATCACGATTGCCGAGCTGCTAGAGCGCCAGCGGATGCGTGAGGCGCGGTTAGTGTGGGCCATCTAAGCCTGCACGCCCAGACCCACTGCAGAGCGTGCCTCAGATATTCTGCGGATCCTACGGAGGCTCTGTGCCGAAGGTTGTCAACAACGTCCTTGAGCTGGTCGGTGATACACCGCTGGTGCGACTGAATCGTGTTGTCCCGGCCGACGCCGCCACAATTTACGGGAAGCTGGAATCGCTCAATCCGGCCGGCTCAGTCAAGGATCGCATCGCGCTGTCGATGATCGAGGCGGCCGAGCGGGAGGGCAGGCTCAAACCCGGGGCAACAATCGTAGAGCCGACCAGCGGGAATACTGGCATCGGACTGGCGATGGTGGCGGCAGTCAAAGGCTACCGCTTAATCGTGACGATGCCGGAGGATTACAGTATCGAGCGACGGAAGCTGCTGGCGCGATACGGTGCGCAGGTCATTCTGACACCGGCTATTGAAGGCATGACGGGCGCCGTCTATGCTGCCCGGGAGCTGGTGGAGAAAAATCCGGACTATTTCATGCCGCAACAGTTCGAGAACCCGGCCAACCCGGAGATCCACCGCCGGACGACCGCATGCGAGATCCTGGAGGCCACAGGCGGTGAGATAGACGCCTTCGTCGCCGGCGTGGGCACGGGTGGCACGATCACCGGCGTTGGCGAGGTGCTCAAGCGTGAGCTGGGTGCTCGCGGCAGGCAAGTCCTGATCGTCGCGGTCCAGCCGGCGCGCTCGCCCGTACTCACCGGCGGGCGGCCCGGCCTGCATCGCATCGAGGGCATCGGCGCGAGCTTTGTGCCGAGCGTGCTCAATTTAGAGGTGCTGGATGAGATCATCAACGTGCGCGACGAAGATGCCTATGCCATGACCGCCCGGCTCACTCGTGAGGAAGGGTTGCTGGTTGGAGTGTCGTCTGGAGCAAATGTGTTTGCGGCGATTCAGGTGGCGCGGCGGCTCGGCCCCGGCAAGGTGGTGGTGACCGTGTTGCCGGACACCGGCGAGCGCTACCTGAGCACGCCGCTCGGCAGCCCATAGAACCCGGCATCGAAGATGAAGGTTACCGTCTATATTCCTACATCCTTGCGCCGCCTGGTCAATAACCAGGCGCGTATTCCGATCGAAGGAGCAAACGTCGGCGAGGTGCTGGCCCGCCTCGAGGAGCAGTATCCTGCCCTGCGCGGGCAGATCCGCGATGAGAAGGGCTGCGTGCTTCGCCATGTCAACGTCTACCTCAATAACCAGGAGATCCATGAGCTTCAGGGCACGGACACGCCGGTGCATGATGGCGACGAGGTGGCGGTCGTTCCGGCCCTGGCAGGAGGCGCAGGAGTGGTACAGGTCTTCACCCCAGAGCAGATGAAGCGCTACCACCGGCATATCATCATGCCGGAGGTCGGTGGCAAGGGCCAGCGCCGGCTCTTAAGTGCCAAGGTGCTGCTGATCGGCGCCGGTGGCCTGGGTTCGCCGGCTGCCCTCTACCTGGCTGCTGCAGGCGTCGGGACACTCGGCATCGTCGATTTCGATGTCGTGGATATTTCCAATCTGCAGCGCCAGATCATCCATCACCTGCACGACGTGGGCCGGCCCAAGGTGCTTTCCGCTGCGGAAACAATCCGGGACATCAACCCGGACGTAAAGGTTATCCCGCACGAGGTGGCGCTCTCGTCGGAGAACGCCCTGGAGATCTTCAGCCAGTACGACATCATCGTCAACGGCTGCGATAACTTCCCCACGCGCTATCTGGCGAACGACGCCTGCGTGCTCCTGGGCAAGCCGCTCGTCGATGCCGCAATCTTCCGCTTCGAGGGGCAGGCCACGGTATTTATGCCGGGCCACGGCTGCTACCGTTGCCTGTATCCAGAGCCACCGCCGCCCGGGGCTGTGGCCTCCTGCGCCGAGGCGGGCGTGCTGGGGGTGCTGCCCGGGCTGCTCGGCTGCATCCAGGCCACCGAGACCATCAAGCTTATCCTGGGCATCGGTGAGCCGCTGATCGGCCGCATGCTGCTGGTGGATGCCCTTAACATGGAGTTCCGTGAGGTCAAGACTCGCCGCGATCCGAACTGCCCGGTCTGCGGTGACAACCCGACCATCAAGGAGCTGATCGACTATCACGAGTTCTGCGGCGTCCCCAAGCCGCGCAGCGAGAAGGAAGATCTGGAACTGGCTGCCTCCCGCGCCGGCGTCACCGCACGGGCATAACGCTCCGTTTTCGCTTCCCTGCCGGCGTCTCTAGCGGTGTGCTGCGGCGCGCAACAGGTCGGCTCGATCAACCATCCCCGTGAGCCTGCCGGTCGCATCGACGACCGGCAGGAGCTTGCGGCGCTCAGCCAGCATGCGGCGGGCTGCCTCGATCACCGGCGTATCCTCGCGGACCACTTCGACCGGCGCGAGCATCAGATCGGCAGCGCGTGTGCCGGTCTCCTGGCGCAGCAGCGCCTGCTGCTCTGGGGACAGGTGCACAAACGGCAACTTGCTCATCAGTACCCGCACCAGGCCGGTCCGGTGCTGGGGGTCCACGCGCCGGAGGAGTTCGGCATCGGTAATGATGCCAAGCGGCCGCCCTTCCGCGTCCACGACCACGGCATGGTTCAGCCGCGTGGAGATGACGGCATCGAGCACATCCGGCAACGGCGCATCTGCCTGAACAGTCGGCACCCGACGGGTCATGACGTCGGCTACCGTGATCTTACCAGCAATCGGTCCGGCTTGAGCCGGCAGGACCAGCCCGGGCGCTTCGGTCAGACTATAGCCTTCGCCAATGGTGCGTAAAATGTCGGCACGGCTGAGTATTCCCACCAGCCGGCCGGCGGCATCAACCACCGGCAGGCGCTTGAGCCGCCGGCTCACCATCAGATGCGCTGCCGTGGCCACGCGCTCGTCGGGCGAAACGGTGACTACCTGCCGCGTCATGACATCGGCGGCGGTTGCCCCGCCTGCGGCCAGCGCATCGAGTTCATGCGCCAGGGCAGCCGGATCCAACGCACCCAGCAGCTCGACACGCATGCGCAGGCCGCCGCGCTCAATCAGGTCGCTGTTCGTGACGATGCCCAGCAGGCGTCCGGCCTCGTCAACCACCGGCACAGCGCGGTAGTCACGGTTGATCAAGAGCTCCACAAGTTCCCTCAGGGGAGTCGTCGGCCGCACCGTGACCGGCTCAGGCGTCATGATTTCCCGCACGCGCAGGTCAGGCGGGATCGGACGCAGGGCTCGGTGAGCGTACTTCACCACCTCAACCGTCTCAACGGTCACCAAGCCCTCAACAACCATCCGGCTGATTTCCGGCAGCAGACGAGCCACCCGCTCAGGATGATCGACCCACTCAATCACCAGCGGCAGGCTCGCACTTAACACCTCGATGCCGGCAGTGTGGATCTGACTATGCGCGCCGAAGCCGGCCAGCCCGCGCATCACAGTCGCCCCGGCTGCACCATCGCGCCGCAGCCGCTCAAGGATAGCGAGATAGAGCGGCTGCCCCTGCCAGGTATCGCCCTCGTCGATGTAGATGCGCACTCGCCGCGCCGTGCCTATGGTCTCCATACGTTCTGTCCCCATGCTCGTCCGCCAGATCGAGACTTCACAACGCCCGCGCGGCCAACATGCCTGCTACCACGGCTGCAAGCGTCAGCGTCACGCTCCCCAGCGTATAGGTGCAGGCGCCGATGAAGTCCCCGCGCGCGACCAGGTGTACGGTCTCCAGGCTAAAGGTTGAAAACGTCGTGTAGGCGCCGAGGAAGCCGGTGGTTACGAACAGGCGAGTGCTCGGGCGCCCGCTGAACCGTTCGGTGACCAGGGTGAGATAGAAGCCGAGGAGCAGGCTGCCGGTGACGTTGATGAGCAACGTGCCGAACGGAAAGGCGCCTCCCCAACGCTGCACCGCCCATCCGGAGACCAGGTAACGCGCCGGCGCCCCCAGCAGGGCACCCAGGCTTACCGCCAAGTGTGGCGCCAGGTTCGCCCGGAAGATTCCTAAACAGCCGGCACCGCTCGAACGAGCCACAGGCTGTGGCATGTCAGGCCGCACGCGTGCAGATGCTCGCTCAAATCCAGTGGGCGGTGCTTGTACTGCGCTTGCTCTGTCACTACTATGATCACGGTCTCGCTCTGGCAGCATCATCTCCCTACCGCTCTGCGGTTATCGCATCCCGCCTGAAGCAAGTATGCCGGCCAGCGCGCTCCCCAGGGCAGCCCCGGCGACACCCAGCAGCATGCTCGCGAAGATGTTAGCCAGCGCAGCCTGATAACTCCCCCGGCGTGCCAGCGCCACCGTCTCGTACGCCAGCGTGGAGAAGGTCGTGTACGAACCACAGAAGCCGATGGCAAAAAAGGGTGTCAGCACTGCCCCGACCGGCCACTGCACCGCGAGCGCTGCGATGAATCCGAGGAGCACGCTGCCGCTCACGTTCACCAGGAACGTCCCCAGCGGAAACTCTGGGCCGTACCGCCGGGCCGCCCAGAGGGAGACAAGGTAGCGCGCGTTCGCCCCCAGCACGGCGCCGGCCATGATCAGCAGGTAATCGTATGGCATCTGGCTCAGGAAGTATCTGTGAGTAAATCAGTAAGTTACATTGAGTAGTTAGCTTAGCACAAGTAAAGACCTGCAAGACGGGTTAAAACAAAAGGCTCCCGAATGCGTATGCAAGCGCATTCAGGAGCCATCAGCACACCGGCAGTTCGGAGGTAGCGATCGCCCCAAGAACTACCCCACAGGCGGGCCCCATCACCCGCGCGCCGCTCGCGTGCGCGTGGCTCAATGGTACCCGCACAGTGCGGCTGCCGTCAACTCGCCACAAGCCGCTGCAGGCGCGGCTTCATCTCGCGAAGACCGGCCTCAACACCTTTTTCTCCATTGAACACGGGGTTCCAGAACTCGTTCGTAAGGACCGCATTGATGTCGCTGGCCCATTTCGGATGGAAGAAGAGCAGCTCCGGCCGCACGGCGTTGTTGTACGCTTCAGTCACAACAGACACGCGCACGTTTGGGCGATTCTTGAAAATCTCGGCCGTCCAGCGCGGCACGTCGTCGCGCACGGCCGGCGGCCGACCCTCGAAGAAGGCAAGCCGCGAGCCTTCGGTGAGCCAGCGCATGAACCGCCAGGCATGCTCACGGTACTTTGAGCCATTGGCGATCTTATGGTCGAAGATATACGCCTGCGGGCTGGCTTTGGCTGTGGCCGTGCCTTTCGGGAACGGCGCAAACGCCCAGTCCAGGTCGGCCGGCAGGTTGGCGTACTCCAGCAGCTCCCAGGCTCCCAGCACGCTGAAGGCCGTCGTGCGTTGCCGGAAGTCCGCGCTCTCGCCGGACTGCGGCCACACCCGGTGCTTCCAGCGCAGATCTACGAACGCCTGGTAGGCCGCGATCATCTCAGGGCTGTCGCACACGACCGTCTTATAGTCGTCGTTTATCCAGGTGCCGCCGAACATCGACTGCGGCATCAACACAAAGCTGCCCAGCCGGTTAATGCCGTGGACGGCGGTACGCCCATCCGAGCCGATCCGCACCAGCCGCCTCGCCATTTCGACAAAGCGCTCCCAGGTCCAGGAGGGCTCGTTCCAGCGCTCGGGGGGCTCGGCCAGGCCAGCGGCCTGCAGCTGGTTGCGGTCGTAGATCAGCGCCACTGCCTCGGCCTGGTTGGCAAACGGCAGACTATAAGTCTTACCCTGCCACTGGGAGCCGTACTCAAACAAGAGCTGGTTAAACTTGCCAGTATCGATTTTGTCGCGACGGAAGAGGTCTGAGATATCCTGCGCTAGGCCGAGCGTTACCGCGAGATAGGCCGCGCTGTGGATTTGGAGCACGTCCGGCGGCTGTCCGGCGACAACCATCGCCACGAGCTTCTCCATGTACTCAGCCGCGCCACCAGGGCGGATGGTGAGTTTCACGGTTATCTCCGGGTTGCTCGCGTGGAACTGGTCCAAGAACTGCGGTGCCTGCTGCGCCTGAGCTGGATTTAAGTACTTGTACCATTCAATCGTTGCTGGCTGCAGCGTAGAGATGCCGGCCTGCCCAGCCGGTGCCCGCTGCCCGCCGGCACGACACGCCGGAAGAGTGCCGACTACCGCGGCCGGCAAGAGCATCGCACGCCGGGTCAAGCGCATCCGAGCGCCGGCTCCTGCTCCTGAGGCACTGAACGCCCGCATGGGATGAGAACGCTGCTGGATCATGCTGCCTGCTCCTCGCTCGAGGGTCACGCTGTGCTCTCCCGGCAAATGCCTGGCCGTGAGGATGGACGCCAGGGAGCGCGGTGCCTACAACACAGGTCGCATTATCGCGCTGTATGAAACAGGCTGCAACGACGCAATCGGTGGTTCAGATCCATCCCTGGTCAAGGCGAATGATTATCCGCCCCGACTAGGCCTCGCCAGCCCTGCCCCGGTCGCTGAAGGATTCCCCTATGCCGTAACGAGAAGGTTCTCACTGGCCTTTGTCGCGTTCGGTTCCAGCCAAGACGCTTCGGGGCTGGCCCGCGCCCGCCGGCGCGGCGGGGAGGCCTAGCTTCTGGCGCAGGTAGCGGCCGGTGTGCGACTCTTCACACCGAGCGACCTCCTCCGGAGTACCGCAGGCGACCAGGTAGCCGCCGGCGTCGCCACCTTCCGGCCCCAGGTCGATCACGTAGTCGGCGCTGGCGATCACGTCGAGGTTATGCTCGACGACCAGGACCGTATTGCCGGCATCCACCAGGCGGTGGAGGATAGCGAGCAGCCGCTCGATGTCAGCGAAGTGCAGGCCAACGGTCGGCTCGTCCAGGATATACAGCGTGCGGCCACTGCTGGGCCGGCAGAGCTCGGTAGCCAGCTTGAGACGTTGCGCCTCACCACCGGAGAGCGTGGTGGAGGACTGGCCGAGCTGCATGTAGCCCAGCCCGACTTCCCGTAGCGTACGCAGGATAGCATGCGCCGGGGGTACGTGGGCGAAGAACTCCTCGGCCTGTTCGACGGTCATGGCCAGCACGTCGGCGATGCTCTTCCCCTTGTACTTGACCGCCAGCGTCTCAGGGTTGTAGCGCTTCCCGCCGCAGTGGTCGCAGGGAACCTCGACATCGGCCAGGAAGTGCATCTCGATGCGGATGACGCCGTTGCCCTCGCAGTGGTGGCACTGCCCCTTCGGGTCGTTGAAGCTGAAGCGCGACTTATCGTAGCCGCGCACGCGGGCCTCCGGCAGCTGGGCGAACAGGGCGCGGATGTGATCGAACAGCCCGGTATAGGTGGCCGGGTTCGACTTGGGCGAGCGGCCGATGGGACTCTGGTCTACCACAATGACCTTGCTGAGGTGCTCGATACCCTCGAGGCGGTCATGCGCGCCCGGCGTCACATTCGCCCCGTGCAGGTGCATCGCCAGCGCCTGGGCCAGCACGTCGGAGACGAGGGTCGATTTCCCGGAGCCCGAGACACCGGTGACCGCCACCAGCGTGCCTAGCGGGATAGCCACGTCGATGGTTTTGAGATTGTGCTGGCGGGCGCCGCGAATGGTCAGCCATGCACCGCTGCCGCGCCGCCGCTCACGGCGGATCAGGCGGTCGCGCTGCCGCAGGTAGCAGCCCGTGAGCGAGGCGCTGGACTGCAAGATATCCTCGAAGGTGCCCGTAGCCACGACCCGGCCGCCCTGCCTGCCCGCGCCCGGGCCGAGGTCGATCAGGTAGTCGGCCGCGCGCATAGTCTCTTCGTCATGCTCGATGACGATGACCGTGTTGCCCAGGCTGACCAGCTCTCGCAGTGTGGCAAGCAGGCGGCCGACATCGCGCTGGTGCAGCCCGATGGAGGGCTCATCCAGCACGTACAGCGCATCGACCAGCTTCATGCCGACCTGGGTGGCCAGGCGGATGCGCTGCGCCTCCCCACCTGAGAGGGTCGAGGTGAGCCGGTTGAGCGTGAGGTAGTCCAGGCCGACGTTGATCAGGAACTGAAGGCGGTGGCGCACCTCGCGCAGGGCCTGCTCGGCGATCTGCTGCTCGGTCGGCGTAAGCGGCAGGTTTGAGAAGAACTCGTAGGCCTCACGCACGGTCATGCGGCCGATGTCGCCGATGGTCTTGCCGCAGAAGCGCACGGCGCGGTAGAGCGGGCGCAGCTTCTCACCGTCGCAGGCCGGGCAGGGCAGCTCGCGCATGAAGCCCTCCAGCCACTGCTGCCAGCGCTGGTTCTTGGTCTGGTGGTACCATCCCATGAACATGGGGATGATGCCCTTCCACTCACGCTCCTTCTCAACTTCGTACTGGTAGTCCCTGCCACGTCCTTCCTTGCGCAGGAGATACGTCCGTCCGCCCGAGCCCCACAGCAGGATGCGGCGGTGCTCTTCGGGCAGATCCTTCCACGGGCAGGCCAGATCGATGCCGAAGGAGCGGGCGACAGACTTGATCTGGTTGGCCCACCAGCCGCGCTCCAGCTCACGGCGGTCCAGCAGGGCGATCGCCCCGTCATAGCAGGAGCGTTCAGGATCAGGCACGACCAGAGCCGGGTCCAGCGTACGCACGACTCCCAGTCCTTTGCACTCCTCGCAGGCGCCGGCATGGTAGTTTGGACTGAAGAGCCTGGGCACAAGCTCGTGATCCAGCACCATGTGGCCGTTGGGGCACGCCGGGCGCTGGCTGAAAGCCAGCTGCCGGCCATCGGGCAACAGCACGTACAGCACCCCATCCCCCCGCGCCAGTGCGAGCTCGACCGAATCCGCTAACCGCCCGCGCGACTCCGGCTCGATGGTCAGGCGGTCCACCACCACGTCGATATCGTGCTCGCGTGTCGGATCCAGCCCCACGTTCGGTTCAGTTATGTCAATTATCCGGCCGTCAGCGCGCACGCGCACGAAGCCCTCGCGCACGAGCTGACGGAAGAGCTCACGGCAGTCGCCAGCCAGGCCGCGCTCAACCGGCGCCAGGAGCTGGACCCGCATGGGCGGCGCCGTTTCGTAGACCGCTGCGGCTTCGGCCACGCGGCGGACCGCCTCGGCGCCGGCATGCTCGCCATGAGCGTGGCCGTTCACCGACACCGCCGGCGGCTGCGGGGGCGCAACCGGCGCGCCCCCCAGCGGGAGGGCCATGATCGCCTCCACGATCTGGCTGGAGGTCAGGCCAGCCAGGGGCGCGTCGCACTCAGGGCAGTGTGGCCGACCCAGGCGAGCGAAGAGCAGGCGCAGGTAGTCGTAGATCTCGGTCGCCGTAGCCACGGTCGAGCGCGGCGAGCGCGCCGCGTATTTCTGGTCGATGGCGATGGCGGGTGCCAGTCCCTCGATCCGCTCCACGGCGGCATCGTCGGGCCGGCCGAGAAACTGGCGCGCGTACGAGGACAGACACTCCACGAAGCGGCGCTGCCCCTCGGCGAAGATGGTGTCCAACGCCAGCGTAGACTTCCCGGAGCCAGACACGCCGGTGACCACGGTCAGAGCGTTCTTGGGAATTTCGACGTCGATCCCTTTGAGGTTGTGCTTGCGGGCGCCGCGCACCTGCAGCAGCCGGCGGCGCGGCAGGCCGTCGGCCTGAAGCTCGCCGGGCGCAATGGAGAGCGCCGGTCCCCCACCGAACAAGATTTGTTTGAGGAGCTGCCCGGTGTGCGACTGCTCGACCTGCGCTACCTGCTCGGGTGTGCCGGTCGCCACCACCCGCCCGCCCGCTGCGCCGCCCTCCGGTCCAAGGTCGATGATCCAGTCGGCCACCTTGATCACGTCCGGGTTATGCTCCACGACCAGCACCGTGTTGCCGCGGTCGACCAGGCGCTGCAGGACGTCAAGAAGGCGGTGTACGTCAAGGAAGTGCAGGCCGGTGGTAGGCTCGTCCAGGATATAGAGCGTACGGCCGGTGGCCGGGCGGGCGAGCTGTTCGGCCAGTTTGATCCGCTGGGCCTCGCCGCCGGAGAGGGTCGTCGACGACTGGCCGAGCTGCATGTAGCCTAGGCCCACATCGACGAGCGTTTGGAGATAGCGCCGGATCACCGGCACATTCGCGAAGAACTCCAGTGCCTCGGCAGCCGACATCTGCAGCACATCGCTGATAGTCTTGCCTTTGTACTTGACCTTGAGCGTCTCGTTGTTGTAGCGCAGGCCGCCGCACACCTCGCAGGGCACTTCCACGGGGGCCAGGAACTGCATCTCGACCACGCGCGTGCCCCCGCCGCCGCACGCCTCGCAGCGCCCGCCCTTGACGTTGAACGAGAAGCGGCCCGGCTTGTACCCGCGCACGCGCGCCTCTGGCAGCTTGGCGAAGAGCGCACGGATGTGATCGAAGACGCCGATGTACGTGGCCGGGTTCGAGCGCGGCGTGCGCCCAATGGGGCTCTGGTCGATCTCAATGACCTTGTCGATATGCTCGATGCCCTCGATGCGGTCATGCTCGCCGGGGCGGTCTTTCGCTCCGTGCAGCCGCTGGGCCAGCGCCTTCTTCAGCACTTCGTCCACCAGCGTGGACTTGCCTGAGCCGGAGACGCCGGTCACACACACGAAGCAGCCAAGGGGAATCTCCACCGTGATGTTTTGGAGGTTATTGGCACGGGCGCCCACGATGCGCAGCACCTGGCCGGTGCCGCTGCGGCGTTTTTCGGGAATGGGAATGCGCCTGACGCCGGAGAGGTACTGGCCGGTGATTGACTCCGGCGTGGCGGCGATATCGCTCGCGCGGCCGGTCGCCACGACTGCCCCGCCTTCGCGGCCGGCGCCCGGGCCAACGTCTACTACGTAGTCGGCTGCACGGATGGTCTCCTCGTCGTGCTCGACCACCAGCACGGTGTTCCCGCGGTCGCGCAGGCGGGCCAAAGTGCGCAAGAGCCGCCCGTTATCACGGTGATGCAGCCCGATCGACGGCTCGTCGAGTACATAGAGCACGCCCTCCAGCCCGGACCCGAGCTGCGAGGCCAGCCGCAGGCGCTGTGCCTCGCCTCCGGAGAGGCTGTCCGCCGAGCGGTCCAGGGTAAGGTAGGTGAGCCCCACATCGCACAGGAAGCCCAGCCGCATGCGGATCTCGCGCAGCAGCGGCGCGGCCACCGCCGCCTCCCGCTCGCTGAGCTGCAGGGAGTTCACCCAGGCCAGGCATTCGTCGACCGCCATGCGAGCGACGTCCACAATGCTCTTGCCGTGGAAGGTGACCGACAGGCTCTCTGGGCGCAGGCGCGACCCACCGCAGGCCTCACAGGTGCGAAAACTCATGAACTGCTCGATCAACTCGCTTCCCGATTGCTCGTAGGCCTGGCGCAGCGCCGGGATAATACCCTCCCAGCGGCGAAGCTCCACCCCCTCGCCCTTGGCCTTGCCATCCTGGCTCTGCCAGCTCCAGCGGTACTCGAACTTGCGCCGCCCGGCGCCATACAGGATCAGCCGGCGGTGCTCTTCGGAGAGCTCCTGCCACGGCACGTCCAGGCTGAAGCCGAACGCCCGCGCCAGGCTCTCCCAGCCCTGCGGTCCTAGGCGGCTGTACAGCGTGTAGCCGGTCGAGGTCGTCGTAGCGATCGCTCCCTGGCGGATGCTCTTGGTCTTATCCGGCACCACCAGGTCGGGATCGATCTCCATCAGCTTGCCCAGCCCCTTGCAGCGCGGGCAGGCGCCGTGCGGACTGTTAAAGCTGAACATGCGCGGCTCAAGCTCGGGGAGATGGATCCCGCAGTCCGGGCAGCCGCCATAGCGGCTGAAGAGCTGCTCGCCCGCGTCCGTGAGCACGATGACTAAGCCCTTGCCCAGCTCAAGCGCCGTCTCGACCGAATCGGCCACGCGCTGGCGCTGTTCTTCGTCCACGACCAGGCGATCGACCACCACCTCGATAGTGTGGCGCTTGTAGCGCGAAAGCTCGATCTTTTCGTCCAGCGAGCGGATCTCGCCATCGATGCGGGCGCGCACGTAGCCCTGGGCCCTGAGCGTGGCCAGCAGCTCGCGATGCTCGCCCTTGCGGTCGCGGATGACCGGTGCCAGGAGCTGCAGGCGTGTCCCCGGCAGCAGGCTCATGATATGTCGGATGATCGTGTCGGGCGGCTGCGGCGTGACCTCACGGCCGCAGCGAGGGCAGTGCGGCGTACCGGCACGGGCGAACAACACTCGCAGGAAGTCGTAGACCTCAGTGATGGTGCCCACGGTCGAGCGCGGGTTACGCGACGTCGTCTTCTGGTCGATGGCCACCGTTGGTGAGAGCCCCTCGATATGGTCAACGCGGGGTTTCTCCATCTGTCCCAGGAACTGCCGCGCGTAGGCCGAGAGCGACTCCAGGTAGCGACGCTGGCCCTCTTTAAAAATAGTGTCGAACGCGAGAGAGGATTTCCCGGAGCCGGACACGCCGGTGAGAACGTTCAGGCGGTAGCGCGGCAGGGCGACGTCCACGTGGCGAAGATTGTGCTCGTGGGCACCGCGTACGATAATGCAATCCTGCGCCATCGCTTGCGTGGGGCGGTTGTCCGTACGCTCCACTGTGTGGGTCCTCCTCTCCGGCCTTGCGCTCGATCGGGCATGCTGCATGGTTGCTGCATGGAACTGGCGTTCTACTGTACGCGGCGAGCGGCTGACCTGTCAAGGCCCGTTGCGCGCGAGGCAATGCGGTAACGCTTGAACGGACAGGGAGTCGCGCAGCATGCCACGCGATAGTTACCGGATCCAATCTGCCGAGCGGCTGCTGGACGTGCTGGAGGCGGTCGCAGCAAGCACGCACGGCCTGCGCGCCGGAGAGATCGCCGCTGCGCTGGGGCTGCCCTTCTCCACGGCGCACCGGCTGGCTGCGCTGCTGGCGCGGCGGGGCTATCTCGCTGTGGAGCCTGACACACGCCGCTACCTCCTCGGTCCGGCCGTGCTGCGCCTGCGCGGCGGCCAGGCCGGGCCGGCCACGCTGGAGGAGGCAGCCCGGCCGCTGGTGCAGCGGCTGGCCGCGGAGCTTGGCGAGACGGCCTGCTTCGCCCTATACGACGTGGCCGGCGAGCCGTCCGCTCTGGTGGTATGTTCGGCCCGGCCGCGGGCCGTGCTCTGCGCTGTCTGGTCTCCAGGCATGCGGCTGCCGCTGCACGCCACCGCCCCCGGCAAGGTCCTGCTCGCCTTCGGACCGCCCGAGCGGGCCTCCGAGGTGGTACGGCGGGGCCTCGTGCGCTGCACCGAGCGCACGTTGACCGATCCCCAAGCGCTGGCGCAGGAGCTCCGGCAGGTGCGGGCGCAGGGGTACGCTACCGAAGTCGATGAATACGAGCAGGGGCTGGCCGGGCTGGCAGTGCCCGCTGGCAGCGGCGCGGACCTGGCCGGCGCGCTCGGCATCGCCGCGCCATCCGCACGGTTTGACCAACCGGCCCGACTGCGTGCCCTCGAACTCTTGCGTGCGGCAGCGACCGCCCTGGCCTTGCGGGTAGACGTCGGGGAGTGAGACAGGAGGGAAGAGGGGACTCTCCACCCGCTCCCCTCCTTCCTCCCTCTCGCCCACATCACACACCCTCGATGTCATCATGCCCTTAGATCAATACTATCTATTTCCGCCGGTAGCTTCCAGCCCGTTAGGCGTGAAACAACGCGGGAATAGCTCCTGCAATGTGGGGGTACCCGGCCATGCCCGGCACGTTGCCCCAGCGGCCGCACCGACGTATACTCTTCGTCGCGTCTTCCGGGCCGTTCGCTCGTGTCTGCAGGTGTGCAGCGCACGCAGGTGCGCTGGGGCGCGAGAAGGCAGGAACCTCCATGGGCGGAGCGTGCCGCATCATTGCCATCGCTAATCAGAAGGGCGGCGTAGGCAAAACCACCACCGCCTTCGCGCTCGGCGCCGCGCTGGCCGAACGCGGCCGGCGCACGCTGCTGGTCGATCTGGATCCACAGGCCGCTCTCACCGAGATCGCCGGGATCGATCAGGCCGCGCTGCCGGGGACTGTGTACACCGCCATGTGCGAGGTGGTAGCCGGTCGCGAGGTACACACCGGCGACTACATCGTCGCGGTTGAGGATCGGCTGGACCTGCTGGGCAGCAGCATCGAGCTCGCCGAGGCAGAGCCGGAGCTGCTGGGGCGCTTGCGCCGTGAGTACGTGCTCTCCGAGGTGCTGCTGCCACTGCGCGACCGCTACGACTGGATTCTAATCGACTGCCAGCCCTCGCTGACGCTGCTGCCGATCAATGCGCTCACCTGCGCCACCGGCTGTCTCATCCCAGTGACGCCGGAGCACCTGGCGGCGCGCGGGCTGGCCAGCCTGCTGCGCATGATCACCGCCGTGCAGCGCCACAAGCTTAACCCGCACCTGGTGGTGGAGGGTATCCTGCTCACCAACTATGACCCCCGTCCACAGTACACCCGCGAGATGGCCCAGCAGATCTGCGCCTTTGCCCAAGCGCGGGGCATCCCCATCCTGGGCGAGATCAAGCGCAGCGTGCGCGTGGGGGAGGCCTCGCAGGCCGGGGTGGCCTTGACGCGCTACCGGCCGGCGCGAGAGGTGGCCGATGCCTATCGGGAGGTAGCAAAGCAGCTCGATGGACGGTGCCCCTCGTAGGCGCGCGGGCGGTCGACCGCCCCGCCGTGATCCGTTCCGCGACCATGCTGAGCCGGCTGAGGCGGCTCCCGCGCTGCCGGCCCTGGTCAGCGCGCCGGCCGGCGCCGCAGCGCAGCCGGCGCTGCCGGTGGTGCGCCTCGTGCCCCTACGCGCCCTGTCCCTGGAGCACCAGCCCCGCGAGCTCGTGCCCGAGGAGACCCTCCAGCAGCTGGTAGCGCGGGGCGAGGCCACGCCGGCCGGACTGCTGGCAGCCCTCGACCGCCTGGCCACGGTCCCGGGGCGCTGGCAAGAGGTGCGCCGGCGCCTCGATGCCCTGGCGGCGAGCATCCGCGCCCAGGGGATCTTGCAGCCAGTCTTCGTCGTGCAGCGCGAGTCGCGCCTGGTGCTGCGCGATGGCCACCGTCGCTGCCTTGCCGCGCTCCTGGCCGGCCTGTCCGATGTTCCGGCCATTGTGGCCGAGGAGACCTCGTCGGTCGATGCCTTGGTGCGCCCGCTGGTGCTCAATGTGCAGCGCGAGGACCTCACCGCCATTGAGAAGGCGCGGGCCCTGCTGGCACTCTACGCGACCTGCGAGGCTGCGCTGCGCGAGCGCCTGGGCTGGTCCCGCGCCGCCCCCGCGGACGGCGCGTTCACTGTACGCGCGTACGATGAGCCTCCGGAACCAGGCGCAGCGGAGCCCGCTCCCGCGCCCGGCGCGCCGGATGCCGGCGGTGTCCCGACCGATACCGTTGTACGCGCGTACGATGGCCGCCAGGGCCCGAGCGATGATGACCTCCGCCAGGTCCGCGGCGAACGCGACCTTGCCCGCCTGGTGCGCGACTGGGTGCTGTCCCTCACCGGCTTCGGCCTCGAACAGTACTACCACCTCATGGCGCTGAACCGCCTCGCGCCCGCCGCCGCCGCCAAGGCCGCCGAGGCCGGCCTGACGGAGTTCCACCTGCGGCCGGTGGTCAGCCTGCCGCCGGAGCTGCACGAGCCGCTCGTCACCGTGACCATCACCCAGGCCCTCTCCGCCCGCGATGTGGCCCGCCTCGCTCGCCAGGTGCGCGACCAGGGCGAGGCCGCCCTCCGGCGCGCCCAGGCAGCCATCGGCCTTGCCCCCGCGTCCCCACGCGCCCGCACCACCTGGGCGACCCTGCTGCGCGCCCTGCCGGACGACTGGGCCGAGCGTGTGGAGCTACTCGACCGCGAGCTCGCCCTACTCCCGCCGCGCCAGCGCGCCCGCCGCCTGCAGGCCCTGCAGCTCCAGCGCGACCGTGCCCTCGGCCTGGCCGACGCCCTCGCACGGATCATCGCCCGGTATGAGCACGACAGTGATCGGTAGTCTCACCCTCTCCACCGCCGACCCAGCGCCGTCCGTTAGAGCCGCCCCTCGAGCCGCACCTCCCGCCCCATGCGTGCTGACTCTTCGGCGGCGAAGAGCACCGCCATCACCTGCCTGCCCCACTCACCTGGCACCGCCGGCTCGCCACCCTCGCGGATCGCCCGCGCCACATCCTCAAGCTGCCGCACGAAGCCGTTGCCCGGCGGCACAGGCATCGCGACCAGCTCCCTCGCATCGAGGTTCTCCGGATCCGTGGCCCATATCTCCCGGCCGGTATAGCGCACGAAGCCGCGGGTGCACATGTACTCCGCTGCAGCGTAGCTGAACGCGTGGTAGTGCCCGGTGAGATGCAGGGTGGCCACCTGCCCCGTGTCGAAGCGGATGAACAGCACCGCACCGTCATCGGCCGGATACTCGTTGAAATACGTGCCGACGATGGCGCTCACCGCCACCGGCCTGGCCCCGATGGTCCACATCAGCCGATCAATGTAGTGCACGCCGTTCGCCAGGAGCTGGCCCCCACCCTTGGCACAATCGAAGAACCAGAGCGGATTCGAGCCAAAGCGTCGCGGACTGTAGGCGACCTCGCTCCCCCACACGATCGCCCCAAAGCGGCAGCTCTGCAGCAGCTGCCGCGCAAATGACGGCACCGGATGGAAATGGTGGGTCAGGCCCACCGCCAGTACTACACCATTCCGTCGCGCCGCCTCGATCATGCGGTCACACTCCTCCAATGAGAGGGCCATCGGCTTTTCCACCAGGATATGCTTGCCGGCCTCGGCGGCATCGATGGCACACGAGGCATGCAGCCAGTGCGGCAACGCCACGATCACCAGATCGATGTCGGGGCTGCGCAGAAGCTCGTGGTAATCACCATACCCGCGCACGCCCTCCCCACCGTGCTCTGCCAGGAAGCCGGCTAGCCGTTGCGCATCGATCTCCGCCACCGCACGCAGCGCCACGCCGGACACGCTCTTCGCGGCCCGCGCATGACTGACGGCCACCCGCCCTGCACCGATAATCCCTATGCCCAGTTGCGTGGTCATCCGGCTCACTCCTCCCGCAACGTGTCCTGGTTCACCCGGCCGGGGAGTGTATGGCGGCCGCGCACCGCCGTCAACTCCCCTGGCACCCCATCGACAATCCTTGCCGGTCACACCTATACTCTGAGCAGATCACGCAGCACCTCCCTGCTCCACACGGCTCTTCAGAGCCGCGTCCCATTCCGCGATCCCAGGAATGTCTGGCTGAGGGATGTCTGGCCAAGGAGCGTCGTGGCAGAGCTCGCAAGGACATGGGTGAAGAGAGGCAGAGGAAGGGGATCTTCAGCAACTGGAGGTGAGGATCAGAGATGGACCCCAGGTCATCAGCGCTCCCCGGGCAAGGGACCGGGCAGCTCCAGGGCAAGGTCGTGATCATCACCGGTGGCGCCGGCGGCATCGGCAGCGCCATGACCCGCCTCTTCACCCGCGAGGGCGCGGCCGTAGCCATCGCCGAGATCAACATCGAGGCAGCGCAGGCACTGGCACAAGATGTTCGCCGTGCCGGCGGCGTCTGCGACACCTACGCCTGCGACGTGTCGGTGTGGCCGCAAGTCCAAGCCATGGTCGAGCAGGTGATGGCGCGACATGGCCGCATCGACGTGCTGGTGAACAATGCCTTGTACGTGAAGGGCTATGGGCTCCTCGATACCGATGAAGAGACCTGGAACCGGAACCTTGCCGTCACGCTCACCGCGCCGTTCCTGTGCAGCAAGGCGGTCTTGCCGCACATGCTGGCCCAGGGTAGCGGCACCATCATCAACATCGCCTCGGTGAACGGCCTCATGTCGTTCGGCGAGATCGCCTACAGCGCGGCGAAAGCCGGCCTGATCAATCTTACGAAGAACATCGCCGTAATGTACGGCCGCAAGGGCATCCGCTGCAACGCGATCGCGCCCGGCACGGTCCATACGCCGGTGTGGGACGCCCTGCTCCAGCGCGACCCGGAGATCCTGAACCGCATCGCCCAGTGGTATCCGGTGCGCCGCGTCGGCCGGCCGGAGGAGATCGCCGCCTGCGCCCTCTTCCTGGCCTCGGACCAATGCACCTTCGCGAACGGCGCCACCTTCGTGATCGACGGCGGGCTCACCGCGGGGTTCGAGCGCTGGATCGCCGACGCAGGCATGATGGACGTCGAGTGACCGCAACACCGCCACCACGGACGGGAGGGGCGACTAATCATTCGCCCCACCTCCCCTCTCCGTAGCGGAGAGATATGCGGCGAGGAACACCGAGCCGCAGGAGCGCCTTCTCCCTCCGCTGGGGAGAGGAGGCGTACCCGCCGGCGTGTTGCCCAGCGCTGCCCCTCCTCCCCTCGCCGCTAGGGAGAGGGGCTGGGGGTGAGGTCTCTCCACTCACCCTACGCCCGCACGCCAAGGGACGCCCGCACCCGCCGCGCGGCCTCGACCATGTTGGTCAAGGCGGGGATCACCTCGCGCTCGCTGCGCGTCTTCAGCCCGCAGTCGGGATTGACCCACAGCTGCTCGGGGCGCAGCACCTCCAGCGCCGCGCGCAGCCGCTGCTCGATCTCTTCCACCGAGGGAATGCGCGGGGAGTGGATATCATACACGCCGGGACCGATCTCCTGGGGGTAGCCCGTGCGGCGGAACACCTCCAGCAGGACCGCCTCCGAGCGGGCGTTCTCAATCGACAGCACGTCGGCATCCAGCGCCGCGATGGCGTCGATGATATCCTCAAAGTCGCTGTAGCACATGTGCGTGTGCATCTGCGTCGAGTCCTTCACGCCCGACGTGGCCAGGCGGAAGCAGCGTACCGCCCAGTCCAGGTACTCCTGCCATTGCGCGCGCCGCAGCGGCAGCCCCTCGCGCAGCGCCGGCTCGTCCACCTGGATGACCCGCAGCCCGGCGCGCTCCAGATCCAGCACCTCATCACGAATGGCCAGGGCGATCTGCCGGCACGTCTCCGAGCGCGGCTGGTCCTCGCGCACGAACGACCAGTTCAGGATCGTCACCGGGCCGGTGAGCATACCCTTCACCGGCTTAGTCGTCTGCGCCTGGGCGAAGGTCGACCAGCGCACCGTCATCGGCCCCTTGCGTTGCACATCCCCATACAAGATCGGCGGCTTAACATAACGAGAGCCGTAAGACTGTACCCAGCCGTGCTCGGTGAAGGCGAACCCCTCGAGCTGCATGCCGAAGTACTCCACCATATCGGCGCGCTCGTACTCCCCATGCACCAGCACGTCCAGGCCCAGCTCCTCCTGGAGCCGGATGACTCGCGCGATCTGTTGCTCCAGGAAGCGCTCGTACTCTTCCTGGGAGATCTCGCCATCGTAAAAGCGCCGTCGCATGCGCCGCACGGCCGGCGTCTGCGGGAACGAGCCAATCGTGGTGGTAGGCAGCAGCGGCAGGTTCAGGTGAGCGCGCTGAGCCTTACGCCGTTCGAGGTAGGGCGAGGCGCGGTGGTACGCCGACTCGTCCAGGGCAGCCAGTCGCTCCCGCACCGCCGGGTTGGTCAGGCGCGGGCTGCGGCGGCGCGCCTCCTGCCGGGCACGGCTCTCGGCGAGCTGAGCAGCGATGGCCTGCTCGCCCTCGTTGAGCGCCCGCGTCAGCGCCACCACCTCGGTCAGCTTCTGGTCGGCAAAGGCCAGCCAGCTCTTCAGCTCCGGATCCAGCTGCCGCTCCATCTGCACGTCGATTGGCACGTGCATCAGCGAGCAGGAGGGCTGGATCATCAGGCGGTCGGCCGGCACCGTCTCAGCGATCTGCCTGAGCAGGCCCAGCACGTCGTCGAGGTCGGCCGCCCACACGTTGCGCCCGTTGATCACGCCTGCAGCGAGCCACTTATCCGCCGGGAAACCCTGCTCCTGCAACAAGCGGAGATGCGGCTCGCGCCCGCGCACGAAGTCAAGCCCGATGCCATGCACGGGCAGCCGCACCAGGTACGGGTAAGCCTCGCCCACCTCCCCGAAGTACGTCTGGATCAGCAGCTGCGCGCTGCCGGCTGCCGGCGCCAGGCGCGCGTAGGCGCGCTCCAGGAGCGCAAGCTCATCCGGCGTGCGGTCCTGCACCAAGCACGGCTCATCGAGCTGGATCCACTGCGCACCCTGGGCGGCCAGGCGCTGCAGCACGGTGGCATACACCTCAAGCACCGCGTCGAGCACCTGCTCGCGCGTGACACCGTCGGCCTTCCCCAGCAGTACAAAGCTCAACGGCCCCAGCAGCACCGGCCGCGCTGGGATGCCCTCGGCCTGGGCCTCCGCCAGCTCCTCAAACGGCTTCTCCGATGCCAGGCGGTAGCGCATGTCCGGCTCGAAGTCCGGCACCAGGTAGTGATAGTTCGTATCGAACCACTTCGTCAGCTCGAGCGCCGGCACATCCAGGTCGGGCCGCTGCGCTCCTCGGGCCATGGCGAAATAGGTATCCAGGTCGACCGTCTGGCTGGACCAGCGATAGCGTGCCGGCACCGCGCCGGTCAGCGCAATCGTATCCAGCACGTGGTCGTAGAGCGAGAAATCGTTCACCGGAACCAGGTCAAGCCCAGCGGCGCGCTGGCGGGCCCAGTTTGCCCGGCGCACCTGGCGGGCAGCTTCCAACAGGGCCGCCTGGTTGATCGAGCCGGCCCAGTACGCCTCGACAGCGCGCTTGAGTTCACGATGCGGCCCGATGCGGGGGTAACCGATATTGGTCGCCAGTGCCATAGCGTGCTCTCTCTCCTGTTCCTGTGGTCGTGTGAGTAGTGCAGGTGTGCCCGTATCTTGCCCGGGAAGCAAGGCAAACCGCGCGTGCGCCACGGCGCCCTTCCGAGAGGGCGCCGTGGCGCGGTGCACAGGCACGCACTAATTATTACGCGTCATGGCATTGGCGATATGGTACCGCGCGGGCACGGTCGGCACCAAAGAGCGAGCGCCCGGCGAGGGGCTGTGTCGTGTGTGGCTGATGCCGGCTGTCGAATAAGTCCGCTCGACAGTTCCTACCAGCGAAGAGGCGTGTTCCCCTCGCCCTGCACTGCGGCGCGGCACTGTAGTGAAATATCACCTGGGCTGCGAGTCTCACCTGCATGACTACTCCTCGCCCCGTCGCTGCCCCAGCGGCATGCTTCTGCAGCCGGACGACGCCCAGCGCACGCGCGGCGCACAGGCCCTCCGCCATTATGTCCGTACATACCATAGACCCCAGCGGAATCAGGCAGCACCAGGACGCAGGAGGCAGACTATCTCTGACCGCGATCGACAAAGAGGCATGAGGAGGGTGCCAGGGTCGCGTACTCTTGGTGGCCGTGACCGCTACCGCTCAGCGGCTATGTGGTATGCCAAAGGGTGGCAATAGGGCCACTTGACACCATCCCGAGCGCATATTTATACTGAGCTCAGCTACATTCAATATAGGGAATGATAATTTCATAATGTCGAATAACAGGATGGGCGCGATGAGCCACGCGAGCCCCGCCAGCTTGCCTTTGACTCCTGTAGTTAGTAACAGCTCTGTAGAAACTACAGAAGAAACTACAGAAACTGTAACAAACGAGCAGGTGGCCTCCGGAACATCGCGTCAGCAGCGCCTGCCGAGCGATCGGGTCCAGTCACTCCGTCGCGCTTTCATGATCCTTGAGACACTGGCCAGCCACGGAGCAGCCGGGCTGCCCCTCAAGAAGCTCAGCCAGACAGTTGGCCTGCATCCTAGCACAGTCCATCACCTGCTGAGCTCGTTGCGTTTCCATGGGTATGTGGAGCAGGACCCCGACACCGGCTATTACCGACTTGGGGCAGCCGTGTTGACCCTGGCCAACCGCTATCTGCAGACCTGTGACCTTGCGCGCCTCGCCGAACCATTGCTGCGCCGGCTGCACCGGCAGTTCGATGAGCTGGTGGTCTTGGCTGTCCCCGCAGGCAGCCGTTACCATGTCGTCTACCAGCTCCAGAGCGCTCACCCCTTGGTCCTGAATCCTCGGCAGAGCACCGGCGATTTCCACTGTTCAGCCGTCGGCAAGGTATTGCTCAGCGGCCTGGATCCCGTCGAGCTCGATACGCTCCTTGCCAGCCGCTCATGGCCGCGCTACACCCCCTACACTATCACTGATCTCGACCAGCTCCGCCGCGAGATCGCACAGGTACGCGAGCAGGGCTATGCCGTGAGCCGTGAGGAGCACTACGAGGGTCTGATCGGCGTCGCGGCGCCGGTCTATGGGGCGACGGGTCATCTGGTAGCCAGTGTCGGGCTGGCCTTTCCAACCTTGCGCGCAGATCCGCTGCGCGAGCAAGCAATCCTGCTCGCCGTGCGCCGCACGGCCGCTGAACTCTCACTTCGTCTGGGCTACCACCCGGCGACGGCGTTCCTCCAAGACCTGAAGGAGAGAAACGTAGGGACTAGGGGCTAATCGCCCGCAGCACTGCGTGCACCGCGCAGCTGGTGCCTGACTCTGGGTGCCGCAGCGGATGGAGGAGCAAGCAAGCTAAGAGCGGCAGGCCTTTCTAGGGACGTCAGGTGGGGGCGAACCTGGCATGCTCTATTCAATGCTAAAGCGGCTCGGCAGTAGATGGCATGACACAGGCCTTGCAAGATGGGAGTGTACCTTACCTGCGGGAGGTGTGCCGATGCAGTCTCTCACGAGACGATCTTTACTGCGAGAGTGCGCTATGCTCGCCGTGAGCGTTGTAACTGCCTGCCGCCAGACGGGCGGGGGCCAGCAGGCGGGACAGCCCGCCGTCCAGGCCAGACCGCCGGTAACCATCGAAGTGCTGACGCGACCGGGACTGGCCGATCCCTGTCAATGCGGCCACAGCCAGTGGTATGCCACGATTACTCCCAAGCTGTTTACGCCGGAGACGAATATCACCGTGAACTTCATCGAAGGGCAGCCCAACGTCACGGAGAAGTTGCTGGTGCTGGCCGCAGCCGGCACGCTGCCGGATGTCTCCTGGTTTGCAGTGGTCGCTGACCACTCTGGCGGCCGAGCAGCTGCGTCGAAAGGCATCTTCAAGCCGCTGGACGACCTGGCGAAGAAGGACCCCAAATTCGACCGCACGCCCTATTTCAAGGCGCTGCTGGATGCCTTCACCGTAGACGGCAAGCTCTATGCCCTGCCCACGCACGGCCACTATGGCACCAACGTGCTGTACTACAACGCCAATTTGATCAAGGCCGCCGGCATCACTGTGCCGCCGGACGGAAGCTGGACGATTGACGACTTCATCGTGGCCGCGCAGAAGGTGGTACGCAAAGAAGACGATGTCTGGGGCTACATGCCGGGTGATCTCGACATCAGCGAGAGCGGCGTCTTCTTCGTGCGCCAGTTCGGAGGCGAGTTCCTGGACGAGGCCGGTCGGCGCTGCCTGCTGGATAGTCCGGAGGCCCGCGCCGGCCTGGAGTGGGTGTACAACCTCCAGGCCAAGTTCCAGACCATCGACACGCTTTTCCCGCAGGGTGGGTTCGTGCCGCGGTTCCAAGCAGGCAAATTAGCGTTCTTCAGTAACCCAATCGGCGCTGTAGCGCTCTACAAGAAGCCGGGCCAGCAGATCGTCACCTTCGAGGTTGGCGTGGCTCTGTTCCCAAAGCATCCTCGAGGCTGGCGGGGCTCCCAGGCGTCCGGCGGAGGTATGGGCATCACCGGCACGCAGAAGCAGGAGGCCTCCTGGGAATGGATCAAGTTCATCACCAGCAAGGAGGTCGGTGTGCTGGGGGTGACCGAGGGAGGAGCCGGTGCGCCAGGCGCGCGCATTGACGTCTGGAACGATCCCCGTCTCCTGACATTCGACCCGATCTTCCGTACGATGGTCACAACGTTCCCCCAGGGTCCTGCCTCGTTGCGCCTGCCGGCGAACCATCGCCGCACCGAGCTGGTGCAGGTGGTGAATGAGGAACTGCGGCGATATTTCCGTGGCGAGGTCGGCTTAAATGAAGCCACAGCGCGCGCTGTCCAGCAGGCGAACGTGGTGCTCGCCAGTTAGCGGGTAGCTGCCAGGCCACCAGCGAGAGGTCAGGCACTGATGCGGGTATTGGTGAGGCCGGCATGGAGAGGGCCCTCCTCGGAGAGCCGAGTGTACCCGCGTATGGGAGAGCGAGATGAGCGATCGCATACGGCTTGCCCTGCTTGGCACCGGCGGCATTAGCCAAGCAGCTCATATCCCTGCCTGGAAGCAGATCCCTGAGGTTGAGATCGTTGCCCTCGCCGAGCCGGATCCAGCACGCCGCCAACGCGCCTTAGAACTCCTTGGCGATCCGGAGGGAGCCCAGATCGCCGCATATACCGATGGCGATGAACTGTTTGCTGCTGTCCAGCCGGACCTGGTGGATATCACTATCCCTCCAGGTCCGGCCAAGGAGCGGGCGATCCGGACCGCCCTGGCAGCAGGCTGCCATGTCACCTGCCAGAAGCCGTTCACCCTGGATGAGGCGACGGCCAGAGCACTGGTGCAGGGGGCAGCAGCAAGAGGACGCATTCTCTCAGTGAACCAGCAGGCCCGCTGGGCAGGGGCCTTCGCCCGCGCTCGGCAGCGGATCGTCGACGGGAGCCTGGGGGAGCTCCGGACCATCCAGCTGTGGGCGGACTTCCGCAACGGCGGCCCGATGCAGTGGCTGTACTACTCAGTTCATAGCTTCGACCTCATCCGCTTCTGGGCCGGGCGAGAACCGAAGCGGGTGCTGGCCTGGCACAAACCGCAGACGGTACAGGGCCACTACCTCTTGGCGGTGTGGTTGGACTTCGATGGTGTCCTGGCGGCGCAGATCTGGGATGAAATGTCATCCTCGACCACGCTTCGCTGGGGCTTCCGGCTGATGGGCAGTGGAGGAACCCTGCGCGGACACGAAGCCTTTGGCTCGCGCATGTTCCCCGCTGAGGTGATCTTTACACCCGCCGGTACGCTCGGGGAGCTGGTTGAGCCGGTGCCAGAGCGGTACATCCCGGATGCCTTTCGAGCGTACTTTTCGGCGTTAGTTGCGGCCGTCACTGGCCGTGGTCCAGTGCCGACGCCAGCGGCGGACAATCTCAAAACCCTGCGCCTGGCGTTCGCCGCCCGTGAAGCAGCCAGCCAAGGGAGCTGGGTAGAGGTCAACCTGGACGGCCTGGCCGAGGCGGGGTCCCTCTAAAGAGCGCGGCAACACGATCGCGGCGAACGTGTCGGTAACCTAAGCGGCGAACGTGTCGGTAACCCTAATTAAGGAGGGGTATTCTGATGAACGCACTGACTACTCCCACCACAGTGGTTCCTGACGCCTACCAGGCCACGGTGACCCGCCGGGATCTCGTTAAGCGGCTCGGTCCCTGTGCTCTTGCCTCCAGCTTGATCTACACGGCGTGCCGCGCCCCCGACAGGAGGGGTGCACCTGAGCCGCAGGTGCAGGTCAAGGAGACGTCGCTGTGGGTATACGATGCCTTTGAGCCGCTTCTCACCCTGCGGCAGGACTTAGACCGGCTTGTCTACACCCCGTTCGCCCAAAAGTACCCGCAGATCAAGGTCCAGCACGACAGCGTTTCAACAGGCGACTTTTATGCGAAGGTCCCGGTGCTCTTTGCCAGTGGCAAGCCACCTGATGTGCTGTGGGTACAGACCTTCGTGCACTACACCTACATCGAGCAGAACCTTGCCCTTGATCTAATGCCTCTCATCGCTCGAGATAAACAGCTTAACCTGCCGGACTTCTGGCCAAAGGCGCTTGCCTCACTGCGCAAGGGCGGCGGATTGTACGGCTTGCCGTACAGCATGCAGACGCTTGCCGTCTACTATAACCGGCAGCTCTTCCGTGAGGCAGGCCTGACCTTCCCCAAGGATAGCTGGACCTGGCAGGAGTTCCTCGAGACGGCCATGCGGCTGACGCAGGTCGAGGGCGGCGAGGCGAAGCGCTTCGGCGGCGGTCCGGTGTGGCCTACATCCTGGATGTATGAGAGTTTTCTCCTCCATGCCGGCGGCAGTATTCTGAATAAGGAACGTAACGCGCCGACATTGACATCGCCCGGTTCGCTGCACGCGCTGGAATGGTCGGCGGACTTTTACCTGAAGTACCGTGTCGCGCCGAACAAGCTGAACCCGCTTCCTCGTGGCTTAGGCTTTAAGACCGGACATATTGCCATGATGGTGAACGACCTACCAGTCCGCGAGGATCTGAATCGCCTGACGCCTCCGCTTGATTACGACGTGGTGCGTCTGCCGAAAGGGCCGCTGAACAACCTGTCCGTCACGGGTGGTGGGGCATACTGGATCAGCGCGCAGACGAAGGCGCCGTATGAAGCGTTCCTGTTGTTCTCGGCACTGCTGAGCAAGGAGGCAGCACCTGCCTATGGTCTGAGCGGCATTCCCGGCCGCCGCTCGGCCAGCGATCTTATCAAGGTGCCGGGCCAGCCGCCGGAACGTGTCCAGGTCTTTCTGGATGCGATGCAGGATGCACCGAGTCCGACCTGGGCCGAACATAGGCACAACCTCAAACTTTGGCAAGCCTGTGCCCAGCCTCTCGATGCCGCGTTCCATGGCGACCTTCCGCTGCGTGAGGGAATAGCGCAGGCACAGCAGGCGCTCGAAAAGGTGCTGGCAGAGCAGTCCTAGCAGAGAACCGGCACAGCGGGAGCAAAGGGGAGAGCTCTATATCGCCAGCCAAGCTATACGGAGAGACGACCCATGGCCATGTTTCTGCCTTCAGGCGCACGAGGAGAAGTGCGGCCAGAAGAGCTTACCATAATATACCGCTCTGATTCATCGGCCGAGGCGGCAGCGGCTGAGGAGCTCCAGCGTTTCCTTGCGCAGATGTCTGGCCAGGTGCCCCGATTACTCGACGAGGTTCGTTCACCTGATGCTCCAACGCCACCCCTTGTTCTGAGCGTAGGCCGGACCCGCCTGGCGACCGCGCTTCTGGCGAACGGGACGCTCCGCGAGCCGCAAGAGCAGCACCCGGAAGCGTATCTCATTCGCTCGTTCGCCACCGATGGCCTGCACGGTGTCCTCTTTCTCGGGGGCTGCGGGATCGCCACCCTCTACGCGGTATATCACTACCTGGAGCATTTCTGTGGCGTCGGCTTCTTCTGGGATGGCGATCATATCCCCCAGCGAGCCACTGTGCCGGTACACGGGATCGAGGTGGCAACGCACCCGGCCTTTCACGAACGTGTGTACTTTAATCCATGCCTCTGGTACTACACAGTTTCGTGGTGGGGTTGGGATGAGTGGCGGCGCTACATCGATTGGATGCTGAAGAACCGGTTTAACATCCTCGACATGGGCTGGAGTCCCGGGCTAAATGCCCTCTGGCAGGAGGTCTGGGCTACGTTCGGGGTCGTGATTGCTGATGAAACGTGGTCCGGTCCGCCTTATGACCTTGGAGGAGCATACAGCGGCATCGAGCCGCCGCTATCCGCGGCGTGGCGGGAAGGGCGCGCCGCGCTGCTCCGCCAGATCATCGACTATGCCCGGGCACGGGGGATGCGGATTGTTGCGCCCCACGTCTCCGGGGCTGTTCCACCGGAGTTTCAGCGGCTCCACCCGGATGCACCGCTGCTGCGCAGCGTGTGGGCGGGTTTTCCCCCGCACTACTATCTGGATCCCACCAGCTCCCTCTATCAGGACCTCGCACGGGCCTTCCTGGAAGCGTATGTTGCCCGATATGGCACTGATCATCTCTATCAGCTCGCCAACCTGGGTGAGCTCGAGCTGCAGGAGCCAGAAGAGGTCAAGAGACGCTTCCGCCTCGGGATCGCGCGAGCCAACTTCGAGGCGATGAACGCCGTCGACCCGGCCGGCGTGGGCATTTTGCCGGCCTGGACCTATCTGGGGAAGGCATGGACGCCCTCGGAGATCCAGGCCAGCATTACGGCGCTCCCCAGGGAACGGATCCGGGTCGTCGATTTCTGGGCCGAGCAGGCTCCGCTCCATCGGGAACTCGACTACTTCTTCAATGCCCCCTGGTACTTTGGAGTGTTCCACGCCATGGGCGGGGACACGCATCTTCATGGTAATATGCCGCTGCTTGAGCGCCGGCTCAAGGCGCTCCAAGCCGATCCACACGCCACGAGATGCGCGGGGTTCGCCCTGCTGAACGAGGTGAGCGGGCACAACTACTTCTACTATCAATTTGCTTGCAAACTGGGCTGGAATCCGAGCGAGGTCGACCTCGCTTCATTCACCCACCAGTATGCGCTCTGCCGCTATGGCGAGCCAGCGGCGGCGCCGATGCAATCCGCGTTAACGGAGCTCCTTGACAGTGTCTACGGTGTTGATGCTGTTCCAAAGCCGCTGTACTGGCACCGACTCGGATCACGGTTCGGCGCTGATATTGTGGAAGGCCAGCGCCATGGCGACTCGCTGCGCCGTGCCCTGGAGAGTGCGCTCAAGGCCGCCCCGGTGGCACAGGGCGATGCCCATTACCTGCATGACCTGAACGACATCGCGCGCTGCTACCTGGCAACCCTGTTCAATGCCGCTGTCCTTGCCATGGTCGGGGCGTACCGACGGCTCGATGACGACGGCTTCCAGCATAAGGCGGAGCTCGCTGAGCGGTACATGGCAGCGATCGAGGAACTCCTCAGCCTCGATGACTACTACTGGCTGGATCCAGTTTTGCATGCAGCGCGGGCACTGCCGGGTGCGCCGGCAGATGTCGACCGGCGAGCGCGCGACATCCTGACTCTCTGGGCCGGACATATTCGCGATTATGCCTGCCGTGATCTCTATGAGCTCGTGCGGTACTACTACCGCCCACGCGTCCACGCCTTCGTCCAAGAACTCCGGCGGCGGCTCGCCAACGGGCAATGCATGCTGAATTACCAGCCCGGTGAAGTGCGCCTCAACCAGCTCTACACCGAGATCGAACAGCGATGGGTGCTCGAAGGCGCACCCGTCCGTCCAGGCAGGCCGGACCCGCAGGCGGTCGTCTCGGTAGTGCGTCGGCTGCTGCAGGACTTCCCTGCTGACCTGCTCCCCACAGCGACCGAGCACCAGTCGCCCTAACCAGCAGCGAGTGGCAGCCTTGCTGGCGGTCAGCTGGTCTTCCTGCAGACGGGGATGAACCCGTGAGCTACATTTGAGTATAGTGAGCGAGGAGGGCGTAGACATGAAGGTAGGCTGCTTCGCCGTCGTCGAGCCATTCCTGCCGTTTGAGCAACAGCTTGCACGGATTGCTGCACTTGGGTTCAAGTATGCAGACGTTACTGATAACCATGAGGGTGGGTCACTGGGTGTTGAATTCGGCTTTTCGCCAAGCGTCGGCCTTGATGCGAACCCGTTTGACATCCGGCGGGCATTCGAGCACGCTGGACTGACCCCGACCACTTGGTGCGCCCACGCCAATCTGCTCGACCCCTCCGCTCCCTGGCGATACGGGACGGCGCAGATCCTGAAGGCCATACGCAACGCCGCGGCGATTGGTATCCCCTACGTCATCACGACCGAAGGCGATCCCAAAACGGCGTTTGGTCACCGGCTCACAGAGCGCGAGCGGGTCTTTACTGATCGCCGAGCGGCTGTACGAACCGCTGCGTCTGGCAGAGGACCTGGGGATCACCATCCTGTTGGAGCCCCATGGTCCGGTGACCGATTCGATCGAGGGAATGGAGGCCATCCTGCAGGCATGCGGCCAGCCACCTCATCTGGGAGTGAACCTTGATACGGGCAACGCATGGCTCGGCGGCGCGGACCCGGTGGCGTACGCCCGGCACTTCAGCCGGAAGATCGCCCATGTCCACTGGAAAGATCTGCCGGCTGAGTTTGCCGAGCGGCGGGGCAAGCAGTTTGGGTGCGGGATGGCGCCCATCCCACTAGGGCGCGGCGTGATCGACCTGCGCGGGGTCGTGCGTGAACTCCAGAATGTAGGCTTTGATGGCCACACCACCCTGGAGGTCGCGGGCGACGCAGCTGTGCTGGCTAGCCGAGAGTACCTGGCTGAGATCGGAGCGCTCAGCTAAAGCACTCAAACAGCTCAGGCAGGATGATCCGGCTCTAAGAGGGCGCACCGCGCTCGCGGAAAAAGAGATCTGAGAGCAGCAGCGCGAACGTTGAACACAGATAGATAAAGGTGATATAAAATAAAAATAATAAATAAATAGTATTGTTAGGGAGAAAGAGTAGAGAGGTGAATAGAGATAAGGACGAGGAAGCAGTGGAGCCCTATCGCGCGGCAATCATCGGCTGTGGGCGGCCCCTCCACGGCCAAGGGGGTGGCTTCGGCATCGCTCATGCCCACGCCCGAGCCTATGCTGCTTGCCCAAAGACTCACCTCATCGCTGCTGCCGACATCAACCAGGAGAACTTGGATGCTTTCTGCGCCGAGTATCACGTGCGGGGGTATCGTGATTACCAGGCGCTCCTTGCTCAGGAGCGCCCAGACATCGTCAGTATCTGCACTTGGCCGCCGTTACATGCCGCAATGGTCATCGACGCCGCCGCAGCTGGGGTGCGGGCGATCTGGTGCGAGAAGCCGATGGCGCTCTCGCTTGGTGAGATCGACCAGATGCTTGCCGCCTGCGCCCAGCATGGGGCGACACTGCAGGTGAACCACCAGCGGCGCTTTGCCGCACAGTTTCGCACGGCGCGCGAGCTGATCCAGAGCGGGCGCCTGGGCGAGCTTGTCCGCATCGAAGGGTACGTTCCGGACTGGGACCTGCTATCCTGGGGGACGCACTGGGCGGATATGATCCGCTTCTTGAATGAGGACCGGCCAGTAACCTGGGTGGCCGCCCAAGTGGAGTGTCACACGGGCACCCAACGCTACGGGCACTACGTCGAGGACTATTCCATCACCTACTTTGCGTTTGTAAACGGTGTGCGTGGCTTTCTCGAGCTCGGCACGGGCTGCCCGCAGACCGTCGGCTTGCGGATCGTAGGGACTGAAGGCTTTGCGGTCATTCAAGGCAACACGCTGCGTGCCCGGGTGCGGGACGCTGCGGATTGGTTCGTGTATACCTCGCCGGAGCGTGGTGAGCAGGCCTTCTTGCTGGCGCTCGAAGACCTGTTAGTAAGCATCGAAGAGCAGCGTGAGCCCCTTCTCTCTGGCTGGAGTGCACGGGCCACCACCGAGATCCTCCTCGCCGCCTATGAATCAGCCTACCGGCGGGGACGGGTTATGCTGCCGTTGGATGTTACGGATTTCCCGCTCGCTCGCCTGATCACAGCCGTGCGAGGGAACGCCTAAGTGGGAGGATGTGAGAGAGCGCTCCTGCGCGCCGTATGCTCAGGGCACGGGGAAGCTAGCTGGGCCCTTGGTTTGTACACTTTTTACATACTTTCTTTAATTAATTATATACTAGTGTGATTTCTGCACTACTTCGCTGCCCGCACTCCGGCGGTGCTACTCATCCCGCACAACACGGACGGAGGAAAAACGTGGCCACACTTACAACCCTGTTGCTCGTGGGCGGTCCCCCCTACCACAATCAACCATTCCATTATGCTGAACTGGCCGGTATCCTTGCTGGTGAGGGCGGGGCAGACCTGCGGATCACCAGGGACCTCGAGGTTTTAACCCCAGCCACACTCACACAGTACCGTGTGGTCGTTAATTGGACCACGTTTGTCGAGCCAACCGACGAGCAGGTCCAAGCCTTGGTTGAAGCTGTGGAATCAGGTATAGGTTTCCTGGGGCTGCATGCTGCCAGTGCAACCTTCTGGAATAATGCGCGCTACCTGCATATGCTTGGCAGCCGATTCATTGGTCACGATCCTTACAAGACCTTTACCGTTTCTATTGAAGATCGGGCCCATCCGATCACGCAGGGGGTTGAGGATTTCCAGATCGCCGATGAGCTATACCACCTCAGTGGTGGAGCTGCTGAGTTTGAAGCGCTCGCGGCAGCGGTGCGCCGAGGGCTCCCGTTCCAAGCGGCGATAGAGGCAGCAAACGCGGCCGGCCAGGCACCGCTGGGACCAGACGTACATGTCCTGGCATCGGCTGAAGGCCATCCCGTACTCTATGTCAAGATGTTTGGCAAGGGACGCGTCCATTACAACGCGCTCGGCCATGATCGCGGTGCGCTTGCCAATCCGCACTTTCGACGGCTCCTTGTGCAGGGGCTTCGGTGGGTTGCTGGAGAGACCTGACGCGTGCGTGTCTATACCGCGCGGGCTGATCGTGCGTGAGGCGCGCCGGGTACAGCCTTAGCGGCTGCAGAGATTGCCTTATCCTCCTGGTAGATGGCGCGGTCTAGGGGACGCGCACAGAAGCGAGAGGGATCGGGTCGTGCGACAGTAAGGGAGGAAAGCAATGCGCTTTGGTGTGCTTGGTACAGGGATGGTCGGCCAGGCCCTGGCAAGTAAACTGGTTAGCCTAGGCCACGAGGTCTGCATGGGTGCTCGTCAAGCGAACAACCCCCGCGCCGCCGCCTGGGCCGCTGCAGCTGGTCCACGCGCGCAGGCCGGCTCGTTTGCCCATGCAGCCAGCTTTGGAGAGATCGTGATCAATGCAACGGCCGGGGCATTCTCACTCGATGCCCTCAAGGCCGCTGGGGCCGAGCACCTGGCAGGCAAGGTGCTGATCGATGTAGCCAACCCCATCGATCCAACCTCCGGGATGCCACCGCAGCTGACTGTTTGTAACACGGATAGCCTGGGCGAGCAGATCCAACGGGCCTTCCCACAGGCCCACGTAGTGAAGGCGCTGAATACGGTGAACGCCGAGGTGATGGTCAACCCTGCCATGCTGCCGGCGCGGCACACGGTTTTTATCTGCGGCAATGATGCAGCAGCGAAGGCCCAGGTCAGCGCCCTGCTGCAGGCTTTGGCTGGCCGGCTGAGTCCATTTGCGACCTGGGCGACATCTCTGCCGCCCGTGGGACGGAGATGTACCTTGCCCTGTGGCTGCGTCTATGGGGCACCCTGGGCAGCCCGCACTTTAACATGCATGTTGTCACTGCACCATAATGCCGGCAGCCGGGACCACCCCCCAGTGGCTCCGCCAGAGCATCTCCGTGTTCCTTCGGTCTGTGCCGAGAGGGACTTTGCCACCGCCGGCAGGCCGGGGGAACACCACGGCGTGCCATTGTCCTTTGCGCACAGGCTGTTTGAGCTGGCAGAGCTAGGAGTAGGTTGGCATGTCGTCCGCCTTCCTTCTCCTGTGCCTAAGTTCAGCTGGTACCTCCCCGGTCCGGAGAGACCAAGCCCCGCCCGGACCTGGCAAATTCCCTCGGCCTCCTGCCTCCGACCCCAAACTCCGGGCAGGAGGCGCTTGCGTGGATGGTTGGGGGACATGGTATAATATCCGCCGCACGGAGAGGTGCGAGAGTGGACGATTCGGCTCGCCTGGAGAGCGAGTAAGCCGCAAGGCTTCGTGGGTTCGAATCCCACCCTCTCCGCCGGGACCGTCTCTGTGCGGCCGGTGCGAGCAGGCGAGCGCACCGGCAGGTTCCTGTACGTTCTCCCTGTTACTTTACCTTCTCGGAGCCGTGCCGTAGTGGTTAGCGGAGCGGTTTGCTAAACCGCCCTCCCCCACAAGGGGAGCGTGGGTTCGAATCCCACCGGCTCCGCCTGTCTCTCTAGAACATCCACCGGGATATGGCGTCCCAGTGGATGTTTTTAATTACCTTTATTCAATCAATTTTTTCTTTTTTGCTTCTCCAGGTGGATAACCAAGGGCGTATGATGGAATGTCGCTGGTATGGTCAGCGAAGAAGGCGACGTGCTGCTCTCTTGCTGACTGCTGCTGTAATGAGCGGTCTCGCGTGCTCGGCACGGCTACTGCAACCCTCTACAGTCGAGGGACCTCCACGCATGTATTGGCTAATCGAAGTTGAGGGTCTTGCGGATGTCACGCCACAAGATGCTCCTCCTGTGGTAGAACAAGGTGAATGCCGCTGGCATGTTAACCGTGAAGGTTACCTTTGGGGTGATTACTGGGGATGGTGTGAAGATTTCACAATCCTGCCACGCTGGTCACCTGGATATCTGCTTGCGACGACGGTCTATACGGGGGCTATCTCAGGTGGGTTCAGCCGCCTGCTCGTGCTCCCGCCTCTTCCAGCATCCCTGACACTCTTCCATTTACCAGCTCGCCTCGCCCGCATGCCTCACGCCATCCTGCAGATGACCCTGGGAGACTGGGCAGCCGAAGTCGCTCCTGGAGGGGAAGTCCGCTTAGGATCACGTGTAACCCTTGTAGAAGCGCCACAAGAGACAAAATATGGTAACGAGCTAGACCCCCGTCCCATCCAAGCAACGGTCACCTTTACAGTCCGTAACTATGGGGACCTTCCCTCTCAACGTCTTGGCGGCGGACGCTTGCCGGTTCGTACCTAGCTTTCTTCTCTCTACTCGCTATACTTTTTATTTTCTCATTCTATTTTATCTGCTTTTGCGACCTCACTTTCCTGCTCGAGCCTTGAGCTCCGCCTGCACGGCGTTAACCTGTCGTGCAGCCTCTCTGAAGACAATTTCGACTGATTCCTGATTGTCGCGAACAGCACGATTCATGGCTGGCCCGAGGATATCCAACGCATCCTTGTGAAAGCGGAAAAACCCTCCAGGATCCGCCCACTTCTCTCTTAGTGGCGCCATGAAAGCATTCAAGTTGCGTCCCTGCAGAGCTGGATAAGCCTTAGTAATGAGACTTATCCACTTATCGATCATAGAGGCACGTGCTGGCGTCAGCCCTACTGTGCCCATCATGATCTCATACCACTCATCTCCCTGCAGGAATTTCATGAATTCCCATGCTTCCTCTGGATGTTTAGTACCGCGCCAGATGCCCCAGCCATCAGTCGTAGCCAGTGTCGAGCGTCGTACTTTTCTTGGTAGTACAGCGATGTCCCATTGAACCGATGGGTCAATCTCTCGCACCATAGGTGCGAGGCGCCAAGACCCCTCGATATACATAGCGATACGTCCAGTGGAGAATAGATTCTGCAAGTTCTGTCCTTGCATTTCAGGGAATTGAATCGCAATGTGGTCACGCCACATGCGGTCACGTACCCAATTTAATGCTTCTAAAGCTGGTGGCTGGTCAATCACGCACTTCGTATCATCATTTGGATCTACCATATATCCGCCATTCTGGCGCAGCATGATTGGATCGAAGCGGCCAAGCCCAAGGATCGTTAGCAACGATGCTCCGTACTTATCTGGCCGCTCAGTCAGACGCTGCATGGCATCGAGCCACTTGGCCCAATCCCACGTCTGATCCGGTATAGCAACGCCCTTTGCTTGGAAGACAGCTTTATTATAATAGAGCGCCATCGTGCCCAAGTACATGGGCAATGAGTATTGGCCAGTCTCCTTGAGGCTAAAGAAGTTTAGCTGCTCAGGAACATAATCGTCCTTCCAATTAGGCTTAAAGTCACGCTTGATATATGGATCGAGAGGGTGAGAAATTGCCCGAGCATAGCCCGGTTGCGCCATCCCGCACCGTTACCACCAAACACATCCGGGCCATCGTCGGCCGCGATCATGGCATCGATCTTGGCGTTCCAGCCATCCTGCGGCACGAGTTCGAACGACACGTGCGGATGGGTCCTGCGATATGCCGCAATACCCTGATCCGCTCCGTCTACAATAGCCTGTCCTTCCCCATTCCAAGGGCTCCACCGTAACGTAATCGGCTTCTTTGCAGCAGCCGGCACACCTTGCTGCCGGCCCAGGGTGCAGGATATAAGCCAGGGCACCGTGCCTGTCATAATCCCGCTCATCATGGTGCGCCGGGTGAACACGAGGCTCATTGACCCTCCTCCCATGCATGCTCCAGGCCTACCCAACTGCCAGTTGACGTCTATATTTACATAAATCTAGCCCAATGCTACCACCTTGTAGTATAGTATAGCAACAGCGTAGCATTAGAGTATAGGCACATGCCTGGCAATAGGGACGTTTTTCGTCGCCTCGCATCACTCCAGGAGCAAACGCATGCATATCGACACAACGACGTATAGGCAGGCATCGCTCACGCGGCGCGGGCTCCTCATACGAGGAATGACGGCAGCGGCAGCAGGCAGTGTGCTCTGGGCGGCCGCCTGCCGCCAGATCGGCGGCCGGCCATCCGGCCCCGGCGGGCCTCAGACACCGGCAGAACCCTCGTTCGCGGGAAAAAACGTCCGCATCGAATACTGGGAGTTCCTCTCTACACCCGAGGGGAAGGGACGCACGCAGGCGATCGAGGAATTCAATACCGTCCAGAACGAGATCACGCTGGAAATCGTCAGCATCGCCGGGCAGGGCGCCGTGCCGGCAAAGGTCGCCGCGGCCGCGGCCGCGGGCACTCCACCGGATGTAATGTTCCTCACCTGGGATAACGCCGCGGCGTTCGTGGGCTCAGCTATCATTGCCGACATCGAGCAACACCTGAAGCTCTTCCGCGACTGGACGGCGCGCAAGCAGGATGCCTATCCCGGCATCCTGAAAGCCCACTACTGGCAGGGCAGGCTGGCCAGCGTGCCGATCTATGGCAGCAGCTTCGCCATGTACTACAACACGGCGCTGCTGGCCGAGCGCGGCTTAACCGAGCCACGCGCAGGCTGGACCTGGGAGGACTTCGTCGATGTCGCCCGCCGCGCCAGCACACCGCCCGATACCTACGCGGTACATTTCCTGGCCGGCGGTGGTATCGCTACGACGGTGTACTGGTGGAACTGGGCCGGCAGCAACGGCAGTGCCCTGCTAAGCCAGGATGGCACAAAAGCGACAGTGACCACCCCGGAGGTGATCGCGGCCACGCAGTATCTGGTAGACCTGGCCCAAAAGCATGGGGTCATGACGCTGGGGACGAACCTGTTCGCCCAGGGCAAGCAAGTTTTCGAGACCCAGGGCGCCTATCGCATCCCCACCTGGCAAGAGGCGAATATTCCATTCGGCGCGGTCCCCATGCCGGTCAAAACGAAGCCCCATTCCTATGTCGCCGCGCACCATGCCATGCTCTTCGAGAGCAACAACGCCGACAAACGCGCCGCCGCAGCAAAATTCCTTCTCTGGGCGCTGAGCCCAAAGGTGAACGCACGGATCGTTCGGATGGCAGGCACGATGCCCGCATACGACGCGACAACGCGGGAGCCGGAGTTTACTGCGTATATTAGCTCTCATCCGGCGCTCAAAGCGTTCACCCAGGCGCTCGGTACCAGCGACGCGCTGCCCCTGCTGCCTAACGCCGCCCAGTTTTATGGCACCTTTGGCGACCAGGTGGCGCGGGCCCTCAAGGGCGAGGCCGGCGTGCGCGAGGCGCTGACCGAGGCCCAACAGCGCCTCCAGATCGCTCTCGATGAGGCGCTCCGGATGAAGCCGTGACGCGTCGCGGCAGGCTGCGCCGAGAGGGTACGTGCCAGGCCATAGCTCCGCTGCCGCACACCCTTGCCTGTCCGCCCGGGAACCAGGAACTACGCCGGGTAAACGCGCGGTTCCTTTATGAGGTTCACCTTGCCGCACTCTGGCCCGAGCTCACGTGATTAAAAGAATAAAAACTAAAGAGTTAAAAAAATAAAAAATCTAAGAGGAGCTACATGTCCATGGCAGGTACAGCGAGCATCCGGGTGGTGCGTATCCCTCTTGAGCGCGTGACGCCGGAGGCGTGGCAGCCCTTCGGCACAATTCTGGGCCCACAGCGGCACACGCTGGTCTGCACCGAGGGACACGTGATCGTCAACATCATGCATGTGCAGCCGCGGCCGCTTCAGTGCCACTACCTGAACCGACATCACGACCATGAACAGCTCTTCCAGCCCCTGCGGGGAACGCGCGGGGTGCTCTTCGTGGCCCCACCGTCGCTGCCGGGCGGCGTCGGCTTCGATCCCAGGCAGGTGCGCGCCTTCCTCCTTGACGAGGATGTAACTGTGATCCTGCATGTCGATACCTGGCATGCCGCGCCCTATGCTCTGGACGGCGAGGCGGCGTTCCTGAACATCCAGGGCAGCGAGTATGCCCGCAACACGGAAGGGCTCGATACCGCGGTAACGCTCGGGGTCGTGTTTGAGGCTGTGCCCGGCGACCGATAATCCGGCTCAGACGCAGGCTTGCCCCCAGCCCGATCACCCGGCCATCACCCGGATCAGCGCCCGCGGCACCTCGCCGCGCTGCGCTGCCCAGTCGGCCTCCTGGAAGGCGCGCGTCGTCTCCTCCAGCGGGTAGGTCCGCGCTACCAGGCGATCGAGCGGATAGCGCGGGCGCGCCCGCACCAGCCAGTCAAGCGCCCGCGGGATGACCCAGGCGTCGTAGGAGAGCACGCCCAGCAGCCGCTTGGGCGAGCGCACCGCATCGTGCGGCACGATCTCGGCCACAGCGCCGGGGATGATGTTGCCCATCATGAGGTAGCGCCCGCCGGCCCGCAGCATCTCCAGGCCCTCCTGCACCACCGCCGGCACGCCGGCAACCTCGACACATACGTCGGCACCCGTGCCGCCGGTCCACTCTCGTACCAGCGCCACGCGCTCGGCTCGCTGCGGCACTTCCCGAATGTTAATCGTGTGGTCGGCACCGAAGGCACGCGCCAGCTCCAGACGGCTGGGAATAGCGTCAATCGAAATCACCTGGCCGGCTCCCATGTCCCTGGCCACCGCGACGGCGTACAGGCCCAGCCCACCGGCCCCCTGGATCACCACCGTGTCTCCCAACCAGATGCCAATCTTGTGCAGCCCATACACTACCTGGGAGAGGGCGCACGAGACCGGTGCCACCAGCTCGTCGGACAGGCCTTCGGGCACGCGGAACACCCACTGGCGCGGCTTCAGGAGATAGTAGTCGGCGAAGGCACCGTGGAAGTGCGGCGGGTCGTCGGCGGTGAGATGGGCGCGCAGGCGGTAGCGGTTCGGGCAGCCGGTGGTGCCGGACAGGCAGGTGAAACACTGTCCGCAGGGGTTGAAGTAGGCGAAGGCCACCCGATCACCCTCCCGCAGCGGCCGGCCAAGCGTGTCCGTGGTCACACCGGCGCCGAGCTTGGCGACAATACCGGCCATCTCGTGCCCGCCCACACAGGGGTAACGGTGCAGCGGCGGCACTTCGCCGCGCCAGATGTGCAGGTCTGACCCGCACACGCCCGCCGCGGTGATGCGCACGAGGATCTCGCCTGGACCCGGATCCGGCACCGGATACTCGCGGATTTCAAATGGAGCATACGGGGCGGACACGACCGCCGCACGTCCCGTGAGAGCCATGGTCACTCCTCGCCATCGTGGTTTGCGCAGGCTTAGCTGCGGGATTGCAGTCCCGCAGTGCGCTTGCATGCTCGTGCACCGGCCGCATTATACGCCGGCGACAGATCTGTCCCGAAGGGGCGAGCAGCGGCTCACCGAGAGAGGTCGGTGCGAAGAGGCCCTCCGGCTTGACGGCAGGCGCAAGCAGGGCTAGCATGACCGCGCTGGTCCGGCGCGCGGCGATTGGCTGTTTCTTGATGGCGAAAGGGGAGCGAAGCTGAGAGTGAAGCTATGTCGAGCGAACAGCCCTCTGAGGTCAGTGCCGGGCCGATGTACCCCGGCTCGGTGTGCGACGTGCCCGGCGTGCGGGTGGGGCACTTCACGCACACGCAAGGCCAAACCGGCCTAACGGTCGTCCTGTTTAACGAGCCGGCAGCCGGCGGGGCCAGCGTGCGCGGCTCGGCGCCGTGCACCATCGGTGTGGACTGGCTGGAGCCAACCGGCTGGCTGGAGGAGGTGCACGCGGCGTTTCTCACCGGGCGGAGTGTGTTCGGGCTGACCACCGCTGCGGCCGCACTCACCCGCTGGCTGCGCCAGCGCGGGGTAGGCCTGGATCTGCCCGGCGGACCGGTGCCCATCGTCGTCGGCGCCGGGATTTACGATCTTGCTGCCGGCAACGCATTGATCATGCCGGAAGAAGGGTGGGCGTACGCGGCGGCGGAGGCGGCGAGCGCTGCTGCACCTGCCCAGGGAAGCCTCGGTGCCGGCACCGGTGCGCGGTGCGGGCGCTGGCCGGGCAGCGTGCCGCTCAAAGGCGGCCTGGGCACCGCAGCCTTACACCTACCAACCGGCGCAGTGGTGGCAGCCCTGGTCGTGGTGAACGCCATTGGCGCGCCGCTGCACCCGGTGACCCGACAGCCCTACGCGCTGGCCGGCGGCTTCACGGATCCGGCGCCTCCTGCTACCACGGCTACCACATTGCGCGAACCGGCCACCACTATTGCGCTGGTGGTCACCAATGCTGTGCTTAGCAAGACTCATCTGGCGAAGGTGGCCGATATGGCCCACGACGGGCTGGCGCGCGCCATCCGCCCGGCGCACCTGATGCTCGACGGCGATGTGGTGTTCGCCTTCTCAGCAGGCGGCGCGCAGCGCGTGGCTGCAGGGGGACGTCTGCCGCGCGAGGATGCCGATCTGGTAGGAGTGGCCGCCGCCGACGCGCTGACGCGCGCCGTCCTGAATGCGCTGTGCTGCGCGCAGGGCATTCCGGGCTGGCCGGCTTTCCACGAGCTGCGAACTGCCCGGCAGGACTGATTGCCCTACCACGCCCGGACGGTAGCTAGGTGTAGCTGCACGGTGTGAGTGCTAGGCTATCGATAGGGAGCCCGATACGAGCGGTGGGTCCGCGTGTCCCGCCGGCCCGCGTTCTCGCAGACGCTCCGGCGGGGCTCTCTCCTCCCTTCCCTATCTGCGCGGCGGCCGCGTGCGAGCACGCGGCCGCCGCGCGTTCTCCTCGTCGGGTTGACCGCGTGAAGGCTCGGCCCTGCGGGACCTTCGTACGCTATACTGGTGAGGGTGTTTGGTGTCTCCAGTGCGCCCGGCGGTGGAAGTCTCCGGGGCGCGTGTCTGACTCAGGAGGGGAGAGCATGGCAGTGCTCACCGGTGAGCAAATCCGCGCCCAGCTCAGCAACCTGCCCGGCTGGGAGCTGCACGGGAACGCGATCCGCAAACAGTACACCTTCGGCGGCTTCACGGAGGCAATCCGCTTCGTGAACCGCGTGGCCGAAGCCGCCGAGCGGGCCGACCACCATCCCGACATCCTGGTGCAGTACAACCGTGTCACGCTAACGCTGTCCACCCACAGTGAGGGCGGCGTGACCCAGAAGGACTTGGACTTGGCGCGGCAGATCGAGGAGCTGGCCGGCTAGCCGGGGCGGGGGCACAGACGCTTCGGCTCTGGTCACGCCTCCAGCATGGGCATGAGTGGCACATGCCTGTTGTGCACGTAAGGAGCAAAGCGCGCAGCGTTGCACAATCACCAGCGGCACTTTTATGGATCAGCCATCCGCCTTGCCTGCACGCTGGCTGATCGCCCATAATCTCACGTGGCCGGCTGGAGCCCTGCGCTACCTGAGCTGATACGCGTGTCACTCAGCGCCTATCCACCACCCGACTGCCTAGCGCACATCTTGCGGGCACAGAGCCGTCCTGCACGGCTGAAACGCGCGGCGCGCCTGCTACTGCTGCGCGCCGTGGCCTTTGCCGGACGGCCGCTCCTCGCGCCGACAGGAGATCGCCGTCTTCCAGAGCGGCTACGCCTCCTGCTCATCCGGCCGGATCACCTCGGGGACGCGCTCCTGGTAACGCCCGCGCTCCAGCGACTGCGCGCACTCCTTCCAGACGCACACCTGACCTGCCTGTGTGGACCATGGTCCCGCGAGGTCTTCCTGCGCTCCGGCGTGCTCGATGCGGTCCAGACCTGCCCCTTTCCCGGCTTCGACCGCACCGCACAGCATCGCCGCCGCGGGGGCTTGCCGGCTCCCTACCTCCTGCTGGCGCGGGAGGCACGGCGCTTGCGCCGGGAAGGCTTCGATGTGGCAATCAACCTGCGCTTTGACTTCTGGTGGGGCGCTTTGCTCGCTTTCTGCGCCGGCATTCCGCTGCGGCTGGGCTACGCCGTGCCGGAAGTAGCGCCGTTCCTGACCCACAGTCTACCCTGGCCGCCCTCCGCCGGCCGGCTCCCTCACGCCGCCGAGGCGAACGCGCTGCTGGTCGAGTTGTGCACCGCCGTACTCCAGCACGCGCGGGCGGCGGATCAGGGGGGCGACCCGCCGGAGGTGCATCCTGCTGTGCGCTCTCCCATCCTAGAGGCGGGGCATCCACCGGGCGAGCGCCGCGTGCCTCTGCCGCCGTTGTACTTCATGGAAGCGCCGGCGGATGTGTTGGGATTGGAACGCACGCTGAGCGCCGCGGAGGTACCGAACGGTGGGCATGGCTGTATCGTCCTACATCCCGGCAGCGGCGGAGCGGTGAAGCTCTGGCCGGTCGAGTACTGGCAGGCTGTGGCCGGCTCTGCTGCGGCCCTGGGCCGGCCGGTCGTCGTCACCGGCAGCGCGTCCGAGCGAGACCTGGCCATGGCCTGCGTGGCCGGCGTGCCCGGCTGCACGGTGCTCGCCGGGAAGCTCTCCCTCGGCGAGCTGGCGGCGCTCTTCCGCCGCGCTGCCCTGGTGGTGGGCACGGACAACGGCGCCTTGCACCTCGCCGTCGCCTGCGGGGCATCCACGCTGCAGGTGTACGGCCCCAGCGATGCGGCGCTGTTCGGTCCATTCGGCCCGCCTGAGCGACACCGGGTACTGCGCGCCGACGTGCCGTGCGCGCCCTGCGGCTACCTGGACATGCCGGTTCCCGCAGGGACGTATAAGGCATGCATGCGCTCCATCACACCCGAGCGGGTGATCGCCGCCATGGCCGCCATGCTGGCGTCGTCCACAACGTCTCCATGTGACCGCACGCGCCCTTTCTCCCGCAGCACGGGAGAGAGGGAGAGGGAGTAAGGCTCCATGCGCACAACGCTGCGGCGTCATCTCACGGCTGTGCTGCGTGGCGCCGTAGTGCATGCCCTGGCCCTCACCTTCGGCGCGCTGGGACGGCTTGCCCTTCTCCGGCACGGGCAGACCAGGCCGCCTGCACCGGACCAGGTACGCCGTATCCTGGTCATCCGCCTAGACTTGCTGGGCGACGTCGTGATGTCTCTGCCGGCCGTGCGCGCCCTGCGAGAACACTATCCGCAAGCTCGTATCACTATGCTGGCGCTGCCGCTGGCACGAGGCCTCCTCGAGGGATGCCCGGATATCGACGAGATACTCACCCTGGACACAAATGCGCTGCGCCGGCCAAACACGCTGCTGCCGGCACTCCTGGCCTTCCTGGCTATGGTCCGGCTGCTGCGCGAGCGGCGCTTCGACGTGGCGGTCAGTCTGAGCGGGCGCACGGCATCTGCGCTGGCACTTCTGTCCGGGGCGCCCTGCCGCGTGGGGTACCGCGGTGAGGGCTATCCCTATGCCTTTACCCTGCCGGTGGAAGGCTATCGGTTCCACCGGCTTGCGCACGAGGTGGAGTATGATCTGGCGCTTGTGCGCGCGCTGGGCTGTCCGGCCGGTAGTCGGCAGCCCCGGCTGCTGGTGCCAGAGGATGCCCGCCGCTATGCTGCCACGCTGGTGCCCCAGGGCGGACGCCCCCTCATCGTCCTCCACCCTGGGGCCACAAATGGCTCGGCTAAACGCTGGCCTGTTGACCGGTGGGCACGCCTTGCCGTCATGCTCGTCCAGAACGGCTGTCGCGTGGCGCTGATCGGGAACTCTGGCGACCGTGGCCTCACTGGCCAGATAGTTGCTCTGGCGCGCTCGGCCCTCCCTCGATCACAGCAGGACTCGTGCGCCGAGAGCGAGCCGGCTACCGGCGTGCTCATTGACCTGGCCGGGCACACACCTCATCTGCTCCAGCTCGCCGCGCTCCTGGAACGGGCTACGGTGCTGGTCAGCGGCGACAGCGGTCCGGCGCATATCGCCGTGGCGGTGGGGTGCAAACTGGTCGAAATCTTCGGACCGACCGACCCGCGTACCTACGGCCCGCTTGATCCCGAGGCGATCGTCCTGCGCGCTGCGCTGCCCTGCAGTCCGTGTTACGATAACACGCGGCCGGCGGAGTGTCCGTTCGGCAATCCGATCTGTATGCAGCTGATTGGGGTAGAGCAGGTGTATCAGGCGGTTCAAGAGGTACTGACGCGGCTTCCTGCCGCAGCGAGGCCGCTATGAACGCGCATGCGGTGCCGGCGCCGTCCCGTCTGGCCGCGATCCTGAACCGGCTGGCCGGAAGGCGCCTGGTGGTGCTGGGTGACATGGTCGCTGACGAGCACCTGATCGGCCGGCCTGCCCGGCCCAGCCGCGAGGCACCCATCATGGTGCTGGAGCTGCAGCAGCGCCTCATCCTGCCGGGCGGCGCCACGAACCTCGCCTACAACGCCCGCGCCCTGGGGGCTGAGGTCTGCGTGTGCGGCGTCATCGGCGAGGACGAGGCAGGGCGCGCCCTGCGCGCCAGGCTGGATACCGAAGGCATCGACACGGCCGGCCTGATCGTATCTCCGGGACGGCCCACGTCCACAAAGACGCGGATCTGGGCGGGCGGCGCACAGCAGCAGGTCCAGCAGCAGGTGGCGCGCATCGACCACGTTGACCGCTCCGAGATCGACGCGCCGGCGAAGGCAGCGATCCTGACAGTGCTCGAGCGCCGCCTGCCGGGCGCCGACGCGCTGCTTATCAGCGACTACGAGAACGGCGTCCTTGCCCAGGACATTATCGCTGCGGCGCTCTCCCTGGCCCGCCGACATGGCGTGCTGATCACGGTCGATTCGCACGGCGATCTCTTTCGCTTCCGCGGCGCCACAGTGGCTACACCGAACCAGCCTGAAGCCGAGGCCACGACCGGCATCCGTATCTGCGACGAGACGACACTGCGCCAGGCAGGCCGCCGCCTGCTCGAGGGGATGGATGCCCGGCTCGTGCTGATCACCCGCGGCAGCGACGGCATGTCGCTCTTCGAGCGCGGCGGCGCGGAAGCGCATCTGCCGGCCTGGCACCTCGAGGACGTGCGTGATCCCACCGGCGCGGGCGACACCGTCGCCGCAGTGTTTACGCTGGCGCTGGTCAGCGGCGCGGAGCCGTACGAAGCTGCCTACCTGGCCAATGTGGCTGCCGGGCTGGTGGTGCGCAAGCTGGGCGCGGCGACCACCACGCGCGACGAGCTCCGGCAGGCCCTGGTCGCCGGACCACGGAATGGCCGGGCGGCGCGCACGCGGGAGAAGCTGCTGCCGCGGCGCGCGCTGGCCGAACGGGTGCGCCGGTTGCGCGCTGAAGGGTTCCGCGTCGTGTTGACGAACGGCTGCTTTGACATTCTGCACGCCGGGCACGTCGCATACCTTCAGCAGGCGCGCGAGCTGGGCGATGTGCTGGTCGTGGGGCTCAACAGCGATGCCTCCGTGCGGGCCCTAAAGGGCCCCGGGCGGCCGATCACCGACGAGCTGTCCCGCGCGGCAATTCTCGCTGCGCTGGAGTGCGTCGACTATGTGACGATCTTCGATGAGCCGACGGCCTCGGCCCTGCTGGAAGAACTCCAGCCGGACGTCTATGTGAAGGGCGGCGACTACTCCCTGGAGACATTGCCTGAGGCGCCGGTAGCCCGGCGGCTGGGCTGTGCCATCCACTTCATCCCCCTGGTGGGGGGCCTCTCCACCACGGCAATCCTGCAGCGCCTGCGGGAAGGAGCAGCAGGCGGAGAGCCGGCATGAGCCGTAGCGTTGCCGCTGCCGCGGTCATCATCATGCTGGGGAACATTGCCGGCCGTCTGCTTGGCCTAGCGCGGGAGCAGACGGTCGGTGCCCTATTGGGCACCAGTAGCTCAGCCGATGCCTTCCGCGTGGCGTACAAAGTCCCCACCATGGTATATGACCTGCTCATCGGCGGGGCGCTGACCGCAGCGCTGGTGCCGGTGTTCAGCGATTACGCCGGGCCAGAGCGCCGCGAGCGCCTGGGGCAGGTGGCCGGGGCAGTGCTTACCGCCGCCGGTCTGGCCCTGCTGACGGCGGTGCTCGTGCTGATCGCGCTGGCCCGCCCGCTGATGTGGCTCCTGGCCGGCGGCCGGCCGCCGGAGGTGCAGGCCGAAGCGGCGGTGGCAGTCCGCTGGATGCTTCCATCGGTACTGTTCCTCGGGCTCTCCAGCGTGTTGATGGCGGTGCTGTATGCCCTGCGCCGCTACACTGCCCCGGCGTTCTGCGTCGCCACGTACAACGCCGGGATCGTGCTCCTGGGGGTGGTGCTGGGCGGACGAGCGCCCCTGCCGGCACTGCTGGCCGGCATTCTGCTGGGCGCCATCGCCCAGGTCGTGGTGCAGCTTCCAGCCTTGCGCGACGTGCCGCTGCGGCCGGCGCTGCGCCTGCGCGATCCCGCCGTGCAGCGGATCACACACCTCTACGTGCCCGTCTTTCTTGGTCTGGTGCTCACCCAGATCATGGTCGTGATCGACAGCAACCTGGCTTCGCATACCGGCGAGGGAAGCATTGCCTCGCTGGGCTTTGCCACCACGTTGATTCAGTTCCCACTCGGCCTGACCGCTTCCGCGCTCTCATTTGCGACGCTTCCGGTGCTCTCCCGCGCGGCCGGCGCTGCCTCGGACGCGGGCGAGGCGGAATACCAGCGTACGCTGCGGGCATCAGTACGGGTTGCTCTGCTGCTGATCGTCCCGGCGATGGTGCTGCTGGTGCTGCTGCGCGTGCCGGTGGTGCGGCTGCTCTTCGAGCGCGGCCGGTTCGACGAGGCGAGCACTGCCAGCACGGCGCTGGCGTTCCTCTTCTACTCGCCACAACTTCCCTTCACCGCTGTGGATCAGCTCTTCATCGCCGCCTACTATGCCCGGAAGAACACCCGCACCCCCGTCCTGGTAGGTGTGGCCGGCGTGTTCATCTACCTTGCTGCGGCGCTGACCTTTCTTGGCCCCTTGCAGATGGGGATGCCCGGTCTTGCCCTGGCGAATGCTGTGCAGAACTCCGCCCACGCCATCATCCTGGGTGTGTTGCTGCAGCGCACCGGCTGCTGTGTGTTCGACCGGGCGCAATGGAGCTTTGTCGCCCGCATCGCCCTGGCAGCGCTCGTCTGTGGCACCACGGCATGGGCGGCAGCACATCTGGTCACTCCGCTGAGCGCCGGCTGGCCGCGCCTCTTTGCCGACGCCGCGGTGGTAGCCGCCGCCGGAACAGCCGGCATGCTTGCGTACGTCCTCGCCCTGCAGACGCTGCGCGTGCGCGAGCTTGGGCTGATAGTCGCGCCGGTGCTTCAGCGCCTGGGGCTCAGGCAGCCGGCGCAGGCGGCCGGTGCAGTCCAGCCCGAGGGCAGCCGCTAGCCTGGCCGGCTGCCTGAAGTCCTGCCGATGTGCGGACTTTTCCTCTGGCCGGCCGGGTGAATTCTCCCTGTACGCCCTCGCCGGCTCTCGGGTACCATGAGAGCATGGAGCGTTCCCGGCACGTTTAAGGGTTGGGAGAGAGCTGCTTGGCCCACATCCTGCTAGAGACAATTTTGCGTAGATGCCCCGATGCCCGGCCGGCGTGGCAAAATGGCTAGGCGTGACAGCGGCATGCTTGACGCTCTGTCTAAGGGTCGGCTATAAGGGACGGGAGCGCTGCGGGGAGTGTTGCTGGGCAGGCCCTGATGGGGGGACATCCTGACCCGGGGCCCCGGGGAGGAGTAGGGTGGCGCTGGAGACGCGCGAGCAAGTACAGGTAATGGAGGCGCCGCGGGCTGCCTCACAGGTTGTAGTTGGAATCGTCCAGAGCCTCCGGCCAAAGCAGTGGACAAAGAACGGCATCGTCTTCGCCGGGCTGGTCTTCTCCCGCAATCTCTTTGTGCCGGAGCTGTTCCTGCGCACTACACTGGCTTTCGTGCTGTTCTGCCTGGTCAGCGGGGCAGTCTACCTCATCAACGACCTGGCAGACCTGGAGAAGGACCGCCGGCATCCGGTGAAGCGCCACCGCCCGCTCGCCGCCGGGGTGATTACGCCGTGGCAGGGCGCAGTGGCCGCTGCGCTGCTCCTGGCTATCTCGCTGCCGGCCGCCTTTGCGCTAACGCCGCGGCTTGCCCTGGCCCTGCTCGCCTATCTGTTGCTGCAACTGGCGTACTCCTTTAAGCTTAAGCACATTGTGCTGCTCGACGTGCTGGTCATCGCCGGCGGATTCGTGCTGCGCGCCGTCGGCGGCGCCTGGGCGATTAACGTTCCGATCTCGCCCTGGCTGTATGTCTGCACGATCCTGCTGGCGCTCTTCCTTGGCTTGGCCAAGCGCCGGCACGAGCTGCTGCTCTTGGAGGAGAACGCCGCCAACCACCGGCGCATCCTGGACGAATACTCCACGCCGCTTCTGAACGATCTACTGGGTATCGTCAGCTCAGCGACCATCATGGCCTATTCGCTCTACACGTTCTCGGCGGACAACCTGCCGCGGAACCATGCCATGATGCTGACCATCCCCTTCGTCATCTACGGCATCTTCCGGTACATGTATCTGGTGCATCGCCGCAACGAAGGAGGCAGCCCTGAATCGGTGCTCCTCAAGGACGTGCCGCTGATTGTCACCATTCTGCTCTGGGGTATAACATCCTTGACAATCCTGCACTTCGTGCGCTGAGGAAGCGAGTGTGATGGCCGGCCTGACCGATCCTGCCGCGCCTGCCCCGCCCCGGCCGCAGCCTCCCGCGGCACAGCCGGGCGGCGGTGCGCTGCCGGACCGCCTTGTGCGCCGTACGCTGCTCGTGGTGCTCTTCGGCGCAGCTGTGTTCGCAGCTGTGCTCCTAGCCGCCGACGGACCGCGCGTGGCGGAAGCACTGGCCGCCCTTGACTGGCGTCTATTGCCCCTCGCCGTGGCGTTTACGCTGTGGAACTACCTTATCCGCTGGCTCAAGTGGCAGTATTTCCTGCGCATTGTAGGGGTGGAGGTGTCACTGGGGGAGAGCCTGGCCGTGTTCCTGAGCGGCATGGGCATGGCGATTACCCCGGGCAAGGTGGGAGAGCTCCTGAAAGCGTACCTGCTGCGCCAGCTGCGCGGCACACCGGTCAGCGTGACGGCGCCGATCGTGGTCGCCGAGCGGCTGACCGACGGCCTGGCAATGGTGGTGCTGGCGCTGGGTGGGATCGCCAGCGTGCGAGGTGGGCCGCAGGCGCTTGCCGCCTTTGTCATACCGGCCCTAGCGCTGATCCTGCTGGTGCGCTGGCGGCGCGGCGCAGCGCACGCGCTTCGCTTGGCCACGCGGCTGCCGCTGCTGTCGGCGCGCGCAGAACAGCTTCAGGCGTTCTACGAGAGCGCCTATCACCTGCTCGGCCTGCGCGCGCTGCTCGTCACAGTATCCCTGGGCGTGGCCTCATGGTTCGGCGAGTGCGTTGCCCTCTATGTCATCCTGGCCGGCCTTGGCCTAGCCCCCGGCAGCGCGCTCTTGCTCCAGTCTACCTTCGCCATGGCCACATCGACGCTTGTCGGCACGTTCTCGATGCTCCCCGGCGGGCTGGGCCTAGCTGAGGCGAGCCTCTTTGGCCTGCTCGCCCTGTTCGTCCCCGGCATCTCCCGTCAGCAGTCCGCGGCTGCCACCATGCTGTTCCGGCTGGTTACGTTCTGGATGGGCATCGCGCTTGGACTGGGGACGCTAGGGCTCGTGCTCCAGCGCATCGGCACTCGTCCCACCGGCACACCGGCGCACTATGCGCCGCGCGACGCCTGACGTCCGGGCGGAGAAGGTCCAACGCCACCTTCGCGCAGGAGCTATGCAGCGTTGATGGCGGAGCGCATCCTTGGGGATAGCCTCTTCGTGGAGTACTATTCTGGTATATCGGCTCTGGTACATCGGCACGAGGTAGAGCGACCTGCTTTATATACGAGGTTATATTACAAGGTTATATGAGGTTATATACGGAACACTTGCTATCTCCCTGATACCGTCATCGAGAGGCTGAAGGTGAGCACGCTCTTGAAGGTCGACCTGCACTGCCATACGCATTACTCCCTTGACTGCCTGACCTCGCCGCAGCAGCTGGTCGAGGCCTGTCTTGCCCGCGGCATCACCTGCCTGGCGGTGACCGACCACAACGCCATTGACGGTGCGTATGAGGTGCAGGAGCTCGCGCCGTTCCAGGTCATTATCGGCGAAGAGATCAAGACCGCGCGGGGCGAGATCATCGGCCTCTTCCTGCAAGAGTTCATCCCGCCGGGGCTTTCGACGCAGGAGACGATCGCGCGCATCCGCGCTCAGGGTGGGCTGGTGTACGTCCCGCATCCCTTTGACTTCGTGCGTCGCTCGACGCTGGCGCCGGACGAGCTGCGGCGCATCTGGCCATATGTGGATATCCTTGAGGTGTTCAATGCCCGTACGATCAGCCGGGCGCGCAACGCCGCAGGGGCGCGCTTTGCCCAGGAGCATGGACTGGTCAAGGCAGCCGGCAGCGATGCTCACACCCCCGGCGAGATCGGCTATACGTACAACCTCATTGAACCGTTCGAAGGCCCCCAGGACTTCCTGGAGAAGCTGCGTCGCGCCGAGCTCCACATGGCGGCGAGCCCGCTGATCGTACATGTGTATAGCCGGCTGGCCAAGTGGTCGCGGCGACTGGGCCTCCGCCCGCTCCCATCCCAGCGGCGCACGGTCCGCCCTGCTTCAACACCCGACGCTTGATAGCTCCCGGCGTGCTGCCTGCTCTGGGTTCCTGGGTCCCGCAGCCACTGCGTACTTATACTTAAATTTATCAATCTATACCTCAAATATATTGACATCGGAGTTCAAATCGTTTACACTGTCGGTGGATGGAGGAGTGTGCTGCCCATGCCCGATGTGCTGGGGCGCTGCCCGGTGTGCGGAGATGATCTGCAGGTGACGCGCTTGCACTGCCCCACGTGCCATACGGCGATCGAGGGGATGTTCTCGCTTGGCCGCTTTCAGCGCCTGTCCCCCGAGCAGCTCGCCTTCCTGGAGGTGTTTATCAAGAACCGCGGGGTGATCCGCGATGTCGAGCGTGAGCTGGGCATCTCGTATCCCACGGTGCGCAGTCGGCTGGACGACGTACTTCGCGCCCTGGGGTTCGAGGTGCGCGAGGAGCCACCACCGGACGTGGCCGCGGAGCAGGCGCGCCGGCGCGAGGTGCTGGAACGGCTGGAGCGCGGCGAGATTACCGTGGAGCAGGCCATCAAGCTCCTCCGCAAGTGAGCTTTGACGCTGCCGGAGCGCCCGTCCTACCCGCAGAGCGCAGACCACCGGTCATGTGCCCTCCACGGCCTATGCATCACGTTGATGTGTTGACATGCTGTCAAAGCTGGGACCGTGGCCTCAGGAAACCGGCTGACGGTTTCTGCTACCGGCACCGAGGCGACGTGATACGCAGCGCACGCCCCCACACCGGCCCGGTATATACCGGCCGCCGAGCCGGCGTCCGTGGAGGCCGGTGCACCGAGCCGCAAACTTTAAGGAGGCCAGATGTCGTACGAAGCTGAGCGCCTGGAGATCCTGAAGCTGGTTGAGGCAGGAAAGGTTTCACCCGAGGAGGGCATGCGGCTGCTGCAGGCGCTGGGCAGCAGAGCAAAGCACGGAGCCGAGCGCGCCGTCACCGCTCAAACCGGCGCATTCACGCCGTCTCCACCGATTACACCCGTAGTCACACCGCCTCCACCGCCCGACACTGCGGCAGCTACGACCATCGACACAACACATCCGGCCGGCGGTCCGATGGATGCCGCTGTTGAGCAAGGCGTCTCGAGTGCCGCCATCGCGGCAGCAACAGGCCGCTGGTTCAGGCTGCTGGTCGAGGAGCCGGGCGGCCAGCGCGTCAACATCACGGTGCCGCTGCAGGCAGTGCCGGTCGCGCTGCGTTTCGCCGCCCGCTGGGTCCCCGACGAGTACCGCGACGCCCTCGATGGGGTGGCCGAGATCATTAGGTCGGACTTCCGCGGCGAGATCCTGTCGGTCAACGAGCCCGGCGGGGAACGGGTACGCCTCTGGATCGAAGGAGACGAGAATCCCCGCCGCCCTGCACCCAGCGAGGGGAGGGAGACACGCTATCACAGGGAGGGGCACAATGACGGCGGACTTCCATGCACAGCCGGAGCCGGCCACGCTGCAGCCTGGTTCCGACGAACAGATCGCGCGCACCTTTGCCACCGGCGAGCGCTGCCGGCTCGTAGTAGAGAACCCGCGCGGGCGCGCCACCGTGCAAGGGTGGGCACGCCCAGAGGTGTACGTGCGCGCCCGCAAGCAGGCCGGTGGTTCGAGCCTGCCGCGCGTGCACGCAACGCGCATTGAGATGCAGCACCAAGGCGATACCGTCATCCTGCGCACTGTGCTCGATAAGCAGGCGCTCTTCGGCAACGGCGGGCTTTGGCAGCACCTCGCCGCCGAGGGCATCCGCGCCCTGGAAGAACTCCTCTGCAACAACGCCCCAGCGGAGGTCGAGTACGATGTATACGTCCCGCGCAGCGCAGAGCTCTCGCTCAAGGGCGTGAGCAGCGACCTCTTCATCCAAGATATCCAGGGCACAGTGCACGCCGGCACTGTGAGCGGGGAATGCATCCTGACACGAGCCGGCGGCGAACTCAAGCTCTCCACCGTCAGCGGTGCAATAGTCGGACAGGAGCTGGTCGGCCGACTCGAGGCGAAGTCGGTCAGCGGCAGCATCCGGCTGGTCGGGACGCTCAATCCCCTGCGCGCTTCCACCGTCTCAGGCGCGATCGAGCTGGCCGGGCCACTGGCGAGCGGCGGCACCTATGAGCTGCACACGGTCAGCGGCAGCGCCACATTGCGGCTGCCCCGGGATACCGCAGCAACGATTCGCGCGCAGGGCGTCAGCATGAGCGTCCAGAGCGACCTGCCTGTAGACGTGCGCTTGAATGAGCGACGCCCCGGGGCGCGGCGCTGGGAAGGACGGCTGGGAATCGGTGACGGCGCCGGCTTGGTATTCCACACTGTGAGCGGCTCGCTGCAGCTTGCCGCGCTCTCCGAAGCCGGCACGGCCGCACCTGCTCCGGCGCCGAGCGCCCCGCCGCAGGCGGCGCCGGAGCCCCCGGCCACGCCTGATATGCCGAAGGAGCCTGAACCACCACGGCCGCCGATCGAAGCCGTGGCTGTGGTCTCTCCGTCCGCTCTAGAGCCGCCGGAGCCCTCGGCAATTCCTGCGGCTGAGGACGAGCTTACCGCCGTAGAGACGGCGCAGATGCAGATCCTGAAGGCGCTGGAGCGCGGCGAGCTAACGGTGGACGAGGCATTACGCCGGCTCGAAGCCCTGCGCAGTACCGGCTGAAGATGAGATAAAAGGTAAAGAAGAAAAGGCATGAGGAACAACGGGACAGGCGGTCGTGCATTCGTGCGGAGCAGTGCCTTGAAACAGCGCCGGAACGTCTTGCCTGCACAGGGCATTTGCTATGGTACTCAGGCTGAACGGTACGGGAGAAGACCACGATGATCCAGCAAGAACTTGATGTCCAGGGAGTATCTCGCGTGGAGGTCGCCGCTGAGGGCGACATCGCCGTTGCCGCGTGGGAGCGCGAGGCGCTCAGCGTCATGGCGAGCGGCGAGGGAGCTGAGAGCGTGCGCGTGGAGCGCGTCGATGAGGTAGTGCGCGTTCACGCAGCAGACGATGTTCGGCTGCTGGTGCCGCGCCGCGTCCAGGTGCGCCTGGTGCGCGTGAATGGCGACGCGCGGGTAAGCGGCCTGCAGGGTGGCTTAGAGACCCTGCAGGTATCGGGCGACCTGCGGGTGCATGACATGCTGAGCGACGTCCATACGGCCCAGATCGCCGGCGACCTGAAGGCGGAGCGCGTGCTGGGCAGCGTACGCAGCACCACGGTGGCAGGAGACCTGCAGGCGCACGAGCTTAAGGGGGACCTGGTGGCCGACGACGTGGCCGGGGACCTGCACGTGCGCCGCGTGGCCGGCAGCATCAGCGTGCACAGTGTGGCCGGCGACGCCGTGGCAAGCGAGGTCGGCGGCACCGTGTCAATTGACTCCGTCGCCGGAGACCTGCGCGTTGAGCAGTGTCGCGCCGTGCGCAGCACCACGGTCTCCGGCGACCTGCGCCTGCGCGAGGTCTGGGAGACAACGGTGCTCGAGAGCGTGGGAGGCGATGCATCCATTGAAGACTGTCGCGGGCCGGTGGAGCTCCGTGCGGTGGGAGGGAGCCTGCGGGCCCGCCGCATTGCCGCCGGTCTCGCAGCCTCTCATGTCGGCGGGAGCGTGCGCCTGCACGGCCCCTTCACCCCCGGGAGCGAGTACCGCATTACCTGCAGCGGCTCGGCGACCATCATACTGCCGGGCGATCCGGCACAGGCGTCTGTCACATTCGAACTGCGCGGCGCAGGGCCGGTCGAAATCGACGTGCCGCTGCAGGATGTGCAGCGCGAGCCCGGGGTCGTGCGCGGCCGGCTGGGAGCCGGCGAGGCTCAGGTGCACGTGCAGAGTAGTGGGACGATCCGCCTGCTGGCGCGCGAGGCCGATCGCGAGGCAGAGAGCAGCTTTGAAGGCGTGTTTGAGGGCATCTTTGCAGGCGTTGCAGCCGGAATGGAAGGCCTGGAAGAAGGTCTGAAAAGCACCTTTACGGGCTTTGAGGGCGGGCGTTTCGAGCGCGCCATGCAGGAACTTTCGGAGAGGATCGCCCGCCGCGCCGAAGAGGCGGCCCGCCGGGCCGCCGAGCAGGCCGAACGACGCGCCCAGGAGATCGCTCGCCGCGCCGAGGAGGCCGCCCGGCGGGCAGCGGAAAAAGCTGCCCGCGAGGCTGAGCGCATGGCCCGACACGCCGAGCGGCACAGCCGGCAGTGGGGCTGGACGTCTGCCGGAGGCCCCGGGCCGTGGCCGGGGCGCGGCCCGGCTGCCCCACCACCCCCGCCGCCCCCGCAGCGGCCGCAGGCAACAGAGGAAGAGCGCCTGATGGTCCTGCGCATGCTCAGCGAAGGGAAGATCACCGCCGAGGAGGCTGCCCGGCTGCTGGAGGCGCTGGGCGGATGACCTCAAAGCGGCCAGCGCAGAGTTGACGGGGTTTCTCACGCTGCCATACACTGACAGGCGAGGCGAAGTGTTCGCCGAACGTGCCGGAACGCGGGGCACGACGTGATCATGAGAAGGGCATAGCATCAGGCTATGGCAGTCCTACCTCCAGTGGAGGAGCGTGCTCTCGACGCCGGACGGCTTGACACCGGACGGCAGGAAAGCCCTGCGGCGCTCCGCTTCGGCGAGCTCTTACGCCGCTACCGCAGAGCTGCCGGCCTCTCCCAGCAAGCGCTGGCCGAGCGCGCCGGCCTGAGCCTGCGCGGCATTAGCGATCTTGAGCGCGGCCTCCGGCGTGTCCCGCACCGCGAGACGGTCCGCCGTCTGGCCACGGCCCTGCGGCTGGATCCCGCGCAGGTGGCACACCTGGAAGCCACGATTGACCGGCATCGCCGCCCTCGCCGGGCCGGTGAGAGCCAGATTGGCAGCGGCTTAACGCGGGCGCCTTCCGGCGTTCTGGCGCCTCCTGAAACAGCAACGGCGGCCGGCCTGCCTCGACCACCCACACCGTTCATTGGCCGTGAGCGTGAGCTGGCCGCAATTCGCGACCTGCTGCTCAGGCCCCACGTGCAGGTGCTCACGCTCCTTGGGCCCGGCGGGATCGGCAAGACGCGCCTGGCGCTCCAGGCAGCAGCGGATCTGAGCGACCATTTTCCTGATGGGATCTTCTTCGTACCGCTCTCCAACGTCGGCCGCTCGTCCGAGGTAGGACAGGCGATCGCAGATGCGCTCGTGGTCCAGCCGGGCCAGGGAAGGAGCGTGCAGGAGGCGCTTGTTGCCCACGTGCGCGGCAAGCGGCTCCTGTTGATCCTGGATAACTTCGAGCATGTTACTGCAGCCGCAACCCTGATCGCCGACCTCGTTGCAGCCGCCCCGGGGCTTAAGGTACTGGTCACGAGCCGGGCAGCGCTGCGCCTGTACGGCGAGCAAGAGCTGCCGGTGCCGCCGATGGAGCTACCTCCCGAGACGGCAGGTCTGCCGGCCGAAGAGATCGCCCGCGCCGAAGCCGTGCGGCTGTTCGTCGAGCGCGCTCGGGCCGTACAACCGGACTTCACCATCACCGAGGAGAATGCCCACACGGTGACCCAGATCTGCGCCCGGCTGGATGGCGTTCCCCTGGCCCTTGAGCTCGCAGCGTCACGGCTAAAGGTGCTCCCGCCCGACGCCCTGCTGGCGCGCCTGGGGAGCCGGCTGGAGCACCAGGGCACGGCTTCAGATAGAACCGGCGGAGCCCTGTCCTTGCTGACCGGCGGCGCCCGCGACCTGCCGCCGCGCCAGCAGACACTGCGCAACACAATTGCCTGGAGCTACGACCTCCTCTCGCCGGGGGAACAGGCGCTCTTCCGGCGACTGGCCGTGTTTACCGGCGGATGGTCGTTAGAGGCTGCCGAGGTGGTCTGCGGGCCGGCAGATGAACTCGGCTTGGAGCTGCTGGACGGGCTGGCCTCCCTGGCGGACAAGAGCCTCATCCGGCTGGAGGAGATGCGCCTCCCCGGCGAGCCCGCTGAGCCGCGCTACGCGATGCTGGAGACGATCCGGGAGTATGCTCTCGAGCGTCTGGAGGAGTGTGGCGAAGCCGCCCGGCTCCGCGCCGGACACGCCGCCTATTTCCACGATCTTGCACAGCGAGCGCGGGCAGAGTCGCGCGGTCCGCGACAGGCGGCATGGCTGGCGCGGCTGGAGTATGAGCTCGACAACCTGCGCGCGGCCCTGACCTGGGCTATCGACCACACTGGCGATGGGCAGGGGGCTACGGCCATCCGCTTGGCCGGCGCCCTGGGGTGGTTCTGGCTGCTGCGCGGTCACCGCATCGAGGGCTATACCTGGCTGACTCGCGCGCTCGCATGCGCCGGAGACGTATCAGAGCATGATCGGGCAACAGCGCTCACGGAAGCCGCCTCGCTGGCACGCCACGTGGGCGAGCCGGTGGCGGGTCGTGTCCTGGCTGAGCAGGCGGTCGTCCTGTGGCGCCGCCTCAACGATCCCGCCGGGCTGGCCGATGCTCTTCGTGCTCTGGTCATATTCCTCGATCCCCAGACAGAGGCGGAGCAGATCGCTGCCGCGCAGCAAGAGATGATCGAGGCGCTGCGGCAAGTGGATCAGGCGTGCTGGCTGGCCGAGCTTGCCCGACGAGCGGCGAACGCAAGCGACCTGGCCGAGGCACAGCGGCTGGCAGAGGAGGCGCTTGCCTGCTACCGCCGTCAAGGGCATATCCTGGGCATCGCCCTGACCCTGCGCCTGCTCGCCCAGATCGCCATCCAGCGCGGTGATGACGCGCAGGCCCAGCCGCTTCTGGAAGAAGACAGCGCTCTCTGCCGGCAACTGGGCGACAGCGGCGGGGTCGCCATGAGCGAGCGGCTGCTCGCCTTCGTGGCGCTGCGCCGCGGCGACCTGGCCCGCGCAGCCCACCTGTACCGAACCAGCCTCCAGCGCTGGCAGCGCCTAGGCGACCCAAGCAACGTGGCCATCTGCATTGAGGGGCTGGCAGCTGTGGCTGAGCAAACCGGCCAGGCGCAACGAGCCGTGATGCTCTTCGGCGCAGCATCACGCCTCAATTTGCGTCGCCGGCACAGCCGCGTCGATGCCGGTGCGGTGCTGGCACGCCTTCGTGCCCGGCTGGACGAGGCCTCGTTTACCCAGGCATGGGTCGGCGGGCAACAGTTGACCTTAGAGCGCGCAGCAGCCCTGGCGCTCGAGGTCACGCCGGCAGGCGCAGGGACTGCTGCACCTGGCTAGCGCCCTGCCGGCAGAGCGCCCATGCCTGGCAGCGTTCCGGACGCCCGACCAGCACGTGGCGTTTGCGGTCACACGCTGCGGCAAAGCATCCCGCTCCCCACGCCTCTACTCCGACCTCCGAAGCACCACGTTGCCCTCCCTAAGATATGTTCGGGCCAATTGCAGCGCCGCCGCTAGGCACGCAGCTAAGTGACTGCGTGCGATGACTGCGTGCTTCTTCCTGGCGACAGGACCCGCGGCCGAAGAGAATTCCAACCGGCGGCCGAGCAGGATAGGCCCTGTCCCCCCCTCAAATTACGGTCGCCACACGATCGTACCCATGGACTACGGTATCGCCAGAGGTTATACAACGACGATGCGCCGTATTCTCCCAGCGACTATACAGACACGATGGCGGCCTCGCCTTAGCACTGTGGCCGTATGTGCTTTCCTGCTTCTTGCGCTTGTAACACTTTCGCTTCTGACACTACCGATCCAATGGGCTCGCGCCCGGAGCGCCACGGCTCCCGGTGCGGCACAGGATGTGCAGGTCGTCCCCATCGCACTCACCTCTGCGGCGAGCGCGCCCTGTGCAGACCCGTCCGACGCCACACCAACGCCGGAGGGGCCTTGTCTGCTCTTCCAGCCCCTTACCTATCCCACCGGTGTGGCTGTGGATGGACAGGGAACGGTCTATGTAGCCGATACCTACCGGCATCGCGTGCTGGTCATAGCTCGCCGGGGAGAGCTCCTGGCGCAGTGGGGACAGTTCGGGGCCGGTGCGGGAGAGTTCCGCTGGCCGAGCGGCCTGGCGATCGACTCAGCCGGGAACATCTACATCGCCGATACATTCAACCATCGCATCCAAAAGCTGTCGCCTTCAGGCGAGGTCCTCGCCGTGTGGGGCGAGCGCGGCGCCGGCCCAGGCGATTTCGAGTTTCCACAGAGCATCGCCATCGACGCAGAAGACAACCTCTATGTTCTGGAACGCGGCAACCACCGTATCCAGAAGCTGTCGCCATACGGGGCCACGTTAGCCATCTGGGGTAAGCTGGGCACGGGTCCCGGGGAGTTCTGGGCACCGCGCGGCATCGCGCTGGACCGGCAGGGGAACATCTACGTGGCAGATACCGGCAACAACCGCATCCAGAAACTCTCTCCCCAGGGGAAGCCGCTGGCGCAGTGGGGCAGTCCCGAGCTCGGGCTGTTCGACCGCCCGGCAGGCCTCACAGTAGACCGGCACGGCAACCTCTATGTGGCCGATACGCAGCACCACCGTATCCTCATGCTCTCCCCTCAGGGGAAGCTCATAGCCCAATGGGACGGTCTTGAAGGGCAGAGGGTGCTCTCCATGCCCTGGGGCCTGGCATTCGGGGCTCAAGACGAGCTGTACATCACGGATTTTGCCGCGCATCGCCTCTACCGGCTGCCGGGGGCCGGCGCCCTTGTGGCGCGCCTCGCCGCAACCTCCTAAACCCAGAAGAAACTCCTGACCTAGAAAAAAGGAGAGCAGGGAGGGGCTTGACGGGACACCAAGACCGGCCTACCATCCCGACAAGCGCCTGGGGAAAACACACAAGCTGGGAGCACAGGAGCATGAGATGGCCGAGTGGTTCAGCGGCGACGTGATCGCCAACGGGATCAGGATCCACTACTACCGCACGGGCGGGGACAAGCCGCCGCTGGTGCTCGCCCACGGCGCCACCGACGACGGCCTGTGCTGGACCCCGGTGGCGCGGGCCCTCGAGGCCGGCTACGACGTCATCATGCCGGACGCCCGCGGGCACGGCCTCTCCGAGGCACCCGAAAGCGGCTACGGTGTACACGAGCGAGCAGCGGATCTGGCCGGCTTCATCCAGGCGCTGGGCCTGCGAAAGCCGGCCGTCGGCGGTCATTCAATGGGCGCCCAGACCACCCTCTACCTGGCCGCCGCTTACCCCGATCTGGTGCGCTGCGCTATCCTAGAGGACCCGGCGCTCTGGCTGCCGGGGGCGCAGCGGGACCCGGCCGAGCGCGAAGCGCGGGCGGCGCGGATGCGCCAGAACATGGAGCAGCTCAAGGCGATGAGCCGTGAAGAGCTCATTGCCCACTGTCGCGCTCAGCACCCTACATGGCCGGATGACGAGCTCGGCCCATGGGCCGACGCCAAGCTGCGGGTGAGCCGAGCCTTCCTTAACGCAGTGCGCTCAATGGATCAGCCACCGTGGTGGGAGGTCCTGCCCAAAGTGCAGTGTCCGGTGCTGCTGATCACCGCCGACCCCGAGCAGGGCGCCATTGTCACCCCGGAGGCTGCCGCGGAGGCGGTGCGCCTGAACCCGCGCGTGCGAGTGGTGCGGCTGCACGGCGCCGGCCATAATATCCGCCGCGAACAGTTCGCCGCGTACATGCAGGCGATCACGGCTTTCCTGGCCGAGGCGTAACCGACCAGAGCGAGGCCGCACCGGCCGTTACCGCTTCTCCGCCGCTGTGGCCGGCTCGGGCGTTGGCGACACCGGCTCGCCGGCCGGTCGGGGCGGCGGAGTAAGCGCCAGGACCAGCGTGCTCACCGCCATCAGTGCCGTCGCGGCCAGCCAGATAGGCGTATAGGTGCCGGTGAAGTCACGGACGTAGCCGGCGATCGGCGCGCCCGCTCCGCCAAAAAGCAACGTCACCGGCATGACGGCGCCGCGAATGCTCCCCAGGTGCCGGCGGCCGAAATAGTCGGCCCACAGGTAATTCTGCATCAGCATCAGCACCCCGATGCCCAGGCCAAAGCTGATCATGGCCAGGAACATGGTCGGGTGATCTGCCGCCACAATGGTCAGCCAGGATGCCAGGGCCAGCATCAGAAACCCACCGGCACCAACAAACCGCGCCGGCACGCGGTGGAGCAGCATCCCCATGGCGAAGGTGCTTAGACCGGCGGCCGATGCGTCCAGCGCCGTCGCGTACGACACGATCCGCGGATCAAGACCGCGGTCCATGAAGCTGGGAATGCGGTGCACTGCGACGCTGCTGGTGGCCAGCATCACCACGCTGAAGACGAAGACCAGTCGCCAGAACGTCGTCGAGCGCACCGCCTCCTCACGGGTCCAGGAGTACTCCCCCGGGATGAGCTTGTCGGTAGGGACCGGAGCTACCGCCGGGTGCAGATCGCCATCCGGCAGCAGTCCCATATCCTCTGGCTGGCGGCGCACGAAGAGCAGCACCAGCGGGATGATCAGACCGGCGCCCATCAGGGCCAGGAGGATCCAGGCCATCCGCCAGCCCACGGCGTCGATCAGGATCTGTGTCAGCGGCACGAAGATCAGCCCGCCGACCGGGATGCCCAGCGACATCAGCGAGTACGCCCGGCCGCGCCGGCGTACGAACCATTTCGCCACAGGTACCGTGGTGACGAGCGCCCCGGGCCCGCTCATGCCCACGATGCCCATGATCCCGAACAGGAGGACGAGCTGCCAGCCTTCGGTGATGAAGGCCAGGCAGATCAGCGCGCCCCCGGTGATAAGCGCGGCGAGCGTGAGCAAGAGGCGCGCGCCGAAGCGATCGATCAGCGCGCCCACGGCCGGGGCAGTCAGCGCACTGGCAATCTGCCGTGTCGTCTGGGCCCAGCCAAAAACTGCCCGACCAAGGCCGAGGTCGTCGCCCATGGGCTTGACGAAGAGCCCGAAGTTGAGGGAGCCCAGTGCCATACTCAGCGCGCCCACCGCGGCCATCACCGCCACGATCACCCAGCCGTAAAAGAGCCCGCTCCGGTGTGGTGCCGGCCGTGTGCCTTCCACCTCGTCTTGCTCCCTTCACGAGGGGTATGACTACGATACGATACGGCGTTTACGCACTTTCCAAGGGCCGGTTCAGGAAGGCCAGGATGCCGTTCGCAATGCCGCGCGCCGCCGCATCGGGGTTTCCCAGCAGCAACCGGCGGTCACTAACGTTCGTCAGGAAGCCTGTCTCGATAATGGCTTGCGGGATGCCCGGCGCCACCGCATGGCAATAGCGGCGGGAGTTAAAGGCGTAATAGTAGCGCATGCGCGCGGTAATGTTGCCGTCGTCGCGCGGCAGTCCGGTAGCCGCTTCATAGGCGGCATAGAGCGCCGCCACGAGCTGGTCGTCCGCCTCCGGCACCGAGCTGAACGCGGGCCGGGTGATCTTGAAGCCGCGTGCCTGCCCCGATGGATCTCCGTCGGCATGAATAGACACAAATGCATGCGCCCGATAGCGCGGCGGCACTGTGGCCGGCAAGATATCGACCTCGATGCCGGCCGCCTCCAAGAGGCGCGCGGCGCGCCGGGCGATATCGAGATTGACCTCCCATTCTTGCTTCCCGCCTCCGCTGGTGCCGTGCTGGAGACGGCTCAGCTCCTCCGGACGATCCTCAGTAAGCCAGTGGCCAGCCTGGAGACCAACCCGCTTCGGACCGGGCGGGTTCCACCGCGGGGCTGGTGGCAGCGGGGCGCGTAAGCCACGGAACGAGCCGGGCTGCGGCGCCACAGGCGCCTCGCACGGATCGGGGGCCGCGAGCTGGTCGCCGCTCACGTTCCCAGCCGGTTCGACACCCTCGGGCTCAGCCGGTCCATGCTCAGGAGGCACGGCTGCTAAGGCATGAGTCTCACCGCTCATCTGGGGTGCAGACCCGGCAGGAGCAGCACATGCCTCTCCCAGAAGCATCAGCCCGATCACAACACCAAAGAGCGCTATCCGTCTTATGCCCATGCTCACTCCCTCACCCTCACGTCTGTACCGACGCCCCTCTGCCCCACCCCAAGCGTGTCTGGCGGTAAGTATATCCCACTCCCTCTTGCTCCCTGGCACCTCGGGGCAGGGGCGGCACCGTTGACGCCGAACTGGCATCGTGCTACTGTGCGAGCCGTCCAGCGCATGTCCAGAGTGGAATGACCGAGGATCGCTCAGTGTTGAGCGTATGGTGGGAGGCAAGGGCGATGAAGATCACCGATATCACCATGACCCAGTTCTCGCTTGGGCCCTTGGAGCGGCCCTACTGGAACTCGATCATCCGCACAACCCACCGGGGTTTCTCGCGGGTGGAGATCCATACCGACGAGGGTATCACCGGGACCTCGTTCGGAGGCCACGCCTCGCTGGTGCTGGGCCGGCTGCGGGACCTGCTGATCGGCCAAGACCCGCTCGACATCGAAGCATGCTGGGACCGCATGTACGCCTACAACCGCAAGCCGGTGGCCAAGGGCGACTATATCTCGGCCATGGGGGTGGTGGATATCGCCCTGTGGGACCTGCGCGGGAAGGCGCTGGGCCAGCCCTGCTGGCGGCTCATGGGTGGGCACCGTCGGCGCGTGCCGGTGTACGCTGCCGGCGGCTATTACGAAGAAGGCAAGGGCCTGGCCGAACTCGCCGCGGAAATGGAAGGGTATGTCAAGCTGGGCTACAAGGCGGTCAAGATGAAGGTCGGCTGGCCCGGCGCCGGCCTCAAGCACGACGCCGAGCGCGTGCGGGCGGTGCGTGAGGCGATCGGCCCCGATGTGGCGCTCATGGTCGATGCGAACAACGCCTGGGATGCCGCGACGGCTATCCGCTTCGGACGCATGATCGAAAAATACGAGCCGTACTGGCTTGAAGAGCCGACACCGGCCGACGACTACCGCGGCCAGGCAGAGATCTGCGCGGCGCTCGATATCCCCATCGCCAGCGGCGAGAACGAGTTCACCCGCTGGGGATTCCGCGACCTGATCGAGGCGCGGGCGGTCGATATCGTCCAGGCCGACCCGCGCACCTGCGGCGGTTTCACCGAGTGGCTCAAGATCGCAGCCCTGGCGTCGGCGTATCACCTGCCTATGGCTCCCCACGGCGGGCCTCACGTCGGGGCCCACTGCGTCGCTGCAGTCTCAAACGGCCTGATCGTGGAGAGCTACGTCCACTCGATCCAGAGCTATCTCAACGAGTTTGTGGAGCCCCCGGATATTCGGGATGGCTATGTCACCCTGCCGGACGAGCCGGGCCTGGGCCTGCACTGGAATGAGGAGGCCATCCGCCGCAGGCTGGGCTAAGCACACCGCTGGACCGGCGCCGGCCACGCGGTTGGAGCAGGAAAGGTGAGGGATATGGTAACGGACACCGTGCGTATTGCCCTCGTTGGCTGTGGCACCATTGCCCTGGGAATGCACTTGCCTGGCATCCAGGCGATAGCAGCCATGGGCAAGGCGGAGCTGGTAGCTGTCTGCGATGCCGTCGAGGAGAAGGCCAGAGCTGCACAGGAGCGCTTCGGTGTCCCGGCGTACTACACCGACCTCCAGACAATGCTCTGCCAGGCCGACTTTGACGTGCTGGTAAATACCACACCGATCCCTGCGCACTATCCGGTGACTATGGCTGCGCTGCAGGCGGGCAAGCATGTGTACACCCAGAAACCACTGGCCACGTCGGTTGAGGAGTGCACCCGTCTGCTCGAAGAGGCCCGGCGCCGCGGGCTGATGCTCGCCTGTGCCCCTGAGCATCCGGTGCGACCGGTCATCCAAACGATGGCGCGCCTCGTGCGCGAGGGCGCCATCGGTAGGGTGGCCTTCGCCAGAGTGCAGAGCTCCCACGACGGACCGGAGAAGCACGACGTACCCCGCGATTCGACCTGGTATTACAAGCCCGGCTCATCGCCTATTCTGGACCTCGGCGTCCATGGCCTGAGCCAGATCACCAGCATCCTGGGCCCGGTGCGGCGGCTGGCGTGCTTCTCCGGCCGCACGCTGCCAGTGCGCTTCATCACTGCCGGGCCGTTCGCCGGCAAGCGCATCGACGTTGAGATCGACGACAACTCGCTGCTCATGCTGGACTTCGGCGACGCCACGTTCGCCTTTCTGGACGCAACGTACTGCGTCGAGGCCTCGCGCGGTCCGCGCTTGGAGCTCTACGGCAGCGAAGGCACCCTCAGCCTGGAAGGCCGGACCAGCCGGGGAGCAGCACTCTACCTCTACGAGTCGGCTCGGAAGGCGTGGCGAGAGGTGGAAGTCCCACCTGCCCCGCCGGTGCGGGACCTCGGGGTGTGGCACATGGTGGAATGCCTGCGTGAAGGAACGCCGCTGCGTCTAACCGCCGAGCACGGCCGCCATCTGGTAGACATCATGACCAGTGCACCGCAGGCAGCGGCCGAGGGGCGTGCCGTGGAGCTCCAGACCACGTTCTAGCACTGCAACACTACATGCCGGTTATGAATGGTCAGGACGGGACGGTAGAGGTGCAGCGGCACCGTCCTCCCTCTCGGGCGATGGCAAACGGGCCTCGCAGAGGAGGGACACGGCATGCCGTGTCCCTCACCGGACAACGGCGCCTCGGATCGACCGGCCTCTCCAGCCACCATATCCGCGGGCGCAACGCCGCTGCGCTCCTACAATCATGGTCACAGTCTCATTGGAGATATGCCCTGATCTATGGTCGCGCCGGCATGCTGCGCCCCTGCACCAGCGGCTTGGCAATCTCTCACCAGGATTGGGGGCAGTAAGCATTACGCCGCATCCATGCTCTTAGACGGTCTCCCTGCGCGCCCGCAGGGGCGAACCTCCCCGACCAAACGATGCCAGATGCAGGAGTAACGTGCTCATGAAGATCGAGCGGATCGAATCTCTGCATGCCGATGCAGGCCGGCGCACCTTCGATTACCTCAAGATCACCACCGACACGGGCCTCGTGGGATGGAGCGAGTACAACCAGTCGTTCGGTGGCCAGGGCATTGCCGCGCTGATTGACCGGCTAGCGCCGGCTCTGATCGGCAAGGACCCGCGGGCCTATGAGGCGCATGTGGCGCTTCTGCAGGCGCTGCGCCGCACCGCCGCGGGCGGTGCTTTCCAGCAAGCGATCGGGGCCATGGAGAACGCCCTCATCGACCTCAAGGCGCGGGCCCTGGGTGTGCCGGTGTACGAGCTGCTGGGCGGGCCCGTGCGCGAGCGTATCCGCCTGTACTGGTCCCACTGCGGCACCTATCGCGTCGGCGGACGAGCCGAGCTCATGGGTGTTCCGTCGGTGCGCTCGCTCGAGGACCTGGTGGCGCTCGGCAGGGAGGTAGTGGCGAAGGGGTATACCGCGCTCAAGACCAATGTGCTGCTCTTCCGCAACGGGCCGCCGCGGGGGCACGTGCCCGGCTTCGCCCGCGGCGCCGGCTTCCCTGAGCTTAATGCCGAGCGCTACGTGCTCCAGGCCATCCGTGAACAGCTTGCCGCCTTCCGTGAGGGCGCCGGACCGGACACCGATATTCTGGTCGACTTAAATTTTTCAACTACAAGACCGAGGGTTTTCTCCAAATGGCGCGTGCCATGGAGCCCTACGATCTCATGTGGGTGGAGATCGACACGCGCGACCCCAAAGCGCTCCGCTACATCCGCTCCCAGACTCGCATTCCCGTCGCATCGGGTGAATGCCTCTTCGGCCGGCGCGAGTACCGCCCCTTCTTTGAAGAAGGCGCGCTCGACGTGGCCATCATCGACGTGCCGTGGAACGGCATCGGCGAGGCGCTAAAGATCGCTGCGATGGCCGACGCCTACGAGGTCAACGTGGCACCGCATAACTTCTACAGCCACCTGGCCACCATGATGAGCGCGCACTTCGCCGCCGTCGTGCCGAACCTGCGCATCATGGAGATCGATCCCGACATGGTACCGTGGCAGGACGACCTGGTGACGGTCAAGCCGGTGATCAAGAACGGCTATTTGGAGCTGCCGACCGGCCCCGGCTGGGGCACCGAGGTCAACGAAGAGGCGGTGCATGCTCATCCGCCGCGGCCGGCATAGCCTGCACCAGAGCGTTATGGCTTAGACCGGCTGCTTCTGCCACCGCGCGTCCGGCGGGAAGTAGCTGAACCCACGCACAACCTCAGCAGTGCCGGTGGTCCAGTCACGCACGGTATCGCGCCATTTCACGAAGTGCGGTGCTCGGATGTGCGCTTCGAATGCCTCGCGATCCCGATAGACCTCGTAGAAATAGACCGTCGTTGGGTCCGCCTCATCGCGAATGACGTCAAAGCGCAGACAACCGGGTTCATTTTCAACCGAGCCGCGGGCGTCGATCGTGGCCGTGGCCTCCAGATACTGCTCAACGAATTCGGGCTTGACCTTGATCTTCACGAACAGCACGTACATGCCAGGCTCCCTCTATAGGAAGTTTTATGCAGGAAGTTTCACGCAAGACTTCGCATGCAGGATCAGGATAGGCCCTGAGCGTATGGCAGAGTATAACAGAGCGGCGGGCGCGGGCTCATCGTGACGGCGTCGTCCCACCTGTGAGGTCACGCAGGTACTCGACGCTGCGCTGCACGCTGCGCCAGAGCCCCTCCTCGTCTTCCCGCCCGGCCACCTCGAGGATCATGGCGCCATTAAAGCCGACGCGACGCAAGGCATGGACCACATCCTGCCAGTTGATCGCGCCCTCGCCTGGCGGCAGATGGTCGTCGTAGCTTCCATGGGTATCACTGGCGTGCAGGAGGAGCAGCCACGGCCCGAACAGATCGATCCGCTGAATCAGCTCGCGGGCCAGGTAAGCGTGGCCGGTATCGAGACAGAAGCCGACATGGTCGTTTGGCAGTTGCTCAAGCAGCCAGAGTAAGTCTGCAGTTCGCCCGGCCAGCAGGTGCGGCAGCATATCTTCGACCGCCAGCGTCAGGCCAAGCGCTGCACAGTGCGAGTGCAGCTCGTTCAGGCTGTCGGCGCTGCGGTGCAGGCGTTCCATCATCCGGTGCGCATCCTGTCCAATCTCCGAGCCGGGATGGATCACCAAGACGCGGCCGCCCAGCGTGGCGAGCGCCTCTGCGGCACGTTTCACCTCGACCACGGCCTGCCGGCGCGCGTCATCGTCCAGCAACGTAATGTCGATCTGCGGGCTGAACGGAGCGTGCAGGGAGTGCACCACGAGCCCGCGCGCCTCGATCTCCCGGCGCACCTGCTGCGCCAGTGCGCTGTCGTGATAGTTGAAGTGCGCCGGGAAACTGCATATCTCTAGCAGGCGAACGCCACTCGCAGCAATGCGCGGGAGTGTCGTGAGGATCGGACGGTTGTAGTAGATCCCCGTTGAGATGCCGATCGGCCACGGTTTGGGCCCGCTCATGCCGTCCTCCGGATGAGTAAGGCAGGCCGGTAGTCGAGCAGATTATGCCCACAGCCCGGTCGTGGACAGTACCCCTTCTCTTGCTGGGAGATGCAGTTAAAGTCCTCTAGGGCATCAACGCCCGTCGCAACCAGCCCGCAGAACAAGCGCACGTAGAAGTCCGCACGTTGGGCAGGGTCGGCCACCTCCCAGCGGTCTCCCCAGCCATAGTCACGCTCATACTTGGAACGGATGAGCCCAGCGATGGCGCGGGGATGCCAGCCTAAGCTCCAGAGGACGCGAGCGATCGTCTGGATGTTGGTGGGCTTGAGCAACCAGTCGTTTGGCCGCCGCAGCGGCTCAGCAACGCAGGGTGGCAACGTCCTGAGGTCAAGCCGATCGTAGCCGGCCGGCCACTGCTCAGGCGGATCGTGCCAGCCGGCATAGAACTCGCGATGGAACCGGTACAGCGCCGACCGCCGGTACCGCTGCACGAGGGCCAGCGTGCCGGCGCTCCCATCCGGAATACGCGCTGGCACGGCCGAGGCAAGCTCGGCAGCCCGGCGCAGATCACACCGCACGCGCAGCAGCTCATGCAGCGAAAGCCCAGCCCCCGTCCGCGGTACATACACCAGCGGCGGGACCTCTGCCGCGACTGTGCCGGCGAAGCCGGGCGCATAATGGTGCCTTCGGCATACCGTGTAAGCGCAGCGCAGCTCACGGATGTGCAGCGGATCCCCGAATGCGGAAAGATCGAGCGAAATAGCCTCACGCCCGACCAGACGGCTCCCGACCCGCAGCCCTGTCGTCACCGTAGGGATACTTGTGACATCGCGCACGCGCACCAGTACCTGGTGCACCAGGTATTCCAGCACGCGGCCCAGTCCGTCATAAGCGCGACCAAGCTCAAGCGAGACCCGCTCAGGAATGTCCGGCAGGCCACGCTGGTAGCGCTCGGCAAGCGACGGCAGAACCTCGCCCAGTTCGACCAGGGCCGCATATGCGGCGCTTTGCGCCGGCACATGCCAGAGGACGTGGTAGCCTTTCGCTGAGAGCATGGCAAACGAGGAGAGGCCGAGCTCAGCGCAGAGCTCAGAGACGGCCACGTGCACCGGCTCAAGCTTCTCGAAGGTCGCTTCTGGATGCAGAAGCCCCTCGGCAGGGAAATCCACGTTCTGGTAGTCGATGTCCAGGTCGGCGACCAGACCGGCGGCATCCCAGAGCGACCGTCCGATATCAACGCCCTCGTCCAGCAGACGATCAAAGGCTGCGGTTGGACAGCGCTGGCCGGCACCCTGCAGTGGCGCGCGGTACGCGACCAGGTAGCGGCTCGTGAAGGCTCCGCTGCCAGACACGCACGCGCCGCAAAACTCGGCTAGGCGCACACGCACTGCCGGTGAGCGATAATACGTTTGAACGTCGCCGTCCATGGTGCTGCAGTCTCGCACATGCTGAGACGCACTGATGTGCCACCATCGCAAGTATAGCCTGTCCGTGCAGCCGCGCTATCGGGGCAAACCCCGATGCAGGGAACAGGTGCGCCGGATCGCATGGTGCTCCACCGCTTCATGTTCTGATCCAGCTGTTTGGGACCGCAGCATGCCGGCAACGGCGGTGCCTGTGACCGTCCGGCCGAACGCGAGGGGAGGATATCGATGATGCACGCGACATCCGCAGCGCCCGCGCCGCTCTCGCCGAACGCGCTGATCGTCCTGCGAGAGCGTTACCTGCGCCGCAACGAGCGGCTGGAGGTGATCGAGACCCCCGATGAGCTCTTCCGGCGGGTGGCCCGCGCCGTGGCTCAGGCCGACGCGCGCTACCTGCCGCCTGCAGCGGTGGAAGCTACCGCCGAGGAGTTCTACCAGGCTATGGCTAGCCTGGAATTCCTGCCCAACTCTCCAACCCTGATGAACGCTGGCACGCCCTTACAGCAGCTCATGGCCTGCTTCGTCCTGCCGGTGGAAGACTCGCTGGCAGGAATCTTCGAGACGCTCAAGCTGGCCGCCCTGATCCAGCAGACCGGCGGCGGCACCGGCTTCTCATTCTCCCGCCTGCGCCCGCGCGGCGATATCGTATCCAGTACCAGAGGCATTGCCTCAGGTCCGGTCTCCTTCATGGCCATCTACGACGCCATGAGCGAGACGATCAAGCAGGGCAGTAAGCGCCGTGGCGCCAACATGGGCGTACTGCGCGTTGATCACCCCGATATTCGCGAGTTTGTGACATGCAAGCGTGACCGTACCCGCTTCACCAACTTCAACATCTCGGTGGGCATCACCGACGCATTCATGGAAGCAGTCAAGCGCAATGGTGAGTACGACCTCATTAATCCGCGCACGGGCAGCGTGTGGGAGCGCGCCCGGGCACGGGAGATCTGGGACCTGATCGTTGAGAATGCGTGGGATAGCGGTGAGCCCGGCCTGCTCTTCCTGGACACCGTCAATCGCGCCAACCCGACGCGCCATCTGGGCGAGATTGAAGCGACGAATCCTTGTGGCGAGCAGCCGCTGCATCCGTATGAAGCCTGCTGCCTGGGCTCGATCAACCTGAGCCGGATGGTCACGCGCAGCGGCAACGGCTACGCCGTCAACTGGTCACGCTTGGCCGAGCTGGTGCGCATGGGTGTGCATTTTCTGGACAATGTTATCGACATCAATCGCTACCCGGCGCCCCAGACGGCGGATATCTGCACGCGCAACCGCCGTATTGGCCTAGGGGTGATGGGCTGGGCCGACCTGCTGGTGCGCCTAGGCATTCCCTATGATACTGAAGAGGCGCTGCGGCTGGCTGAAGAGGTAATGGGCTTTATCGAAGCGCACGCCATCGAGGCATCGGTGAAGCTGGCCGAGCAGCGCGGTGTGTTCCCCAACTACACGGGCAGCGCTTACGACCGTGCCGGGGGGCCGCGGGTGCGCAACGCCACAACGCGCACGATCGCCCCCACCGGGACGATCAGCATGATCGCCAATTGTTCCTCCGGCATCGAGCCGCTCTTCGCCGTGGCCTACGTCAAGCGGGTCCTGGGAGGGGTAGAGCTAGCCCAGGAGCCGCATCCGGTCTTCCGTGAACTGGCTGAGCAGCGCGGCTTCTACAGCGACGAACTGATGCAGAAAGTTGCCGCTCACGGCTCTATCCAGCACCTCCCGGAGATCCCAGAGGACGTGCGGAGGCTGTTCCGCACAGCCCTGGACATCGCACCGGAGTGGCACATTCGCATGCAGGCAGCGTTTCAGAAGCATACCGACAACGCCGTGAGCAAGACGATTAACCTCCCGCAGGAGGCAACGCTCGAGGATGTGGCGGAGGCGTACCGGCTGGCCTATGAGCTGGGCTGCAAGGGCATCACCGTCTACCGCTACGGGAGCCGCCCGCATCAGGTGCTCAGCGTCCATGCCTACTGTCTCAGCTGCGCCGGAGAGGATGGCCTGCCGGCGGAGCATCCCAGTGACGAACGCCCGGTGGCACGCCAGCCGGCAGAAGCCTAGCGACACTGTATCCAGCTCTTTGAAAGCGTACAGGATTTCCCCGATACCGGAGGCATCGTTCTGGGCTTATACTCCTCCCAGGAGAGCCAGTTTGTGTGATGCAGCGCTGCCTGAGCGGCATGCGAGGTGCCGCAGGCATCCAGTGCCAGGCCAGACGCCGGTGGCCGATGCACTCCCCGCTGAGGAGGTATAGATGCGATCACTGCCCGGTCCAGCCCCACAAGCCACTGGGGAGCCGGCTCACAATATCCTGCGCCCGACGCCTCAGCAATCCTCTCTTAGCGTCTTCTTCCGACCTCAGAGCGTCGCTGTGATCGGTGCGAGCGAGACGCCCGGCAGCGTGGGGCGCACACTGCTACAAAACCTAATCGCCAGTCCCTTCGGCGGGGTGGTCTATCCGGTCAATCCCCGGCGCGCTCACGTGCTGGGAATCAAAGCCTACCCCTCAGTCCGCGACATTCCGGGCTCGGTCGACCTGGCCGTCATTGCGACACCTGCGGCGACGGTGCCGGGCATCGTGGCAGAGTGCGTTGAGGCCGGGGTCAAGGGGGCGATCATCATCTCAGCAGGTTTCCGCGAGACCGGTGCTGCCGGGGCGGCTCTGGAGCAGGAGATTCTGGCGCAGGCGCGCCGCGGGGGAATGCGTATTATCGGCCCGAACTGCCTGGGCGTGATGTGCCCGCGCACCGGCCTCAACGCCACGTTCGCCACCGGCATGGCGCTGCCCGGCAACGTCGGCTTCATTAGCCAGAGTGGCGCGCTGGGCACCGCCATCCTGGACTGGAGCCTGCGCGAACACGTGGGCTTCAGCGCCTTCATCTCTATCGGCTCAATGCTGGATGTCGGCTGGGGCGATCTGATCGATTACCTGGGTGACGATCCCCATACCCAGAGTATCCTGCTGTACATGGAGTCCGTGGGCGATGCCCGCGCCTTCCTCTCGGCGGCTCGTGCGGTGGCGCTCTCCAAGCCGATTATCGTGATTAAGGCCGGTCGCACGGCGGCGGCAGCTCGGGCAGCGACCTCCCATACGGGCACCCTGGCCGGCAGCGATGCCGTCCTTGACGCCGCCTTCCGGCGCAGCGGCGTGCTGCGGGTCGATAGCATCGCCGAGCTCTTCTCCATGGCCGAGGTGCTGGCCAAGCAGCCCCGGCCGCGCGGACCACGTCTGGCGATCGTCACCAATGCCGGTGGACCGGGCGTGCTGGCCACCGATGCCCTCATTACCAGCGGGGCTGAACTTGCAGAGCTCTCCGAGGAGACGCTGGCAGCGCTGAACCAGCTCCTCCCCCCGCACTGGAGCCATGGCAACCCCATCGATATCCTGGGGGATGCGGACCCCGAGCGCTACGCTCAAGCAGTCGCCATCGCCGCCCGCGATCCACAGGCGGATGGCGTGCTGGTGCTCCTGACTCCCCAGGCGATGACCGACCCGACGCGCACGGCGGAGCGGCTGACTGCGTACGCGCGCCTGCCGGGCAAGCCCATTCTGGCGAGCTGGATGGGCGGAGCCCAGGTCGCCGCTGGTGAAGAGGTCCTAAATCGCGCCGGCATTCCCACGTTTACCTACCCTGAGACCGCTGCGCGCGCCTTCGCGTACATGTACCGCTACAGCGAAAACCTGCGCTTGCTCTACGAAACCCCGACCCTTCCTGAGGATAGCGGTATCGAGGCGCCGGATCGAGCCCTGGCCGAGCGCTTGGTGCAGGGAGCGCGGCAAGCCGGCCGCACGCTCCTCACCGAGGCTGAGTCCAAGCAGCTCCTGGCAGCCTACGGTATCCCGACTGTCCCCACGCGCATCGCCACCAGCGCGGCCGAGGCTATGGCCATAGCGAACGAGATTGGCTATCCGGTCGTGCTCAAGCTCCACTCAGAAACCATCACACACAAGACTGACGTCGGCGGCGTTAAGCTCAACCTCCAGGACGCGCAGGCGGTCGAGGCAGCCTTCCACGCTATCAAAGCGGCAGTAACGGAGCAGGCCGGGCCGGAACACTTCCTGGGGGTCACGGTGCAGCCCATGGTCTCGCTGGACGGCTATGAGCTGATCGTGGGCAGCAGCATCGATCCCCAGTTCGGCCCGGTAGTGCTCTTCGGGGCGGGCGGCCAACTGGTTGAGGTGTTCCAGGATACTGCTTTAGGCCTGCCACCACTTACCACGACGCTGGCGCGGCGCCTGATGGAGCGCACCCGCATCTTCACCGCCCTGCAAGGTGTACGCGGCCGCCGACCGGTGGACATCGCTGCCCTGGAGCGGCTGCTGGTGCGCTTCAGCCAGCTCGTGGTCGAGCAGCGCCGGATCCGCGAGATCGACATCAATCCCTTGCTGGCATCACCCGAGCGCCTGCTGGCACTGGACGCGCGGGTGGTACTGCACCCGCCCCATGTAGCTGAGGAGGACCTGCCGCAGCCGGCCATCCGCCCCTATCCCACCCAGTACATCTGGCCGTGGACGATGCCAGATGGTACGCCAATCACCTTCCGCCCCATCCGGCCTGAGGACGAGCCACTGCTGGTTGACTTCCACCGGACCCTCTCCGAGGAGAGCGTGTATCTGCGGTACTTCCATGTGCTGCCGCTGGAGCAGCGCATTGCCCACGAACGGCTGACCCGCATCTGCTTCATCGATTACGACCGCGAGCTGGCGCTGGTGGCTGAGCACCGCGCCCCCGAGAGCGGCCGGCCCCAGATCGTCGCGGTAGGACGCCTGACGAAGCTGCGCGGAACCGATGCTGCGGAGTTCGCCCTGCTCGTGAGCGACCGCTTCCAAGGCCGCGGCCTTGGGACCGAGCTCCTGCGTCGGTTGCTTGATGTCACGCGCCAGGAAGGGATCCGGCGGATCACGGCTAAGATCCTTCCGGAAAACATGGCGATGCAGCGCATCTGCGAGCGGCTGGGCTTCCAGCTCTCTCGTCGGCCGGACGATCCGCTGGTCACGGCCGAACTTGTGCTTTGACATCAGCAGCCCGGGGAACGCGATCCTCAGGCCGCCGCGCTCGCCGGCCCGGTGCATGCTTCGGCCGCGTTTTGCCCCCTCATTATGCTTATTCCTTATTAAATACTTTGCAATACCTTTATTATTTTACTTACTTTTAACACCTCCTCTACCCGTGCTTCACATCTATGCGCGAGACTGGCAGCGGAGACAGAACGGAGCGAGTATGCCGTGCAATGGACACGCTATCCAGAGCCGGTGCAGGTGCCGCCGGCCGCTGCTTCGGGATAGGTCGTGCCACCCGCGATCGCGCAGGCACCGGAGATAATCACTGTGGCACACCAGCCATTCATGGCCCTAGGAGGCCAGAACGAAAGGCAGAGGACGATGAACAAGAAGTCATATATGGCCGTCACACGACGAGCTATTGTGCGGATGTGCCTCGCGCTACCGACAGCCACCGTGCTAGCGGCATGCGCCCGGCCGGGCAATGAGAGGGCACCCCTAGCCGGCCCTGCTCCACAGGCCGGCACAGTTCCGGCAGAGCACACGACTGCTCCGGGGCAGCAGGCACCAGTCACGCCTATGCCCCAGCAGCAGGTGCTGGCGCCCACCCCGGCCTGCGGCGACGACGAGGACGTGACGCCACCACAGACAGAGGGCCCCTTCTACAAGCCCCGCTCTCCCCAGCGCACTTCGCTGCTTGAGCCCGGCCTCACAGGCACTCGGCTGGTGGTCGCCGGCCGGGTGCTGAGCACCGACTGCCGGCCGGTCGGTCGAGCGCTGCTCGATTTCTGGCAGGCCGATGACCGTGGCGTGTATGACAACGCCGGCTTTCGCCTGCGTGGGCACCAGTTTGCCGATGACGAGGGCCGCTATCGCCTCGAGACCATTGTGCCGGGGCTCTATCCAGGGCGGACTCGCCATATCCATGTGAAGGTTCAGGCGCCCAACCGACCGGTGCTGACGACCCAGCTCTACTTCCCCGGCGAGCCGCGCAACGCCACCGACGCGCTCTTTAATCCCAAGCTCGTTATGGCGGTACAGGACACGCCGGAGGGCAAACTGGCCACCTTTGATTTTGTCCTTGAGCTCTGAATCCCGCGTAGCACCAAGAGGCAGCCGCCCTTCGGGAGGGAGCCGTTCTAGATATCGGCGCGCCCGCTTGTGGCGCGCCGATCTACTTTACGATGATCTTGCCCACCATGCCTGCATCTTTATGGCCGGGGAGATCGCAGACAAAGGCGTACTCGCCCGGCCGCGCCGGTGCCTTCCAATGCACCACGCGCTGCCTGCCCGGCGGGATTGTCACTTCAGCGATCTTGGCATCGTCGCTTTCGAACTCGTGATCGATCATGCCAGTATTCACAATAACAAAGCTCACCGTCTCGCCGGCCTTGACCCGTATCTCGCGGGGTTCGAACTTGAACTCGCTGGCAGCGATCCGGATCTCCCGGCCCGTCGCCGCCGGTGCGGTACAGCCGACAAGGGGAAGCATCAGCGCGCCAATCAGTATGACCGCTAGGATCTTGCCGATCACTCCCCTATATTCCATCATGCTGTGCATTTGCCAGTGATCCCTCTGTACGTCAGGTGCCTCTGTGCGGATTAGCACGCTGTAAGGCACAGCCCCAGCATAGAGGCGGCACCAGCAAAGCAGTCAGGCGCCGGAGCGTGCCGGCCGCGCCGCCGGCATCATGCCGCGGAGGTAGATAGCCAGCAGGCCGGCCAGGTAGCCGAAGTACGCTACCACCTGCGTCAGGCTCGGGCTGGCATCGTAACCGAACAAGGTGGCAAGCAGGCGGCCAATCTCACTGTTATCCTGCAGGAGGTCATAAGTATCCCACACGTGCCGGATGATACCGGGAACCACGCCAACCTCCTGAAGTTCCTTCACCCCGTTAGCGAGCAAGCCGGCCGCAAACACAATGAGCAGGACGCCGGTGACGTTGAAGAACAGCCGCAGATTGAGTTTCAGGCTGCCGCGGTAGAGCAGGTACCCGAGCAGCGCAGCAACCCCGCCCCCGGCCAGTCCGGCGAGGGCGTACGCAAGGCCAGAGCCCGCCTGCAGGCTGCCGGCAACGAGGAAGAGCGCGGTCTCGATCCCTTCACGGCCAACCACCGTGAATGCCACTGCCGCCAGAGCTACCTGCGAGCCTGAGGCCAGGGCGCGGTCAACACGGTGCTGGAGCTCTGCCTTCAAATAGCGCGCCTGGCGTTGCATCCACAGGATCATGTACGTGAGGATAGCCACAGCCAGCAGCATGGTCCCGCCCTCGAACAGATCAAGCAGCTCTCCGCTGAGCTCACCGGCAAGGAGATGGATCACCAGTCCTCCCAGAAGGCTCAGCCCGATCGCCGCAAGGGTGCCTGCCCACACGGACCGTGTCCCCGCGGTGTATCCAACTCTGTGCAGATACGCGAGCAAAATGCCAATGATCAGCGCTGCCTCGAGCCCCTCCCGCAGCGTCACCACAAAGGCGTAGAGCACGCGTCGCCTCCCACAGATACACACGGCACTATTCAGTACTATTGGCACTATTTTGGCATTATTTTGGCGCTATTAAGGCACACCGAATAGCATTCAGACATTCCTTCCCTGGGCACCAGGCACAGCCATCCCGGAGCTACGCGGCCCACCGGCGCGGGCTTACGTGCCGGGCTGGACCGCGGCCCCCATATGGAGCACGCTGCGCCGGATGCGCGCGCTAAGCCAGTCCACAGCGACAACCACGAGCAGGGTCACCAGCAAGGCCGTGCTCAGGCTGTCGTACTGGAGCATCTGGATGTAGCCGAGCAGGTAGAAGCCAATGCCCCCGGCGCCCACAAAGCCCATGATCGACGAGGCGCGGATGTTGTACTCCAGGATGAACAGGAGCTGAGCCAGGATATGATTGGCTGCCTCCGGAAGCAGGGCGTAGCGCGCCAGTTGCAGCCGTCCACATCCGACGCTTCGCACCGCCTCCACCACTTCGGGGTCAACGCCTTCGAGCGTCTCATACAGGATCTTGCCGAGGTACCCTGCCGAGTAGAGGGCAATCCCCAGTGTGCCGGCCGCGGGGCCGAGCCCGACGGCGACGACGAAGATGATGCCCCAGAGCAGCGAGGGCACGGTACGGATGAGGGCAAGTAGCAGGCGCGCCGGACTGCTCGCCGTGGGGCCCATCAGCGTGCGCGTGGCCGCCAGCGCCAAGGGCAGCGCCAGGGCAAAGCCGAGCATGGTGCCGGCGAAGGCGATCTGGATGGTCTCCAGCATTGCCTTCGTTACGGTGCCCAGCACCCGCGGGTTTGGCGGGAACAGGGCGGTGACGAAGATGCTGATGTTCATCGCCCCCCGCCCGAGGCGCGCCGGATCAAGGAGCCCCACGCTGGCAAGGGAGAGCCCAATCGACAGCGCCAGCACCAACCAGAGCCACTGGTGTAATCGTTCGGAGCGGGTCATCGCAGCGATAACGTCAGTTCCTCAACCGGCACCTCACGTGCCGGGCAATCGAGCACTTTTTTGCCTTCTCGTAACACCACAACGCGGTCGGCGAAGCGACCGACAATGTCGAAGTCGTGCGTAGTCACGAGCAGCGCTACCCCAGAGTCGGCGATGCGCCGCATGGCCTGCATGATCTCGGCCGCCGTCGCCGGGTCGAGCTGAGAGATGAACTCGTCGGCCAGAATAAGGCGCGGCTGTTGCATCAGCGCGCGGGCAATGGCGACACGCTGGCGCTCCCCGCCACTCAGGCGGTAGACGCGCTCTTCTGCTTTGGCTCCGATCCCCAGGGCATCGAGCACCTCGCGCGCCTGCTGCACGATTTGTGGGGGAAAGCGATGGAGCAAGCTGCGCAGCAGGCCGGCACGTCCCAGCGCCCCGGTCAGGGTGTTATCAAGCACCGTCAGCGTGCGCACGAGGCCTAGATGCTGGGGAATGTAGGCGACCCGGCGATCGAGCCGGCCGCATGTACCGGGCCACCGCACCGGCTGCCCCAGGACGAAAATCTCCCCGCCTTGGAGCGGAAGCAGGCCCTTGGCCAGCTTGAGCAGCGTCGTCTTTCCGCTGCCGCTCGCACCGACCACCATTACCAGCGCGCCCTGCTCGACGACAAGCGAGAGCTCGCGCAACACCGACGCATGGCCCGGGTAGGCAAAGGTCACGCCTCGGAACTCAAGCGCCGGCACAGCAGGGCGAGGAGCCAACCCGACGACAGTGGCGGCGTTCAGCTCAAGCGCTCCGTAAACGAGAATCCTGTGGCTGCCAGGTAGCGATTCAGCGTTGCTAGATGCTCCTCAGTGGTGGTCGGGGCGAACCGCACGAAGATGCCGGAAATGAACTTGCGCATGAGGGCACGATATTCGGGCTTACCCAGCTCCAGGAGCGCCTCCTTCAGCTTGCTGCGCGCCGGTTCCTGCAGGCCCTTGCTAAAGACAACACCATGGGAGGGCACCGGTCCCTGGGTCTCGATCACCCGTGTGTTCTGAAGGACCTCATAGTACAGTTTCTCTGACACGTCACCCGCGATCACCGTAGCGTCGACCTGGCCGTTCTTCAGCGCCTCCCAGCTCTGGGCATAGCCGCCGGAGAAGAGCACCTCGCCGAAGAAGGCTTTGGGATCGACCTCCCGCCCGGACGGCAGCAGGCCAAGCTCCACCAGCCGCGCCATCGGCGCCACATAACCCGAGGTGGAAAGCGGGCTGGGCAGGCTTACGCGCTTGCCGCGAAGCTGTTCGATACTGGTAATCGGGCTATCCTTGCGCACTACCCAGTACGAGTAGTAATAGGGTGCCTCTTGTTTCTCCTGACCGATGACCACTTCCCGCACTTCGGCCAGGACGACCTCAGCACCGGCATGCTTCTGAGCCAGTGCCGACGGCCAGGCACTCATGAAGGCCGCGTGGGCGTGGCCGAACCGGAGCGCCTCGATCACGCCGGCGTACGTGGTGGGGAAGACGAGTTCAACCTTCTGGCCTAGCCGCTCTTCCAGGAACTTCTGGAGATCTTTGGCATCCGCCGAAAGCTGCTCCGGCGTGCCGGTAGGCTGTACGGCGATGACCAGCTTCTCCGGGGTGCCTGCACGCTGCGATGCTCCGCCCGAGGCGCCTATACCGGTACAGGCGGCAAGCACCGGCGCAGCAACCGCCACTGCCGCCCCAATCACCCGTCGACGAGTGGTGCCCATGCTCAGACACTTCCTCCTTGCTGCAAGATCGTACCAGTGATTTTGGTATGCCGAACGGCATTAGGATACCCTAATGTGGGCGTGCCAGTCAAGTCGCGCGGGGCGAGAGCCAGTTGACGTGCGAACGCGGGCATGGTAGCATTGGGGGCAGATTAGAGTGGTTCTTACTTAGAAGTAAATTCTTCCTAGGAATAGCTCAGCAGGAAGCGCGCGCTTCGTCTTCCCTGCGAGGATCGTTAGTAGGTAGTAGAGTGTGCAGCATGCAGGACGATCAGGTTCTCCGCCGCACCCAGGAGCTCATTGATGCCATGCAGGCAGCCGGGCTCAAGCGCACCCCCCAGCGGTTGGCGCTTGCTCGCTTGCTTGCCGCCGATCGTACCCATCCTACGGCCCTGGAGCTGGTAGAGCGGGTGCGCGCGCAGCACCCCACCATCAGCATCGCAACCGTGTATAACACGCTGCAGGCACTCAAGCGGCTCGGACAGGTGATCGAGCTGCGGCCTGATGATGGGCCCTGTCGCTATGACGGCCGCACAGTCAAGCCCCACGCCCACGCAATTTGCACGGTCTGCGGCCGCATCATGGACGTGGAAGGGCTGGGAGAGGTTGACCCGGCTGGTGCGCTTCCTGCAGGTTTTCATGTCCGCGCCTCTCGTATCGAGTTCCTGGGCGAGTGTGCGCAATGCCATCAGGCTGCTTCCCGGGCATTCTAAGGAGAGGAACTGTGCGCCCCACACCAGCTATCGAAGACTACCTAGCTACCATCCTGGCGCTGCAGCAGGCGGGAGAGCCGGTCATCGGCGCACGCTTGGCCGAACGTCTGGGGGTTTCCCCGCCCACGGTGACCGAGATGCTGCGCCGGCTCCTCAAAGAGGGCTATGTCTCGATCGACCGGCACAAGGAGGTCACCCTCACGTCAAGCGGCCTGGCCATCGCCGAGTCGGTCGTGCGACGCCACCGCATTGCCGAGCGCTGGCTCACCGATCAGCTCGGCTTCGACCGTGCGCGCGCGGCCCAGGAGGCTGATAAGCTCGAGCATGCCCTTGCGCCCGAGGTAGCCGAGCGACTGCACGTTGCCCTTGGCTTGCCACAGGTCTGCCCGGACGGGAACCCGCTCACCGGCGAGCCGGCGGCTGAACCGCGCACCCGGCCGCTGGCTGAGCTTGAGATAGGAGAGGCCGCCGTCGTGGCACGGGTGTCGCCTGACGTGGAGCGAGATGCCGCCTTCCTGGCGGAACTCGACCAGGGCGGCATTGTGCCGGGAGCCCGCCTCACCGTGTTGCAGAAGAACGCCGATGAGCTGCGCGTCCGCTGCGGCACACGGGAGCGGACCCTGACACGCGCCATCGCCGCCAAGGTGTTCGTGCGCCCGCCGGAGCCCCAGGCAGAGCAGAGCACCGCGCCGCTGGAGGATCAGCTCCCGGTCGAGGTCGAGGTCAGCGCCGTGGAGGGATGGTGTCGGGCCCGCCACTATGTCGGCGAGCGCTTTGAGGTTGGCCACTGCTCGCCCAGCGGCCTGTGCGTCGAGGCGCTTGCCGCCATGTTCCCGGTGATGCAGGGCCTGCGCCGCCGAGCCCTGGCTGAAGGCGGGGCGCAAACCACAGAGGTCACCGCCGAGATGCCGTGCCCGGAGGACGGCTCCGTGACCTTCCGGCTTCGGGTACGCCCTCGAACGGATCAGGCCTAGCCCGCATCGGTGTGGCGCGGCCTAGGCCCATGACAGCTCTCGCCGCGCCTGGATTTTCCCCTCGTCGAGCTCTACCCCTATGCCCGGCCGGTCCAGCGGAACGACATAACCGTCGACCGGCTTCACCGGCTCCTTAAAGAAGAACTGGTGGATTTCATTCCACTTGATCAGATATTCCAAGAGCGGGCACAGACTGGGCGGCTGCGCCGCCAGCACATGCGCCGTCGCCGGCACCGAGTGCCCGTGAGGAATGACCTGCACATCGAACGCTGAGGCAAGGGCGCAGATCTTCACGGTCTCTGAAATACCGCCACACCAGTAAATATCTGGCTGCAGCACGTCGGCAGCCCCGGCCTGCAGGAGAGCAAGATGGCCCCAGCGCGTGTACTCGTGCTCTCCGGTAGCGATCTGCACGCGTCCGTTCGCGACGCGCCGGATAGCAGCGCAGCTCTCGATCTTATCCGGCAGCACCGGCTCCTCGATCCAGCGCGGCCGGTACTCCACCAGTCGCTCGATCATCTTGATCGCATAGGGCACATCCCAGCTCATCCAACAGTCGAGCATGAATTCGACGTCGGGCCCCACGGCTTCCCGCAGGGTGCGCGCTAGCTCCAGGTTCTTCGCCATTCCTTCCGGCCCGTCGAGCGGCCCGTGCCGGAAGAACCACTTGGTATAGCGATAGCCCTGCTCGACAATCTCGCGGGCCCGCCGGGCGACAAGCTCGGGCTCCAGCGAGTAGCCCAGCGCGCTGGCATATGCCGGGATCCGCTCACGCGTCGGCCCCCCGAGCAGGCGGTACACCGGCACGCCGGCCCACTTGCCCTTGAGGTCCCACAGCGCACAGTCCACCACGCTGATCGCCATCATCGTGGGACCTTTGCGGCCGTGTACCTGCATGCGGTACATCTTGTCCCACAGCAGCTCGATAGCGCGCGGATCCTGTCCCAGCAGCAGCGGCTTGAGCTGTCGCTCGATGATGTAGGCCTGGTCATGGGTGGTCGGTCCTGCCAGGCCGCTGACGCCCTCGTCGGTCTCAATATGCAGGAACACCGCCTGGATGCGGTAGCGCCCTTCTGCGATCTGGGGGAGCTGCTGTGGTCCTTCAGCTTTATGCTCTGGATAGATATCGATTGGGCGGACCAGACGTTCTTCCCAGAACGTACCGGGAAACTCTAACACACCCTCGAGCTGTTCCAGCCGGACCTGTGTGATCTTCATCGCATCTCCTCGGTGCAGGGGGCGAAGACGTCCGCAAGGCCGAGCTCCGCCGGTCCCGCATCCGGCATAGCCTGTGCGGCGGCGACGGCGGCCTCGACCTGCCGCTTCACCTGTCTGTCCAGTTCATCCAGCCGTGCAGCGTCCACGCCGCGCTCCAGCAACATACGCCGCGCCCGTGGCAGGGGATCGCGCGCCAGCCACTCCTCCAGCTCGCCCGGCGGGCGGTAATGCGCCGGATCCTCCGCCCAGTGCCCGCGCAGGCGGTACGTACGTGCCTCGATCAAGCTCGGGCCCTTGCCAGCGCGTGCCCGCGCCACGGCCTCCTGCACTGCTTCGTGCACCGCCACCACATCATTGCCATCCACCAGGCGGCCGGGAATACCATACCCAATGGCGCGATCGGCGATGCTGGCGCAGCGGATATACGTAGAAACATGCTCTGAGATGGAATAGTGGTTGTTTTGGCAGACATAGACGATCGGCAAGTCCCACACCGCTGCCAGGTTAATACACTCATGGAAGTCGCCGCGGTTGGCTGTGCCGTCGCCGAAGCTCACCACCACCACCCGATCGCAGGACCCCCCAGGCGCATCGCGGTCGTAGCGGAAGCTCAGCGCTGCGCCGGTCGCCACGCCGAGGCTCGTGCCGAGGTCGCCGGCCACCCACGGCGTGACGTTCAGACTCACCGGGCCGGTGAATGGCACTGCCCGTCCCTTCGCGTAGCCGGTGGCCTTGCCCAGGGCCTGGGCCACCAGGCGCTCCAATGAGGCTCCACGCATGGCATAGACCACGAACGGCCCGCGGTAGTGCGGCGCCGCCACATCGTCGGGCCGCAGCCCGTAGAACGTGCCCACGATCGCTGCCTCTTCCCCTTCAGCGGGGAACCAGCGCGCATTGAGCTCCGCACAGGCACGCTCTAAATAGCGGCTGAGCAGCATCAGCCGGTACATCTCAAGGAGATCGTGCGTTGCAACGCTCATCGTCTGGACGAACCTCGCCTCTGGCCCCTCGCCGTCTCCCAGAAAGCCCACAGCCCTCACCCGTCTCCTGCGCTGCGGAAGAGGAGTGCGGGATGACACGGACGGCTTTCTTATCTTGCCTTCTCTTTCACGCTGTGGGAGAGGGAAGCCCGCCTCCCTCGCTCACAGGGAAAGAGCTATCCTGTCGTCTACATTTCCTTGTCCATACTACCTATACACGCTTCTGCACTCACAGACAATTTATGCTTCGATGCCGGCCAGTTCTTTGGCGTAGTCCATGGCCCGCTTGAGGTCATATGCGCGGGCAATCGCCAGCTTCTCAGCTTCGATGGAGCCCTCGGCCTGGATCGCCAGCACTTCCTGATAGCCACCGAAGTCGGAGGCGGTCAGATCGCACACTAGGTTCATTGCTCGCAGGCGGTCGAGGGCGGAGACGCCGGCGCGGCCACCCAGGTAGCGGTCAAGGTATGGTCGCACCTCGGGGCTCTCCAGGTCCTCTGCGCCGGGCCCAGTGACCACCAGCCCGCCGGCCAGGTCCTGCACCAGGGCGACGGCGCGATGGTAGCCCTCGGCGAAGTGCAGCTTAGCGACATTGACCAGAAGTGTGTTGGGCACAGCGATCTGCCCGTCGCCAATATCCTGGAACGTACAGGCATACGCCGCCTGGTGGGTAAGGCCGCGCAGCGTCTCGGCATATGCGGCCAGCCGCACCAGCTTGTCGCGCACATGCGTGGCTCCAAGCACGCCATTATAGTCAGCCAGCAGCGCACCGGCACCGACCAGCAGGTCCACCAGCGGCAGTTTATACGAGATTGCCGTGAACCGATGGAAATCCACAAACGTCAAGGCCAGGGGCCCGGCGAACTGCCACTCCTCGCACAGGAAGACGCGCTCCCACGGCACAAAGACGTCGTCGAACACCGTGAGGCTCTCCATCATGCGGTGCCGCGCGCTGATCGGATGCTCGATTGGGTTCTCAACCGGGGTATCGCCGCTTGTGCCGTAGGCACTCACAAACAGCTTGAGGCCGGGGCTGTTGACCGGCACCGCGCAGGCCACGGCGTAGTCGCGGTCCTCCTCCCGCATACTCCGTGTCGGCAACACGATGATCTCATTGGCGTTCATCGAACAGGACGTGTGTACTTTCGCCCCGCGCAGGATGATCCCGTCGCTGCGGCGTTCGACCACACGCACATAGTAGTCGGGATGCGGCTGCTCCGCAGGACCGCGGCTGCGATCGCCCTTCACGTCCGTCTGCGCTACCGCCAGTGCCAGGTCATTGCGCTTGCAGTACTCATAGTAGGCACGGACCCGCTCCAGGTAGCCGGTGCCAAGCTGCCGGTCCATGGCATGGGCGATGATATGCAGTGCGAAGAGGGCGTCGGTGCCGATCTCTTTGATAAGTACCACCAGCGTGCCGCCGCGACGGCAGCTCGCCTCGATCAGGCGGCTGCGCAGCAACAGATCCTCAGCACACCGCGGCAGCACGAAGTAGCGGCTGACTTCCTCGCCGGTCTGCGGGTCGGTCACCACAGCAAGCTCGCGCGTGGCCGGATCATGCGCCATAAAGTAGTCAATAGCGGCATGCTCGATGGCCGTGCGCAGGACCGGATGCTCGGTCACATCGGGCACGCGCCGGCCCCGGAAATACACTATGCGCCCATCACGCAGGCTGGCAATGTACTCTTCAGCACGTCGCAGCGACATCGTCTTTCACTCCGCCGGGAGGATCCACCCACAGGCGAAACACACCCCGCGCCGGCACAGCATACGTGTATTGCCGGCCGGCGTCCAGTGTGCCACTGGCTCACTGCGCCGTCCAGCCCCCATCCACATAAATGGTCTGGCCCGTCACATAGGAGGCCGCGTCGGAGGCAAGATACACGGCCGCTCCCGCGATCTCCTCCGGCGTGGCCGGACGGCCCAGCGGGGTCTGCTCGCGAATGCGCCGGCCCAGGTAGGGATGCGCCAGCACGTCATGCGCCAAGTCGGTCTCCACAAACGCCGGACCGATGGCGTTCACACGCACGCCGCGGTCGGCCCATTCTACCGCGAGCACGCGGGTCATCGCCTCAACCGCTGCCTTGGCGGCGCAATACGCGACCAGCCGCGGCAACGCCACACGCGCTCCGATAGATACCACATTAATGATGCAACCGTGCCGCTGCTGGAGCATGACCTTCCCAAAGTCCCGGCAACAGCGGAACGTGCCGCACAGATTCACTGCCAGGATGTTCGCAAGCTCTTCGTCGGTGGTCTGCTCGGCCCGCTTATAGATCGGGCTGATACCCGCGTTGTTTACCAGAATGTCCACACGCCCGAAATGCTCCAGCGTCTGCGCCAGCAAGTGATCGGTATCCTGGGCGCGGGCAATATCGGTGGGCACAGGCAGGACCGCCGTGCCATTCAGCCCGAGTTCCTTGGCTACAGTCTCAAGCGTTGCCGCGGTGCGCGCGGCCAGCACCAGCCGCGCGCCTGCAGCCGCGTACGCGGCTGCAATGGCACGGCCGATGCCGCGTGAGGCGCCGGTGATGACGGCCACTCTTCCGTGCAAGCTGCATGGGTTCAGGTCCATGGCCACCCTCCTGCGGGCCAGGGTTGGATGTACGATGGCAGGCGCGCCACGCCCCTACTATACACGTAGAGCCAGGGGGCTAGCGCTGCGCGGCGCGTGGCGCACTCCTGGTCTTGGAGTGGTGCAGGTGAATGGCCTGGATGCCCCGGCGCCGCAGGTATGCGGCGAACGCTGGTCCGCCATGGAGCGTGAACACGCGCTGCGGGCCGGCTTGCTCGATGTACCGCAGCAGCGCAGGGAAATCGGCGTGATCAGAGAGCGGGAGGGCAGCGTCTACACCGAAGCGTGCAGCTGCGCCGGGATGGAGCGCCCAGCCGGAGAGAAGCACGACGCGTACCGGGCGCAGCTGCTCGCCGGTCATCCCGGCACGGCCGCGCCGGCGCAGCTCGCGCGCCTTCTGCGGGGACAATACCAGCACCAGGCCGCGTCCGCCCGTCTGGTCCGGCGCACCCCATGGTCCGGAAGACCACGGCGCAACAGGGCCAAGGGCACAGCCGTAGCGGCGATACACCTCGGCATAGCGGATAATCTCTCGATCGGCTGCCACTGTGAAGCCCAACTCCTGGAGAAGGTGCACGGCCTCCTGCGCCTTGCCCAGCGCGTAGGCCGCCACCACAGGCAGGTATCCCTGCTCTAGCCAGTCATCCAACAGGCGCGCCAGGGCGACTTCGACCTCGGCAGCGTCGGGGAAGCGATACCGCGGCTCCCCGAATGTGCACTCGATGACCAGGTCGTCGCACGGGCGCACCTCTACAGGCTCGGCGCACCGGCTGGCCCGGAGCTGCAGGTCTCCGGTGTACACCAGCCGCCGACCGCTCGGCAGCGTGATCTGCACCTGCGCTGCCCCAAGAACATGCCCGGATGGAAACAGCTCGATACGGTGGTCTCGCAGGTCCAGCGGGTGGCCGAAGGGAAGTTCGATGATGTCGAGGTTGCCTGACGAGTGCGCACCGGCGAAGCGCAGGCGATACAGCGCTGCGGTCACCGGCGTGGCGATGGTCTGTCCATGTCGTGCGCAGCAGTGATCCGTATGACCATGCGTTACCACGGCACGCTCACGCCGCGCAGGGGGATCTAGCCAGAGGTTCAGCGCAGGCAGATGCACCCCGCCGTCGTAGCGAAAGGGGACCCCGGCCCAGCGGACCTCCTCAAACACGTCGGCGGGGAACAGGGGCATCATCGGGCTGTGCTCTTCTCTAAGTTTCTCTCTGTTCTCCAGATCTCTCGTGCTCATGAGCGAGCTTGCTCACGGAGATCGCTCAAGGAGACCGCTTAAGCGGACAAAGCCGGGCGTGCCGGCGTGGCCTCTCCGGCAGGAGTAACGCATAACACCGATCATGGATGCATGCTCGGGCCCCATGCCTGCGCTACCCGGTTGGGTAGCACACGAACGCTTGCTGAGCCCAACAGCGCAGCCGTATAATTCCTCTTGTAGGTCTAAGAGCACAGGTCTAGGAGCACAGGTCTAGGAGCGCAGAAGGTGCGTGAAGAATACGCTTCACCGCGCACTGGTGGTGCACAGGTGCAGTAACACCATGATTATTGCAAACCCAGGAAACATTCGACATGTACGCGTGCCTTTAAGGCCGCGAGAAAGAACTCATTGACGAAGCGCATGGCTAGAAAGAACACCCGCCGCACTGCCTCATCCTCGCGCCGGCAACGAGCCCAGCGTGGATCATCCCGTCCGGCCACTCTAGAGAAGCAGGTTCTGCAGAACGGACCAGGCTCCACGGTTGAGCCCCTTGGGTCTGCCGGCACAGAGCCTACCCTCACCTCCCTCGGGCAGGAACGCTCGCAGCCGGCTGCGCTGCGTCCTGGGAGCCTCGCCTACCGCCGGCGGTATGGCGGCACAGCAGCGAGCCAGCCATCGGGAGATGGTCTGGCGATGTTGAATAGTCTAGATTACAGCTACATTCGCCGCGACCTGCGCCGGATCGCCCTCCTTGCCGGCGCTATGTTTGCGATCTTGGTGATCTTATCGTTCTGGCTGCGCTGAGCTCGCCAGCGGTATCCATGGCTTGCTCATCGTGCTTCTTCTCCAGTTCAGGATTTTGGGCATTTTATTAAAGAGCTTTCTGCGCGGATGATACGGAGTATTGATCCGGCCTGAGATACCCCTCTAGCTGAGATACCCTGCTAGCAGTGCGAGGAAAATATGCCACAGCAAGCGCTCATACATCTGGAAAAAGCCGCGCTGTTTATCGACATGAGTAACCTGTTCTACGCGGCCAAGAAAATGAATATCCGCATTGATTATCGTCGTCTACGGGATTATCTGTCCGAAGGCAAGATCCTGCTGCGGGCGTTCGCCTACGCCGGGATCGACCCGCAGAATCCGGAGCCACCCGCACACCTGACCTGGATGAAGCGTAACGGCTATAAAGTCGTGACCAAACCGGTGCGCCGCTATGAGGACGGCACGGTCAAGGCAAACCTCGATATCGAGCTGGCCATCGATATGCTCACTATCGCTGAGCACGTCGATTGTATTATCCTGGTGAGTGGTGACGGGGACTTCGTTCGGCTGGTCGAGGCGGTGCAGTTCAAAGGCGTGCGGGTGGAGGTGGTTGGCCTGGCCGAGATGACCTCGACGGCACTGATTGAGGCCGCGGATCGCTTTATTGATCTGGCCGAGATTGTGCAAGATATCCAATTGGTGCAACGGTACGAGGCGGGGCGCCGCCATGCGGGAGAGCGATGGCCTTCTGGGGGAATGCCCGGCGGAAACCACAGCGGTGCCCAGGGGGGACGCCACCGGCCACCTCTGCGTACCCTGCCAGGCGAGCGGTTGTCCGCCGCCGAGCGCGGTCATCCCCCCGCCTCTGGTGAGCAGGCCACGCCCCCGGCGCGGGCAATGCACGAGGGGTCGTTCTCCCAGGATGATGGGACAGCCCGACAATGATTCAATGTTCAGATAACATAGCGCCCCCGGAGTAGAGTAGAATACCTATCAGGGTACAATTCGCCCACACATACACGTCCCCCGCGGGTAGACGCGGGAGACCTGGTGGGATCGTAGGTGGAGCCTGAGCAGTACAGATTGGTCATTGCTGCGAGGTGCTCGTAGCCGACCTCAGGTGAGGAGGTGTGAACATGCTGGGGCGTCTCACACGTCGCGCCGTGACTCGCATGACTGCTGGAGGAATTCTCGTCGCTCTGGGCTCGGCCTGTCAGCCACCGCAGCGCGGCGCACCCGGCGCTGCGCCGGCTGCCGATACGAGCCCAATCAAGATTGGCACCCTGTTCGACTATACCGGCGACCTGGCCAGCTATGGCGGGCCAATCCGCAATGGCACGGAGCTGGCCGCCAAGCACATCAACGATGCCGGCGGGCTACTGGGCGGCCGGAAGATCCAGCTCGTGCATAAGGACTCGCAGACCTCGCCGCAGGCGGCCGTTGAGGCAGCGCGAGCCCTGGTGAACGTCGATAAGGTGCCGGCCATTGTGGGCTCGCTGGCCAGCAGCGTTACCCTGGCCGTGGCCGAGGCCGTTGCGATCCCGAACCGGGTCGTGCTGATCTCTCCCGCCTCGACGTCACCGGCCCTCACGGCGCTGAACGACCAAGACTTCGTGTTCCGCACTGCCCCGTCCGATGCTCTGCAAGGCGTGATCCTGGCGAAGGTGGCCTGGGAGCAGGGGTTCCGTAAGGCAGCCGTCCTGTATGTGAATAACCCGTACGGGCAGGGCCTCAACAACGTCTTCAAGCGTGAGTTTGAGCGGCTTGGGGGCCAGGTGACCGCCAGCGTGCCTCACGAGCAGGTGCAGCCCTCCTACGAGGCAGAGCTGCGCCGGGCCGCCGAGGGCAAGCCGGATGTGCTGGTGTGTGTGTGAGCTACCCCGACAGCGCCAGTATCTACCTGCGCCAGGCTATCGAGGGCAAGTACTTCGAGAAGTTCCTGTTCACCGATGGCACGAAGGCCCCGGAGATTATCCAGAAGGTCGGTGCCCAGTACCTGAACGGCATGTACGGCACCGCGCCCGGCGCGGTGGAGTCTGAGGCGAAGAAGATCTTCAACGAGGCCTATCGCAGCCAGTTCGGTGAACTCCCGCCCAAGCCGTACATTGCTGAAGCGTACGATGCCCTGGTGCTGATCGGGCTCGCCATCCAGAAGGCCGGCAAAGCTGAGGGCCCGGCGATCCGGGATAACCTCCGCTTTGTGGCCAACGCCCCCGGCGAGAAGGTCGGCCCCGGCCTGGAGGGGATCAAGAAAGCCCTCGACCTGCTCAGGCAGGGCCGGGATATCCACTACCAGGGCGCTTCAGGCATTGTCGGCTTTGACGATAAGGGCGACCCCACGAGCGGAGCGATTGAAGTCTGGAAGATCGAAAACGGCCAGATCGTCACTGTCCGGACTGAGACGCTCTAGGAGCCGGCCACGACGGCTGGGTCAGTCGTCCCGACCCAGCCGTCGTGGCCCGGGCATGGGAGACCGCTGCCCGGCGCAACAGCCTCACTCGACGAAGCGGGATACTCGGCGTTCCTCGCCCAGGATGCCGCGCGGACGCCACAAGAGCACAGCCAGCACAGCCAGCCCGATTAGCAGGTAACGCAGGTAGAACGCCTGGGTGACCAGGGCGCCCGGCAGCGGCACAGAAGTGGTAAGGAGATCGCTCGCCGACCAGAGCGCCCATACCAAGAAGGCACCCAGCACAGCGCCGCGATTGCTGCCGGAGCCCCCCAGGAGCAGCATCACCCAGACGAGAAAGGTGCCGAAGAAGGGGCTAAAGGTATCCGGCGTGATCGCCCGCACGTAGTGGCCGTAGAGCGCCCCGCCCACCCCCATCAGCGCACTGCCCAGGATGAACGCCTGCAGCTTGAAGCGCGCCACCGACTTGCCAACTGCCGCCACCAGCACTTCGTCCTCGCTCATCACGCGGAGCACCCGGCCCCATGGTGAGCGTACCATGCGCTCAATCGCCACGTAGGCAGCGATCAGGAAGGCGAGCACGAGCAGCAGGTATACATACACGTACTCAGACGGGGGCACAATGCCCTCAAAAGGCTGCGTGATCCCCACGAGGCCGCGCGAGCCGTTGGCGATCCAGTTCTCGTTCAGCAAGATAAGGCGCAGGATCTCCGCCACACCGATGGTGGTGATGGCTAGGTAATCGCCACGCAGGCGCAGCGTGGGGACGCCCAGCAGCAGCGCCAGGAGGGCCGCAGCCAGCGCTGCGCCGGCAATTCCCACGACAAACGGCAACTGAAAGCCGCCGATGTACTGGACATACTCGGTCGCCGGCGGCGGCTGGGTGAGTAGCGCCGACGTATACGCGCCTACCAGGAAGAACCCGGCAATGCCGATGTTAAACAGGCCGCTGTAGCCCCAGTGCAGGTTCAGCCCAAGCGCGAAGAGCGCATAGATCGCACTCGTGGTCGCCAGCCCGACTAGGTAGGCAAGAGGTCCGCTTAGGTCCATCGCCCACTCCTTCGAGGCATGGTGCCCCACCCGCTGTTACTCCTTGGCAAAGAGGCCTTGTGGCCGAATAAGCAGCAGGAGGATCAGCACAGCCAGCGCAACGCCGGGCTTGTAGCCCGGGGAAATCCATAAGGTCGAGACCTGCTGAACAATGCCCACCACCATGGAACCCACAAGGGCCCCGTAAATGTTCCCGACGCTCCCAAGGATGGTGGCCGCGAAGAAGGCGAGCGGGAAGTTCCAGCCCATCACCGGCTGGAGTTGTGACTGAATCCCGTAGAGCACACCGCCGACGGTCAAAAGCCCGGCGCCGATGGCCCAGGTCCATCGAATCACGCGCGCGGTATCGATACCGCTGATGCGCGCTAGCTCAGGGTTATCTGCGGTGGCCCGCATGGCCCGGCCGATCTTCGTACGCTCCAGGAACAGGTACAACGCGATGACGATCAGGATCACTACGGCGAGCGAAAAGAGTTCATCGGGCTTAATGCGTGCGCCCAACGGCAGGCGGATTGCCTGCTGGAGTTCGGTCGAGTAGCGGTATGGCTGCGGTCCCCACACCATATACACGATGCTGCGCACGATGATAGCGATCGCCAGGGAGGCGAAGGCGATAAGGGTAACATCGCTGCCACGCCGGCGCATCGGCGCATACACGGCAGCATCGACAAACCACACGATCACGGTGATAATAGCCGCAGCAAGGATCGTGGCGAGCACCAGCCCGGGGCCAATCGAGAGCGGACGGAACGGAACGTCACGCAGTCCCAGCCAAGCCGCCGGACCGGCGAGCATGGCCAGGGCGAGGTAAGCACCCAGGGTCATCAGGTCGCCATGGGCGAAATGACCGAAGCGCAGGATAGCGTAGAGGAGCGATAGGCCAACCGCCCCGAGCGCAATAATGCCGCCAAGGACAATGCCCAGGACCAGCGCTTCGACCATCGGGCTTCACCCTCCCTTCTATACCGGCGAGCGCGGCCGCAGAGCACGGTGGCCTCCTCCTGATGCGTTCACTCTTACCCGGCACTCTCCGAAGCACCGGCAGGCTCGGCAACCCCAAGATACAAGCGGCCGACAGCCTCATTGGCGAGAAGCTCAGCACCCGTGCCTTCAAGCTGGTTCCGGCCGGCGGCCAGCACATACCCGCGGTGAGCCAAGCGCAGCGCCGCGACGGCATTTTGCTCAACCATCAGGATCGCCACGCCTGCCTGGTTGATGGCACGGATGCGGTCAAAGACCGCATCAACCATAGCCGGTGCCAGCGCCGCCGAGGGCTCGTCAAGCAGCAAGAGCACCGGGTCAAGCATTAAGGCGCGTGCCAGGGCAAGCATCTGGCGCTCGCCCCCGGAGAGCTTACTGGCGCGCAGGTGGCGCCGCGCTGCAAGCTGTGGAAAGAGGGCATAGAGCTGCTCCATCCGCTCGCGCACGCCGCGCTGCAGCAGGTAGCCGCCCATCTGCAGGTTCTCATCGACGGTGAGCGAAGGGAAGACGTTGCGGGCCTGTGGCATGTACGCCAGGCCACGTCGCACCAGGAGCTCTGGCGGCAGGCCGGTAATGTCTTGGCCCTGGAACAGCACGCGGCCCGCCTCCGGCGTGAGCAGGCCGAAGATCGCCTTGAGTAGCGTGGACTTCCCGGCGCCATTCGGCCCGATCAGCGCAACGATCTCCCGCTCCTTGACGAAGAGCGACACCCCGCGCACGACGGGTGCGCCGCCATAGCCCACCACGAGCTCCTGTACTCCGAGGAGGCTCACCGCGGCTGCCCTCCCAGGTAGGACGCCAGGACATCGGGGTGACGCAGCACCTCTGCCGGCGGTCCGGCAGCGATGGTCTGGCCACTGCTCAACACATAGACGTAATCACATAGTCGAACGATCAAGTCCATGTCATGCTCAATGATGAGAAACGTCACGCCGCGCTTTACCCGTAAGTTCTGGATCGCTGCGGTCAGACGGCGCATCAGCGCCGGGTTCACCCCCGCGCCGGGCTCGTCGAGCAGTACGAGCGACGCATTCAGCATGAGAGTGCGCGCAAGCTCAAGCAGCTTCTTCTGGCCCACGGAGAGCTCAGCGACAAACGCGGCGGCGAGATGATCGAGCTCGACGAATTGCAGCACTTCACGGGCGCGCCGCGCGATCTCCAGCTCTTGGGCACGCACGCGTCCGGGCACGAGCAGGGGCGCCCAAGGCTGTTCGCCGAGCTGGTTCGGCGCAGCAAGCATGAGCGCCTCCAGCACCGTGGTGCGCTGTAGCTCACGCGGCACCTGGAAGGTGCGGGCGATTCCAAGCCGGACAATCTTATGGGGGGGCAGCCCATCGATGCGCCTTCCGCGGAAGAGGATGCGCCCGGCGTCGGGCCGCTGAAAGCCGGTGATAAGATCGAAGAGGGTACTCTTGCCAGCGCCGTTCGGGCCAATAACCCCGGTGATCGAATGCTCCGCCACCCGCAGAGAACAGCCGTCGACAGCGCGAATACCCCCCAGCACCCGGGTAACCGCCTCAACCTCCAGCATGGCAGGGGCAGCAGGTTTCCCCTCCTGCGGGACCATGGACACCTCTGGCTGGACGGTCTGGTGCGCCGGGCTGGACCTCGCCGGGTCTGTGTTGCGGCTGTGTTGGTTCTTACTGAGCATGAGAGAAACCCACCGGTGCTCCCCCAGCCGGTGCAGGGAACCCCCCCTTCGTGCCGGCCCCTGTCGCGGTGGCCCGCCCAGCATTATCATACTCGGATTGCAGCAACCCCAAATCCGCGTCGCGTGCTGCCCGGCGCGCTATACTTTGGGCGAATAGGCTCACGGAGACCGCTGTGAACATCCTGGTTGTAGCAGATACGCCTGACCGTGCTCTTTACGAATACTTCTCTGCCGAACGCTGGGCGCGCGAGGAGATCGAGCTAATCCTCGCGTGTGGCGACCTGGACCCGAGCTATCTAGATTTTCTCGTCTCCGCGTTCAATGTGCCCCTGTACTACGTCCGGGGCAACCATGACGTGGCCTATACGACGTCGCCACCGGCCGGGGCCGAGCCACTGCACCGCCGGCTGGTGGTCTATCGGGGCATTCGTCTCCTTGGGTTCGATGGCTCAATGCGCTATAACGGCGGGCTGGCCCAGTACACCGAATGGCAGATGGCCTGGTTCGTATGGTGGTCGCAGTGGGCTATCCGGCGGCACGGTGGCGTCGACATTGTCATTGCACACAGCCCACCGCGCTTTTGCCCCTACCCGCCTGGCCGCTGTTGCTGCTCCCGCCCTGCGGTGCGGCTGCCCAAGGGGCGGCCAGGATATCCCCGAGGCACCTTCGGGCAGGCATGCCCGCTCCGCCCGCAGCAGCGCTGCTGGGATGCCTCCGACCTGGCACATCGCGGCTTTGCGGCATTTCGCCGTCTCATTGTACGCTGGCAGCCAGCATACTTCGTCCACGGGCACACCCATCTCGGCTACGGTCAGCGCCCCCGTGAGCTCCTGATTGGTCACACTCGCGTTGTAGACGCCTACGGCTATACTGTGTTACGCTGGCCGCCGGTGCCGCTCCCTCAAGGCGCCGCAGCACAACCTCCTACAACCTAACTACCAGAGGCTGGTTCCTACTTTGAGGCCGAGTACTATTTTTTTAGTTTTTTAGTTTACACAGTTTAATTAAGGAGTGTAGCGCATGCCGTCGCCGGTCTTTCTGCCCGGTCAGAAGCTCGTGTTCATCGGAGACAGCATCACCGATGCCGGGCGACGCACCGAGGCGTACGCGCCCTATGGGCGTGGATACGTGTTTCTCGTCTACAGCTTTCTGCACGCTCGTTATCCAGAGCTCGCTCTCACCGTAGTCAATCAGGGCATCGGCGGAAATACTGTGCGCGATCTCAAGGCACGCTGGGAACGCGACGTCATCGCCGAGCAGCCTGACTGGCTTTCGGTGAAGATCGGCATCAATGATGTATGGCGCCAGGTCACCGGTCGCCTGGACGAAGCCGTCCCGCTCGAAGAGTACATCGCCACCTATCGGGCGCTTCTCCAGGAGACTCGTGCACGCACGTCGGCGCGCCTCATCCTCATGGAGCCCTACGTGATCGAGCCCGATCACTCCGACCCGTTCCGCAGCCTGATGAACCGCTATGTGGCGGCGGTCGATGCCCTGGCCGAGGAGTTTCAGGCCATCCTAGTACGCACCCAGGCGGCCTTCGACGAAGCGATGAAAAAGCAACCTCCGTCGTTCTGGGCAGCCGACCGCGTCCACCCCGGCGGGCCCGGCCATGCGGTGATTGCTCGTGCGTTCCTGCAAGCGGTGGGATACGGGGACGTGTAGGCGACGTGGTACGGGGCGTGGAAGCGTTGCCGGCCGAGCCGGTCGGGAAGCACTGCGAAGCCACCAAGGGTTGCGCCGAGGAGAGGGAGGCTCTCCTCGGCGCCGGCGTGGCGCTAGCGCTGCACATCGCAGGTAACCTGCACGCGCACGACCACGGTCAGCTCGCCAGGCGCTATTCCGTCTACACTCCCGCCCAGGCCACCGCCTCCAAAGGGGCGCGGCGGACCTACAGGCTGCTCGATGACCGCACGCACACCGGTAATCGTCAGCCCGGCTGCTGCTGCAACCGCCTCGGCTTTCGGTCGCGCGTCGCTCAGCGCGGCCTGCAACGCCTGACGACGCAGGGCGCTGTCGTCCCGCAGGCCGTAGCTGATGCCCTGCACAGCCGTTGCGCCACCCTGGAGGGCAGCATCCAGCAGCATACTCAGCTTCCTGGGGTCTTCCACCTGGAGCGTAACGACGGCATGCCCACGGTAGCCGGTGATCGCTCCAGGATCCGGCGTCCCCTCTCGGGGTGCCGCATGGACTGGGAAAACACTCAGCCCGCTCGTCTGGATATCGCTGTCAGGCACACCGCGATCGCGCATGAGCTGCAACAATCGCTCGCTAGCTTCTCGCGCCTGAAAGAGCGCCTCCCGCGGTGTCTTGGCGCTCATCTGTACGCTGAACCGCACTGTGAAGAGATCCGGCTCACTCCTGGCGGCGCCATCACCAAGCACAGTGATGCCGCTTTGCTCCTGCAGACCTGCCTCCTGAGCCTGTGCGGCCGGGATACTGCTGCCGGCCTGCAGGGCGACCGGCATCAGCCACACACGGCCCGCTATCACCAGCGTAGCAATGCTGAGGACAGCGGCCATCAAGCGCATATGGTACCCAGATGTACGCATTCCTCCCTGGAGTTTCCTATTCGCCGCATACAGGCGTGCACACAACCGGTCCCTTAGAGCACCTAGGCCCTGAGAGCAACCAGTCCCTCACAGTGGATAGGGGATAAATAGATAGGGGTGGAGACGACCGTACGGAGTTTTACATTTCCAGTGACGCCTGGTCATCAAACAGATGGCCGGACTTGGACCTGGCCACCCGGCCAGGAGCAGCCTGTGCCTTCCGGCAGGCAAGAGATCACCCTGATAGCCACGGATTTAGGAAGAAAGGCCTGAAGGGGCTGTACACGGGCACTACCGGCGTGCCGCCCAGGCCTTCAGGGCACGCCGGGTGTTTGCGAATGCAAGCTCTTCGTCGGGAGGAAGGGCATCGCGGGGGAAAAACGCCAGTTCCGACGTCTCTTCGGGATTCAGGCGCAGCTCGCCGCCGGCCACGCGGCCGGTATAGACAACCAGGACGATCCCGGCTGTGGTGTCGGCGTAGACGTCAAGCAGCGAGGTGATCTCCACACGCAGGCCTGTCTCCTCGAACGCTTCACGTACGGCGGCATCGGCAGGGTGCTCATCGATCTCGACGAAGCCCGCCGGTAGGTCCCATTTCCCGATCGGCTCACGCACCCGCCGGCCAAGGAGCACAGCGCCGTCCTGCTCAAGGATCAGGGCAGCGGCAACGCGCGGGTTCTCATAGTACACCCGGCCGCAAGACGTACACACCAGCCGGAGGCGGCCTTCCACCGGGCGCCGCTCAAAGGCCCCAGCGCAACGCGGGCAATAGCGCAGCGGCTCGTGCTCCGGCAGATAGGAGTGCCCGCCGGCAGTCATTGCTGGACTATTCCCTCCGCCAACACGATGGAGCTACACCTGGACACAAGGCCGGTATGCTATTGTAGCATAGCAACCGCGCCGACGAGGGCACGTTGAAACTCGTGCAGGATGAAGATAGGCCTTGAGAGGGGCAGCAGCCATCAGGTATACGTTCTCTTGTGTGCGCCACTGCCTTAGCGCCCAAGAAATCCACCCGGCCAGGCGAGCTTGGCCGCTGCAGGCGAGGCCGACGTGACGGACGAGATCCATCGCCCTGGGGGATGGCACCCACGTGGCCAGACAAGCGAACCGGAGCCCGGTACCACCGGACATCCTCTCTTCGGCAGATCTCCCGCCGCAGGTGCCATGGCGCGGCGCGCCGCACAAACTCCGCGTAGTACCACCGAAGCGCTTTCCATGCAGGCGCGCCGTGGTGAGCCTGCTACCGCACTCGGCCCGGAGCCCGAGCATGACCGGAGCGCGCAGCGGACAAGGCGGGCGCGTGGTCGCTCGATCATCGAGGTATTCGGGGGAGGGACCCGCGGCTGGATCCTCTACGCCGTCCTCGTGCTGCCACTTGTCGCCATCCTGCTTGTCTTCGACGCAATCGCCCGGTTGGCCCTGCCTGAGGACCGTCCGGTATGGATGTTCCGCCGCAAACGTGCAGCGGCGCTGTACCTGCTGGCCGCTGCGCTGGCAGTGCTGCTCGTTTTCGCGCTGGCCGGGGCGTGTGGCCGCGCCCGCACCGGTCCTGCACGTCCGGACTCGGCTCCGCCCGTCCCCACTGCCCCACCGGCGCAAGGCGCCCCTGCAGGACAGGCCTCAGGCCAGCCGGTGGCGCAGGCGGCCGGCCCTCCCGAGCCGACGGCCGCGCCCCAGCCCACGCCAGCTCCCGTGGTGCTGGTGACGCCTGCGCCTGACCGGGAAGGCGGAAGCCGCCGGATCGTGCGCGTGGCGAATACTGGCGGGGCGGGCGTCTATCTTCGCCGCACCCCTCAGCTCGCCGATCGCCTGCGCGCGTGGGTGGACGGCACGGAACTCGAGGTTCTCGAAGAGGGGCCGCGCATTGGGGACGAGCTCTGGCTGAAGGTGCGTGACCCTGCAGGGAACATTGGCTACGTGCCCGCACGCTATACTGCGCCGGCGCGCTGACACCGGTCATGGCGCGACTGGCGCGCCGCTCACGCGTTTTGACTTCTGTATGGTACCGCAGGTAAAGTTCGGATATCTATCTGCTACGGCTACCCTGCGCGACGGCCGCGCCATAGCGGCACCGCCCATTCCCTGAGCGAACAGGTGTAGTGTGGTGGGGTCTGGCATATCCTTCCGGCGCAGGCCGGGCACTCCCCGACGCCGGAGTATCCTGTGTCTTGGCTCGCGACAGGTACGCCCGTCCGGTGGTTCAGCACGAATTGTATGCGGACGGGATGTGTTGGCCGGCGCCCGACCAGGGGCGCGGCTGGAAGCGTTGCCTCTGCGCATGTCGGCCAGGCTGCGTCCGCTCATAACTACAGCACTGGCGCTGGGCATCATCTTGTTCGTCACAGGACAGGCAGCGAAGAGCGCATTTCGGCCGTCACACGCACAGCTCCAAGGCGGGGCCGCTGCGACACCGCCTGCGCCACTCAGCCCCACCCCTGTGCCGCGGTTTTACCAGCCCGAGCCGGTCCGCATTGATATGACGCGTGCGGCGCCGCCGCTCCGACCGGAGCCACCCCAGGTGAACGCGCGGGCGGCGATCGTGATCGACATGCAGCGGATGCAGGTGCTGTACACCAAGGAGCCCCATGCGCGCCTGCCGATTGCCAGCACAACCAAGATCGCAACCGCGCTGGTAGCCATCGAGCAGGCAGACCTCAGCAAGGAGATCACGGTCCCGCCCCAGGCGACTGCCGTCGAACCAAATCACATGGGCCTGCGCGCCGGGGAGAAGCTCACGCTGCGTGAACTCTTGTATGGCCTGATGCTGGACTCCGGCAACGATGCGGCGGAGGCGATTGCCGAGGGAGTGGCCGGACGTGAGACGTTTATCAAGATGATGAACGACAAAGCCTGGTCACTCGGCCTCGAGAACACGCACTTTACCAATCCTACCGGCTTCGATGACCCGCAACACTATTCGAGCGCATACGACCTGGCCGTACTGGCCAGCTACGCGATGAAGAAGCACCCCTTCTTCCGTGAACTGGTTGCCACCAAACGCTACGTTATCTCGCCGACACCTCAGCACGGCTGGTTCGGCCCGACGAACTTGAACCAGCTGCTCTGGACCTATCAGGGGGCCACAGGGATAAAGCCTGGCTGGACGGAGCAGGCAAACTACACGCTGGTGGCTTCAGCAACGCGAGGCGACCGGAGCGTGCTTGTCGTCGTGCTGGGCACGAACCGCCACTTCACCGACGCCACGCTCCTGCTCGACTACGGCTTTGCCCGCCTCAGCCAGGAGGGGTAGCCAACAGCTCAGCCAGGCGCTGCCGGATGGCCGCTTGATCAGGCACAATGCTATACAGCGAGGGACTGTTGATCTCCCGGCCAAACTCCGGTGGCGCCAGCACCAGGGCCGTTACCTCGTGTGGCTCGATCTGCCGCACCAGTCCGGCCAGCAGGATGCCATCGCGCAGGCTGACGTCGGTCTCGACCAGCGTAGCGAGGTCCGGCGCCATCTGCAGCAGGCGCAGCGCCGTCTGCGGCTCTGCCAGCCGCGCCCGCAAGGCAAAGAGTACCTGCTGCTGCCGCCGCGCCCGCTCGAAATCGCTCGAGTCGTGACGGGAGCGGACGTACTGTAGAGCGGTCGAACCGGGCATCCACTGCATCCCGGCGGGGATGAAGATGCGCTCCACGCGGTAGTCTTCCGTCGGGTACTGGTTATCCTTCACCGGCCGCGGCACATCAAGGAGCACGCCGCCGAACGCGTCGACGATCTGCGTGAAACCATCGAAGCGCACCGCAACGTAGTAGTGCACCGGCAGGCCGGTCAGGGTGGCAACGGTCTGCTTCAAGAGCTCCGGTCCGCCCAAGGCGAAGACGGCGTTGATCTTCCCCTGGCCGCGCCTGGGTATAGGCACCCAGAGATCGCGCGGCAAGGACACCAGGAGCGCGCGACGTGTGACCGGATCAAGGCTGAGTAACAGGATTGCATCGGTGTTGCCGATGATGCCGCGCTGCCGCTCGTCGGGTCGCGTGTCCAGGCCGAGGAGCAGGATGGTGACGCGCTCGGTGCCCGTCCAGACGGGCCATGCCACCGGGGCCGGCTGGTCCTGGGGCCTTGGGGAAGAGTTCACAGAAGCCGCCGGCGTGGGTGTCACCGCAACCAGCACCTCGACCACGGGCGTTTGTAGCGGAGTGGTAGCAACCATCTCCGCCAGCGCCGCCGAGTGCTGCAGGTCGCTAGCGAGGTAAATAAGGAACGCCGCCACCGGCGCATACAGCGCTGTCGTGGCCGTGGCAGCCAGGGCGGGGCGCAGCAGGCCACGCAGGGACAAACGCACGGAAAGGCCGCACAGGTCGATAAGCGACCAGATATGAATCACCAGCGAGGCGCTCAGGACCAGCAATAGCACGCTCAGTGGCCGCTCCGGCGCTTCAACGAGACTTAAGAGGAAGTCGTAATCGTCGAGCACACGTTGGAGTGCGGGAAGGAGCGTGGTGACTGGAAAGCAGGTCGCGCCGAAAAAGAACGCTCCCTTCCACCACCGGCGTCTCCCAAGGGCATGTCCCAGTCCAGGGACAAGGACACCTGCTGCCAACGCCATCCAGCCAGGCCCGGCCGGAGGGTGATGGCCGGCTACCTCCGCGCGCGCTTCTCCACGGGGCGCATCAGGAGCGCCCTCGCTTGACGCACTGCCTGCAGACCGATCAAGCGGTTTGTCGTCTCCCATTGAGGGCAGTGGAGCATTCAACAGGTGGACGTCTTCTCCGGCTTTGCTTCAGGCCTGCCGGCTCGCCGTCGAAGCGCGACGTGGCTTCTAGCATAGCCGCGCGCCGTCATTGTCGAGTGCTGCCGCCCGGCAGGGAGCGCTGTACCAGGCGCTCCTTCACGCGGCGATAGCTCTCAATGGTGCCCAGGAGATGCACCAGGCCCAGACAATAGGCGGCCAGTACGTCGCTGGCCCAGTGCTGCCCGTTGTAGATCCGTGAAGGACCGACCAGGCCGACCAGGCTTCCACTCACCAGGAGCGCCAGGGTACGCTTCCATGATGGCCTCAGATGCGCATACGCCAGATAAAACAGAAAGCCATAGAACGTGACATAATGTACGGTGTGGCCGCTGGGGAAGCTATGGTCGCGTAAGGGGAACCACACACGCACGAGCTGCTGATCGGGGCGAGGACGTCCCACGCTAAGCTTGATCAGACCGGAAAGTGCTCCTGCCAGGAACGTGCTGAGGCAATACACCGCTTCGACACGGCACCGCCGCATCCAGAGCGCGGCCGCGGTCAACAGTACCAGCGTATACGAGAAGGGGGGAAAGCCGGGCAGACTTACCAGGCGCATCAGCAGGTCGAACCCAGGCAGGCGCACCCGCTGCAGCCGCTGCGTCAGCGGCAGATCCCATCGCAGGAGCCCTCCACGGCGTACGACATAGGTGAGGGCGGCGAAGCCTCCCAGCGCCGCGACGACCGCCCACTCAAAGTACTGCGTCCGTCGCTGCTGCTCTCCTGGACCTGCAGAGCGGGGGTGACCAGCAAGCCGCTGCATCCTGCCCGGTCTCCCAGGACTACGACGAAAGTACTACGTGAGGATAGCCGAAGGTACCGCACCGGTTCTGCGAGTTTTCGGCATCTGGTAGCCTAACGGCAAGGGTCAGCCCGACGGACACGGATGGCCCACGCTGCGATGGGATGGACGCCGGCGCAAGATGAAGAGCTATATCCTGCTGGTGGAGGATGACCATGCCGTGCGTGAGTTCCTGGTCGATCTGCTCTCGGACGCCGGCTACCAGGTCATCGGGGTGCAATCGCTCGTGGAGGCTCATGCCACCCTCTCAGCCCGGCGTCCCTCGCTCGTGTTGCTGAACCAACGGCTTCCGGATGGAGAAGGTACCAGCCTCCTGCCCGCACTCCATCCAGACCCACCCCCGGTCGTCGTGCTCTCCGGACAAGCCGCGCCTGCTACTCTTCCGGCCGAGGTCGTCCAATGGCTGCAGAAGCCATTCGATATTCAGGACCTTCTTGCTGCCGTGGCAACCTATTACACCCCGTGACCATGCTGGTCTGCAGCCATCGGCTGCTCGGCCGGCGCTTCTGGGGGCGCGGAAAGGGCAAAGCCATCGCCCTGCGCAATCGCCTCCTGCTCAAGCTGGCGCAGCCGGTCAAACTGCCTGGTCTTGAGGTAATACGCTTCCCGCCGGAGGCGGATCAGACGTTCATTGAAGAGAACCCAGTCGTTGAAGTAGCGCTCGCGGTTATCAAGTGGTTCCGGCTCCGGTGCATCGATGTCGCCGGCATACGGTGCCAGCACCAGGGATGATAGCCGGATCATGCCCCACACAGCCCCCAGGCAGACAGCCTGTAGGGTCAGCGAAGGCAACACCCCCCAGTCGATACCGAACTGGACTTTCAGCCACTGCGGCAGCACCAGGAACGAGATTGCCATGCTCACAATCGTAAACGTGATTGCCATAGTCACGAGTGTCACGGCCAGGAGCACTCGGACGATGGCCGAGGTATCGGAATGGGGGTCGATGACAGGCAGGCTACTCAACCAGCGCACTCGACGATCCTCACAGAGCTTTTCACGCCCGCGGCATAGCCCCGGTGTTCACATGCCTTCTAGGGGGCAGCCTCTGCAACTCACCGTGGCGTCCCCGGGCATCTCTCAGGACATGCACCTTCCGCGTCAATTATCGTGGGCTAGGTGTCCCGGCGCAAGAACTCTGTCTCTGAGGTCTAGCGGCCACGAAAGTTGCCGTGAGCGGCTCGGGTATGCTAGAATACGCTGCGCGGTGGCTAGAGGCGTGCGCGTGCTGCCGGCCCCCTAGCGTGCAGCGGAGTGCTTCCGCGCGACGACCGGCCAGGACACTCTCCTCGATGGTGCGGTGTGGTGTAGCGGTAGCACGACAGCCTTTGGAGCTGGAAGCCTAGGTTCGAATCCTAGCGCCGCAGCCGCGAGTCCTGCCGTCGGGTGTTCGGCTCTGGCATGGCGCCCTTGAGGGTGCGGCGTGTGCCCCGATAGCTCAGTAGGTAGAGCACAGTCTTGGTAAGACTGGGGTCACCGGTTCGATCCCGGTTCGGGGCTCTCGGATGTCGCCCGCGTGGTATGGTTTCGCGGGCGGTGCCGGGGAGTAGCTCAGCCTGGTTAGAGCGCAGCGTTCGGGACGCTGAGGCCGGAGGTTCAAATCCTCTCTCCCCGACTAGGACTGCCGGCGTGGCCTGCTCCTCACATGGGGCGGCTGCGCTATAGAGGCGGCCACGTTATAATTGATATGCATATCGTGGGGATGTAGCTCAGCTGGGAGAGCGGTTGAATCGCACTCAACAGGTCGGGGGTTCGAGTCCCCCCATCTCCACCACGGCACGAGTGTCCGGCAAACACGCGCCGGCGGGTAGGTGAGGCTGCGTTTGCCACGCAGCCTTTTGGCGTCTCAGGTACATTTCCGCAATCGTCCCTCCACGATCAGCGGCCGGGCCTGCATGGGTCACCCTGAAAAGGCGGGTGTAAGGGTGGCCCAGCCAGGGAACCCTGCAGGCCCCGGTGCAACTGAGACCTATCCCCGTGCAGCCCGCGGCATGACGAGAGTGCCGCGGAATGCGCTTCGCTGGACGCCGCGGGTGTGCCCGGGAAGCAGCCCTGTCACAGACCGCCGAAGGTCGGGCGGCACAATGGTCCCTGGTCGTCGGCGGCTGTGGTAGGATGAAATTAGGGAATAGCTTGTGCTATCCCCCATACAAACATTGCTGCACAAGACCGCTGCCGGATCGGCGAAGCGCCGGCCGGCACGATGCCAACGTCGACGCTTCGCCAGAGCAGCGGTCGTTGGGGAAGGGGACGGTGGAGATGGCCGGACACCTGGATACCCGCAGCCCCGGAGAACCAGCCGGGCATGCCGAGCGTTTTCTTAACTGGGAGGAAGAAAAGATCCGCGCGTTCCTGGAGGCAGCCAGGCGGCGCGGGATGGTGACCATTGCGCAGGCGTACCGGGCCTGCAATCCGGATGCGACCCCGGAGGAGGTCCGCGAGCTGTTGCGCCGCGCGGGAGTAGATATTGTGGACGAACTGGAGACACGTGAGGTCGGCTGGGACGGCGAGGAGCTGTTCCTGCGCAAGGGCGAGCCCGAGGAACCGCTGGCCGGTCTAGAGGAGCCTGAGCCGGAGGAGCTCGCCCTGGAGGCGACAGAGCCGGACCTCCTTGAAGAAGAAGAGGAAACCGCTGAGGAGCTCCTGGTTGAGGAGCCAGCCATCCTGGTTGAGCGTCCAGGGCGGGTACCGGTCTATGAAGAGGCGGAGCTACCGGCGGCCGAGGCCATGTACCTCCGCGAGATCGACCGCGGGCCGCTGCTGACGGCCGAGGAGGAGGTTGCCCTGGGCAAGGCAATCGAGGCCGGTCAGCGAGCGCGGCGGCGCCTGGAGAAAGGCGACTATCAGCCGCACGAGCGCGCCGAGCTCGAGCGGCTGGTTGCCGAGGCCGAGCGGGCGCGGCAGAAGCTCATCGAGAGCAACCTGCGCCTGGTCGTGAGCGTGGCCAAGCGCTATGTGGGGCTGGGTCTGCCGTTCCTGGACCTGATCCAGGAGGGTAACATCGGCCTGGCCCGGGCGGCCGAGAAGTTCGATTACAAGAAGGGCTTCCGGTTCAGCACCTACGCGCACTGGTGGATCCGCCAGGCAATCACGCGGGCCATTGCCAACCAGGCGCGCGTCATCCGTGTGCCGGTGCACACGATCGAGCAGATCACGCGGCTATACAACACGGCCCGGCGGATGGAGCAGCAGCTCGGCCGCGAGCCTACGCCGGAAGAGCTGGCTCAGGAGATGGGCACCTCGCCGGAGCGTATTCGCGAGATCGTGCGCGCCTCGCAGCAACCGATTTCGCTGGACACGCCGGTCGGCGAGGAGGAGGAAGATAGCCTGGCCGACCTGCTGGCCGACCAGACGGCGCGCAGCCCGGCCGAGGTCGTCTCCCAGAAGCTCCTGCGCGAGGACGTCGAGGAGATGCTGTCCGAGCTGACTGAGCGCGAGCGCACGGTGCTCAAGATGCGCTTTGGCCTGGAAGACGGCCGGCAGCACTCCCTCGAAGAGGTGGGCGCGCGCATCGGCGTCACGCGCGAGCGTGCCCGCCAGATCGAAGCCGAGGCACTCGGCAAGCTCCGTCGCTCCGAGCGGCACCAGCGCCTGCGCTCATATCTGGAGTAACAGGCTCTGGAACTGTTCGCTGTCGCACAAACCAGCAGCAGCCCCTACGGGGCTGCTGCTGTGTTTTTTGGGGGAAGGGGTCCCCCTCCCCTTGCAGGGGAGGGGCCGGGGGAGAGGTCCTCCATCGCCTCCGCTTCGGCCGGACTTCGTGAATCATTTCACGTTGCAACGGCACGGGTCTAGGAGTACAATTTGCGTGGCGCGGACGGTTGTGACCGTCTGTGAGGCGCGCCCAGATCGCTTTCCGGAGAGACCGCTGTGCCGATTAGTTACGGGATCGACTACTTCGCCGTCTTGATCGCCACGATCGTTGGCGCTGCCTTCGTGTTCGTCAACCTCCTGATCGCCAACATCGTGGCCCCCCGCCTACCTTCTCCCGGCAAGGCGCTCACCTATGAGTGTGGCAGCCTGCCCGTAGGGGCGTACTGGACGCAGATGTACGTCCGGTACTACCTCTACACGATCCTGTTTGTGATCTTTGATGTCGAAGTAGTCTTCCTCTTTCCCTGGGCGGTGATCTTCAAGGACCTGGGCGCCCTGGCATTCTATGAGATGCTGGTCTTCATCACGATCTTGTTCTTCGGGCTCGTGTACGCCTGGAAGAAGGGGGTGCTGCAATGGAGGTGAGGCGCCGTCACCAAGAAGAAGAGGAGCGCATGCGCCAGCGCCTCAAGGAGTGGGAGGCCACCGTTGAGAAGCGCCAGCTCGAGAAGATCGGCGCGGCACCTCAGCCGCAGCAGTTCACCAACCTCTACTCGAGGCTGGGGCACAACGTGCTCCTGACGACGACCGATACGCTGTTTAGCTGGGCCCGCAAGTCCAGCCTGTGGCCAATGCAGTTCGGCATCGCCTGCTGCGCCATCGAGATGATCGCTACCTATATGGCGCATCACGATTTCGACCGCTTCGGCGTGGTGACCTGGCCGAGCCCGCGGCAGTCGGATGTGATGATTGTCGCCGGCACGGTGAACTACAAGATGGCCGAGGTGGTCAAGCGCCTCTACGAGCAGATGCCCAACCCGAAGTGGGTGATCTCCATGGGCGTCTGCGCCACCAGCGGCGGGCCGTTCTACCGCTATCCGAACGTGGTGCTCGGCGTGGACGAGGTGATCCCAGTGGACGTCTATGTGTCCGGCTGCCCGCCCCGGCCAGAGGCGCTCCTGCACGGCTTGATCACCCTGCAGGAAAAGATTATGCGTGAAGGCCGCGAGGGTCGCTGGCGCGGGCGCGCCCCCAAGGTGATTGAAAGTGAGCTGCTGGATAAGCAGCCGATGCTCTCGATCGAGAAGCCCGCGCCGGAACGCGCACGGGACCTGGCCGAGCAACTGACGGAGGTCAAGTCCTGAGATGGCTATCAAGATCGTCGCCGAGACGGTCACCCCGAGGGGCGTTCGGATGCTGCGCCTGCAGCCCGCGAAGCTCGTGCCGGCCGCTGAGGTTGAGGCAGCCATAAAAGAGGTCCTACAGGGGCTCAATGCCACCACGACGATTTCATACGACGAGGCGGTGGTCACAGTCTCGCCTGAGCACCTGGTCGAGGCGGCCCAACGCCTGCGCGACCACCCGAAGCTGCGCATGACCTACCCGCGATGCGTTGCCGCGGTGGACTACCCGGACCAGGGTGAGATCGAGGTAACGTACTGGCTCTACTCACCAGAGCTGAGCCAGAAGGCGGCGTTGAAGGTGCGCTGCCCGCGGGATGGCGGTGCGGTGCCCTCGCTGGTCTCGGTCTGGCGCGGCGTGGACTGGCACGAGCGAGAGCAGGCGGAGATGTTCGGCATTCGCTTCGAGGGGCATCCCAACCTGAAGCCCCTCCTGCTGCAGGCGGACTTTCCCGGCCCGGTGCTGCGGAAGGACTTCCCGATCCGCGAGCCGCAGTCGCCGCCGGTACGGAAGGCCGGCGGCGAGCAGCTCGAAGAGGAAGCTGCGGAGTAGCCGGATAGCTTCCCTGGTGGCTGAGAGGAGCAGAGAAGCCCATGACTGAGGTGATCGATACGACACGGGCGCTCCCCGAGCACGCCGAAGAGCCGGTGGTCGAGCGTGATCTCCAGACGGTGGAGATGGAACTCAACATGGGGCCGCAGCACCCCAGCACGCACGGCGTGCTGCGCGTGATCCTGCACCTCGATGGGGAGCGGATCGTGCGCGCCCAGTTCGACATCGGGTACCTGCATCGCGGCAAGGAGAAGCTGTGCGAGTACCTGGATTATCGCCAGGGCCTCAGCCAGATCGAGCGCACCGATTACCTGGCACCGTGGAACGATGACCTGGCGTTTGTGATGGCGGCAGAGAAGCTGGCCGGCATCGAGGTGCCGGAGCGGGCCCTGTATGTCCGCACGATCATGTGCGAGCTGAACCGCATCGCCAGCCACCTGGTTTTCTACGGCGCTTTTGGCATCGACGCCGGTGCGATCACGCCGTTCATGTACGGCTTCCGCGTGCGCGAGGTGATCCTCAATTTCTTCGAGTATGTGTCCGGCGGCCGGTTCTTCCCGCTGTATTTCCGCGTAGGCGGCCTGAAGGAGGATGTGCCCGATGGCTTCGTGGAGCGCTGCCGCCAGACGCTTGACTACATCAAGCAGGGCATCGATGATTGCGACCGGCTGCTCTCATCGAACGAGATCTTCCTCTCGCGCACGAAGGGCGTGGGGGTGCTTTCGGCCGAGGATGCGATCGCCCTGGGGGTGTCCGGGCCGATGCTGCGAGCTTCGGGCGTGCCGATCGATATCCGGCGAACTGAGCCGTACATGATATACGACCGCTTCGAGTTCGATATCCCGGTCGGCACGAACGGCGACTCCTATGACCGCTACATCCTGCGCATCGAGGAGATGCGCCAGTCGGTGCGCATCATCGAGCAGGCGCTCAAGGACTTCCCCGGAGGGCCGATCATGGCACGTATGCCGAAGGCGTTCCGTCCACCGGCCGGCGAGGTGTACCTGCGCACAGAGGCGCCGCGCGGCGAGTACGGTATTCACCTGGTGAGCCGCGGCGGCAGCGATAAGCCGTACCGCGTGAAGATTCGTGCCCCGTCGTTCAGCAACCTGGCGGCGATGGAGCACGTGCTGCCCGGCGCTTTCCTGGCCGACGCGCCGATTATCATTGGCTCGATCGACATCGTGCTGGGCGACGTGGACCGCTAGAGTCAGGCGCGGGGAGCCGGCGCGCTCTCGAGTGCTTGCGATACGTGACGTGCGTGCGATACGAGGAGACAGACGATGCCGGAAGCGTTGGTGCAAGGCATCCTGGTCACTATCGGGGCCGTGCTGCTGACGATCGTTGTGTCGGTCGCGGTGTTGTTCCTGATTTGGTATGAGCGCAAGCTGCTCGGCCGCATGCAGATGCGACTGGGACCGTATCACGTCGGCCCGCACGGCCTGTTGCAGACCCTCGCCGATGCCTTGAAGCTTTTACTGAAAGAAGACGTACGGCCGGCCTCAGCCGACCGCCTCGTGTTTAACCTGGCCCCGGCGATCGTGTTCGTGCCCACGTTCGTGGTGTTTGTCACGATCCCCTTCACACGAGACCTGGTGCTGCGCAACCTGAACCTGGGGCTGCTGTTCTTCTTCTCGGTCTCGTCGGTGTCGGTGGTAGGCATGCTGATGGCCGGCTGGGGCTCGGTTAACAAGTATGCTCTCTTCGGCGGTCTACGCTCCGTAGCCCAGCTGGTCAGCTACGAGCTGCCGATGGCGTTTTCAATCCTCGCCGTGGCGATGCTGGCCGGTACGCTGGATTTGCGCGAGCTGGTCGAGCGGCAGACGGTGTGGTATGTCTTCCTGCAGCCGATCGGCTTCATCATCTTCCTCATTGCCGGGATGGCGGAGACGAGCCGGTCACCGTTCGATATCCCGATCGCCGAATCAGAGGTGGTCGGCGGGCCCCTGATCGAGTACAGCGGCTTTCGCTGGTCGATCTTCTTCCTGACCGAGTACGCGCATGTGTTCGCTATCGGCCTGCTTACGGCGATCATGTACCTGGATGGCTGGGAGGGGCCGGTACTTCCCGGCTTCGAGCTGCCGTTCCATCTGTTCTGGATGCTCCTCAAGACACTTGCCGTTGTGACGTTTATCTTTTGGGCGCGGGCGGCATGGCCGCGCTTGCGCGTTGATCAACTGATGGCCTTCGCCTGGAAGGTGCTGCTCCCGCTGTCGTTCTTGAACGTGCTCCTCACCGGCTTTTATGAGATGTACGGCTGGGGGGCATTGATCGTCGGATTGGCGCTCTCAATCGGGGTCCTGTGGCTCTGGTATCAGGCGCGCAGCCGGGTCCGGCAGCCGGCTCCGGCACCTGCCTCCGTTGTGGCACGGAGCTGAGCAGCACGCCGGCGCCCTGCCCGGAACTGTGCGCCGCAGGTGGGCCGCCGGGTGCACCGATGTGAGGAGGGGACCGTGCACGGAATCTTCGAGGGCTTGTTGACAACTCTGCGGACTTTCTTCCGTCCGCCGGTGACGCTGAAGTATCCCCTGGAGCGCCCGGCCCTGGCCGAGCGCTTCAAGGGCCCGCCGGGCCTGCTCTGGGACGACGAGGCAGACGAGATTATTTGCGTCGGTTGCAACATCTGCGCCCGAGCCTGTCCGGTGAACTGCATTACCCTCACGGCGAAGAAATACACCGGCACGAAGACGAACAAGCGGGCGATCGTTGACGAGTACTACATCGATTTCTCACGGTGTATTTACTGCGCTATCTGCGTCGAGGTCTGTCCGTTCGACGCGAACGAGATGACGCATTCGTTTGAGTTGTCGGTGTACGACCGCAAAGACCTGCTCTTTGACAAGGATCAGCTTGTTGAGCTGGCCCGCGGCATGAAGCGCCGGCCGATGCATGTGCCGACGGTGCCCGAGCCGCCGCGGCCGACCCCGGCGGCCCGCCCGGCCGCGGCCGGGGCCCGCCCGGCTCCGGCTGCCGCCCGCCCGGCTCCGGCTGCCGGCGCTGCCGCGCGGCCCGGCGCAGGCACATCTCCAGCCGCCCGTCCCGCTGCGGCACCGGGCCAGGGCGCGCCTGCTGCCGGTGCCCCTCGCCCGGCAGCCCCACCGAGCGCCGCGCCCGCCCCGGGCGAGCAGGCGGGAGCACCACCGTCCGCTCAGGCGGGGCAGCAGCCTCGCCCTGAACCAGACACCGCCGCCCCGCCCGCGCGGACCGAAGGGCCGGCGGTATCGCCCGGCCCCTCTGCCGAGGAGAAACAAGGGGACGCATAATCCGGCTGATTAACAACGAGGTAGTGGCGTGAATCAGGCACAGACGTTCTTTTACGTGTTGTCCGTGCTCGCCATTCTCTCGGCGCTCGGCGTGGTGCTGGCCCGTAATGTTGTCTACGCCGCCATCTATCTGGTTACGGCACTCTTGATGGTGGCCGGCCTGTACGTGCTGCTCTTCGCCGACTTTCTTGCCCTGGTGCAGGTACTCATCTACGCCGGGGCAGTGAGTATCTTGCTGCTGATGGGCCTGATGCTCACCCGACCGGCCAGGGACATCGTCTTGGACAATCCACAAAAACCGCTCGCCGCTCTGGCAGCGGTCGTTTTGTTTGTGATCCTCCTGTACCAGGCCCTGGCCAGCAACTGGAGCGGCCGTGTCTCCGCAGCGATCGGCCGAGCCAGCCTGAATGACCTGGGCCGGGTTTTGTTCGACCGCTGGGTGGTGCCCTTTGAGATCGCATCGGTGCTGCTGCTGGTCGCCCTCGTGGGCGCGGTAGTGGTAGCCCGCATCGAGGAGCGCGAGTAATGGTTCCCCTGGAAAACTACCTCATCGTCAGCGGCCTCCTCTTTGCCATCGGCGCATACGGTGTGCTGGCCCGCCGGAACGCCGTGCTGGTGCTCATGGCAATCGAGCTTATGCTCAACGCAGTGAACATTAACCTGATCGCGTTTTCAACCTACCTCGGCGCCGACCGGATCATCGGCCAGATCTTCGCCCTGTTCGTCGTGATCGTCGCCGCCGCCGAGGTGGGCCTGGCGCTGGCTATTATCATCCAGGTGTACCGCAGCCGCGCCAGTGCGAACATCGATGACGTGGACTCGATGCGCTGGTGAGCGCACCGACCGATACATGCGAGATCGTATGACAGGCTGAAGTTAACCAACCGGAGGCAGCATGGACTTCGCCGCACTGGCCTGGCTGATCCCCACGCTGTGCATCCTTGGCTTTGTATGGAATGTGGTGCTGGGTCGCTATCTGCCCCCCATTGCAGCGCCGGTCGTCACGGTGGGCGCAGCAGCGGTGGCCTTCCTCTTGTCCCTTGGCGTGCTTGGGCAGGTGCTGGCCCACCCCGAAGAGGTGCATCGGTTCTCATTTGACTGGATCATCGTACTGGGCAGGACGTTCCACATCGGCTACGTGGTAGACGGCCTGTCTACCATGATGCTGGTCATGGTGACGTTCCTGGCCACGCTGATTCAGCTCTATTCTGTGGCATACATGCGCGGCGACCCGCGTTATCGCTGGTTCTTCGCCGTCATGTCGCTCTTCACCGGCTCTATGCTCACCCTGTTGCTGGCAGACAGCTTCCTGCTGCTCTACATCGCCTGGGAGCTGGTGGGCCTGTGCTCGTACCTGCTGATCGGTTTCTGGTGGGAGCGGCGGCCGGCCGCTGAGGCGGCGAAGAAGGCGTTTATTACCACCCGCGTCGGCGACGTGGGTATGTTCATCGGCATCTTGATCCTGTGGTTCCAGACCGGCACGCTGCTGATGCAGCCGATCTTCGACGCGGCGCGAGGCGGCCGCATCGATCCGGCGCTGCTCACCACGGCAACGATCCTCTTGTTCATCGGCGCTATGGGCAAGTCCGGCCAGTTCCCCCTGCATGTCTGGCTGCCGGACGCTATGGAGGGCCCCACGCCGGTCTCGGCCCTGATCCACGCGGCCACGATGGTCACCGCCGGCGTCTACCTGGTGGCCCGCACGTATCCGCTCTTCACCGCGGCGCCCGCCGCGTTAACAGTCGTGCTGGTCATCGGCACGATCACTGCGCTGATGGCGGCTACGATCGCGCTCGTGCAGAGCGACATGAAGCGTATCTTTGCCTACTCCACCATCTCACAGCTGGGCTACATGATGTTTGCCCTGGGTGCCGGTGTCTACACTGCGGGGCTGTTCCACCTCTTCACCCATGCCTTCTTCAAGGCGCTGCTGTTCCTCGGGGCGGGCGCAGTCATGCACGCGACGGAGACCATGGACATCTTCCAGATGGGCGGGCTGTGGCGGCGCATGCGCCTGACTGGGATCACGTTGGGCATCGGCGCCCTGTCGCTGGCGGGCTTCCCGTTGACCGCCGGCTTCTTCTCAAAGGATGAGATCCTGGGCGGCGTATTTGCTGCCGGCGAGCACCTCCCAGGACTGTATGCCGTCTGGCTTATCGGGCTCGTCACGGCCTTTCTCACGGCGTTCTATGTGTTCCGGGCAATCTTCCTGGCTTTTGCCGGCCCGCCGGGCCCGGCCACCCTGGCGGCCGAGGCGCACATCAGCGGCCTGCTCGAGCCGGTAGGGGCCCACAGTCACGGCCATACGGGCGCATCCGATCAGCATGGTGGGGGCCACGCAAGCCCTCACCGGTGGGAAGATCCGCTGATGAGCCTGGTGCTCACCGTGTTGGCCGCGCTGGCCATCGTCGCCGGGTGGCCGTTCGTCGCCGGCGTCTTTGGTCAGCTGGTGCATTTCCCCGGCACTGTGCATGAGGAGTTTAACCTCGGCCTAGCCGTCATCGCAGCTATCGCGGCAGTCCTGGGCATCGCCCTGGCCTGGATGATGTACGCCGCGCGCTGGCTCAACGCCGCCGACGTCTCGGAGACGTTCAGCGGCCTGTACAACCTGCTGGTGAAGAAGTACTACATCGATGATTTCTATCAGTGGATTGTGAACCGCATTGTGCTGGCGATCGCTGCCCTCGTGGCGGTGTTCGATCGTCAGGTGGTAAATGACAGCGGCGTGGATGGCGCCGGGAAGATCACCGTGCTGAGCGGCCTGGGCCTGCGCTACCACGTTACCGGCAAGCTGTACAACTACGCGCTCATCTTTCTGGTAGGCGCAGCGATCATTACGCTCTTCAGTATTCTGCTCGGTCAGGGCAGCTAAGTCTGGTGAGGGCATAGCGCTATGCTGACGACGATCCTGCTCTCTCCCTTGGTGGCGATGCTCATCGTGCTGGCTCTACCGCCGCACCGGCAGTTCGCCATCAAGGTTGTTTCGGCCATCGGCGCCGGCATTACGCTGGTGCTGTCGCTCTACATGGCCTACGATTTCCTGGTCAACGGCCTCAGCGGCTTCCAGTACCGCGAGCAGATCCCCTGGATCAGCGACCTGGGTATCACCTATCACCTTGGCGTCGATGGCTTGGGCATGGCGATGGTGCTGCTCACCGCCATCGTCATCTTCACGGGTGTCTTCGTCTCGTGGAAAATCGAGTACCGCGCGAAAGAATTTTTTGCACTGCTCCTGCTCCTCGTCACCGGCGTCTTCGGCGTCTTCATGTCGCTGGATCTCTTCTTCTTTTTCTTCTTCTATGAACTGGCCGTGTTGCCGATGTACTTGCTCATTGGCGTGTGGGGCAGCACGCGCAAAGAATACGCGGCCATGAAGCTGGTGTTGATGCTCCTGGCCGGCTCGATCCTGGTCTGGACCGGCCTCCTGGCGCTCTACGTCCAGAGCGGTATCAACAGCTTCGACTTCCTGCGCCTGCGCGAGGTGCACTTCAGCCGCGAATTCCAGACGCTGTGGTTCCCGTTCTTCTTCGTTGGCTTCGGTGTGCTGGCAGGCCTGTGGCCGTTCCATACCTGGTCGCCCGACGGGCACGTGGCAGCACCGACCGCCGTCTCTATGCTCCACGCTGGCGTGCTGATGAAGCTGGGAGCCTTCGGGATTATCCGGGTCGGGCTGGAGCTCCTGCCCGAGGCGGCTCGGCTATGGACACCCTTCTTCATCATCTTGGGGACAATCAACGTGCTGTACGGCGCCTTTTCTGCCATGGCCCAGCGGGATCTGAAATTCGTGATCGGCTACTCGTCGGTCAGCCATATGGGCTACGTGATCATCGGCATCTCCGCGCTCACGGCCACGGCGCTTAATGGCGCTATGCTCCAGATGTTCTCCCATGGCATTATGACGGCGCTCTTCTTCGCGCTGGTCGGCGCCATCTACGATCAGGCGCACACGCGCGAGATCGCCGCGTTTGGGGGGCTGGCTCGCCGCATGCCGATCGTGGCGGCGTACTTCACCGTTGCCGGCCTGGCCTCGCTGGGGCTGCCCGGCCTGAGCGGCTTCGTGGCCGAGGCACTGATCTTCCTGGGCACCTTCCAGTACAACTGGATCTTCGGCATCCTGGCTGTGTTCGGCGTCGTGCTCACGGCTACGTATATCCTGCGCCTGCTGGCGCGAGCGTTCTATGGCCCGCTCAACCCCGCCTGGACCGGTCTGCGTGATGCCCTGCGCTCTGAGACCTTCGCCATGACCATCCTGGTCCTTACGCTCGTCATTGTGGGGGTCTACCCGCGCCTCTTAACCGACCCGATTAACACGACGGTGGCGCCCCTCATCGAGCGGGTAGGAGGGCTGAAGTAACATGGACCTGTCCCTCTTCCTGCCAGATCTCGTCCTCGCAGGTGCTGCAATTATCGTCTTCCTGCTTGATCTGGTGCTGCGCCCCGGCCGCAAGGAGCCGCTGGGCATCCTGAGTATCATCGGCCTGCTGGCGACGGCTGTGGCGGCGCTCTTCCACATCGGTGTACGCGCCGGCGCGTTCGGTGGCCTGTGGGTTGTCGACGCCTTCAGCACGTTCTTCAAAGTCTTCTTCGCCCTCGCCGCAGCGGCCGTCGTCATTGCGTCGCTGGACTACTTGCGGCGCTGGCTTACCTATCCCGGCGAATACATCAGCATTCTGATGTTTGCCACGCTGGGCATGACGGCCATTGCCTCAGCGAACGAGCTGCTGACGGCGTATATCTGCCTTGAGCTCTTCAGCTTCAGTACCTATGTCCTCGCCGCCTGGTCGCGCCGTGACCGCAAGTCGCATGAGGCCGGGCTCAAGTACATCATTCTCGGCGCGATGTCCTCGGCGGTGCTGCTGTACGGCATCAGCCTGCTGTACGGCCTGTTCCGCACGACGTACTTCCCAGAGATCGCCGCAGCCCTGCGCAGCGGGCAGGAGTTTGGTCCGGCGCTGTGGGTGGGTCTAGTGCTCGTGCTCGCCGGGCTGGGCTTCAAGGTCTCCGCCGTGCCCTTCCACATCTGGACGCCCGACGTCTATGAAGGCGCGCCGCTGCCGATCACAGCGTACCTGTCGATCGCCTCCAAGACAGCCGGGTTCGTGTTCCTCCTGCGCTTCTTCAGCGTAGGCCTGCTTCCCCTGGTGGAGAGCTGGTGGGCGCTCTTCGCCGCGCTCTCCTTCGCCACAATGTTCGTGGGCAACCTCGTGGCGATCTGGCAGCGCAACATCAAGCGGCTGCTAGCTTACTCCAGTATCTCCCAGGCAGGCTATCTGCTCCTTGGCCTCGCCGCACTGACAGGCCAGTCGCCGGATCCGGCTGCGACCGGTATGATCTTCCATCTGGCCGGCTACGGCATCAGCAACATGGCTGTCTTCTTGGCCGTGATCGCTTTCTATAATCTCACCGGCCGGGATGAGATTCGCGACCTGGCCGGCTTGAGCCAACGGGCTCCCTTTGTCGCCTTGGCGCTGACTGCCGGCCTGTTCTCCCTGGCCGGCATGCCGCTCTTCGCCGGATTTTTCACCAAGTTCTACCTGTTCACCGCCGCGGCGCAGGTCGGCCTGCTCTGGCTCGTTGCCATTGCTGTGCTCAACAGCATCATCTCGCTGTTTTACTACTTGATCGTCGTAAAAGAGATGTATATCAGCGAGCCGGCAGAGCTGTCGCCGCTCCCGGTACCGGCTCTGGTGAACGTGGTGCTGTTCGTGCTGGTGGCCGGGCAGTTTGTGGTAGGCATCTACCCGGAGTGGCTGATCCAGTGGGCGCGTGCGGCTAGTGCCGTGTTGACATCGTGAATGGACTTTGGTATCTCGCTGCTCACAACGGTTACAAGCTTGATCTTTGGCGTCATCGTGCTGCGCCAGTACCTGGCTCGGCGGCGACCCTACCAGCTGGTATGGAGTGCCGGACTGTTCGTGTACGCCCTCGCCGCCTTGGCTCAGGCGGTGGCTGAGGTAGCCGGCTGGAGTCCCGCGCTGTACAAGGCCTGGTACGTGCTCGGCGGGCTGTATGCGGCAGCATGGCTGGGCATGGGTACAGTCTACCTGCTGGCCCCGCGCCGCATCGCACACGTTATCTTCGGAGCGGTAGCCATCGCCAGCCTGGCGGGCCTGCTGCTTGTGCTGGCTGCTGAGGTGCCGGCTGCTGCGTTGCCGCGCGCCGGACATCCCACCGTGCGAGTTATGCCCCCGCCGGTGCGCCTCACTGCGGTGGTGCTCAACATCTTCGGCACGGCTGCGCTCGTCGGCGGCGCCGCGTGGAGCGCGTGGTCCTGCTGGCGCCGCGGCGCCCCACGAGAACGTGTCGTCTCAACCGCACTCATCGCTGTCGGAGGACTGTTGCCGGCCACGGCCGGCACGCTCCTCGCCTTTGGCCTGCCGGATCTCTTCTATCTCCTGACCTTCTTGGGCATCCTGGTGATTTTCGCCGGCTTCCTGGCCAACTACGAGATTGTGGCAGTACGTCTTCTGCCACGGACGGCACAGTAAGGCACGGATGGTGCAGTAAGGAACTTCCCTAGGGGACGCTTGGACCAGGAAGCCACCGGAGCCATTCAGGGCGCACTCCGGATCAACCACCGAGCCGGTAGATACCTTCGTAGACGAATTCGGCAGGGCCGGTCATGAGCACCGCCTGGGGATCTGAAGGGTCGCCCTGGATCAGTAGTTTCCCACCGCGTGAGACCACCAGAACCGGCTCTTCGACCAGGCCGGCACGCAGTGCCGCCACCGCGGCAGCGCAGGCGCCGGTGCCACAGCCAAGTGTCTCGCCGATGCTGCGTTCCCAGATACGCAGGCGCAGGCAGTGTTGGTCCTCCGGCACCGCCCACATGACGCTCACCCGCTCGGAGAACTCCGCGTTGTGCTCGATAGCCGGGCTGGCAGCCTGAAACAGCTCCTCGCTGGGCAGCGCGCGCTGCAACAGCACGGCATGGGGGGTACCCGGGCGCATGAGCACATACTCGAAGCGGCCTGCCGGGGTGACAACTGTGCCGGCCTGCACAAACGGCACCGGCCCCATCTGCACGCGCACACGCCCGTCTGCCAGCACCTCGACTGCTCGGGGGCCGCTCAGCGTCTCGATGATCAACGAGCGCTGGGGCCAGAGGCCGCGCTCGACAACGTAGCGCGCGACACAGCGCAGGCCATTGCCGCACATGTCTTCTGTGCCATCTGGATTAAACATCCGCATGCGCAGCCGGCCGGTTGGCCGGTCACGAGTAAGCACCAGCAGACCATCATGGCCAACCGCAAAGTGACGATCGCCGGTGCGCTGTGCCAGCAGCGGCCAGTCGAGATCAAGGGGATGCGTCACTGCGTCCACGACCATGAAATCGTTGCCGGTACCCTGCATCTTGACAAAGGGCACGAGAATCGGGGCCGAAGATGTCTCGTCGTGTACAGCTGCGTCAGCGCTCATGGCGCGCCTGCCGGCTCCAGGTCGAATTCCGCGCGCTGCACCAACATGTGCAGCAACTCCTCACCGAACATAAGATACAGCGCCAGAGTGTACGGACGGTCGTTCAGGTACGGCAGCGACTCAGCCACTTGGAGCAAGCGCCGCACCTGAGCAGCCAGCACAAGCTGGAGGCGGAGCTCAAGGGCGTCCTGCCGCTCCTCCAAGGCAGCCAGAGCGTTGCGCCGCATCAGGAGCAGCTCCTTGATGCGGCGGCGCTCGCGGGTCTCATGGAGCTCCCGGATCACCGGCGCGCTGCGTCGCTGGGCCAGCACCTGCTCGCGCTCAGCGACCAGGGACGCCACGTAGCGTCGCACGTCGGCCGGGAAGCACTCGGCGAGCTGTTCGAAACGCCTGACCGCGCCGGGCAGGCGCGTCTCCACCCGCTCCAGAAAGCGCCGCAGCTTGGGGTCGTTTTGCGGCTCCACCGCCGGCAGGGCGACCAGCTTCATCAGATGCACGAACTCGCCCCGTTCCAGCACCGCCATCCCGCCGAGGATATGCTGGCAACGCGCCACCACGCGCCGCCACTGCGCGGCGAACTCGCCGCAGGTCGTGCAGCGATCCGGCCGGTCGGGACAGAAGAAGGCAGCCAGATGCGGCGGAAGGCGCAGCTGCCGATCGCCCAAGAGCGCCAGGTTATCCAGCGCATTGACGCCCACGCGCACGATCAAACAGTTGTCAATAGCGATTCCTTGCTCGCGCAGGGCGCGAATGAAATGCCCCACAAAGGGCGAGTACCGTGAGCCCTGTCGAGGCAAGGCCAGCGCCGCCGGCGGCAGGCTGGCCTCGGTCGCAAACGGCCCGGCCTTACCGATGATGGCCACACCCCGCTCGAAGCCCGGCTGCCGCACCAGCAGACGCAGGAAAGCGGCCGCCGACCTGATCGGCTCTGCACTGACGTATTCCAGCGCGGGCGCGCCCGTCCGGAAGAGCCGTACACGTCGGCCGTGGTCCAGGAGCTCAATCTGGTAGCGCGGCAGGACCGGCTGCCCGGTGGCGTCAACCTCCCAACGCTCTACATAAAACGGCGGGGCGAACACTCCCCGCGTCGCATCGTAGTCCGCGCGCTGCAACCCGAGCCGCGCACGGCGGAGGGCTTCGTTGTACGCCCAGGTGAACTGGGCAGGGTAGCGTAACGCCAAGTCGAAGAGCACGAGCGGCGCGCTTGCCGGCTCGCCGAGCTGCTCGATTAGCTCAGGCGGCAGGGTCATGAGTTCCGAGGTCTTGGTGAGACGGTACGGAGGCGTTCCATCCGTCCCGGCACAGCGGGTGGCCATGAAGCTGCCCAGCAAGAGCTGGGCATCGGCAACGCTCAGCGTCGCCCTTTCTTGTGCAGGAGCAATGGCCGCGACCAGGGTGCGGGCGCGACGAATGATGGCGCGCCGTTCCTGAGGATCAGGGGTGGCGCGCAGCGCCCCCATCACAGCAAAGTCCACCAACAGGCGGGTCGCCAGCCGCCGGAGCTGCGGGTCGCTCGCCCGAACGGCGCTTATGCTCTCCTCTCGATCGACTGTCGGCACAATGCCGTAGAGGCCGCATGAGCGTGTGAGGAGGTAATACAGCTCACCAACTGGATCGCGCGCAAAGAAGTTCTGCAGTACCTCAGGCTCCGGCACTGGACCCAGCCCTGTCGCGCGCGAGACGTCCTCAATTGCGAGCGGCAGGCCTAGCCTGCCGAGGGCATGGCGTAGGGAATGATCCGCTTGCAGGTCAGCGCGGAAGCGGGCCCACTGTGCCGCAAGCCAGGGAAGATCTACTCCGTGTGCTGCAAACGCACCGACGCTCACCGGCTCGGTGTAGAACAAGCCGTAGGAAACATCCTGGGTCACCCACACTGCCCCGCTGCGGCGGCCGTAGTAGTCCTCTGTAAGCAGATACGGCCGCACGGCCGGATCCACCAAGCAGCAGAGACGGATGTCGGGTGTGCCGAGCTTCTCGTCGTGGACAAAGGGCCGGAAACGAATGCGGGATTCGCTCTCAGGTCCGAGAGCGCAGGCTATGGCAACGTCGGTCAGGGTGCCATCCCAGAGCTGGTTCTGGTCCCCCTTGTTGACGGTGCTGATGCCGCGCTGGTGGAGTGCCTCCCGCAGGGTACGCACCCGCGTCTCGGTCGCAGCCGGATCAGCCGTCTTACAGCCCATGGTAGCTCTCTAACCCTCAGGAAGATGCACGTGCGTACGCATGCCCAACACCCCGCAGGGGCGTCGCGCAGCGCGGCCGGCGGAGCGGCACGCACCAGAAAGCATACCATGCCGCATAGCAGTTGCGTAGCGCGTGCATCATCGCGCGTCGAGTACCGGCCTTGCCACTCTTCTCTACGCTGCCGGCTGATGCCTAGCCGGCCGGTCGGACCACTGGCCCAGCTGCTCTCACGCTCTACGTGCGACGGAATACGTCATCCGTGCTACAATACGCGCAGGTTGCAGCTCCGCACCGCTCAGGCCGGCTGTCGCTGCACCAGTGAGACGCAGGAGGATCAACGGATGGCCTTTGCCCCTGAGCCGCTGCCGGTCCTCAGGACTGACGGGAAAGGACAGAGTACCCCGCCTGTCCCGCCCCCAGGCGCCCTGCCGGCGTCGGCGCCTGCTCCAGCCCAGAAGCCGGAGTGGCTCAAGGTGCGCTTCCGGGATGGCCCGAACTACCGCGAACTCAAGGAGATCATGCGCGGGCTCGAGCTGCATACCATTTGCGAGGAAGCGCACTGCCCGAACATTTATGAGTGCTGGGAGCAACGCACCGCCACCTTTCTCATCCTCGGGCGGATTTGCACTCGCAGCTGCGGCTTCTGTGCCGTGCTGACCGGACGCCCTACCGAGCTTGACCGTGAGGAGCCTGAGCGTGTGGCGCGGGCGGTCCAGCGCATGGGCCTGCGACATGCGGTCATCACCTCGGTCAACCGCGATGAGCTCGAGGACGGCGGCGCATCCATGTTCGCAGAGACCATCCGCAAGATCCGCGAGTACGTCCCCGGCTGCGCTGTGGAGGTGCTCATCCCTGACTTCAAGGGCTCGCGTCAGGCACTGCAGATTGTGATGGATGCACGCCCGGACGTGCTGAATCACAACGTCGAGACTGTGCCGCGGCTGTACCGCCGGGTGCGCCCGCAAGCGGTGTACACGCGCTCGCTCGACGTGCTGCGTCATGCGAAAGAGCTGGATCCCACGGTCCTGACGAAGTCTGGGATCATGGTCGGCCTCGGCGAGACCTTCGACGAGATTGTGCAGACCCTGGCCGACCTCCGCGATGCTGGCTGCGACATCGTCACGGTGGGACAGTACCTGCGTCCAACCCCCTATCATCTCCCGGTGGAGCGCTATTATCCACCGGAAGAGTTCGAGCAGATTCGACTGGCCGGCGAGCGCCTTGGACTGCCCCATGTCGAGGCCGGACCGCTGGTGCGAAGCTCCTATCACGCGCACAACCAGGTGCAAAAGCTGCGGACTGAGCCCCGAGGATCAAGCAGCGGCGGGACCCAGCCGAGCTCTCGGTCCTCAGCCCCGGCGTGTCGTGGAAGTAACCAAACGTATGGGACTGCATGACGGTGCACGCGGCGAGGGTGGTGGCGTCGCGGTCTTCATCGATTGGGATAACCTCGCTATTGGCGCAGAGAAGGACCTGCCGGGCGTCCCGCTGGACCTGACGCCGATCCTGGAGTACGCTCGCCAGTTCGGCACGATGCTGGTCTGCCGAGCTTACAGCGAATGGATCGACCCCGAGGAGCGCCTGCGGGTATACGAGGAAGGCGTCGAGGTGGTCTACGCGCCGGTTGTGCCGCAGGATGGCAAGCAGGATCGCAAAAGCCTGGCCGACACGGCCATGGCGGTCGATTGTGTCGACTTGCTGCATCTCATGCCCGAAATCAGCACGTTTGTGCTGGTCACGAGCGACAAGGATCTGCTCCCGGTACTGCGGCTGGCGAGCGTGCGCGGGAAGCGGGTTGTGGTGATCGGCTCAGATTACACCGCCAAAGAGCTCCGCGAGGCGGCTGACGAGTTCGTGTCCTATCGGGAGCTTCTGGGCCGATGGGATGTGATCGGCGAGCCGCGGGAAGGCCAGCGGCCCTATATTCCCCCAGGGGTATTGGTGGCGCCGGGCACCTCTGAACGTCGCTCGCCGCGGACGGGCGGGACCGAACGCCGCTCTCGCCGACCATCCGGATCGTTCCGTGACGGTCGCTTCCGGCGAAGCTTCTAACCACGCTGCACGGCAGGCAACAGAGACACGCGGGGAAGGTGGGAATCACGCTCACGCTGTGCTGCCTGCGGAACTGAGCCCATGCTGTAGCTCCAGAGCACAGGCGGCGCACTCTACGAGCCAACGGGCTGGATGGACTATCGCTCCCCACGATCGTGAGCCGCTTCCGCCGGCCGGCCAAGCCGCATGAGAGCCTGGCCGGCCGGGGAGTTCATGCCCTGTCCTTACCCCCTAACCCGCTCGCCGCTCGGTTCGGTCTCAGGCACACTCGTGTTCATCCCATCTGGTCTGGATGGGCAACACGCGGTCTTCGGTCGGTAGCGAGGCACCGGCACACGGGCCGATAGCGCGTGCGCGTGGTCACTCGCCGTACGTGCGCAGCCAGCCTTCACCGACACCGGCCAGCTCTTCGACCGTCTTCCCGTAGCGCTGCTGGATCCACGTAGTCCAGGGCGTGGCGTACTTCTCCGCCAGCTCAATGCAGCGCTGGAGGTTCGCCACCCCTTGGGTCTTCAGCCAGCGCATCCGCTCGACCGGATCCTGAATGCCGACGCCATCCTTCCAGATAGCCCGGCCTGCCAGGAAGCCAGACGCACCGGCCTTGCAGGCGATCTCCACCTGCTTGACGAAGATGTCGATGTCCACGCCGGCGCTGAGGATCACCCACGGCACGCGCGTCGCCTCGTTAAGCTGCCGGCACCATTCCATAAGCTTGCCCTCGTCTTGCTCGTACCGCAGGTCTGCCGGAAACTCAGCCTTGAACAGGTCAAAGCCAAGCGGTGTGAGATCGGCCGCCGTCTGTACCACCAGCCTCGGCTTCTCAACGGCGAACGCCGCTGCATCCTGCCCCTTGCGCGCGTACGCCACCGCTTCTACCACAGCCGGAATATCCTCGCGCGCACAGTCTGCGACGACCTGGCGCACGATATTCCGTTGATGCTCGGCCGCGTGCGGCTGGTCGGGACGGTAGTACACCAGCAGCTTCACCGCCGACGCGCCCATGCGCCGGACCTTCCGTGCGCCCCAGTGCTCAAGCAGAACGGTCAGGCGCGCCGACTCGTCGGCCGTATCCGGCACATAGCCAGATTCCTCGACAGCCACGAGCAGGCCGCATTTGCCATCCAAGGCACCGCTGGCAATACTCTCCGCCGCTCCATAGATAGGGTCCAGCAGCACGGCGCTGGAATACCGGCTGAAGACCTCCGCCAGTTCGAGCTTGATCCGGCGCATGACCTCGTAGCCCGCTGCTTTCGGGTTCGCCGGATTGATCATAGCCTGCAGCGAACCACGCTGGTCCATGGCCGTAATCGTAAAGATACCTCGGGCATTCGCGATCTGCTGCAAACCGCGAATCTTCCCGACTGAAAAGCTGGGTGCTTCTGCCATGTGCGTCTCCTTCCTGGTAGCCCGTTCGTGACCCGGCAGCCCGTAGGTGAAGGACACGGTTGCCTGCGCGCCACGCGCAACGTAGAATGACCTGCGCCGGACCTTCGGGCTGGGCCCGGCCTCTCCGACGTAAGTGTTCGTGCCCGATTCTATCACACGAGGAGCCGTACGCCGCCGCGTGCTGCACCTGCAGGCGTGCGCAGACCATGCTCTGCCGTACTATGGAGCTTAAAACGTATCCCTTGAAAAGTTCCCTCATGTTCAAACTTCTCTTCACAGCTCGGCGCCTGTTCCTGCAGGCCTGCGCGGTGGCGCTTACTGCGCTCCCGGCTGCAGGCGGCGCTTCCCCTGTCACCGCGCAACAGACCTGTTTTTCCTGGAACCTGACCGGAGAGTGGTCACTCACCCGTACGGTTACCGGGGCTAATATGAGTCTACGTGGCGGAACGCTCGTGCTGGTGCACCGGGGCAGCCTGGTGGTAGGGCGATGGGCGCCCGGTGGTGGAGAAGAAGACAACCTGCTTGCATATGGCAGCTTCCAGCAAGGCGTGCTTCGCCTGGCTGTGGAAGGCGGTGGCAAGCCGCTGCACCTCCTGCTCCAGATTTCCAGCGATGGCACGCTGCTTAAAGGCCGCTGGAACGCCGGCTCCCCAGGCGTGCTCGTCCCAGGAGACTATGGCGAGCTCTTCCTGCAAGGAGAGGCGGCCTGCCGTGAGGGCCCCGAAGCAGACGGTATCCCCCCAGGAGGTGAGCCGGCTGCCGAATTCGGCCGGTGCGAGCGCTGGGACCTTACAGGAGACTGGCAGGCCACCTTCGAGGGTGCACCGCATTTGCGTACCGAGTGGCGCCTGCACCTTGTGCAGAGCGGGCGCAACGTGCTGGGCTGGTACGAGCATGCCGCTGCGGCAGCGCCACGGCGCTGGCTGGTGGAGGGCGAGGTGAACGGCCGCGTGCTCACGCTCACCCACCACTACCCTGGGGGATCAACCTTAAAACGCCACCTGCTGCTGGATGCCTCCGGGACGATGTTACGCGGGCCGTGGCCGGTGCAGTTCGGGCTCCTCGGCGATGAGGTGTTGACCGGACAGGCTCGCTGCCTTGCCCAGAGCACATAGAAACTCTAGCGAGCCTGCCATCGTGGGACTCCGGCCAGCGCTATTCTTCCCCAGGGCGCGGTCGGAGCTGGGGGAAGTAACAGCGTAGCTTATACGTGAAATGGGTGATGAACGCGGCATCAAGGCTATCGTCTAGGGCCAGCCGCAGGATGCGGTTCTGTTCCCGCTCTAACTCCGTAACCGGGTCGGGTTTCCCGCCGGGGCCGTAGAGGAAGGCCCAGAGCGCCGCCTGCCACCCAAAGGCTAGCTCTTCCTCGCGGATGCAGGCACGCCCAGTAGTGCGCTCGCCGGTGCGATGGGCATAGATAGCGTGGACAATCTCATGTGCCAGGATAGCAGCCAGGACCTGGGGGCTCTCGCCCCGCAGGTCACTGCTTACAGCGAGGCGGTTCGTCTCTGGATTGTACGCACCCAGAACGCCGCGGCCTTCTAGCCGCTCAAAGACAAGCGGTATGCCGGCCCGCTCCAGGAAGTCCGGCCACTGTTGCATGGGCGGATAGGTCCGGAGCACAGCAAGGGCGGGCACGAAGGCGGGGTCAACCTCCCGCGGCGCCGCGCGGCGCGCCGACGGCACAGCCGGCAGGGGCGGCTCGGTGATGGTCGGCGGCGGCCAGCCGGTCACGGCAAGGGGAAGCGGCGGGCCCGGACGCCAGCGGCCAAGCTCAGCCGGAGCCACCGGGGTGACGCGCGACCAGTCAAGCCCGTACAGGGTGAAGGTGACGAGATCCGGTACGTGGCGGCGCTCATCCCCTACAATGAGGTAGATGCGGCCGCTCACGCTGTCACGGACAAGCAAGCCATCGGACACCGCCGGGCCGATCGGGATGCTCTGCAGGACGTATGGGGCAACCAGTTCGACATCGTCCCAGCGAAAGCCACGGGCACGAAAGGTCGCAAGATCGGTGATCCAGTGACGCTGGCCTTGAGCGACGAGCCACACCTCGTCACGGCTCAGCGTCTTCAGGAGCCGGGGAGCATCAGCGTGGGCGCGCTCGCTCTCACTCAAGGCAAGGGAACCAAGCGCCAGCAGCACGGCGAGGAAAACGCGATGAAGCAGCAGCAGATGTCGGTGCATCGCAGACGAGCACAAACGCCTGAGCGGCAGCACACTGCACGCAACAGCTCCGGCACGCCAATCGCTACTATACGCCGGCAACGTCATCGCTGCAACAGCACAACGCGGCGGGCACTGGTGCAGCGCACGGCTGGTATCCTGGCTTTGGGGCTCACGAGAGCCGCCGGCGCCGGACGGGCAGGCGCAGCCACGCTGCCGCGCCTGCGGGTGGGATTGCCGGCCGAGCCAACAACGGTTGATCCGCACCGCGCCGTGCTGCCGGTTGAGCAGACCGTGGCCCTCTTGCTCTACGATCCACTCGTTCGCACGGGACGCGGCGGCTGGCCGGAGCCGGGCGTGGCGTCGGCCTGGGAGGCAAACGAGCGCGCTGAGGTCTGGACCTTCCACCTGCGCGCCGATGCGCGGTGGAGCGACGGGGAACCGGTGACGGCGAGCGACTTCGTCGCGAGCTGGCGCAGGCTCTTCGACCGTGCCACCGGCGCACCTTTGTGGGAGCTGCTGCGGGTCGTGCGGAATGCTGGACCTGTGCATGCCTGCTTCGGCGATCCCGAGCGGCTGGGAGTGCGCGCAGCTGACGAGCGAACGCTAGAGGTCACAACCGACGGGCCGGCCGGCTACTTCCCGGCGCTGGCCAGCCTGTGGTTAAGCGTGCCGCTGCGCCTCGATGCCGCGGCCACCGGGGCAGTGACCAACGGCCCGTTCGTGGTACGGGAATGGACGCCCGGCCAGGAGATCGTGCTGGCGCCCAACCCCTATGCCCTTGACGGCGCTCCTGCGGTCGAGGTCCAGCTGCTGGTTGGTGCTGGAGAGGACGAGCACTTCGCCGCGTTCCTTCGTGGCGAGCGCGAAGTGGCGTACGTTCCGGCGGGCCGGGAGCCGGAGGTGCTGGGGGAGCCAGAGCTGGCCGGCCGCGTGGTGGCCCAGCCCCTGCCTGCCACCCTCTGGATCAGCCTGAACACGGTGCGCCGCCCGCTCGACGATGTTCGGCTGCGGCGGGCGCTGGCGCGGGCAATCGACCGGGAAAGCTTTGTGCGCGAGGCACTGCCGGGTGCAGCGGTGCCGGCTTACGGCCTGGTGCCGCCCGGCGTGCCCGGATATGATCCGGGCCTGGCAGAACAAGCAGGTTTCGATGCCGAGACAGCGCGCCGCATGCTTGCGGCAGCCGGCATAGCGATCGACTCCATGCCGGAACTCACCCTGCTACACCCGCCCGGCCGTCCGGCTCGCCAGGCTGCCGTCATTGCCGGACAGGTGCACCGGCACCTGGGACTCCGCCTGCGGCCCGTGGAGCACGATGTGCATGCCTATGTGCAGGCGCTGGAGCGCCGGGAGTACGACCTGGCTCTGAGCGGGTGGCAGAGCCGCTATCCAGATCCGGAGGACTGGTTCTGGCTCAATTTTGCCTTTGAGAAGATCGAGAACCGCACGGGATGGTCGAATCGCGCCTTTGACGCAGCCTGGCGCGCTGCCGAGGAAACTGCTGTGCCCGATGAGCGGCTCCGCCACTATGCCGAAGCCCAGCGCATCCTCCTCGATGAGGCGCCGGCGATCTTCCTCGCCCATCTGCAGCGTCTGCTGGTCGTGCAGTCATGGGTCCACGGCGTCCAGACGGGCCTGCTCGACAGCCTGCCGGGCGTAAGCTCCTACCGTCGTGTACGGGTAGAGCCCGGGCTAGGGGAGGGAGTGTAAGCCGCCATGACCTTGCTGGGAACGCCTCAGAATTACGAAGCTGCGGCGGTCGCACTCACCCGAGAGGAACGAGAAGCACTGGCGGCCGCGCTGGAATACGAGTTGGAGCACGGTCCGCAACTGGTGGAGCCGGCTCGCTCGCTTGCTGCTGCATTTATCGAAGAGCTGCGCCGGTCGGCGCGGCGGCCCGCAGTAGGCGTACTCAGCGCCATCGATATTCCGCTGGCGATCCAGCCGTTGGTGGCCACGGCCGCGCTGGGGGTATGGGAGCAAGTCTGCGAGGTCGAGCGCAGCGAGCTCGTCCGGCTGGTCCGCCGACGGGAGCAGGCGCTACTGGCCTGCGATAGCGAAGCCTTGCTTGCTGCGGACCAAGCGTGGGAACAATATATTACAGCGCGCTTGGGTGGGGCCGACCCACGCACATTGCTATACCCCGGCCTGAACCAAACGATCGAGCAGGTATGGCTGACGGTTGGACGCGTGGCGGCAGCGCTTGCTCTTGCGGATAACCAGAGCCGCTTGGAGCGGCGGGTGGGTGAGCTGGCGGCCATCCGTCACGAACGGCGTTACACTGCCGGTGCACTCGTCGACCACATGCTCGCCCAGCTTCGCAATGCGCTCCAGCGCTTGATCCGCAGGCGGTGAACAGGGAACGGCGGCTGCCATGGAGGCGTGATGAGGTACCGCTGCTCGAATTGATTTTCCACGCTGTCTTGCGCTACAATGCGCAGCGCGTGTAACGAAGCCAGGAGCGGGCGGTGCACCTCAACCTGGAGCGAGGCCGCGATTCGGCGGAACATTCTCCGAGCCAGTGGATTGAAGCGCGGGAGCATTCTCGCTATACTGAGACTGTAACTATATAGGCTGTCTAGGCTTTGGCGCCGGGCGAACGTATGGGCCTGCAGGGGATGTCCCAACCCGCCCCTCTGCAGGCTGGAGAACCGGATAACGGGACGACGAGGGACGATATCATGAATCGCCTGCCTGTCCGCCGTCTGTGGGTGTGGCCTAATCCCGGGCTAGCCGCCACCGGTCGGCCATGGGCCCGCGGGTTCATGCGGCTGGTGCTCTTGCCCCTGATCCTCCTGCAGCTGGTGATGCTGATGCTGCCGGGGCCCTTGCCCGGCGGGACCGAGCCTGCCCTGGCAAGCTCGCCTGAGGCCCCGGCGGCACAGCAAATTGAGCCTCCCAGCGAAGTAGAGGACCCCGAGGCTGTTCTGCTGGAGCGGATCTATCAGGACGTCAAGGAAGAGTACGCGCAGAAAGGCTACAAGCCGGCTACGCAGACGGTTGAAATCGACGTCCTTCGCTACAAGAGCGCCAGCCCCACCGGGATCAGCATCCAGACGGGTGTAGGCGGCAAGCAGACGCCGGTGCTGGTGTGGCAAGGCGATGAAACATTCGTTGAGTGGGAGTTCACCGTCCCGGCCGCCGGCCTGTATGAGATCGAGGTCGAGTACTACCCGTATCCAGGCGCCCGCGCCTCCATTCAGCGGGAGCTACGCATCGACGGCGAGCTCCCCTTCCGCGAGGCAAAGCGCATGGTCTTCGAGCGCATGTTCCGCGATAAAGCCCTGCCGAAGAAGGATAACCAGGGCAACGACGTGCGCCCGCCACAGGTCGAGGTGGCGGAGTGGCGCGTGAAGCGGCTCGAAGATGCGGAGGCGCTTCACCTGCATCCCTTCCAGTTCTACCTCTCCGAGGGCGTGCACACGATCCGCATGACCAGCGTGCGCGAGCCCATCGCCATTGCCGCGATGCGCCTGGTCCCCCCGAAGACGTATCCGACATACCGTGAGTACCTAGAGTACTGGAAGGCGCGGGGCTTCAAGGAAACCAAAGGGCACTTCATCAAGTACGAGGCCGAAAAGGTCTTCCTGAAGAACGACCCGACCATCCGCGCAGAGGCGTGCTACGATCCCACCTGCACGCCTGACTCGAGCCGCCATTTCACGCTGAATGCCTTCGGCGGCTTCCGCTTCCGCCGCCCCAATATGTGGGCGACATGGGAGATCGAGGTTCCGGAGGACGGGTTCTACAAGATTGCTCTCAAGGGGGCGAACTGGTACGTCGAGCGCATGCCGGTCGTGCGGCAGCTCTACATCGATGGGGAGATCCCCTTCCAGGAGATGGAGCAGTTCCTCATCCCGTACGATCCCAACATGTATGTGTACCCCATCGGCATTCGCGCTCGCCCAACCGATAAGACCCAGGTTACCGAGCCGTATCTGTTTGCCCTTACCAAGGGCAAGCACTATATCACCCTGAAGGTGAAGATCGGCCCGGCGTCGGACGTGGTGCGCACGCTGGATAAGACCCTTCGCGAGATGTCCAAGCTGGTGCGCGAGGTCATCCTGATCACCGGCGCCAACCCCGATCCCAACATGGAGTGGGAGCTGGATCAGAAGATCCCCACGCTCAAGCCACGGCTCCAGGCAATGTCCACGCGCATGAAGGAGACAGTGGCCGGGCTGGAGAAGGCATGGGGCTACAAACCCAGCGTCGCCTCGGTCCTGCTGCAGATCGCCCACCAGCTCGATTCTATGATCCGTGATCCGGACTCGATCCCGCCGCGGCTGAGCGCGATTAGCCAGAACCAGTCGGCCTTGGGCACCTGGTTGATCAACCTGCAGCAATCCCCGAACTGGATGGACTACTTTGTGATTCTGTCGCCGGATGTTCCGTGGCCCAAGGCGGAGGCGAACATCCTCGATCGAGCCTGGTTCTCGTTCAAGATGTTCGTTGCCTCGTTTATCAACAAGTACACCGGCATCGGCAGCATCTATGAGTGCCCGCCGGGCAGCACTGAGTGCGGCGAGGTGCTCGATGTGTGGGTGGCCCGCGGCCTGGAGTGGGGTATGATCCTCAAGGAGATGATCGAGGATGACTTCACCCCGAACACAGGCATCAGGGTCAACCTGAGCGTCTTCCCGCCCGGTCAGCTTGCCACAACCGGCACGAACGTGCTCTTGCTGGCCCTGACCGCCGGGCAGGCACCGGATGCGGCCCTTGCGGTGGATCAGTCGCTGCCAGTCGAGTTCGCCATGCGGAACGCGATTGTCAACCTGAACCAGTTCCCGGATTACCCGGAGGTGGCGAAGCGCTTCCGCCCGGGCGCGCTCGTGCCGTTCCACTATCGCGGCGGGGACTACGCCTTGCCCGAGACACAAGACTTCTGGATGCTGTTCTACCGCACCGACATCCTGGGCAGCTTGAAGCTCCGGCCACCGAACACCTGGGACGAGCTCTACGACATCCTCCTGCCGCTGCAGCAGAACGGCCTAGAGTTCTACTACCCGGCGGTCGGCCAGCAGGCAGGCACGGCCCCGGGCTATACCCCGTTCCTGTTCCAGAACGGTGGGCGCTACTACCGTGAGGATCCGGTGCTCGGTCATGTGTCGGCGCTCGACGAGCCACCGGCCCTCAAGGCCTTCATCGAGTGGACGGATCTGTATACCAACTACCGGGTGCAGCGAGAAGCCAACTTCTTCAACCGCTTCCGCACCGGTGAGATGCCGATCGGCATCTCGGGATACTTCACGTACGTGCTCCTTTCGACCGCCGCGCCGGAGCTGACAGGGCGCTGGGAGATGCGACCGATGCCCGGCAAGATCATGGCGGATGGAACTATCAACCGTGCAGCGGGCGGTACCACCACAACCATGGTGATCCTCAAGCAGTCGAAGAAGCAACGGGCGGCATGGGAGCTGCTCAAGTGGTGGAGCTCAGCCGATGTGCAGGTACGCTACGGCTCCGAGCTTGAGTCGCTCCTGGGGGTCGAGGCCCGCTGGAATACGGCCAATGTCGAGGGGCTGCAGCGGCTGCCGTGGCCGCCACGCGACATTGCCTCTGTGCTGGAGCAGTGGCGCTGGTTCCAAGAGCAGCCCGTGGTGGTGGGGGGCTATTTCACCGGGCGCCACATCGTCAATGCTTGGAACAAGGTCGTGCTCAAGGGTGTTAACCCGCGAGAGGCGCTCGAGGACGCGGTGAAAGATATTAATCGCGAGCTGGTCCGTAAGCAGGAAGAGTTCGGTCTCATTTCGGACCCACGGCTGTACCGCCAGCGCCGCGGGTAACACCCCGGGCCGTGCCGGGCGGGCTGCCGAGCCACGGCTGTGGCCGGCGGTGTGCAAGGCGAGACTGCCGTATGCCAGAGCCATTGGCTGAAAGGAGTACGGTGCGTTGAACAATGTAGCTGAGCCCCGCGTGCAGGAAGTCCTGGTCGCCAGGCAGCAGGCGGCGCGTCAGGTCTGGGTTGGGAGAGTTGCCCGCTTTCTGCGGCGCCATTGGGTGTCGTATGCCTTCGTGGCGCCGTTCATGATCCTCTTCGCGATCTTCACCATCGCCCCAGTCCTGACGTCCCTGTACCTCAGCTTCACGTACTTCAACATCCTGGAGCCGCCGCGGTGGATTGGCTGGACGAACTATCGCCTGCTCATCCTAGAAGATGATATCTTCCTGATCGCCATCAAGAACACGCTGATGTTCGCGGCGATCACGGGGCCGGCCGGGTACTTTGGCTCCCTGCTGCTGGCCTGGATGCTGAACCCGCTCCGTCACCGCGTGGCCTTGGCCCTGGCGTACTACGTGCCCTCAATCACGTCCGGCGTTGCCATGGCCGTCGTATGGAAGGTGCTGTTCTTCGGCGGCCGCGAGGGTTATCTTAACGCCTGGCTCTTGCAGCTGGGAGTGCTCTGGGAGCCGATCTACTGGCTGCAGGACCAGCGGACGCTGATGCCCATCGTTATCGGTGTGTCGCTCTGGGCCAGCATGGGCACGGGCTTCCTGGTGTTCCTGGCCGGCCTGCAGCAGGTGCCTCAGGAGCTGTACGAGGCCGGGCGCATCGACGGCATCCCGAACGCCCTGGCCGAGCTGTGGTACATCACGCTGCCGTACATCCGGCCACAGCTGCTGTTCGGCTCGGTGATGTCGATCGTGAGCTCGCTCTCCGTGTTTAGCGTGCCCGTGGCGCTGGCCGGCCTACCTAGCCCGCTCTATGCCGCTCACACCATTGTGGCACACCTGTACGACTATTCGTTTATCCGGTTCGAGATGGGGTACGGCTCAGCGATCGCCACGGTGCTGTTCCTCTTTATGTTCTTGCTGGGTCGCTTGATGTTCCGGTTGCTCTCGTCGAAGGACATGTAGGATCCGGCCCGCACAGGACTTGGACCGGCAGTCTGAGTCGCGGGGCTGCGTCTGAGTGCAAGGAGGTTGAGGACCGATATGAGCACCATCGCCCTGGCCGGCCGTCCGGCTGCGATCCGGCGGGCACGGCGGTTCCACTGGCCTTCCTGGCGTTACTATATCCTGGTGCCGGTGGCGCTCTTCCAGACCCTGCCGATCATCTTCCTGGCAAACCACGCCTTTAAGCCGCTGGAGGAGCTCTTCCTGTACCCGCCGACATTCATTGTGCGCCGACCGGTGATGACGAACTTCGAGCAGCTCCTGCTGGCCGCCTCCGCGCTCTCGGTCCCCTTCTCACGGTATATGTTTAATACGGCGTTCATTACCGGCGTAACGGTGTTCGGCAGCATACTCATCGGGGCGATGGCGGCCTATCCGCTGGCGAAGCATCGCGCGCCAGGGATGAACGTGCTGTTCACCATCGTGATCGCTGCGCTGATGTTCTCGCCCCACGTAGTGGCGATCCCCCGGTACCTGGTGGTGAACCGCCTGGGGCTGATTGACACGTACTGGGCAATGATCCTGGTACACATCGCCGGACCAACAGGGCTGTTCTTGATGCGCCAGTTTACCCAGCAGGTGCCGAATGAGCTTATCGAAGCAGCCAAGGTGGATGGCGCCTCAGAATGGACGATCTTCTGGCGCGTCATTATGCCCAACACGCAGCCGGCATGGGCTACGCTGGCAATCTTTACTTTCCTCAGCGTGTGGAACGATGAGTTCGGCCCGTTGATCTATACCCGTTCGGAGGCGATGCGCACGCTGGCCGTGGCGATGATCACGATCCAGGGTGGAGCCGAAGTGGTGGCTCGCCAGGGCGCCGCGGCGGCGGCGGCGTTCTTGATGACGATGCCGACGATCATTGTATTCTTACTTATGCAGCGCCGAGTGATCCAGACAATGGCACACGCAGGGATCAAAGGCTAGGCGGGCACAGCGCGGCGGGCTGCTGGATCCGCCGCGCCCGGGTGTCCCGGGGAGCGGTGTAACCATGCGATCATTGCGATGGCTGGCCCCTCTGACCACGCTGGCTCTGCTCCTTCTGTCGGTAACCACGGTCAGCGCCGATCACTCTGTCGGCGTGAACAAGTTCAGCTACACGCTCGACTGGGATGGTCGGCGCGTGCCGGCGCCGCTGGGGTACATCTACCAGGATGATATCGATGGGATTAACTATCCCACCGGAGCCTTTAAAGATCCGGCAGACATCTTCCTGGACAAGCAGCAGCGGCTCTATGTGGTCGATCGCGGCAACAGCCGCGTGCTGGTGTTCGGCCCGGACAAGTCCCTCCTCATGGAGGTGGGCACCCAGGGCGAAGGGAAGCTGAACCAGCCCGAAGGTATCTTTGTCAATGAACAGGGTGAGATGTTCGTGGCCGATACCGGCAATAGCCGCATTGTGAAGTTCAGCCCGTCCGGCCAGTACCTGCGGGAGTTCGGTAAGCCGCGGTCCAACCTCCTGGAAGAAGAGGCGAACTACAAGCCATCCAAGCTGGTGCTGGATAAGCGCGGCTATATCTACGTGATCGAGAGCGGCGGAGACTATCGTGGTATTCTGATCCTGGACACCAACGGGATCTTCCGCGGTTTCTTCGCCGCCAATCCGGTCGGCTTTAGCCTGCAGCGCTGGTTCGCCCGTATCTTTGCCACGGAGCAACAGAAGAAGCAGCTTTCCAAGGTGCGGCCGACCCACCACTCGAACTTGCTGATCGATGATCGCGGGTTTATTTACACGACATCACCGTTTGCCAATACCGATCAGATCAAGAAGCTGACATCAATCGGCACGAACACCTACAAGTCCAGACAGCCCGGCGGGCGCTTCGGCGAGGTTGAGCGCCGCGGCGGGCAGGTCATCCAGCCGCGCTTCATCGATGTGGCGGTGGATGAGTACGGCATTGTCTCCGCCCTGGACTTCAACTCCGGTAAGGTTTACCAGTATGACCCGGATGGCAACTTGTTGAATGTCTTCGGCGGCAAGGCATGGCAGCGCGGCCTGTTCGGGTATCCGGCGTCCATTGCCGCCGGACCGAACGGCGTCCTGTATATCCTGGACGCCGAACGGAATAACGTGCAGATCTTCCGGCCGACCGAGTTCGCCCGCCTGGTGCAGCGCGCTAGCGTCCTGCACTACGACGGCCGGTATGCGGAAGCTGCCGAACTCTGGCGCGAGGTGCTGCGCCTCGACACGAACTACATCCTGGCACACTATGGCATCGGTAAGGCCTACTTCAAGGAAGAGCGATGGGACGAGGCCCTGCGCGAGTTCTACCTGGCGCATAACAAGGTCGAGTACTCGCGGGCCTTTGCTATGGCGCGCCACCAGTACGCGCGGGAGAATTTCGGCCTCGTCATGCTGTACTTCGGACTGGTCTTAGCCGGGCTCTACGGGCTCTATCGGGTCGTCCGCTGGCTGCTGGCGCGTCCACTGCCACAATACATCTACGGTGGTTGAGGCCCCGTTCGGCTGCAGAAAGGTACGCGCGTCGTTGCCTTTCTGCAGCCGAACCTATGGGTGTCGGGCGGCAGAGGCCGGCACCGTTGGGACAGTATCGTACTGTGCGTGCTTTTGAAAACTGATCGGTGTGAACAGGGGGGAGAGTCAGCTCGATGGCGCAAACGGCTCAAGTCTATCAGCCTGTCGGCTTCCGCCTCGATGTGCGCGGAGCGCTGCGTGGCCTCAGTATCGTCCTGCTGCGCACGCTCCAGCAGGCGATGTTGCTGCTGCGCAACCCCTCTGAGGGCTATTGGCAGCTCAAGCAGGGCGTCCATCCCGGCTCGGTCGTGGTCCTGCTGACGCTGGCCTTCCTCACCCGTGTGATCAGCCTACAGATCACCAGCTTCCACTACTCCACCATCGACCCTGAGGAAACAAACCTTTTCCTCGAGGGCTTCCGTATCTTCCTGCCCTGGGTCTCCTGGGTGGTGGCGCACTACGCGGTGGCGGTGATCTGGTATGGTGAGGGATCGTTCGCAGACGTCGTCGCCGGCGCCGCCTACAGCCTCACACCGTACATTCTGCTGGGTATCCCCCTGGCTATCCTTTCGAATATTCTTTCCCTGGATGAGGCCGCCATTTACAACGGCATTAACACCGTAATGACCGGTTACATGCTGTTTCTCTTCTTGTGGGGCGTGCGCACGCTTCACGACTTCGACATGAAGCAGACGCTGATCGTCAGCGCACTTAGCGTCTTCGGAATGATTATTCTCTGGGCTACACTTGCGCTTATTTACATCCTGACGAACCAGATTGTCGAGTTCCTGCGTGAGTTCATCTATGAGATCTTGACACGCTAGGTTGCGTGTACGTTACGTGGATAGCAAGGAACGTCGAAAGGGTCCGCCGCCCACCGGACGAAGGAGCGAGCCAGGCATGGTCCGCCGGATCATTACCGATGCCGTGAGACTTACCCGCCGCAAACTCACATTCGGCGCTGCCGGCGCCGCGCTGTTGGGACGGCTTGCTGCCGACCAGGCCGAGCCAAGTGAGGTGGAGGCTGCGCCGCTCGATCAGGCGACGCCGCAGCAGCCGCAGCAACCCCAGCCGACTCAACAGCCAACCTTTACCGCCGTTGAGGCGATCAAGCTTACGACGGTGCCGGATGGCTTTGAGCCGGTAGCCTCCACGCCGAAGGTGAAGCTCTATATTAACCGCACGAACTCGCAGCTCATCGTCGAGGACCTGCGGAACGGGAAGCTCTGGCCGAGCAATCCGATCGGGCCCTCAATGGCGGGCATCGCAGAGTCGCTGCGCACGCGCCTTGAGTCGGTCTTCACGATTAGCTACACAAACCGGCAGCGCCAGGTGGAGAACCTGACAACGAACATCGGGGAGAGGGCAGCCCTCAGCTTCAGCCCTATTCCAAATGGGATCAAGGTGAGCTATGACATGGACAAGCTGAAGCTGAAGCTGTCTATCGAGTATCGCGTGAACGACGATTACCTCGAAGTAAATGTCCCCGATGACGAAATCAAGGAAGAGGGCGAGTTTAAGATCGTCGCCCTGGAGATCCTGCCGTTCTTCGGCGCAGCCGACGATTACTCGCAGGGATACCTGGTTATCCCGGACGGCGCCGGCGCTATCATCCGGTTTAAGCGGGAGCATCCTGCGTATAACCAGCACTTCTCGCAGCCGGTCTATGGCCCAGAAGAGCACAGCTGGATGCCGCTCACCACGGAGAAGGCGCCCATGCCGCTCTTCGGGCTGGTGGACGGGAACGCGGCCTTTGCGGCGTTCGTGACCCAGGGCGAGTTCGACGTCCGGATCAAAGGCTCGCCGAGCGGGTACATCACCAACTTCTATCGCGGCGCCGCGGAGTTCATCTTCCGCCGGCAGGTGAGCATCCCCCGCCGACGTGGTGTGTACGCCAGCCGCATTCAGGAGGATCGCGTCAAGAGCCCGCGGACTGTGCGCTACGTGCTGCTCACTGAGCCGGATGCGAATTACGTGGGTATCGCGAAGGCGTACCGCGAGTACCTCATGAAGGAGAAGGGGGTGCCGCGGCTCTCCCAGCCAGGCGCGCCGATCAACATTCGCCTGTTTATGGGCGTGCAGCGCCGGGCCCTCTTCCTGAATGAGTTCGTCGTGATGACTACCTTCGACGAGGCCCGCCAGATCCTGCAGGAGCTGCTCAATGCCGGCGTGAAGAACATGGCCGTCACGCTGATCGGCTGGAGCCGCGGCGGCTACAATGGCGATTATCCGCGACGCTTCCCGGTGGCGAAGGAGCTGGGCGGCGAAGCAGGGCTGCGCCGCTTGGCGCAATGGGCCAAGCAGAACAACATCAAGCTCTACCTGGAAGATGATTATCTGACGGCCTATCGCGGCAACTGGGGCTTCATCGAGCGCATCCACGTAACGCGGCGCCTGAACCGGCTGCCCATGTTCGACGATCGTAGCCAGCCGGGCCAGATGCAGTTCATCAAGCGGGCCTTCATTCTTAACCCGCGATGGGCGTATGAGATCTTTGCAAAGGGCGATATTCCAAAGACGGCCCAGCTTGGTGTGGACGGCGTAGAGCTGCGCTGGTTTGGGGAGATCGCTTTTATCGACACGAACGAGTTCCATCCGTTCACCCGCCAGGGCTACGTCAACGAGTACATGGAGCGCATCGTCAAGCTCGCCCGCGAGACGTTTGGTTGGGTGGGAGTGCATGGCACCAACACCTACACGCTTGGGAAGGTAGACAAGCTGGTCGGTGTGACGAACGATAGCAGCCGCTACGCGTACGCCGATGACAGCGTGCCACTTCTGCAGTCGCTCATCCACGGGCTGGTAAACTATGACTCGCCCATCGCCAACTTGCGCAGCGACGGGCCGCATGAGTTCCTGCGTCAGTGGGAGACGGGCGGCACGCCGACGTTTGAGCTGACCTATCGCAACTCGTCCGAGCTGCGGCGGACGGCGTATAACCGCCTCTATAGCTCTTACTACAAGGACTGGATCGACCAGATC